>TARA_R110002020_G_scaffold36894_24_pt1 | contig 22540 bp, 16 predicted proteins | sample TARA_R110002020 | Tara Oceans TARA_R110002020 (sample SAMEA4396489) | marine metagenome | biome: Westerlies Biome; feature: [MES] marine water layer (ENVO:01000295) within the mesopelagic zone...; material: water (ENVO:00002006), including particulate matter (ENVO:01000060) such...
GATCGACGGGGGCATCTGAAAGGCGATCGGTCATCGTCTCACCCCTGCCGGATACGCGGATTGATGGTGCCGTAGAGCACGTCGACGATCAGGTTCACGATCATCACGATGGCGGCGATCAGCAGCAGTCCTCCCTGGACGACCGGGTAATCGCGCTTGAACACGGAATCGACCATCCACTTGCCGATGCCCGGCCACGAGAAGATCGTCTCGGTGAGGATGGCGCCGGCCATCAGCACCCCGACCTGCAGCCCGATGACGGTCACCACCGGGATCAGCGCGTTGCGCAGGGCGTGCAGCCCGATGATGCGGTAGCGCGACAGCCCCTTGGCGCGCGCCGTCCGCACGTAGTCCTCGCCCAGCACCTCCAGCATGGCCGAGCGGGTCTGCCGCGCGATCACCGCAAGCGGGATCGTCCCGAGCACGATGGTGGGCAGGATCAGGTGGCTGGCGGCGGAGGCGAAGGCGCCCTTCTCTCCCGACAGCAGCGAGTCGATCAGCATGAAGCCGGTGACCTGCGGGAAATAATAAAGCAGCGAGATGCGGCCGGAGACCGGCGTCCAGCCGAGATTCACGGAGAAAAAGATGACCAGCAGCAGGCCCCACCAGAAGATCGGCATCGAGTAGCCCACGAGCGCCGTGGTCATGATCGACTGATCGTAGATGGAGCCGCGTTTGACGGCGGCGATGACGCCGGCCGGGATGCCGAGCACGATCGCGAAGATCATCGCGCAGATCGACAGCTCGAGGGTGGCGGGAAAGCGGGCGAGGAACTCCTGCAGCACCGGCTGCTTGGTGACCAGCGACGTTCCGAAGTCGCCGTGCAGGATGCCCCAGAGATAATCGAGATACTGGACGACCAGCGGTCGGTCGAAACCGAGCAACTTCTCCAACTCGGCGTATCGGGCCGGATCCACGCCGCGCTCCCCCGCGAGCAGCAGGATCGGATCTCCCGGCAGCACCCGGATGAAAGCGAAGGTGACGATCGACACCCCGATGAAGGTCGGGATCAGGACCCCGAAGCGATGTAGGAGAAAGCGGAACATGGTCCCCCTGACGATCGCGCCACGGGTGGGAGCGAATGGCTCCCATCCCGTGACGGATGCGCGTGGTGGGGCGGCGCGAAGGCCGCCCCAGCCGTTTGGATCCGGGCCTACTCTTGGATGTCGACGCCGTAGAAGATGTGGCCGCCGAACGGGTCGATCTTGTAGTTCTCGACCTTGTCGCTCATCGCCTCGCTGACCACGGAATGCGCGATGGTCGCCCACGGCGCCTGCTCCTTGAAGACGACCTGCGCCTCCTCGTAGAGCTTCGCGCGCTCGGCCTGGTCGGACACGACCTTCGCCTTCTGGATCAGGTCGTTGAACGGCTCGTGGCACCACTGGGCGCGGTTGGAGCCGCCGACCGCGTCACAGCCGAGCAGCACGGCGAGGAAGTTGTCCGGGTCGCCGTTGTCGCCGGTCCAGCCCAGCAGCACGGCGCCGTCGCGGTCCTCGGCCTTGGAGCGCTCGAGATACTCGCCCCATTCGTAGGACACGACCTCGGTGTTCACGCCGACCTTCTCGAAGTCGGCCTGGATCAGCTCGGCCATGCGGCGGGCGTTCGGGTTGTAGGGCCGCTGCACCGGCATCGCCCACACCTTCATGGACAGGTCGGTGACGCCCTCATCCTCGAGCATCTTCTTGGCCGCGTCCGGATTGTACGGATCGTCCTCGAGCTGGTCGTTGTAGGACCAGATCGTCGGCGGAATCGGCGCCTTGGCGATCTTGCCGGACCCCTGGAACACGACGTCCAGGATCGCCTGCTTGTTGATCGCCATGTTGAGCGCCTTGCGCACCTTCGGATTGTCGAATGGGGCAACCTTGGTGTTGTAGGCGAGGTAGCCGACGTTGAGGCCTTCCTGCTGCTTCAGCTGCAGGCCGTCGGTTGACTTGATCTCCTCCAGATCGGCCGGGTTCGGATACGGGTCGAGATGGCATTCGCCGGCCTTCAGCTTCTGAAGGCGGACCGCCTGGTCCGTGGTGATGGCGAACACCAGGTTGTCGATCGCCGCGGGCTCCGACCAGTATTCCTGGTTGGCCTTGTAGCGGATGACCGCGTCCGGCTGGTAGGCGACGAACTGGAACGGACCGGTGCCGACCGGCTTCTGGTTGAGCTGCGCCTCGTTGCCCGCCTCGGCGAGTTGGTCGGCGTACTCCTTCGACTGGATCGAGGCGAAATCCATCGCCAGGTTCGCGATCATCGGCGCCTCGGGGCGCTTCAGCACGAACTTCACCGTCATGTCGTCGACCTTCTCGATGGACTCGATCAGGTCAGGCATCGACATGCCGTTGAAATACTCCCACGACGCGCCTTCCACGTACTGGTGGTACGGGTTTTCCGGGTCGAGCTGGCGCTGGAAGGAGAAGATCACGTCGTCGGCGTTCAGGTCGCGGCTCGGCGTGAAATAGTCGGTGGTGTGGAACTTCACGCCAGGACGGAGATGAAAGGTGTATTCCAGCCCGTCGTCGGAGACGTCATAGCTCTCGGCCACGCCGGGAACCACGTTGGTGGTGCCGCGCTCGAACTCGACGAGCTTGTTGAACACCGAGCGTGATGAGGCGTCGAAGGTCGTACCGGACGTGTAGAGCGCCGGGTCGAAGCCTTCCGGCGAGCCTTCCGAGCAATAGACGAATGTCTTTGCCTGGGCTCCGCCCGCGAACGCCACGAGACCGGCGGCCACCGCGGCAGCCTTCAATCCATGTTTGAGGTGCATCGAATTCTCCCTCTGGTTGACGCGGATCTCTGCCGCGCCCTGTCCGACAGCAAAATCCGAAAACAGTTCTAAATCAATCCGCCCACGGAACATTCGACCGACCGGCCGGTCATACTGTCGGAACAAGGGCTTAGGGGGCGACTGTTCAGCTACACCGTACAGGAGCGACGTGCCGCGGCTTTCACGGGGCCGTCATCTGCGCGTTCCCTGAGAAATCGGGGAGCACGAACGGGTCCGCGCGGCGCTGAGCGGGCGCCGGCGAAAACTCCACAGATTTCTGTTGAGATGGCCAGGTCGGTTATTGCTTGCGCCGGGATCCGGTGCGGCTTCGCCCGTCCCCATGCCCAACGCGGGCCGTCGGCAGCAGTGGTACGGGCGGCGGGACTCGAACCCGCACGGCCTGAGGCCTCAGGATTTTAAGTCCTGTGTGTCTACCATTCCACCACGCCCGCCGCGGTGCCGTGCATCGGCATCGGGCCCGCCGACCGGTCTGTCCCGGCGGGCTGCCCTGCATCTACCATACGCGTCGGCACGGCCGGTAGGCCCTCCGCTGCCGGTCGACGGGGTGCCGTTCACTCGCCGGCGAACACAGCCTTCTTGCGGCCCCCGTCCTTGGCCTTGTAGAGCGCCATGTCGGCGCGCTTGAAGCAGGCAAGATAGGGCTCGTTCGGCTGGCGCACGGCGATGCCGAAGCTGACGGCGATCGACGGCGCGTGCTCTGGCAGCCCGAACTCGGCCGCGGCGATGGCGCGCTGAAGCCGCATCACCACCATCCGCGCCCCTTCCCGGTTGCCGTCCGGCATCAGGATGGCGAACTCCTCGCCGCCGATCCGCCCGAGGATCTCGGCCTTGCGCGCGTTCGACTGCATCAGCACGCCGAGCCCCCGCAGGACGTCGTCGCCGGCGGCGTGCCCGAACGTGTCGTTCACCAGCTTGAAGTGGTCGATGTCGATGAGAATGAGCGCGAATGCCCGCTCGGGCCCCTGCTCCAGGATCTTTTCCGCGCGGTCCTCGAAGCCGCGTCGGTTCAGCACCCCGGTGAGCCGGTCGACATCGCGTTCGATCTGCAGCCGGTCGATCATCTCCGACAGTTCGGCCACGAGGATCGCCAGCAGCAGGGCCGTGCCCAGCACGGCGTTTGTCAGCTGCAGGGCCTGCCAGAAGACCGTCCCGCTGAAGTTGCCGACGACCGGATCGGCAACCATCGTAAGCGTGACGACCGTCCGCGGGAAGAACTGGATCGCGAACAGGAGCAGGATCCAGAACACCGCCCGTTCGGAATAGCTCGCCCGGGCGAGCCGCACCAGCCGCAGCGCCGTGTAGAGGAAGATCGCGCCGGGGATGAAGTTCTGGGTGTAGACGCGCGCGACGAAGCTGGGCTGCACGTAGAGGAAATAGAGGGTCAGGCCCGCCGAGGCGACGATGATCAGCAGGTCGGCGCCGACGCCGATGCGATGGCCGTACCGCCTGAGGATGCCCTCGCAGCCCGCAAGGGTGGCGCCAATGTAGAAGCTGCTGGAGATGAAGATGTAGAGGCCGACATCGCTCGGCCAGCCAACGACAAGCCGGAAGATGCCGCCGACAGATGCCAGCAGGCAGCATGCCGCGATCAGCAGCAGATAATGCCGTTCAGCGGAAATCACCCAGGCCCAGAGAAAGGCCACGGCGAAGACGAGGAACGTGCACGGTCCGATCAGGTTGAGTGTCAGGCTCTGCACTTCGCCGTTCATCGTGTCGGTGTGTCCTGCCCCTTTGCAGCGCGCACCCGCCAGCTTGATTCCGGTCGGGACTCGCCACCGAGCGCCTGCTCATCTGTACACAAAACGCACACACAGGGGAGAGTCCTACGATATTTCCGTGACGGGCCTGCGCGCGGCATCCGGGCGGGGCCCGACCGACCGGTGGCGGGAGAAGCCTAGGTCGAGAGCACCGCGCCCTGGGCACCGGGTCGGCGCGCCGGAATTTCGCCCACGAACACCGCGCGATCTCGGCCCTCGGTCTTGGCCCGGTAGAGCGCCGCGTCGGCCCGGTCGAACATCGTCTCGTACCGCTCGCCCTCGAGCCAGCCAGCGACGCCTAGCGAGACGGAGACCGGCGCGGCGCCCGGCGGGAGCCAGTAGTTGCCGGCGGCAAGGTCGGCCTGCAGGCGCCCCACGAATTCCCGGGCGTCGGACACGCTTCCGCCGGACAGAAGCACGGCGAACTCCTCGCCGCCGAGCCGCCCGATCAGCACGGCCTCGCCCGCATTGCGCTTCAGCACGTCGCCGAACGCACGCAGCAGCCGGTCGCCGGCGCTGTGGCCGTAGGTGTCGTTGACCCGCTTGAAGTGGTCGATGTCGCAGACAACCAGCGTATGCGCGGCGACGGGCGTCTTGCCCAAGAGGACCTCGGCACGCTCCTCGAATCCGCGGCGGTTCAGCACGCCGGTCAGGCGGTCGGTGTCGCGCTCGCGCTGCAGGTCGTCGATGAAGTCGACCAGCGCGGCGACGATGACCGAGATGATGAAGGTTCCGCCGAGAATCGTGTTGGAGAGCTGCAGCGCCTGCCAATAGGTCGGATCCGCGAAGGCGTTCTCGGTCAGCGGCGAGGCATGCATGGTGCTGAAGATCGATAGCGGAAAGAACCCGACCGCGAACAGCACCATGGCGCCAAGCATGATGCGGTCGCCCACGTGCCCCCCCGCCAGATGCCGCAGCCGCACCGCCACGTAGAGAAAGATCGCGCCGGAGCTGAAATTCTGGATGTAGACCCGCGCGTGGAAGTTCGGCTCGACGAAAAAGAAGTAGCCGATCGCGACGATCATCAGCACGATGATCGCGCCGTCCCAGCCAAAGCCGATGCGCTTTCCCGAGCGGGCGAGCACGGCCTCGGCCGCGGCGAGCGCCCCGGTGGTGTAGAGCGCGTTCGACAGCACGACGTTGAGGCCGAAGACCGGGAGCAGCGGAAAGATCTGCAGGAAGGCCGCGAACGCCGCGAGCGCCGTCGCGCAGGCAAACGCGAGCATGTACGGGCGCCGCCCGGTCAGCAGCCACGCGCCGAAGCATACGACGACGATGAGAGCCCCCGCCGCCGGTCCGATCATTTGTAGCAGCAAGTCCGCGACAGCGTCGTTCATCGTCATCCGCTCCCCGCGCCCTTTTCGCCGGAGGCAGGCGGACTGTCGAGAGCAGACAGCAGCCTTCAATCCACAATTTGCTGATTCTGCACGTCTAGGAGGCGTCGGGTCCGGCCTCGCCGTCGACGAACCAGGGGGCCTCCTCGTCCTCGCCCCGGTCCATCATCGCCGCGATTTCGGCAAGCGCCGCGAGCAAGGCGTCCTGGCGGGTCGCGTCGAGACCGTCGAACCGGCGCACGAACGATTCCTGAAGCAGGGGCGGCGCCTTGCCCAGCGCGGCGGCGCCCTCCTCCGTCAGCCGCGTGTGCACCACGCGGCGGTCGCTGGCGCTGCGGTAGCGCTCGACCAGGTGGCGCGCTTCCAGCTTGTCGAGGATGGTCGTCACCGTCGCCGGGCTGAGCGACGCGTGCGCCGACAGCGTGGTGGAGGTGACCTCGCCGAGATCGCGCACCGCCTGCAGCACGATCAGTTGCGGAATGGTCAGCCCGGTGGTGCGCGCCACGTGGCGCGATTGCAGGTCCACCGACCGTATGATGCGGCGCAGCTCGATGAGAACCGCCCGGCTGCGGCCGTCGCCAAGCGCACCGATCGAACCGTCCTCCCCCGCCGCGTGTTCGCTGTCCGTCTGCATTTCCACCATTCCGCCGAGCGCAGTCCCGTGATTGGCCAGCCGGGATGCTCGACAATTCCCGATCCGGCGGCCGGTTCTGGCGTCGCACTTGCAAGGCGACCGGAACCGACGGTCATGGAACTTTATTTGCACTCAAATCTTTAGAGTTGTAAACATCCGCCGGATCGATCCGCCTGCAGGCCTTGCGATCCGCCCCAGAGAAGTTCAGGAGGACGATTGTATGTGTGGCATTTGCGGCGAAGTGACCTTCGACGGGACGATGGCGTCCTCCGCCGCACTGGGACGCATGACCGAAGCGATGGCGCCGCGCGGGCCTGATGCCGAGGGCATCGTTGGGCGCGGCCGCGTCATGTTCGGCCACCGCCGCCTGTCCATCATCGACCTGTCGCCGCGCGCCGAACAGCCGATGGTCGACACCAATCTCGGCCTGACGATCGCCTTCAACGGTTGCATCTACAACTACCCCGAGCTGCGCCAGACGCTCGAGGCCGAGGGCTATTCGTTCTTCGCCCACTCCGACACCGAAGTGATCCTGAAGGCCTATCACGCCTGGGGGCCCACCTGCGTGGAGCGCTTCCACGGCATGTTCGCCTTCGCGATCCTGGAGCGCGACACCGGCCGCGTCGTGCTGGCCCGCGACCGGTTCGGCATCAAGCCGCTCTACATCGCCGAAAGCCCCGGCAAGGTGCGCTTCGCGTCCTTCCTCCCCGCCCTGCTCGCGGCCGGCGGCATCGATACGGAAATCGACCGTGTCGGCCTCCACAACTACATGTCGTTTCACGCCGTCGTGCCCGCACCCCGGACGATCCTGAAGGGCGTGAAAAAGCTGCCGCCGGCAACGATCCGCGTCATGGAGCCGAACGGCGAGGTCAAGGATCACGTCTACTGGAAAGTCAATTACGAGCGGACCGACGAGGAGACGCATATGTTGGCCGAGGAGTGGCGCGAGCGGCTGCTCGCGGCGCTGCGCCTCGCGGTGGACCGGCGCATGGTCGCCGACGTGCCGGTCGGCGTGCTGCTGTCGGGCGGAGTGGACTCCAGCCTGATCGTCGCCCTGCTCGCCCAGGCCGGCCAGCACGACCTGAAGACCTTTTCCATCGGTTTCGAGGATGCTCACGGCGAAGTCGGCAACGAGTTCGTCTATTCCGACATCATCGCCAAGGAGTTCGGGACCGATCACCACCAGATCCACGTGCCTTCCGCCAACATGATGGAGGCGCTTCCGGGCACCGTGGGGGCGATGAACGAGCCGATGGTCTCCTACGACAACGTCGGCTTCTACCTGCTGTCGAAGGAGGTCGCCAAGCACATCAAGGTGGTCCAGTCGGGCCAGGGCGCCGACGAGGTGTTCGGCGGCTATCACTGGTATCCGCCGATGGGCCAGACCGGTGACCCGCTGGCCGAATACGCCCGGGTGTTCTTCGACCGCGACCACGCGAAGATGGGCCGCCATCTGTCGCCCGACTACATGCTGGACGAGGATCCGAGCTTTGCCTACGTGCGCGATCATTTCGCGCTGCCCGGCGCCTCCGACCCGGTCGACAAGGCGCTGCGCATCGATTCCACGGTAATGCTGGTGGAGGACCCGGTGAAGCGGGTCGATTCCATGACCATGGCCTGGGGGCTGGAAGCCCGCGTTCCGTTCCTCGATCACGAACTCGTCGAGCTGGCCGCCAGGATCCCGCCGGATCACAAGCTGCGCGAGGGCGGAAAGGGCATCCTGAAGGACGTGGCGCGGCTGGTGGTCCCTTCCGAGGTAATCGACCGGAAGAAGGGGTATTTCCCGGTGCCCGCGCTGAAATACATCTCCGGTCCCGCGCTCGACCTCTGCCGCGAGGTGCTGACCACCGACAAGGCCCGGGAACGCGGCCTGTTCCGCGACGATTACCTGGAGAGCCTCTTCGCCGATCCGGCCGCCCACATCACGCCGCTGCGCGGCAACGAGCTGTGGCAGGTCGCGGTGCTGGAGATGTGGCTGCAGACGAACGGCGTCTAGGCGCCGCCGACCTCGGGCAGTTGGCCATTGCCGGTTGCCGACCCAACACCAGCTCGCAGCGGACACGCTATCCGCCACGGGCCATGCCAGCGACACGACGTCAACTCGACGACGGAGAGACCTTCTCATGAGCACCCCTCCGGGCCAGCGCCGGGACCGCGGCTACTCCCACCGCCTGCGACGGATGCGGGAACAGGGCGTGAAGCCGCTGCCCGGCCGCGACGGCCACCCGAGCTCCGACCGGTACGAACACACCGGTATCTCCGTCGACTGCGGCTGGGGGAACCTGCATTTCGCCCAGACGTTCGAAAGCCCCACCGCGCTCGCCGAGCGCATGCGGAAGGAAGGCCCGGGACGGCGCGACATCGCATTCTACGTGCGCGAGCCGCACGTGGCGCTCGCCTCCGCGCCGCAGGAACTGTTCCTCGACCCGTCCCATACCTACCGGCTCGAGCTGTCGACCTATCGGGCGGCGCGCCGCAAACTCCAGGGCTTCACCGTCCGGCGCATGACCAACGAGGAGGATGCGGAGGCCGTCAACCGCATCTACTCGGCGCGCAACATGGTGCCGGTACGGCCTGACTTCTTCTGGCATCGCAAGGACCGCGCGCTCGTCTATCTGATCGCCGAGGACAACGCCTCCGGCACCGTGGTCGGAACGGTGACGGGCGTCGACCACGTGCGCGCCTTCGGCGATCCCGATCGCGGCGCGTCGCTGTGGTGCCTGGCGGTCGATCCGCAGGCGCGCCATCCCGGCATTGGCGAAGCCCTGGTGCGGCGGCTGGCGGAAGTCCTGCAGGCGCGCGGCAACGCCTATCTCGACCTCTCCGTGCTGCACGACAACGACCAGGCGATCGCCCTCTACGAGAAGCTGGGTTTCCACCAGATCCCGGTTTACGCGCTGAAGCGCAAGAACCCGATCAACGAGCGTCTGTTCGCCGGACCCGGCCCCGAATCCGAGCTCAACCCCTACGCGCGCATCATCGTGGAAGAGGCGCGGCGCCGTGGCATCGACGTGACCGTCGTCGATGCCGAGGGCGGCTTCTTCCGGCTGACCTATGGCGGCCGGTCGGTGATGTGCCGGGAGTCTCTCAGCGAGATGACCTCGGCCGTCGCCATGTCGATCTGCGACGACAAGACGGTGACCCGGCGCACCGTGGAGCGCGCCGGCGTTCACGTTCCCGCCGTCATGGAAACCAGCAGCGCCGAGGCGATCGCCGACTTCATCGCCGAGCACGGATCGGTCGTCATCAAGCCGGCCCGTGGCGAACAGGGCCGAGGCGTCGCAGTGGGCCTGACCGCCGACGACGACGTCGACGGCGCCATCGCCCGCGCAAAGCAGATTTCCGACAAGGTCCTCGTGGAAGAGTTCGTCGAGGGCGACGACCTTCGCCTCATCGTCATCGACTACCGGCTCGTCGCCGCGGCCGTGCGCCGTCCGGCGCGGGTTGTCGGGGATGGACGGTCGACGGCCCGTGCGCTGATCGAGCGGCTGAGCCGCCGACGGTCTGCCGCGACCGGCGGCGAATCGCAGATCCCGCTCGATTCGGAGACCGAGCGCGCGCTGCGCGAGGCGGGCTACGGGCTGGACGACGTGATCGGCGACGGCCACGAAGTGCCGGTCCGCCGAACCGCCAACCTGCACACCGGCGGCACCATTCACGATGTCACAGATCACGTGCATCCTGCGCTCATCGACGCGGCCGTCAAGGCAGCCCGCGCCATCGAGATTCCGGTGGTGGGCATCGACCTGCTGGTAAAGTCCCACTTGAAACCCGACTATGCCTTCATCGAGGCCAACGAACGGCCCGGCCTGGCCAACCATGAGCCGCAGCCGACGGCGGAACGTTTCGTGGACCTTCTCTTTCCGCTCTCGATCCCCCATGCTGCGCGCCAGGCCAAACGAACAGAACCGGAGAACCCGTGCCCCGCCTGACCATCGACACCGAGTATCTCAAGGACACGCTTGCCGAGTTCCTGTCGATCGCCAGCCCGAGCGGCTACACCGACACCATCGTTCGCGCCGCCGTGGCTGAACTGCGCCGCCTCGGCCTGGAGACCCAGATCACCCGGCGCGGTGCCATTCGCGCCCGCATTCCCGGCAAGAAGCGCCAGCCTGCCCGCGCGCTGATCGCCCACCTCGACACGCTCGGGGCACAGGTGAAGCAGTTGAAGGACAACGGCCGCCTCGAGCTGGTGGCGATCGGCCACTGGTCGGCCCGCTTCGCCGAAGGCGCCCGCTGCACCATCTTCACCGAGCGCGGCGCCTATCGCGGCACCATCCTGCCGCTGAAGGCGTCCGGCCACACCTTCGGCGACGAGGTCGACGAGATGCCGGTCGGCTGGCGCTACGTGGAACTGCGCGTCGACGCGCTGGTCAGCACCGCCCGCGACCTGGAACGCCTCGGCTTCTCGGTGGGCGACATCGTCGCCATCGATCCCCAGCCGGAGTTCATCGACAACGGTTTCATCGTCTCGCGCCACCTCGACGACAAGGCCGGCGTGGCGCTGATGTTCGCGACCATCGAGGCGCTGGTGCGTGAAAAGCCCGAGCTGCCGGTCGACACGATGTTCCTGTTCTCCATCGCCGAGGAGGTCGGCAACGGCGGCTCGTCGATCCTCACCCACGACATCGCGTCGATGATCACCATCGACAACGGCACCACTGCGCCCGGCCAGAATTCCAGCGAATTCGGGGTGACGGTGGCCATGGCCGACCAGACCGGACCGTTCGACTGGCACCTCACCGACAAGCTGGTGCGGCTCTGCAAGGAGAACGACATCCGCTACCAGAAGGACGTGTTCCGCTACTACCGCTCCGACAGCGCGGCCGCGCTGGAGGCCGGGGCGGACGTCCGCACGGCGCTGATCACCTTCGGCGTCGACGCCTCGCACGGATACGAGCGCATCCATCTTCACGCGCTGCGCTCCCTCGCCGAGCTGGCGACCGCCTATGTCACCAGCCCCGTCGAGATCCAGCGCGATGCCGAGCCCGTCGGTTCGCTGCTTGGCTTTCCGTCGCAACCGATGGAAGATGCCGCACCAACCACCTCCGATCCGAGCAATCCGACGGTCTAGACGGCAACGTCTCCGGACCCAGGATCCGCCCGTTCCCAACCACGCGTCCCAGTTGCCGTCCCCCGATGAACCTGATCACCACCACCGCCGAACTCTCCGCCGCCTGCGAGCGCCTCGCGACGGCCGACTTCATCGCCATCGACACCGAGTTCATGCGGGAGACGACCTTCTGGCCGAAGCTGTGCCTGATCCAGCTGGCCAGCCACGAGGAAGCGGTGATCATCGATCCGGTCGCCGGCGAGGACATGGACCTTGCACCCTTCTTCGCGTTGATGGCCGATGAGAGCGTCACCAAGGTCTTCCACGCCGCGCGCCAGGACATCGAAATCGTCTACCACCTGGGCGGGCTGGTGCCGCACCCGGTGTTCGACACCCAGGTCGCGGCGATGGTTTGCGGGTTCGGTGATTCCATTTCCTATGACCAGCTCGTCGCCCGGGTGACTGGCGCCACCATCGACAAGTCGCACCGCTTCACCGACTGGGCGCGGCGGCCGCTTTCCGACAACCAGCTCGACTACGCGCTCGCCGACGTGACGCACCTGCGGGAGGTTTACGCCTACCTGAACACCGCGCTGGCCGACCAGGGCCGCACCGAGTGGGTGCAGGAGGAGATGGCCACCCTCACCTCTCCCGACACCTACCGGGCCGAACCCGAAATGGCCTGGACCCGGCTGAAACTGCGCGTGCGCCAGCCGCGCGACCTGGCGGTGCTTCGGGCGATCGCCGCGTGGCGCGAACGCGAGGCCCAGAGCCGGGACATACCGCGCGGCCGGGTCCTGAAGGACGACGCGATCTACGAGATTGCCGCCCAGAAACCGAAGGACGAAACCGCCCTCGCCCGCCTGCGCACCATTCCCCGCGGGTTCGAGCGTTCCAAGTCCGGCCGCGAGATCGTGGCGACCGTCGCCGAGGCGCTCGCCAGCCCAAAGGAGACCTGGCCGCAGGTGCCGAAGCCCCGCCAGGCGCCCGACGGCGCCGGTGCGGCGACCGAGCTTCTCAAGGTGCTGCTGAAACAGGTGGCGGAAGCCAACGGCGTCGCCGCCAAGGTGATCGCCACCTCCGACGATCTGGAACGGCTCGCCTACAACGACACCGAGGGGCTGGGGACGCTGACGGGCTGGCGGCGCGAGCTCTTCGGCGAAAAGGCGCTCGCCCTGAAGGAGGGGAAGCTGGCGCTCAGCTTCGACGGGCGGCGGGTGGTGACGCTCGAATCCGACACGCCCTTCGTCTCCGCGCCGGATCGCAAGCGCAAGCCGCGCCGCCGGGGCGGCCGCAAGGCCGGACCGGAGAGCGAGACGGAGAGCGCCGCTGCGGAGACCGCGCCGGTGACCGAAACAAAAGACTGATCCCCGGCGTTGATCAGGCGAGCCGGTCGCCCCTGGCAGATGCGCCGATGACGCGGAACCGGACGGCACCCGCACGCCCCGCGCCCGGCCGACGGATATCCGTCACCCCGACCTGACGGCGTGCGGAACCCGGAGATCGAGTATCCATGGCCTCCAGAGCGACCGTTGCCGACGACTTCCATTGTTTCTGCGACTATCCCGACATCCATGTGCCGCACGCAGACGCTGGCCCGCTGGCGCGAACCTCGTTCGCGGTGAAGGACCTGTTCGACGTGGCCGGCTACCCGACCGGCTGCGGGCACCCGGACTGGCCGGGCCTGCATGCGCCCAGCGTCTCGACGGCGCCGGTGGTGAGCGCGCTGCTGGAGGCCGGCGCGGCGTTTGCCGGCAAGACGGTGACCGACGAGATCGCCTACAGCCTGAACGGCCGCAACGCCCACTACGGCACCCCGGTCAATCCCGCGGCGCCCGATCGCATCCCGGGCGGCTCCTCGAGCGGCCCCGCCGTGGCCACCGCCGCGCGCCTCGCCGATTTCGCGATCGGAACCGATACCGGCGGATCGGTGCGCGTGCCGGCAAGCTACTGTGGCCTGTTCGGCATCCGCCCGACCCACGGGCGCCTCTCTCTCCACGGCTGCATGCCGCTCGCGCCGACCTACGACACCGTCGGCTGGTTCGCCCGCTCCGGCGCGCTCCTGGAAACGGTGGGCGACGTCCTGCTGGCGAAGGATCCGCATCCGCCCGCCCCCTATTGCCTGGTCCTGACCACGCTCCTGGATCTCGTCGACCGGGACACGCGGCCGGCCGTGGAGGTCGCCATGCAGCGCGTCACGCGGCATTTCAAGCGCGTCTTTGCCGTGTCCGATATCCGCCTTGTGGAGGAGGACTGGGGACTGACCTTTCGGATCAGCCAGGGCGCCGAGGTCTGGGAATCGATGGCGCCCTGGATCGAGGCCACTCACCCCGCGTTCGGCCCCGGGGTGCGCGAACGGATCGAATGGGCGCGCGCGCTGCCGGCCGACGACATCGCCTTCCACCGGGCGCGGCGCGGATCGATCCGCTCGGAGCTCAGGGCAAGGATCGGGCCGGACACGGTGTTCGTGCTGCCGACCACCCCGGCGTCCGCGCCGTTGCTGACCACCCCGGACGCCGAACTGGAGGACTTCCGCAACCGGCTGATCGCACTGACGTGCGTGGCCGGCATCGGCGGGTTGCCCCAGGTGACCATGCCGCTTGCGACGGCACCCGACGGGGCGCCGATCGGCCTCTCGCTTATCGGCGCGCCCGGTGCCGACCGCACGCTTTTAGCACTCGCGGCGGCGATCGATGCGGACCGCGCGGCCGCCGCCTGACAGGCAGCGAAAATGCACCAGGAATCCCAGTATTTCAGCAACTTAACGCGGATTTCTCACGCTCCCGCGTCGGCCTTTGTCAGGTGACGACGACGGTGCTTGCCTGGTCGGCCAGGTCGGCCAGCTGGTCAAGCCGCCGGCGGATCGCCTCCCCGTCGAGGGCCTGCAGGTCGCGCGGGATGTGGAGGACGATACGCTCGCCCTCGCGGACGACTTCCGTCCGTGTGATCACACCCGGCATGGCGGCCGAGATGCCGTAGGCGAGGCGCATGGCGGCACCTAGGATCCGTGCCCGGAAGCGCAGCCGCGCCGTCATCAGCTTGTGAATCGGCGGCAGCTGGGAGTCGGAAACCGAGCCGGCGTAGCGATGGAAGATCGCCAGCGCGAGATAGCCGCGGCCGGGATGGTCGACGCCGGTGAAGGCCCCGTTCGCAATCATGGCCACGGCCTGATCGCCGCGATAGTCCGGATGGGCGCGCCAGGCGATGTCGGCCAGCAGGCACGCCGCGACGCGCAGGCGGGCCTCCTCCTCGGTCTCCGAAATCCCCAGCGCCTCGAAGACGCCGGCGGTCCAGGGCGCAAGTTCGCGGGCGTGGCCGGGCGAGCGCGAACGCAGGTCCGCCAGCTCCGCGGACGCGACGATCAGCGGATCCTCCGCACGCGCCTCCGGCGACAGCTTTTCGTAGAGGTGGCCCTCGCGCAGGCCCAGCGCCGACAGGATCACGTGTTCCGGCCGACCGATCTTCAGCACCTGCTCGAGCACGGCGGCGCCGAACGGCAGCAACGGACGGCGGGCACGCGAGACGACCTCGATGCCCTCGATCTCCGAGACGTCGGTGCGCACGATCATGCGGCAGAGGTCGAACGCCTCGTCGGCGGGGATGGCGTAGTGATGCATGATGTGCAGCGGATAGTTGGTCCGATGCATGTGCAGGCTGGCCAGCGCGCGCCAGGTGCCCCCGACGGCATAGAAGTTGCGGCCGGCAGCCCCCTTCAGACCCTCTGACGATTCCAGCGCCTCGGAGGCCAGCTTGCCGGCCTTGCGCGCCGACCCCTTGGCCACCTCCGACAGGCGCAGGCCGCCCAGCGGGAAGGTTTCGCCGGTGCCGAGCGCGTCGCCCTTGATGTCGACGAGTTCGAGACTGCCGCCACCGAGGTCGCCCACGACCCCGTCGGGCTTCCAGAAACTGGAGGCCACGCCGAGCGCCGAGACCTTGGCCTCGTCCTGCCCCGAGAGCACCTGCAGGTCGCCGCCGCAGATCTCGGTCACCGCCTCGATGAAGCTGGCCCCGTTCTCCGCGTCGCGCACCGCCGCCGTCGCGATGACGTCAAGCTTGGTGGCGCCGCTCTGGCTGGCGAGCTGGCGAAACCGGCGGATTGCCGCCAGCGCGCTGTCGATGGACTCGTCGGCGAGCTTTCCGGTCTCCGACAGCCCCCTGCCCAGCCCGGCGAGCACCTTCTCGTTGAAGAGCGGCGTCAGCGCGCGCGACAGCCGTTCGTAGAGCACCAGGCGGACCGAATTGGAGCCGATGTCGATGACGCCGACCGGGCCGTAGCCCGGCAGGCGCCCCGGCGCGATTTCGCCGACGGACGGACGAGATGGATCGTCCGCGGCGCCCACGTCAGTGCGGCCGCTGGATCGGGGTGGCGAAGGTACGCGGGGAGTCGGTCTGAATGGATTGTCCACGGCCTGATAGCGACGGGTTCGTCATGAAGTACTCGTGGGCATTGAAGGGCTCCTCGCCCTCCGCCGGAATGATGCGGCGGTGACCACCGTTGGCCAGAAGCTCCCAGCTTTGCTGGTTGTCCGTGATGTTGGCAACCATGATCTGATCGAGGATCTGGGCATGGACCGTCGGATTGTCGATCGGGACCATCGCCTCGACCCGCCGATCGAGGTTGCGCGGCATCAAGTCGGCCGAGCCGATATAGACGATCGCCTGGGGCGACGGAAGGCCGAAGCCGTTGCCGAAGCAGAAAATCCGGCTGTGTTCCAGGAAGCGCCCCACGATCGACTTCACCCGGATGTTGTCGGACAGGCCCGGAACGCCGGGGCGCAGGCAGCAGATGCCGCGTACCACGAGATCGACCTCGACCCCCTCCTGGCTCGCCGCATACAGCGCATCGATGATCTGCGCGTCGACCAGCGAGTTCATCTTCATCCACACCTGCGCCGGCCGGCCGGCCCGGGCGTGCTCGATCTCGCCCTCGATGTGTTCCAGCAGCCGGTTGCGCAGGCTCACCGGCGACACCGCCATGCGCGAAAGCTCCGCCGGGCGGGCATAGCCGGTGATGAAGTTGAAGATGCGCGCCACGTCCTGGGCGATCACCGGATCGGCGGTGAAGAAGGACAGGTCGGTGTAGATCTTGGCGGTGATCGGATGGTAGTTGCCCGTGCCGATGTGGCAGTAGGTGGCCAGTTGGCCGCCCTCGCGGCGCACCACCATCGACAGCTTCGAATGGGTCTTCAGCTCGATGAAGCCGAACACCACCTGGGCGCCGGCGCGCTCCAGGTCGCGCGACCAGCGGATGTTGGCTTCTTCGTCGAACCGCGCCTTCAGTTCCACCAGCGCGGTGACCGACTTGCCGGCCTCCGCCGCCTCGCCCAGCGCCTTCACGATCGGGGAATCGTTGGAAGTCCGGTAGAGCGTCTGCTTGATGGCGACCACGTCGGGATCGCGCGCGGCCTGGGACAGGAACTGCACGACCGCGTCGAAGGATTCGTACGGATGGTGGACGACGATGTCCTTCTGCCGGATCGCCGCGAAGCTGTCACCGCCATGCTCCCGGATCCGCTCGGGAAAGCGCGGCGTGTAGGGCTTGAACTTGAGGTCGGGCCGGTCGACGCCGACGAGTTGCGACAGATCCTTCAGCGCCAGCCTGCCGTTGACCAGGAACATCTCGTCGCCAGCAACTCCCAGCGCCGACGCCACGAACTGGCGCAGCGTTTCCGGCGTCGACGACTCGATCTCAAGCCGGATCACCGATCCCCGGCGGCGGCGCTTCAGTGCGCTCTCGAAGGTAAGCACCAGATCCTCCGCCTCTTCCTCGATTTCCAGATCGGAGTCGCGGATGACGCGGAAGGCGCCCTTGCCCTTAACCTCGTAGGCCGGGAACAACCGTCCGATAAACAGGGCGATCACGTTTTCCAGCGCCACGAACCGCGCCGAGTTGTCGCCGGCGGGAGACGGCAGGCGGATGAAGCGGTCCACCTGGGCCGGCACGCGGATCAGCGCGATCATCGGTTCCGCGCCCGAGGCATCCAGGTGGAAGACCAGCGTGAAACCGAGGTTTGGGATGAACGGAAACGGGTGGGCCGGATCGATGGCCAGCGGCGTAAGCACCGGGAAGATGTGGCTGAGGAACTGGCGCTCGAGCCACTCCTGATCATCGTGGGACAGGCGTTCGGGATCGCAGAGGAAGATGTCGTTGGCTTCCAGGTCACGCGACAGCTCCGCCCACTGGCGCTGCTGGGCGCGCTGCAGCTTGCTGACCGCCTCGCCGATGCGCGCCAGCTGGTCGCTGGGGGTGAGACCGTCGTCGCTGCGCGTCTCCACGCCCTCCCGCTGCATGCCCTTCAGGCCGGCGACGCGCACCATGAAGAACTCGTCGAGGTTGTTCGCCGAGATCGACAGGAAGCGCAGCCGCTCCAGCAGCGGATGGTTCGCATTCTCCGATTCCTCGAGGACGCGCACGTTGAACTGCAGCCAGGAGAGTTCGCGATTGACGAACCGCTCCGGCTGGGTGCGAAGCTCCTCGCCGGTCAGTCCGTCAATGCTGCTCTCAGCTGTCGCCGCTGCCTGTTCAGTGGTCGCGTCCATCCGCCCCTCCCTGGTTCATCGCGCGGTCCTACACTGCGAGTATGACGGAATTTTCTCTTGGTCTCGATGGACCGCGACTTTCCACCGCTGCCCGCCGTCGGGACGTCAGGCGGCCGGGTCGTCGTCCTCTCCGTCGTGGTCGCCCAGGCCCTCGCGGTCGAGCACCTCCGCCGCCATCGGGCGGGTGATCGGACGGCCCCGCGCCAGCGCTTCGCGGTCCAGCGCCTCCACCACCCTGAGGCCGGCCCGGAAGGAGCGTTCCATCCGCAGCACCAGATAGCCGGCCACCGACGGGTCGACGGCGATCTGACGGTCCCGGAACAGCTTGCTCAGCACCCGCATCAGGAGATCGTCCTCGGGCACGCCGATGAGCGTCGGCGGGATCGCCCGCAGCCGCGACGCCAGATCGACGGTGCCGATCGTCCATTCGGACGGCGGCACCCGGGCGGTCAGCAGCAGGTAGCCGTTGGCCGACAGCACCGCGTTCAGGAGGTGGAACAGCACCGGCTCGTCGATCGGAAAGCGGTCGCAGTCCTCAACCACCAGCGCGCCGGTCTGGACCAGGGACACCGGATCGCTGTCGGCGAGCATCTCAGCCGAGACGATCCGGGCGCCGGCGCGCTGCGCCCAGATGGTGGCCAGATGGCTCTTGCCGGTGCCCTCGCCGCCGACGATGAGCGCGACCCGGTGCGGCCAGTCGGGCCAACGCTCGATTAGCGTCCACGCAGCCCCGTTCGAGTGGCCGACCACAAAGTCCTCGCGTCGAAAGGACGGCGCCAGTGCGAGAGAGAACGGCAGTTGCCGCGGGCGCTCGTCCGGTCCGCCGATCACGCCCCTCCTTCGCCGGTCGGGCGGGACGCGGTCGCCGCCGGTATGCCGCCGACCGGCACCGTCCCGACATAGCCGCCCTCGGGCGCCGTCCCGGAGGCCGCGGTGACGTCATAGGGCTCGCCCGGTTCGTCGCCCTGGTAGATCCGGCTTTCCCGATAGCGGCGCACGAAGAACCGGACAAGGACGCCGACGGCGGCCGACGCCGGCACCGCGATCAGCATCCCGGCGAAGCCGAACAGGTAGCCGAAAGCAAACAGCGCGAAGATCAGCCAGACCGGATGCAGGCCGACCCGGCCGCCCACCAGCTTCGGCTGCAGGACGTTTCCCTCCAGGAACTGGCCGACCAGGAAGATCGCCACCACGATCCCCACCATCACGCTGTCGGGCCAGAACTGGTTGAAGGCGACGCCGACGGAAATGAGGAATCCCAGGCCGGAGCCGAGATAGGGCACGAAGGAGATGAAGCCGGCCGTCAGCCCGATGATCAGGCCGTGGTTGAGGCCGACGGCGACGAGCGACACCGCGTAGAACAGGCCGAGGATCAGGCAGAGCGATACCTGGCCGTGGATGAAGCCGGACACCGCTCCGTCCATCTCGCGCAGCAGGTCGCGGATGGTCTCGGCGTGCTGGCGCGGCAGCAGATTGTCGAGGGTCTTCACCATGCGATCCCAGTCGATCAGCAGGTAGAAGGCGATGACCGGCGTGACGACGATGAGCGACAGCACCGAGATCAGCGCCTGGCTGCCCGACCAGACCGATTTGACGACGCTGCCGGCCCAGCTGGTGCCCTGGCTGACGAGGTTGGTGACCGCCGACTGCAGCTCGCTGGCGTCGACGCCAATGGCATCGGCGAGCCGATTGGTCTCCGCGTGCTCGCTGAGGAAGGCCTGCAGCTGGGTGATGTAGCTGGGGACGCGTTCCAGGAAGCCGGTGATCTGGTTGAAGACCGCCGGCAGCACCACGACCAGGCCGACGATCCCCACGATCAGGAAGACAATAAGGATCAGGCTCGTCGCGACGACGCGATTCATTCCGCGCCGCTCCAGCCAGCGCGCGATCGGGTTCAGGAGGTAGGCGAGGAACATGCCGCCGACGAACGGCAGCAGGATGCCCTGGAACAGCCGCAGCAGAAGTAGGAAGCCGATGGCAGCGACGACCCAGAAGACGATCTGGCGACCAAGGGTCACGGGCGGGGATCCTCTCCAGGTGTTTCGGTGGCGTTCCGCTCGCTCATATATCGCAGCCACGCGACGAGATAGGCTGCGGCTGATGCCGCCGTCAAGGCGGCCACGATGAGCACCATGACCGCGCTCGGACGGCCCAGATTGATGTTGAAGGCGAGGTCGGCGAGCACCAGCGCGGCCAGCAGAATCTGCGCGACGGTGTTCAGCTTGCTGACGAACAGCGGGCGAATCGGCAGCGTGCTGCCCATCAGCGCGGAGACGACCACGGCGGCCAGGATCAGCGCGTCGCGCGCCACGACCGCGGCGACCAGCCAGATCGGGATGGCACCGGCGACACCAAGGGCGATGAAGATGGAGACGAGCAGCGCCTTGTCGGCGAGCGGATCGATATAGGCGCCCAACCGACTGGAAAGGTTCCATCTTTTGGCGATGAACCCGTCCAGGCCGTCGGTCAGGCCGGCGATCACGAAGACCGCGAACGCCAGAATGTAATGGCCGTCCGAGATGGCCCAGACCACCACCGGCACCAACAGGAACCGCAGAACCGTCAGGAGGTTGGGGATCGTCACGCCGCGGACCATGCCTTCGCTGCTGTTTTTGTGAGCGATTTATGACATGCGTGCGGGGCGCGCGCATCACCGGATCGTCGCGGCCGCGCAACGAAAACCCGATTGCATTCGACGCGCCGGCCGGATTGGATGCGGCCGAGCCCAACGGAGCCCCGCCTCGCAATGACCCAGACACCGGACCGCCCGTCCGTCACCTATGCCGATGCCGGCGTCGACATTTCGGCGGGCAACGACTTCGTTCGCGCCATCGCGCCGCTCGCGCGGGCCACCGCGCGCGCCGGCGCGGACGCCTCGCTCGGCGGTTTCGGCGGCCTGTTCGACCTGAAGGCGGCGGGCTTCACTGATCCGCTCCTGGTCGCGGCGACCGACGGTGTCGGTACCAAGCTGAAACTGGCCGGCGACACCGGCGTGCACACGTCCATCGGGATCGACCTGGTGGCGATGTGCGTCAACGACCTGGTGGTCCAGGGGGCCGAACCGCTGCTGTTCCTCGACTATTTCGGCTGCGGCCACCTCGAGGTCGGCGTGGCGCGCGACGTGGTTGCCGGCATCGCCGAGGGCTGTCGCCAGGCGGGGGCCGCGCTCATCGGTGGCGAGACGGCGGAAATGCCGGGCATGTACGGTCCCGGCGACTACGATCTCGCCGGCTTCGCCGTCGGCGCGGTGGAGCGCGGCAGCGTGCTCCCGCGCAGCGATGTGGCGGCAGGCGACCGCCTGCTCGGTCTGGCCTCGTCGGGCGTTCATTCCAACGGCTATTCGCTGGTCCGGCGCATTGTCGAGCAGGTGGGCGCAGCGCTCGACGCCCCTGCCCCGTTCGACGGGTCACGGACGCTCGGCGCGGTGTTGCTGGAGCCGACGCGGATCTACGTCGAGGCGCTGAAGCGCGTCTTCAGGGAGCGCCCCGGCGCCGTGAAGGCGCTCGCCCACATCACCGGCGGCGGCATCACCGAAAACGTGCCGCGCGTGCTGCCGAAGAGCTGCTCGGCCGCGATCGACCTCGCGCGCCTGCCGGTGCCGCCGGTGTTCTCGTGGCTGGCGTCCGCCGGGCCGGTCGAGGCGGCCGAGATGCTGCGCACCTTCAACTGCGGCGTCGGAATGGTCGTGATCGTCGCGCCCTCTGACGCCGAAGCCGTCACCGAGACGCTTCGCGCCGCCGGCGAAACGGTGTTCGCGCTCGGCGAGCTCGTCGAGGGCGATGGTGAAGTCGTCTACAGCGGCGACCTGGCCCTCGCCCGATGAGCCGAACCCGCACCCCGGTCGCCGTGCTCGTCTCCGGGCGCGGTTCCAACATGGCGGCGCTGATCGAGGCCGCCAGAGCCCCGGACTACCCGGCCGAGATCGTGCTGGTGGTGTCAAACCGGCCGGACGCCGGTGCCCTCGCCACCGCCGCCGCGCACGGCATCGCGACCGCCGTCGTCGACCACAAGGCGTTCGGCTCGAAGGCGGCGTTCGAAGCCGCTGTGGCCGACAGGATCGAGGCCAGCGGCGCGGAGTTCATCTGCCTGGCCGGCTTCATGCGCGTGCTGAGCGGTGGCTTCGTCGACCGCTTCGCCGGCCGCATCCTCAACATCCATCCGTCGCTGCTGCCGTCGTTCAAGGGCCTCGACACCCATGAGCGGGCGCTTGCCGAGGGCGTGCGCATCCACGGCTGCACGGTCCACATCGTCAGCGCCGAGCTCGATGCCGGGCCGATCGTGATGCAGGCGGCCGTCCCGGTCGTCGCGGACGACACGCCGGACACGCTGGCGGCGCGGGTGCTGGCCTGCGAGCATCGCATCTATCCGGCGGCGCTCGCTGCAGTTGCGTGCGGGGCTGTTCGGCTGGTCGACGGGAAGGTCCGGCTCACCGCGGACGGCGATCCC
>TARA_R110002020_G_scaffold317456_1_pt1 | contig 22514 bp, 27 predicted proteins | sample TARA_R110002020 | Tara Oceans TARA_R110002020 (sample SAMEA4396489) | marine metagenome | biome: Westerlies Biome; feature: [MES] marine water layer (ENVO:01000295) within the mesopelagic zone...; material: water (ENVO:00002006), including particulate matter (ENVO:01000060) such...
GGTAAAAATATTGCTAAGGGTAAGATGTCAGCAGCGTATTGGGCAAATAAGGTAAAGTGGTAGTGACTACTAAGTCAGCAAATAAAACAAATGATAAAAGACAAATGGAGCGCAGTAATTATCTCGTGGTTAATAGCGATATTTATCCTGATGCCACTAAGACAAGTGTCTCCAGTAATATTCAATTCAGTATGTGCGATACTTCTATGGGTAGCGATATACAGATTATATATAAAGAAAAATAATGGATAGTTTAAAAGTAAGTACAATAAGTGCTAGTTCAGGTTTAATATATTGGCTGGATGTTATTCCAGCTATTTTAATGTCAATAATGTTTATAATAAATATTTATTATTTATACTTAAAAACAAAGAAGATTAAGGAGTCTTAAATGGAATGGATGAATTGGGAAAACTTTGCTTATTTAATGGTAATCATTTTAGGTGCAGTAGGCACTATGGTTGCTACTAAATATCGCATAGTAGTTAAAGAGCTAAAAGAAGTTGCTGCTAAATATCATGAAGCATCTAAAGATGGTAAAATTACTAAGGCAGAACAGCAAGCCATTGCTAAAGAATGCATGGATGTAATGATGGCAGTAGTAAAAATGGTATGGAAGTTTTAATGAAATTTGAAGACATAATAGATGACGTCTTCGAGAAAGAGGGTGGTTATGTTAACGACCCTAAAGACCTTGGCGGTGAAACTAAATATGGTATTTCTAAGAGAGCGTTTCCTGATGTTGATATAAAAGCATTAACTAGGGAAGACGCTAAGAAGATATATGAAGATAGATATTGGAAGCCGTCAAAGGCTGAAAATATTCCAGAAAAATTAAGACATATATATTTTGATATGTGTGTTAACTTTGGTTTACGTGGAGCTGGCAGGGTATTACAAAGAGCTTGTAATGGTAAGAATAAAAATAAGATTGAAGTTGACGGTAGAGTTGGTAAAAATACTATTGCAGCTTGTAAGAATTTAGAGCCAGATAGACTAAGGTCTTATAGGGTTTTAAAATTTGGACATATAGTTTATAAGAATGTATCTATGGAGAAGTTTTGGTATGGTTGGTATAAAAGAGCCCTGGAGGTTTAGTGGCTAAGCAATATTATACAATAAGAGGATTCGCCAGGGGTATGAACAATGAAAAAAACCCAAGGGACTTAGGAGAAGAGCAGGCTGTTCTTGTTAGAAATATGTCTGTTGATAATCCTGGTATTATAAAAAGTGGCGGCTCAATGTATGCACATAGTGCTTCAAGTATTGGCGGAGGTATTTTACCTAGTAGTATTTATATATCTAATAGAGGTGGCTCTGATTTAAATAAGGCTAGACTAAGTGGCTCTGGAGGGTATAATTTATTTTACTTTGAATCAGACCATGAGAACAGCTATACTTATTCAGTAACTCATCAGACTGTTGATAGTAGTGCGGCTACTGATGCGGAAATAAAATTTACTCAACCTAGTACCACTGCTAGTTCTGGATTTAGTGACCCATCAAGTTTTATAGAACCCACTGAGAGCGGATAATGGCAACTCCGAATCAACAATATATGACGTTAGTCGGTGGAGAAGACCACGCAACTTATACATCTAATAAGATAATTGTAGGAGACACTATAAGAATTAGTGGCTCAGATAGTAATGATGGCGTATACACTGTTTTAGATAGGGTTGTTGGCGATGAGACAGTAGGTAGTGCTGGAAAAGATATACACTATGTGTTAAGAGGCAGAGGTTTAACAACAGAAGCTACTAGTGATGTAGCCGTGACTATAGATATCCAAAGAGGTTCTGGTGATAAGCTTATTGCTCTTGGTAGGGCTGATGAGGTTGATGGAGAGCAAATAAGTGAAGTAAATAACAGAACATTTGCTTCTACAACTGGAATTGATTGGGCTAATGGCGCTGGTTCCAATGCTGTAGATGGGTATAATAATGCTAGTACTACTGGAGCTACTGAAGGTACTTATTTTACTGACCCATATTTAGAACTTGGGCCAGATGATGATGGGTCTAATAGGCAATGGGCTCTTCTGGATGGTGCTAACTGGGAAGACAATGATGGTGGAAGCGGTGAAGCTATGTCAATTGGTAGGACATATAGATTGAGCTATTCAGTGGAAATTGAGGACTATTCTAAGGGTACAATGACAGTTGGTTTTTGTAATGATTCTCACACTTTACAATCTGACAAAAATACATATACAGCAAATACTTCTGCGAGGACAGATAGTTTTGATTTTGTATACCAGGGCACTGCAGTTCATTCAAAAATTATAATTGATTTTGCTGTATCTACAGAGATGACATCTTATCTTGATAATTTTTCATTAAAATCATTGGATAATCCTGCTGGAGGAATAGATGTATGGTCTTATGGTTCAGTTTCTACTCCAGCAAATGAGAATGATGGGTGGACTCAGAGAGCTATTACTCCAACAATATCAGGAAATGATAATAAATATATATTTCATTTTGTTGACGAAGGTTTAAGAGTTTGTAATACAAATGAGCAGAATGCATCTATCAATAAATGGTATGGGTATATACAAAGAAATCAGTTTGGATTAGACGAGGGATTGTCTTTTAACGAATGGCAAGAGCATCCTAATAATTTAAAACCACCAGCCAACGTTGCTGGAGTTTCATTTGGTATACTTACTTCTAATCATACTTCTACTGTAGCAGCTAATTATCATGTGGAAGATACCAATATTGTAAGAGGAAATAAATATATATTAAGAAATGGTACATCTGATTTACAAGTTGATAGCCCAAGTGTTGCTATCTCAACATCTGTAACAAATATAGGATTTGAGGATAGCGGAGGGACTAATGCTAATGACCAATTAAATTCCGGAGATGTTGTATCAATAGGGACTAATGATTTAACTGTATTGCCTCAAGAATTTTTACTAGTTAATAGACCTGCTTTTAATTTTAATTCTGTAGTATTTAAAAGAAGTTATGGAGGGACAACTGCTAATACCTACGCAGATAATCTCACTCCAATTGTAGTGAGAGGTGCAGCTTTTAATATAGCAGTTACAGAAGATTCTACGGCTGGTCTCTGGCCTTCTAATAGCTGGGAATTTTATCAAACATTTATATATGATGGAAGTCAAGAGTCTTTACCAGTTGCTGTAGGTAATGGAGCAGCTTCCGTTGCAAAAGCCTCCCTAGACAATACTACTGGGAATAAAAGATTAAAGGTTTCAGTATATGCTGATGTTGCTTACAATGGAAGAATTAGTGGAGGAAGATTCTATATGAGAGAAAAAGACTCTAAAGAGCCTCTTACTTTATTTGCTGAAATAGATATAGTAAATGGAGTCAGGCTTTCTTTGTTGGATAAATATACATCTTGGAGTTTTAATACTACTAATGCTGACGGTTTCTACGTATCTAGCTTATATTCAGAGGGGCCAAACATAGATACCTATTCTTCTCTTAATGGATTTAGTTCAGAAGAAAAATTTATAGCTATTGGCTCTCAAGGCGAGTTATATAAAGCTTCTATCGTTGCTAACAGAAGAACTTTTATAGCTAATGTTAGAATTAAAAATGCAAATAATGAGATTATACATTATGGAGATAGGATAATGTATTCTGAAATAAATAAATTTGATACTTTTTTAGATTCAAACTTTATAGATGTTTCAAAAGGAGATTATGGAGGGTATGTAGCTTTAGAAGAATATGCCGATAGGTTACTAGCATTTAAACCTTCGAAGCTTCACATAATAAATATTAGCAGTCCCAATCCATCCTCATGGTTTCTGGAAAACTCAATGCCTCACGTAGGTATTTCTCATAAGTTTAGTGTATGTAAAACAGAATTTGGTGTAGCGTGGGCTAACGAAAAAGGTTGTTTTTTATATAATGGTGAGAGTGTTTCTAATTTATTAGATGGTAAGGTTGGAGTGACTAGTACTAATCAGTTAATGCCTTGGAATGATTTCGTAAATGGGAGCAGTAATGTTAAAGATGTTATGGTTGGATATGATTCTATTAATAATACTTTAATAATTATGCGCTCACCAAATGATTCAACAGTTCAAAGTAATATTTCTTTTTTATTTAATTTTAATTCAGGGGCGTGGACTGTTAACGATGCTATGTTTGCAGATAGTAGATATTATTCAAACTTTTCTCAAGATTGGAATAACAATTTAATTGTAGCTAGGGAAGTAGATGATTCAGATGATGATGCAATAGAGATACAAAAATATATATCTCCTGGGATTCATCATGCAAATCAAGAGTTTGTAACAAAAGATTTAGATTTTGGTATGCCTGGAATTACAAAGAAAGTTTATTCAATATCGGTAACGTATAAACAAGTACTTAATAATAATAATGCTGTTAATTTTCAGTATTCTACTAATGGCAAGAATAAATGGACTGATATAAGTTCATACATAACAGACACAAGCACTGTTGTAAAGCAGGCTGATGGGAGTACTGATAATACAATTGATGGAAGCGCTGTATCTGCTGACTATACTGCAAATTCTTTTGCAGTAGATTATGTTGGCGCATTTAGCATTGGAGATTTAATTCTAACAACTGGTGAGTGTATGATTATTAAGCATATATCTGGTAGTACATTAACAGTTGAGAGAGGTATATTTGGCACTGGGCCAGCTAGCCTAAGTTCAACAAACCAAATATTTAAGGTTGAGTGGAAAACAAAAAAATTATCATTGCCTTCAATCGAATCCTGCCAAAGTATTCAGTTTAGATATAAACCTAGTACTAGTTCATACACAGAAATAAATGATATTACAGTAGAGTTTAGACCCATTAGAGGAAAGATTGTATCTGATGGATAGAAATTTAAGAAAAATTTTAAACAGTAAACAAGATTTAATATCAAATAATATTAATTCTTCTGCTAGTAGAATGATAGACGGACAAATTAGTATAGGTAAAAAATTTGGAGAATCTTTATCTTTAATCATAAAGCAAGGTGGTAAGCTATGGAAAACATATTTAAGTTCAGATGGAAATCAGCAAGTAGATAAAAATTTAAATGTATCTGGGAATGTTAATGTATTAGGTGATATATATGGTAATCAAGTTTATTGGTATTCGCATAATTACACTTCAACTGAAACTGCTAAGCAATACTTAGGGTGGAACAGAGCTACTCATAGTACAAGTATTACCGCTAGTCATAAATTTATAGCCCCGTATGATGGCATACTTTTAAAGGTGTTAGCTAGAACTGAATCTGTTGGAGGCAGTTCTGTTATGGGATTTCATAAGGCATCTGATACTACAACTGACCCAAGTGGCACTGCTACTGAGACTGTTACTGTTAATATGGCAGCAGCTGATACGAGCTACGAGTTCGAGTTTACAGCTACATCTACATTTAACAAGGGTGATATTATTGCTTTGTCAATTGACCCAACTAATGCATTAAACGATAGCAACTATACTTCAATATGGTTGTTTAATATAAATTAAAAGGAGATTATTATGGCACTAGACCCAAGAGCTGCCATGCTTAAAATAAATCAAGAACGTATGGACGTTCAAAAAGCCTTAGCTGCGTCTCAAGCAGACATGGGTAGGCAAATGTCTAAGAAGGGTAAAAAAGGAGCCTGGGGAAGTTGGCTAGGAAAACTTGCCGCACCAGTATTAGCTGACTGGGGAACAACAGCACTATTAAATGTGTTTGCTCCAGGGTTAGGCTCTTTGTATAAAGCCGCTAAGGGAGTTCCTGTATTAAAAGCTGGAGCTAAAGGATTACTTACTGCTTATGGAGGAGCTAAAGGTGCAGAGATGGGAGCTGGAAGTGTTAGCGTTGGTGAATCAGAAGACTTGATGAATAAATATTTAAAGGAAACAGTCTCTGGTGGCAAGGCAATGAGGTTTGACAGAGGAGCTACCTCATCAATGGAAGCTCAAAAAGATTTACAACTTGAATCTCTTGATGATATGATGAAACAAGATGCATATAAATCTGGATTGAAAGCAGTTGGTTCTTCTCTATTAGGAGATTTAAAAGGTGCTACATCAAAAGGTGTAAGTGAAAGAATTAAGAGTATGCGTGAAACTGGTGGAGAATTGACGACTCAAGATTATCTTAGTGCATTTACTGAAAGCGGTAAAGATGCTAGAAAACAATTACTTAGTACAGAGTCATTGAAAGACTGGTCATCAAAGCGTGAAGGTTTAAGTTTCGGACAGGCAATGAAGTATTCAGATGAAGCATTAACTTCTCCTAATTTACCCACAGTTCCAAAGGTTGATATGGAATATATGAATCAACAACTAGGTGATTTAAGTCAACCTACTAGAATAGCTGGAGAAGGTTCAGCGTCTGGGCAGTTTGGTGACTTTGCTCAAGGTGGTATACAAAAAGATGATATATGGGTTTCCGCTAGTGATAATAGGAGAGTCCCTGATAGTTTCGGAGTATTACCTCCAAGGGAGCGAGCGATGGGAGCATCACCATTTTCTTCAGATGGTGGGCTTACTGATAGTGAAAGAATGGAAAAGCTTATTAAGTCTGGAGATTTAGATAGTCCTTATGGTGCTTTATCAGACGTAAGTGGGCCTGGAAGAGGAAAGGAAATTGGTAGCCCTTATTGGGAAGAGCAAATGATAAAATCAGGTGGTCAATTCGGAGCGACTTCTGAATCTAGTTTATTAGGGATACCACCTGGTCAGCAACCTGCTGCTCCGAGTGGGCAATTAAAATTACCTGGGATACCAACAAAGCCTCTAGGGTATGATAAAATGATGAGTGATATTTTTCAATCTCCATCACTTGAGTCTCCTCAGAGACCCTTATATGGTTCACCAATAACTAAGCCAACATTTCAACAAGCTCCTAGTCAAGATTTATTGATGCAAAATATATTTGGTAAAAATTATTATGATAGACTTAGAGGAGGTAACTACTAATGCCTGACTACAATATAACAACATCAGAAAACGCTGGGTCTATGACCCTTCAGGAGTTATTGCCTGGAGTTGATATGAGTCAGTATGACTGGAGTGCATTTGAGGATGTTATACCTGAGTTCAGTACTGCTCTATTAGATATAACTAAGCAACAAGGCAGACAAGATATAGCAGGTGCAATCTCTGGTGGACAGCAGGCTTATATGGGTATACCTTCTGCCGATACTGCAGCTGGAGCATCTGGATTTGGAGGAGCTGGTGGAGGTGGCAGAGGTCTTATAGGATATGCTACTGCACAACAGGGGATGTTTGATGATGTATATGGAGCTATGATGGGAGCTGAGAAATCTAATATAGTCCAGATGGAAGCATTAAAAGATGAGGCTTTTAGTTTCTTTTCAAATATACAAGGAGACCTAGGGAAAAAAGAGACATCATCCTATATGGAAGGTGTAGAAGCAAATGAAGCTCTATACGGAGCTGGCCCTGGAGTAGGAGAATCTGGTCTCTGGGGGCCACCAGGCTCACCAGGACACGGAGGTAATAGTAGAGGAGAAACAGATAAAGGCCCAGATGGTCAAACATATAGTTGGAATGGTAGTCAGTGGGAAATAACCTCATCTAGTGACTATATTGGAGGATATAACGCAGGCGGTGGAAGTAATACAAATACTATAACTCCAACACCTGGGCAGAGAACTGGCCCTTAATAAAGTAAAGGAATTAATATGGCTAAGATAAGTACAAAAACATTTAACCCTATGGCTGGTGTATCTATACCAGGATGGGCTCTAGAATCATACCAATCTACATCATCTGATTTAGATAGTGTGGTAAATAGTTTGACTAATGCATATAATCAGCAACAAGAGAGAGAAGCTAATATGGCTTTTGATGTTGCTAGGCTAAATCAACAAGAGTCTCAATTTAGTGAACAAATGGAATTTAGTAAGCAGAAAGATGCTAAAGATAGAGCTTTTGCAGATAGACAAGCAAGGCGACAAAGAGATGAGAATAGATATAAAATGTCTCTTGAAGAAGATAAGATTGTAGATGCGGCTAGAAGAGAAAGATATGATAGAGGAGTTGATTCCTTAAATGTTTTAATGAAAGATGCTACACCTGCTGACTGGGAAACTTCAGAAACAATGCTAGACAATTTTAACACTCAGGGGTTAGGTGATTTAGAAAATCTTAAGGATGTTTACAGAGCCAGGTTCGTTACTAAAGGAAAGGAAGATTATACAGATAGACGAAACATAACAGCTTCTTTAATGTATAGAGGAGATACTTATGAAAATTTAGATGATGAAAGCAAGTCAAAAGTTGATACATATGCAAGGCAGACTTACGACCCTAGCAGTAAAGATAATTGGGCTAATCATATGATTGAAGCGTATATGCCTAGGATGTCACCAATAGCTAGGGAAAGATATAAAGTTGAATTAGCTGGCTATAAAGAAGCTATGAAAACAATTTTCTTACCTGGAATGAGTTCAGATGAGAGAGCTACTGCTATGAAAAGTATAACAGAAGGAATGGATGATGTTGTGAGCAGAGCGACATCAAGTCTTGAAATTCCTCCTGGAGAGGGTGCAGACAACACACAAAGTAATTACAATCAACAAGCTTTTATTCCGCCCAGTGACACACCTGAAGGAAGTCCAATACAAGTAAAAACTGCAGATTATGGTACGGTAACAATTAGAAATGATGACTATACAGTTGAAAATGGTGTCAAAATGTACAATGCTACTAAAGCCGATGGCTCTGAGGTTACATTATTCCCTGAAGAATTTGACATACCAGCTGGTATAAAAGGATGGTCTGAAGCTCCTAAAAAAGAAGCTAGTGATTATTTGGATGATATTATGTATGGCCCCAAATCTTTAGCTACTATAGGTAGATATGCGACAAGAGGAATTAATGAAGGTTCTGGAGTTTCTATTAAAGATGTGATAAACAAATTGCCTAGCTTGGAAGATGCAGGGCAAGCTGTTAGTGAGGTAGATGCTATTTTAGCTTCAGTCCTTTCTCCTGTTCTAGGATTTGACGCTAGAGAAGAAGATATTAGACTAGCTTCAGACGTTGGAAGTCAATTTCTTGAGGCAGGAGGCAGAGCTTCTGATTTTGCTGCTCAGTCTATTAAGGAAGGAATAAGTAAGCATCCTATGGTTAGAGGTGGAAAAGCTTTAATAGATTTTGAAACTAATTTAGCTAATAGTGCTATCCAATATTTTCCTAATTTATTAAATGATAGAGAAGAGGAAATGCTAGCACAAGACCCTAAGGTTTTGGAAATGTTTGGTCAGGGAGTTCCTATAGCGGATGCAATATCTCAAAGAAGAGCAGAAATAAAAGAAGGTCAGGGTGGAGTATTTTATTCAGGTGTAGGAGCTGATGAAAAGTATATGACCAAAGAAAGATTATTTGATGGTAATCTATTTAGGGGAAGTATATCAGATGAGGGATTAGCTAAGCTACCTAAAAAAATGATAAACCCTGAATGGGTAGAGAAAAAAGCTTTACAATTTTCATCTGATATAGATAAAGAAGTTGCGGGATTGTCAGATGACTTATCAGGTTATTCCGATATAAGAAAAGATTATTTAGCTCTAGATAAAAGTGAACAGAAAAGAGGTGGTGAAAAGGTAGTCGCCTATAAAACTGCAGGTAGAATGATAAGTGATAAGTCAAGTAGGTTATCTGATATAAAAAAAGAACTTATATCATATAGAAACGATATAAAAAAAGTAGAAAAGTATAAATCTAAGGGAGCTTACAACGTTTCTTCAAAAAATGTAGATATGTTACTTAAGAGAGTAAATCAAATACAAAAAAGAATGAAAGCAGCTAGAAGAAAGCCAGAGCTAGAAAAGAAAGTTTCTGAATCTATGAAGACAATGAAAAGAAAACAAGACGAACTTGAAAAACTTCTTATGAATTATAACAAATCAAAGAAAAGGTCTTTAGATGACCCATATACAGATTTTTTTGGTACTCCTATACCAACGATGTATTAATTAAACTATGATATAATTAATGGCAGCTTATACAAAAAAAAGTTTAATCGGTATGTACAGGAATAGATTTCCTGAAGATACTGCAAATGACGAGCAATTATTCCTCAATATAATGAGAGCGAATCCAGATTTAAAGAATGAAGTTTCTGATTATAATACAGAGATGGGTAAATCTTACGCTGAGTATATACCAAAGTTTATTAGAGAGGGATACAATCGTTCTCTTACTGGGACAGCAGATGAATTAGTTTCTGGAAAGAAACGATTTGATATGAAGGATTGGAATCCAGGAGTTGTAGGGGATTTAGCCTCCTCTGTTGTGTCTCTGATGGTTCCTACAGATTGGATGGCTCTTGGGCCTGTTGGTAAAGTAGCTGGTACTGTAGGTAAGGTGGCTCTTAAGTCATTCACTGGAGCTGGAGTCCCACGTAAATTAGCTACTAAGGCAGTGAGGAAAGCTATAGCTGGTAAGATAGGTTCTGGCGCAGGCGTATTTTCCACATACGAAGGATTAGGTAATGCTTTAAGACAACAAATAGACACTGGTGAAATAGATTTTGAAAAAGTTGGTGAGAGAGCTATGCATGGAGCTGTTTTAGGAGCTTTTTCTGGAGGTATTGGAGGGACTTTATCAGTTAGAGGTGCTAGTTCGGTTACTAAAGTAGCGGCTGAAGTTGGAGCTATTGGTTCTTTACCTCCTCTTTTTGAGGGAGAGCTCCCTACTCCTCAAGATTATTTACATACAGCTGGTATAGTCTTAGGCGTAAAAGGTGGTAGTAAATTATTCTCTAGTCCTGCAAATCTTAAAAAATTATTTCAGCAAAAACCAGCTACTGTTAAATATAAATTAGGTGAGGCTGAAGCTAAATCTTATTCAGAAAGAATTGAAAAGCATGACATAGAGGCTCAATTATATAAAGATACTTGGGTATCTGATATATTCGGTAGCGGCAAAAAGGGATTTGGTAAAGTACAAATAGATAGAAAAACAAAAAATGATTCATACATAATAAGAGACTTAAGTAATGATAAATCTATGTCTATGAAAACAAATACTTTTCATAAATTATTTACCAGAAGAGAGTCGCAAAAAAGTATGGAAGATATAAGGACTGGAAAAGTTAATGACATAAACAAGTTAGAGAAAGAATTAGGATATAGTAAAACAACAGAGGCTCAACAAATATCCAGAAAGAGAGTATTTACTAATGAGAAAAGTAATCATGCTACGCTAAACGGAGCTACAGACTCTCAACTATTTAACTATAGAAAGAAACTCCAATTAGAATCTAACGTAAAAAGAACTGCAGAAAAATTACAATCTGAGGGATTAGAGGTTGTTAATGTTCCTAAAGAAAATTTTATAGAAGCCTACCTACCCAAGGAAGTTGCCAAATTTTTAGAGCCACTAAGAGGCGCTGAGATGAGAATAAAAGACCCTATGGGTAGAAAATATGTTTTTGATGTAAAGAATTTTTTAGATAGGAAGTCAGAATTATTTAGTAAACTTGTTGAGAGAGGTAACGATATACAAGAAAAAACACTAGGAATAATTGGTCGTTCAGACCCAACAAGGAAAGAGCTAAGAAACCTAGGGTTTAATAAAAACCGACGTTATAAAGATAATTTAAAAGATTACTGGGAGAATGTTACAGAATTAAAAGAGCAGGGAAAGCTACCAGAGTGGGATTTCTTAACTAATGCTATATGGAAAATGGCTAAAGAAGCTGGTATAGAAGTTCCAGGTAAGGTGCAGAACTATGTTCCCTATATGTTGAAGCCCGAGATAGCTGAAATAATATTCCACGATACTATGAAGATAGCTAATAAGATGAACTCTGCCGCTAATCTATTTGATTCATATAAAAATACAAAAGGATGGATAAAAAAGAACCCAGAGAAAGCTAACCAGTTAGAGAATTTAATAAAAAATGCTCAATTTGATAAAAAAACTAACGTGGCAATAAAAAGAAATATGGAGCCTGGTGAGTTCTCAGCCTTAAGAGCTTTCGCTAAAATGGGAAGAGCTTCTTATAACGATTTGTTTAACCCATTTGGAAATTTAGAAAAAGGTAGAGATGCTAAAGGAGGTGCTAAAAAATTACCAAAAGATTTTTATGAAAGAGATTGGAGAGCTTTGTATAATAGATATGCTTATGGAGCATCTAAGAGAATAGCTGAGGTTGAGTTTTTTGGTAAGAGAGGTGAAAAGTTTAATGCATCTCGTAAGGCTGTTGAGGCTCGTGATAATAGACATGAAGCTGATATAATGCAGAATATACACGAACATGTTACTGGCTCTATACATAAAAATCCTGCTATGAATTATTCTCCAAAGGTTAAGGATGCGTATAATACACTTATGCAATTTGAAACATCTACAAAGATAGCGCTAGGAACAGCTACAATTCCAAATATAACACAACCTATGATATCTTCTATGCTAGACGCTGGATATTGGAGATTTTTTAAAGGTATGGCTTCTCTAACAGACCCTAGAGTTAGAAAATTAATAAGAGAATCTGGTGCTACTGAATATAATTTATTAAATGAGATGATAGGTACAAATTCTAGGACTAGCTTATCTTCTAAGATTACAAATAGCTTGTCAAAGTATAGTGGATTTACAGGTATAAATATGGTAAATCAATGGAGTGCTGCTGCAACTGGGAGAGTATTTATAAAAGATTTGCACAAAATGGCTAACACTTCTAAGATAGAAGCACGTAGAGGTTGGGCTGTAGATAAGTTGGCAAGGATGGGATTAAGTCATAAGACACCATTTAAAAACTTAAATATGTCAGGCGGTATAACAAGATTTGCAAAAGATATGAACCTCCAGAAAGATATATTAAAAGACCCCTTGCTGTTAAGTAACCCTAAGAGTGCTCCATTTACACAGTTTAAAAGGTTTGGCCCTAGACAGTTTAAACTTATACAAGGTGTATTAGGAGAGGATTTAAAGCGAGGAAATGTATTGTCTATGTTGAGAATGGGAGTAGCTGGGTATGCTGGAGGAGCTGCTGTTATAACCGCTAAAAAATATTTGAAAAAAATATTAAGTGGTGAAGATGTATACGAGCCAGATGGTGCTATACCAGAAGATTTCTCTCAATTTATGAATAACTTATCTGCTGTTGGCGCTCTTGGAATGCAAGGAGATATTCTATCTTCAGCTTTTGATGTTGTTAAGAGCCCTACTAAAGCCCTAGCTTTTTTACTTTCCCCAACTCCATTAGCAGAGATTGATAGCGCTATTAGGCTTGTTCAAGGAATTGAAAATGATGCATCCGTATATGGAGCGGATGCTATAAAAAGATTGCCATCAAGATTCTCTAATCTACTAGGACAGACTCCAAGTATGATTATGAGAAGATTTGAAACAGAAGGAATGACAGAAGAGAGACTAACTGGTCAGAAATCTTATGCAGTTACAGCTATTAATAAGTTAATAGATAATGGTGAGTGGGATAGAGCATTAGAAGATGTAAGAGAGTGGAATAAAACTAATCCAATAAGTCCTATAACTTCTAGAAGCATAGGCTTTTCTCAAATTTTAAAAAGAAGATTTAGAAAAATATTAAAACAAAGAAAAAATAAACTCCAGTTTAATATAGATGATGTAACTGAATTGTATGAAAGTGTAATAGGAAAAGACGCTTAATCAAATAAGTCCATCTTCTTTATCTCATCTCCTCTTCCTCTTATGGATTGCATAGCAGACTCTTCGCTCTCGTGCACCTTACATCTATTACCATCATAACCAACCTTACATAAATTAGTATTACCGTATCTATTCTTAGCTATTATTAATTCAAGATAGCACTCACTGTTTCCATCATCTCCATATCTATTAACCCAAGGATAGTGTGTAAACATAACCATTTCTGCATCTTGCTCCAGGTTACCAGACTCTGCTAAATCAGACAGCCTAGGTACTCTATCATTTCTATGTTCCATATTCCTATTCATCTGTGATACCAGTAACACACACATCTCTTCAGACTTAGCTAGCCATTTATACTTCCTAGTTGTGTCTCCTATCTTAAGCCTTAAGTCTCTGCTATCATTAGATGGGTACTCTATTAAACCTATGTGGTCATCAATAACTACATCAGGACTAATTGCTTTTATCTCTCTAAATGAACCATCTAAATCTCTTATGTCATCAAACATAAACAGTTTATCCTCATACTTTTCACGTATAAGATTTGACACTTCTTCTAACGTATCACTATCTATATCTACATTATGCCTGAGATTTCTATATGGTAACTCCCTAGATTCCATAGCCATAAACTTTTTCATCATCTCTATGTTAGGCATCTCTCTATTAAACATAACTACCTTCTGCCCATCTTCAATTAGATTCCTTGCTATATTAGCCGCTACTGTAGTCTTAGCATTGCCAGGTCTACCTGCAATTATGCTTATCTCACCTCTAGTCATACCTGATATAACACTATCAAGTATAGATATACCAGTGTTAATAAGATTAGATTGTTCAAATATAGATTTGCTAGTATTCTTTAGTAGTTCATCTAAACTAAAATTTCTACTAGGTTGTAGCTTTATTAAGTTTCCTATAGTAGTGTGAGCATCTTCAAGTAATACTTGAGTCTCTATAGAATCGTCTTGAGTGAACTGTTCTATATGTTGAACTTGATTCTTAAGCTTTCTCCGTAAGTAACTACTGTGTAGTAACTTAGCGTAGTCCTCAACTTTAGATACTGAGACTACTAACTCTAGATATCCTATTATAGTATAGGTTAATCCATTGTCACTGCTTGTTCTTTCTATAGAATTAGATACAGTATTTACATCTATATCATGTCCTCTTTCATCTAGTTTTAACATAGTTTTCCATATTCTTCTATTTAAATTTGCATAGAAGAACTCTTCATCAGTAACCCAAGGCTTAACTATATCTAGCTTGGATGAATCTGTCATTATGCACCCAAGTAATGCATCTTCTAGTTTAGGTTCAATCATCTTTATCCTTTACTGGAGGCAATCTATCTAGCGTGTTCTTCTCGTACTCTTCTCTCAAAGCGTGGCTAGAGTTCTCTCCCTTTATCATTCCTATTAAATAATGAACACCGTGTCCTCTGTTTGCGTGATTCTTTTCTTTGAATTTCTGTATAGATTTTCTAACTACTATCCCTATTATATCGCTAACCTCTTTTAAAAGCATATAGTATTGAGATTCGTTGATTATATTTGTAGGCATAGCCTCATTTATAATCCTAACAACATCATCTATAGCTTCCATAGTCTTAGTAGACCTTGATAATGTAAGGTTTTTTATACCAGGTTTATAGTCTCTCACATCCATAAGTTTATTGCAGTAAGGACACTTCTCTTTACTACTCACAGTTGCCACACACTCCATCTTCTAAAGGCATATTACCAAACAGCTCTTTATTTAGGTATGCAAAAGTTCCTTTGTGAGGTGTTGGTATTATCTTTTGGAATGGTCTCTTACATTCTACACATCTCTGAGGTGTGATTGCATCTCCCTTACTCCTAGCTCTCTGAACAAATGATTTTGTTTTCTTATAGTCAGTATAATATCTGTCATTATCAAACCATTCGTCATCAAAGTAATACCTCATAGTCTGCCTAGAGGCTGAATCAATATCATTAGTTACTTCTATTCTCTTATCTCTTTTAGAGTTTGTAGTATCTCCAAGAACTTCTCCATTCTCATTATTGTATATATCTCGCCTCTGTCCTCTTTTATTAATTGAACGTGGTTTGGCAAGTTTAGTGGTTTTATCCATTTTGCTATTCTCTTTCTGACTTTACATTGTATTGTAAAGTTCTCTATTGTTAAATCAACTTCACTATCTAGCCCAAGAGAGCGACCATCAGAACCCCATGCTCTCTTAGAATCTAGACCTTTTTCTAGTGCCTTATTTACGCACTCTCTTTCGAACCGATTTCCTTTTGCTTTGCTTCGACTTGGCATTAAACGGACTCTCCATGAACTTCAGAGTCCCGAGTATCACCTTCTCTAGAAAACTCTTCGGCTTTCTCATCGGATATGGCATCTTCTTTCTCCTTACTTCTATTTTCTACGTATTTTACGACCTTCTCAACGTCTCCATTCATCTCCATATAGCCGTAAAACATCGAAGAGACCAGGTCAAGATTGTTTCTTAAGTACTTTATCCAGTTTTCTTGTCGAACTACTACGGCTCCTAGCTCGTCTAACTTTCTATCAGTACTTCTTAGTGTTGGTTTTTTCTTTTTCTTTTTCATATCTATGGGCAGAGGCGCCAACCTTTCAGCTTCAGATTTATTAAACTCAGTTGAGTCATTCACATACAAATAGAATCCTTTCTATTAGTTTATTGTTATTCTAAAACAACTGCCCATTTTAGAAGCCACGGCAGGTAGCGAACCTGCAAAAACTCTACAGCTTCGTGGCTTTACTTGGTTACTCTACTAAGAAGCTAATCTATATGTAGCGAAACCCCTTCTTGTATCCGTATCTATCGTCATTCCATATTCGTTTCTTAGCACGAATATAACAGCTGCTAGTCTATATATATTGAATCTACTAATAGCTGTCCTAGGGTTAATACTATTACCATTCGTCAACCAGTTATATACTTTAGCTACTTGACTTTTTCTTTTTCTACTTTTCGTTTTTGTTTTTGGCATTTGGTTCTCCTTTGTTATACCGTTTACGAAGTTCGTGAACTAACCTATATTCCTCAGAAGCTGTAAGCTCGTGTATCCATTTCCCACCGACGACATCTCTCTTGGTATTGAGTAGTCTATCGAGTCCATCGTACCATCCAAATTTCTCTGTATATGCTTCTTCTATCTCTACCCACTTCTTACCCTCCACTAGAGGAATCTCCATATTCTGTGTCTAATCTACTAGGATATATCTCTTCTTCTTCTGTAGTCATACCTTCTTCTGTATTCTTCTTAGCTAATCTTCCGTATTCATTTTTCAGTCTCTGTATTAGATTATTTATAGCCCTAATATTGTCATCATAATTCTGCTCTTTTGCAGAATCTAGACCTATCATTATCCACTTGTATTCTGAGTTAGTTATCTTCACTAGAATGGCAGGTCACTTGTATCTGACTTACCATCTTTCCATTTGAACACACTCATAGCTTTAGGCATTACTACCTCTTCACCATCTGAGTTATTCCATTTGTCGTGTTCAACCTTTATGATGCAAGGACTTCCCTCTATATCATAAGACTTTATAAAAGGTAGTTTGTATATTGTATTACCATCTACCTCTTTAGATTCTGCGTTAACACCTAACACCTCTATGAATGTCATATATCCTTTATTACTACCACTGTTATCTGATAGGTCAGGATATTTCTCTTTATCAGGTGACTTAAACCTAAAGAATCCCTTAGATTTAACTGTCTTACCTTTAAAGTCTCCAGATGCTATCTTGAATATAGGACTAAATATATCGCATAGGAATTTCTGCCTAACAACTATATTCTCCTTTAGTTCAAGACCTTTTACGTGTGCTTCGTATTCTCCCTCAGGGATTACTACGAATTTGTTCTCGTCTTGTGATGGGTCGTAAAATGACTCATTACTATCATTAAATAAATCACTCATTTATTTCTCCTTTTATTGTGTTTATTTTATTAAGTACTCTATTGAGGTCAGGCTTTAATATTTCTCCTCTCTCTAGCGAGCCCTCTATTTTTGATTTCCATTCATCGTCTAGATTTTTTATCTCATTCATTACTATTTCTATATCATCATCTGTTAAAGATAAATCCTCTACTCTATTTCTGTAAACATCATCAGCAATATTAAGATACATATTCAGAGCCTTCTTTATAGCATCTGTATTTGCAGCTTTTATATCATTTCCTATATCTACAAACTCATCACTCCCTCTTTTCTTCTGAATGCGATGAGCCGCTACAGCATCTCCATCTCTCCATATTCCATTATCATACCACCTTAGTCTACCGTGTACTACATATGACTCACTACCTAGAGCTTCGCTCTTTATGATATGCCAACTCCATCCTGGAAAGTATGTATCTGCGACATCTCTCATATAGCTATACTCTACGTAGTCTACACCGCCTTTACTTTTGATAAAGTATTTAGGTGTGTCTAGATTAGAAACAGTCTTATGGTGTTCCGTTATACGATGTGCTATTTTCTCGTGTACATCATTCTGTATTACTGGTACATCACTCATGCCTCTGCTCCCTCATCTAATATAACCTCGAGTAAGTCTCTATTGTCTCCGTCTGCTATTTCTAGCGCCTCTGCCATCCTTCCTCTGAAATCTGTATTCTTCTCAGGGAATGCTACTACCTGCATTAGACTACCTAGTGCAAGTTCTAGCTGGAAGATTCTAAACTCGAGCATCTTTATTTCCTTTTTATCACTCATTATTGTTCTCCATATATGGACACACCTCTCTGACTGAGCAGTAGCTTTCACATTTCCTACCATCCCAAGTCTCCTCTGGTGTGCACATTGTTGGTACTGTTTTACTTTCTAGACTAGATATTAGTATATCTCTTTTATCTAGAAACTTTTTTCTTAGTACGTCGTCGTTTATATACGGCACTTCTACTAAGTATATATTATTATAGACTCCTCTGCTCTTAGCTGCGTGGACTCCACCATCTCTTATAGTCATTTGTAGGTACATATTATTTACCTCGTATCCATTCTTCTCTAGCATTAATCTATAGAAATTTATCTGCCATCCCCAATCTCCAAAGTCTGCAGTAACAGGGTCTCTGTAAAATACCTTTATTATTTTTGGACTACCTTTAGCTCCCCACTTACCACCTCTTTTATATACTTCTGTCGGATGCTCTTCTTGTGTTGATTGTAGACCTAAAATTTGAGAGGCTTTGTACGAGCCAGTATTCTTATAGTCTATAAGTGTTTTAGATTTGTTGTCATACAAGTCTACTATTCCCGTTATACCTTTATACTCTAGAGACAATTCAGCCATCATACCTGATGATGCTGAGTCCTCTAGTTTATTATGATGTATGGTTCCAGCTAGAGAAAATGCATTCCCTTGTGGATTTATATAGTAGTCTTCTGTTCTCTGTAGGTAAGCTTGACAGCTACCACTTATCAACTCTGTGGTTGATGGAGGTCTGTCATTTTCTCTCTGCTCTGACATATATAGAAGTGTAGGTAGTGCCATACCCATTCTCTCTATATCTACGTTTCTCTCTTTCACGTCGTCTAGAGAAATTCTCTCACCATCAGGATATTTAAAACCTTTCAAAGGCATATTATTTCTCCTAATTTAGTCTATTAATTTACTTATTTCCTGGTGCTTGTTTCAAGTTCTTTTTTAAATAAACAACTTCTTTTTTATTGTGCATAAGGCAGTGCATAGGTTCTCCCAATATAATTTCTCCTGCGTAAAAATGTCTAGTGCCATCTTGCTCTACTATCCATCCCTTATTATAATCTGTTTCTATTTTATCTATAGGAGTACATCCTGCGAGTAAACCTAATAATAACAAGACTTTATATCTCATTTATTTCTCCTCATATTCATATAGATAATCACTAGGATTATCATTGTTAACATTTTCTTTAATAAACTCTAGGCAAGATTCTCTAGAATCCCACACTCTTACATCTCCATCTTTCTCGTTAAGAACATATTCATTGCCATTAATAGATATACCATTAATAGGTCTAGCTATACAGTATCTCATTTTATTATTCTCCTTTTATTTTATCTTATTTAAATCTATACTATGTGCAACACTAGTAAAGACTTCATCTTGTGGTTGAAACTTTAGCATCCTAGTAATCATATACTCAACGACACTCTTATCTATGTGTTTCATTCTATATAGTAACTCTCTAAGAGGGACTAGAGGAGAAGTAAGGAATGAATTATTCTCTTTTGTATTGAGATAGAATGACTTATGTTTAAACTTATCATTTCTAGAGAGCTCTAACCCAGTCTCTATGACAGAATTACATAGCTTAATCCAATTACTTATCTTCTCATAATTGAGAGTGGCAGAATGATATCTAAATTCTATCGTACCGAGATAGAATCTAGCGTGTAAGTTTAGACCGTGATACCTACTATCATTATATTTATTTCTACTTATACCATAATTCTCATACCATAGCTCTACAAATTCAGTTTCGCTAGTACAATTAACTAGATACTTAAACGGCATAGAGATTCTTTTACACCAATTACTACTATTCCTACTAGGAGGTAACATCTTATATAGATGTTGCTCTACCTTATGCATCACTATTGCTATTGCTCTCAGGTCTCTCCAGGTAGTATCAGTAGCATCGAAGTGTACGTGGAGACCACAAGACCTATTGACATAGACATTATAGTATTTAGCCCAATCCTCTAATGCTAATATTCTATAATGTAATATGTCTCCATTTGCAGGTCTCGATATCATCTCTCTACCATTACCCTCTATACTACCATCGTATGTACTTCTCCATCCCGAAGGATTATTATGTAGTGCCATAGGGTTACCTTCCTCATCTGTCTCGCAATCTCCAAATACACATTCCGCCTCTATACCTACTAACCTAGATACTGACATCTTCTCGAATGTTTCAGCTTTATCTACTTGTAGATTTGGAGAGCAAGGTGAGTTAGAGACAAAGTCGTCTGAAGACTCGTGATGCTCATCCCAACAATACTCACAATAGTTACCATCATCATCTGAATAGCTATCATTATACCATACAGGAGTATCGCAATCAGCACACCAAGAGAAAGAATCACCCTGACAATGTTCACAATATAGCTCTTCACCCGGAGAACTATAACTATAGTCTAAGTGTTCAACATCTTCACAAGATTCACAAGTAAAGTAATGTTGCTCGTAGCAGTCTACACATAGAGCGTTTCCACCTTGTGTCTGTCTATATTCTTCTCTATTTACATCTAATGGAGCGTTCTCTCCACAGCCTGCTCCACAATCGTTGCACGTAAACTCTGGTATTTTTTCTTTAGACATAATATCCTCCTATGCTATCGCTGTATGAGCTGAGATAACTGCTATGAGTACTGCACTCACAACTTTTATCCATCCCATAGATTTAAGAGTATCATATATCTCATCTGTATCACTAGGCTCTACATCCTTACCTTCGAAGTCTTTGATTTGTTTACAGAGAAATTCTCTATATTCTTCAAAGGTTCTCCCATTGATAAATGGATTTGTTTGAGCTCTATCATATAACTTCTCTAAAACATATCCTTTATCCTTCATCCTTATAGGATTTGGAAATCCTAGTAATATAACTTTCTTATTCTTCATTCTCTCTCCTTTCTAACTTGTAGCACAAGACTCAGAGAGTCTTAGCTGATTGTCTACATCTGGTTTACAGAGTTTGCACACGCTCCACTTATTAAACGATGTACTCTCCTCGTTAAACATCCAATCTCCACACCAATCACATTCTTGTACTGAGTCGTAGCAGTCAACACACATACTTAGTGTATCGTCTATATCTATCATATGCTCTATAGTGAATGATTCGAAGCAAGTTTCACATCTAACCTTATCATCTTTACTAACCTTATCATCTGTATAGCTGTAATCATCTATCCAATCATAAGCCGAGTGACTATGAACAGGTGTATACCTTGTGTACCTAGGAGTTGATTTCTCCTTAGGCTTGAACATAGTCTTAGTAGGCTTGTAACCTCGTTCAAACATATCAGTATCAAAGCTATATATACGCTCTGATTCTAATTCATTATGCTTGAGATTAAGTCCTGCTCTCTTCAGTGAACTCTTTAGTATCTCCTCAGTAGATGCCCATAATAAGATTCTAGCTTTTTTCCAATATGCCACGTGAAGTGGTCTAGAGGATTCCCTGGCTAGATTTATTATCTTATTACTTTCTTTTACCCAAGATACTGCGAAGTCTCCTTCGAGTTGCTCTAGTGCCTTATCCATAGGATTATTATTAAGAGAAGCAAATATAACCTCTGAGTCAACCTCTATAGTCTTGTTATACTTATCGGCTAACTTGTTATAGTTGTAAATTACTCCATTGTGAGCACCTACGACTTCTCCTATCTCGAATGGATGAGCATTCCTTTCTGTTACAGCTCCGTGAGTTGCTAGTCTCACGTGTCCTATAACTATTGTAGAATCTCTATTGACTCTTTCTAGTATGATAGACTCCCAAGCATCGTGCTGTACCACCTCTGAGGATGGAGCAGTCGCTTTGTATGTCTGTCTACTATTTGGTGTCATCATAGATATTCCTGTGCTATCCTGACCTCTCACTACAGACTCATCTGCTAGGTATGTTAATACCTCTTTCAACTTGTCTATCTGATTGTCATTCTGAGCGTTATGCTTCTTAGCATATCCGAATATTCCACACATATTCTCTCCTTTTCTTTTTTTGTTTTGTTTATTCTATCTGTTTGTTTATTCTCCTCTCAATATATTGAGCAGAATCTTCGCCACCTATTAGTTTTATTCTCTCTAATGGAGTGGTCTTAATTCCTTTGTCTTTTATAAATGTGTCTATTAATTTATTTCTATATTTTGTAAA
>TARA_R110002020_G_scaffold434476_2_pt1 | contig 22513 bp, 21 predicted proteins | sample TARA_R110002020 | Tara Oceans TARA_R110002020 (sample SAMEA4396489) | marine metagenome | biome: Westerlies Biome; feature: [MES] marine water layer (ENVO:01000295) within the mesopelagic zone...; material: water (ENVO:00002006), including particulate matter (ENVO:01000060) such...
GAGAAAAGGTATTGCCAAACCTAGTAATAAAGCTGCAGCTAAAACAATTTTCGGTTTGGGTGAAATGGGTTCTTTTAATGAATAGGCACTATCCACAATTTTTGCTTTAGGTGCTGTTGCAGCTAACGATAAAGAATTCTCTTCCCGTTTTTGCAGCAAAAATATATATAATGCTTCCTTAATATTTTGCTGACGCGAAATATCTCTAAACTGTCGCTCCTTAGCAGGTACTTTCGAAATTTCAGAACCGATTAAATTTGTCTGTCTGTTAAGTGAATTTAATGCAATTCTCAAACTCGATTGATTACGTTCTAGTCCACTCGCAATCATAGATTTTATTTGATTGATTTGTGAATTTAAGCGAGTCACTGTAGGGTTTAATTCTGTAGCACCAGAGAGAATCCTATTTCGCTCTAAAACTAAATCATTATAATTAGTTATTTGAGCATTAACTGACTCTCCTTCGAGACCTAAATTTGCAGGCAATAAATCGGTATTACCCTCATTATTTCTTAAGTAATTCAATATAGATCTCGAAATAGATAATTGTGTTTCAATGTCTTGTTCCCGTTTTCTATATTCACTAGCATTCTCAATTATTAGAGAACCCTCTGCTTCAATATTAGTAAGGCTATTATTTTCTTTAAATTCTTCAAGACCTACTTCTACCGTATCGAGCTCCCCGCTTATTATTTTTAAGCGCTCATCTATAAAACGCGCGGTACTAACAGCCACTTCATTTTTATCTTCAATCGCTTCTTTATTATATTCAAAAATCAATTGATCTAGAATATCTTGCGCTTTTTCTTTAACGGTACTTCCTAAGCTAAACTCAAGAAGCGTGGCGTTATCATCAATTAAATTTATTTCTACCAATTCACGAAATATATCAGCAACATCATCAGCATTTTTAATCTTAACAAGAACTCGACTCTTTAAGGCGACATTAGTTCCATTAGCATCAAAGCGATTTTCTTTAATTATAAATGTACCAAATGGTAAATTAATTAGTTCATCAACTTTTACGGTCCTAGATTCACCGCTTTCAATATACGTAAGATTAAGATTTTTAGCATCCTTAGGCTCTAAGGTAAATGTATTAAGCTTATTGCTTGTTGCCTTATTTAAGAGCGTTTCATCAATTGAAATTACCTCTACTAAAAATGGAGACTTTAAGTACAACTCATCTTCTTTAAGACCTTCTAAATCGTAGTACTCTACATTGGCTTTAAGTGCCTGTATGGTACTAATCATTAATCGACGTGATTTGAGAAGGCCTATTTCATTTTCAATACTATTGGTACTCATACCACCTAGAAGACCCAAATCTGTAAATCCTGCTGCCTCTGCTCCTAGACTTCCCCCTTTACTTTCTTCATCCTTAATTATAACACTTGCAACAGTTTGATATTGAGGCACACTCAATCGAAGATAGATAAAAGCCACAATCAAGGTTAGAATTACTGTCAAAATAAACCATGGCCAATACCGTAAATATTTATCGAGTTCTTCTCTAATATTTATCTCTTCACTTAATTCATTCATATTGTTAACCAACTTAAACTTAAACTTTATCTAATAAATAATACTACTAACGAAATTAAAACGGATGCTACGGATATAAATAATCCACTATTGGGATTTAAACTTCCTGCCTGCCGTTGAGAATCATTTAACTCCACATATATAATATCATTTTGCTTTAAATAATAAAAATCAGAATCAATGGTGGCGTTACTTGTCAAATCCAAATATGCTTTTGTGATTTTACCACGTTCTTCACGCATTATCAAAACATTATCCCGGCGTCCCGCAATAGTCATATCTCCTGCTAAACCCAATGCCTTAGGTATAGTTAAGTACTCGTTAGAAACTGTATAGGTGCCAGGCTTATTTACAGCACCAAGGACAGAGACCTGAAAATTTGAAAGTTTGACACTTACAATTGGGTTATTTAAATAAGGCGTTATTAAATCTTTCAACTTCTGAGCAAGTTCTATTCGAGTCAACCCTACAACTTTTACAGTACCAAGTACTGGAAACTCTATATTTCCCTCTTGATCTACTAAATAAGTTTGTAATTGGTTCCCTCCACTTACACTAACGGATCCCCCAGACACATTTCCAGATCCAACAATCGGTGGATTAAATGGTATGGCCGCTTCTTGCTCAATAGCCGAGACAGTAATGGTTAACTCATCATTAGGTTGTACTGTCAAATATTTTTTAAACTGCTGATTAATTTCAATAGTTGCAGGACTAACTAACTCATCGGGCTCATAAAAGTAAGTGGTATCTTTTCTCGATACACAAGATGCAAATAGCCATAATACTGTTATAACAAGTAAGTTTTTATTCATTTACAGGTTCTTAAAATTTATTAATCTTTATTTAAAAAATGAAACTTAATACGCTTTTTCTTCACCTTGAATTGCATTAAAAATGGTCTTTATGACTATTTTAATATCCAGCCGAAGCGACCATTTTTCTACATAAAAAATATCTAGTCGTGTACGATTTATAATGTCAGACTGTTCTATAATTTCACCACGATAGCCTTTTATTTGAGCAAGGCCGGTTATACCCGGTTTTACAAAGTGACGAACCAAATATTTATCTATAGAATTCTGATACAGCTCCGTATGCACTTCCATATGTGGTCGGGGTCCTACTACACTCATATCTCCGAGTAGCACATTATAAAACTGAGGCAATTCATCTATACTGGTACGCCGCAATATACGACCAAGTTTTGTAACCCGCTTATCATTTTTAGTCATCATCGTTATATCTGCATCTGCCGTGGTTGTCATAGATCTAAATTTATAACACCAGAATACCTTGCGATCTACCCCATGTCGTTTCTGTTTAAAAAACAGAGGTTCATTAGAATCAAAACGCTGCAGTAGATAAATAATGGGACTCAGCCACGAAAGTATTCCTACAATTACCAATAAGGAAAAAACAATGTCAAAAACACGCTTTGACCAATGCGCCCAGAGGGTGTCTAAAGGTAACTCACGCATATTTAATACAGGTACAGATCTATACATCTCAATGGTCATCGCCCGCGTAAATATTTCTTTATTATCGGGGATGATTTTTAGCTTTTTCATATTGTTATCTGCAAAAGCCATCAGGTTAAGCAATTCTGCCTGTGACAACCTAGAAACCGTACAAAAAATCTGATCGATATTCTGTTTTAAAACATACTGAAAACACTCTTCTATTTTACCCAAATAAGTTGGACTTTGCGAATGTTGATTGTCAAAATAGCCTTTATAGCGATACCCCAAATCTCCCTCGTCAAAAACACTACGTAATTTTTTCAAATTCCGATCCCGCCCTATAACCACAACATTTACCTGATTCCCACCCATCTCGCGGTAGCTGCTACGCGCCCAGAAAAATGAAATCCGAAAGACTAAAAGACATATGTAAATTACGCCCAATGCAAAAGACGGATTCCCGGAGGCCGTGATCCCGGCTCTTCGAAAGCCAAACCATGCAAAAAATGCCAACCCAAAAACCAATAACAATTGTATAAAACGATGGAAGTTATCCCAAAAGCGTTCTTTACGCGCAGTAGGATAAAAATTAAGCCAGTAGGTACTTAAGAACCATGAACAATTGAAGTACACAATAGCCCAAAAATTCAGATAAGTTTCGGGTACAAAAAATCCGAGAATTCCATTGATAAGAAATAAATGAATTACAATAGATATCGGAATAGTATATTTTGAAAAACGCACGAACTACAGGTTTAGGTAGGAGTATTAAAAAAACGGGGCGCCAGATACTGCGGGATCTTACGAGCAATTTTTAAGCCTAGGGTAAATACACCCCACAGGCCATACCGTTTAATGATATGCAAATCTTCTGCAGATTTCTTTTTCTGAAGTGTTGCGGTAGTGCTTTTACCGCCCAAACGCATTTGGACCAACCATCGGTCTAGAAAATAGAATCGAATATCGGAATTTTTAAACCAGCGTAAGCTCATCTCATAATCTCCAGCAATGCGATAGCCTTCTTCATACATCCCGTACTTCTTAAATACTGCTGCTGTAGCATACATGGTCGTATGTAAAGGTACCCAACCGTAATTCAACAAGGCTTTTCTAAAGGGACTTCCTTTATACACTCGCTTAATTTGGGAAGGATCTTCACGCTTTACAAACATCCCGTTCCCATAAACCACATCGGCTTGAGTGGCTTCAAAAGCGGCCACCACTTCGCTTAAAGTGGAAGAATTAGGATAAAAATCATCGGAATGTAAAATACCGATAATATCTCCGGTTGCTGCGCATATCCCCTTATTTAAAGCGCTGTACAAACCAGAATCGGGTTCAGAAATATAGTAACCCAGGCTGTCTTTATAAGCTTCAATAAGCTGCTGCGTCCCGTCTGTAGAACCGCCATCAATTACAACATGTTCAATATTTGCGTAATCCTGATACTGAACAGCTTGCAGGCAGGATTCGATCGTATATTTATTATTATAAACTATGGTGATTACCGAAATTTTAAGCATACCTTATCTTAGAAGTGTATCAAAATACCTAATGGTTTTAGATAAACCGGTTTTTAAATCTGTTTGGGCTTTCCAACCGTCTAAATGCGAATGTGCCAAGGAAACATCGGGCTGTCTTTGCTTAGGGTCATCCTGCGGCAAGGGCATAAATCGTATTTGAGAGGCAGATCCCGTTAAACTCAAAATTGTTTCAGCAAGTTCAAGCATGGTAAATTCTTCAGCATTCCCTAAATTAACAGGACCTGTAACAGCTGACTCCGTATGCATTAGTCGTAGTAAACCTTCAATAAGATCATCTATATATTGAAAGGAACGCGTTTGTGTACCGTCGCCAAATATGGTGATGTCTTCTCCTTTCAAAGCCTGTACGATAAAATTAGAGACCACGCGACCATCCTGAGGATGCATATGAGGACCATAGGTGTTAAAAATACGTGCTATTTTAATCGCTACATTATTTTGGCGGTGATAATCTACAAATAAGGTTTCGGCACAGCGTTTCCCCTCATCATAACACGACCGCGGGCCTATAGGATTTACGTTTCCCCAGTAGCTTTCGGGTTGCGGGTGCACCATGGGGTCCCCATAAACTTCAGAGGTACTGGCCTGTAAAATTTTCGCCTTTACACGCTTGGCAAGCCCCAGCATATTAATCGCTCCCATAACTGAAGTCTTCAAGGTTTTAATAGGATTGTACTGGTAATGTACCGGACTGGCAGGACAAGCAAGATTGTAGATCTCATCGACCTCTGCATAATAGGGTTCGGTAACATCATGCCGTACCAGCTCAAAATACGGATTATCAAGCAAATGAATAATGTTTGGTTTACTACCAGTAAAATAATTATCCAAACAAATCACTTCGTGACCCTCCTTAAGGAGACGATCACATAAATGAGAACCTATAAACCCAGCACCCCCGGTAATTAAAATACGTTTCATTTACCTTTTAAATCATTATTATTCTCTAGCCACAAGATTGTCTTTTTAGTTCCATCCAAACGACTTACAGGTAAATTAGGAGCAATTATCTGAGTAGATGTCATATCATATACATTATTAGTAGTCATATTTTTTAAACGAAAACTAGTCATTGGAAATTTAATGGAAAAAAACTTTAAAATGTCTCCGAAATAAGCTACTAACTTAAAAATAGAATATGGTATTTTAGGTATTTTAATATTTTTTAGTGCTGCTATTTCATTTGCCCAAGCTGTTATATCATACGGCTGATAATCACCCAAATAAAAAGTTTTTTTATTAATATTTTTTGTTTGAGACTGTAGGATTGACTCGATCTGATAAATAAAGTTATCTATATATCCGTAAGTTTTATTACAAGCTCTTTTTCCTAAATGAAAATATTTCTTAGACAATACAATTTTAAAAAATAAGTTATAAGGCTCACCAAAAAAAGGCCCCCAAATAGAGGTTGGCCGCACTATTGTCCAAATATATTTAGGATTAAATTCCTTGATAATCTTTTCTGTAAGCACTTTACTCTTTCCATATATGGTATGCGGCTTATAATCATCCCAATTAGAAGGCAAATAACCAGGTTTACATACATACATTGATGAAGCAAATATTACCCGTTCTAAACCCTCGACAAGATCTAAAACTTTAAGCAAATTTTTAACGCCAGATGTATTTGAATCATATACTTCAATATTAGTCCCATTCAAATCAGTTTTAGCAGCCAAATGAATTACGATATTTGGTTTGAAATTTATAATTACATTTTTTAACGAATTATAATCGCGTATATCAATATTCTTCCAAAAAGTAAACTGATCTTTTAACTTTGGCGAAGCTATATCAATATTTATAATTTCAAATTTATCTAGATTTTGAAAACTCTTAATGAGATTTGTTCCAATAAAACCGGATCCACCAGTTACCAATAAGCGCATAAGTTAATATTTTGGAAAATGATATGAGTATTTCTTAAATACTGTAGAGCCCAACAAATGTGCAGTAAGTTTTTTTAATCCTGGAATAAAACCAAAGGTGATAAAAAATATGATTCTTATAACATCTCTGATGGTAATATTTTCGTTACGGTATATTTCATAACGAAATACTCTATAAGACTTTTTAAATTTTCTTTCTTTTAGAAAAAGACAAGCTATATCAAACCATTGAAATTTATATATAGCATTTTGTTCTTCTTGTGTATATTTAGAAATATCATCTTGGTATTTATTTAAAAACTGTTCTTTGATTTCGAAAGCTTTTGTAGCTTTAGGATAATTTCGAAAACCATCTATTTGCATATATGTATCATAACGAGGACTTATAGACATTTTAAAATATCTAAAAAACCTAACCAAAAACTCCCAATCTTGGTGTCTATCAAAATTTTCATCAAAAAGTCCAACTTTTTCAAAAATTGATGATCTAAACAGCAATGTAGATGAAGGAAAGCTTGTTTTGCCGCTAAGAAAATCAAAAGAATAATTAGAGGATTCCTTTTCTTCACAAGAATATTTTGAATATGCATATCCTTTATATCTTCTCACGTGAAAACAAAATATACCGCCATAGATATTTGGAAGATTTGCTAAAATTTTAAGCTGATTTTCTATTCGAGTTGGAGTATAGAAATCATCATCATCTAAGAAAGCAATATATTTTGCGGTCGAATATTTTATTGCAGTATTCCGAGCTGCAGCCCCGTTCATATTAAATTCATGTTTAAGATAATGAACTTTTTTATTTTGAGAATACCTCGACATCAACTTCTCATTTTCAACCCTATATTCATCTCCAGCATTATTATCATCAACTACTATGACAGAAACATTTTCATATGTTTGAACCAAAACGCTTTCAATAGCTCTAATTAGAAAACGAGGCCCTTTGTAGGTAGGGATTATTACATCAACATTTTCCATATTAATTGATAAGATTAAAATTAGATGAATAAGGTGCTAGATCGTATAACTCTCCTAACAAAATAGCACTACGCCAATAATAAAGAGATAACATAAAAACTAAAAGAAATGAAAAAAGATTTCTGATTTTAAATTGAAAATAATTTAAAAGAGATGGTATAAGGATCAACATAAATGGAAAAAAATAATTGTTTAACCTAAGGAAAATTTCAAAAGGTAAATTCTCATTTATTATTATCAACATTAAAAGAATAAGAGAAATAAAAGACATGTTAAAAAAGATTGTCAAATCATATGAGTTTTTTTTTTGATTAAAATAATCAAAAAACAAAATGAAAAAGGCAATAATTACTTCTAGAATGACAAGAGTTGCTTCAAACTCAATATCGCTACGTCTAGTTATGAAATAAGAATAAGGTGTTAATTGTATTATAAAGACTAAAACCTTAACAGTAAAAAGAGATATCAGTATAATTACTAACTTAAATAAAATAGAATAGGTTCTATTCAAAACAAAATATACAGGAATTAAAATAACTGCAGAAAGATGTGCAAAAAAACTAATCAAAAAAATCCAGATTAAATATGGTATAAATCTCGACTGTTGTATTAAGGGAAGTGCGTAACCTAAAAATAATCCAATGGCTAAATACTGTCTTACCTGATTAAATGTTGCTAAATAGAAAGGTCCTACGCAAAAAAAAATTAAAATTGAAATGTAAATATTATTGCTGTATCTTAAAATAAACTTTGAAATACCTTTTATAGTAATTGCCGAACAAATTAATAAAACCATCTGCTGGGTTCCACCTATAAAATTGATGAATTTTATGAAATAAATGTAACCCCATTCATTTATATAAACTTTACCATTATTTACTATCGCGTCAAATGCATCATGATAATAATGAGTGTCTCTACCTACATCAACACCTCTAAAACCTGCAAATACTATAAGTATAACGGAGATTATATGAAAAGGAAATTTTTTCTTTGATAAAATTCCGAAAGCCGAAAGCATCAAGACAATTACAAAAATAATTGTATACATTAAAACTTATTTTTAAAATAACTTAATATAACTCTGGTATAATGAAATACAAATGCTATATGAGCTGCTGCTTTTAAATGATTTTTATAAAAATACCACGTACTTTTATAATTATTAGGAGTATTGGCCTTTGAAAACGACTTTAACAAATTAATAAAATTAGTATTAGATCTGTTACCTTTCGCTGTTAAAGCTATATGAGCGTAAATATGTAAATCCCAAGAGATCACAACATTATATCCAGCTCTAAGAGCGCGTTGTGAAAAATCGAAATCAGCAAAGTATTGCGGTAATTTTTCTTGATCAAAATAACCAATCTCTTTTAGCAGAGAATCACTAAACATCATGCCTCGACCGGGTAAAAAATCTGAGATGTGTTGCCCGTTAATATTTTTATCCAGACTCGCTAAATAGCTATGATATCTGTAAAACTTTGCGAAAATCAAATTGCTTTTTTTAATGCCCGAAAAAAAAATTCGCTCAGGCTTTTGTGCAGTTATACTTATAAAACCTAAAACTGAAGATTTCAAATTCTCAAATTGATTAATTGCATTTTCTAGAAAAGAAGATTTTACAAATGTATCATCATTCATAAGCAAAAATGTATTACAATCTAAACTTATAGCTTTTCTTAAACCTTCATTTATTGATCTAGTCCACCACCAGTCTCCTGTACCTTGAACAATCACTACTTCAGGATAAGAGGACAAGAGTAATTCATTAGTCCCATCAGAAGAGCCATCATTAACGACTATTAAAACTATGTTGTTGTTTAACCTTTCAACACCTAACGTGTTTAGTAAATTAGCTAAATGATTTTTCCTATTAAATGTTGGAATTATTACGGCAAGTTTTTTCATAACTAAACTATAGAATAAATCATTTGATTTCTGAAATCAAATCTTTTATCTCTTGAGTTGTTTTTGGATATTTGATTTCACCTTGAGTAAGATTTGTATTCAAATAGTTCTTGTAATTATTCTGCATTGTAATTGAATTTGGCTTAAAAAAATCTAGTAAAGATATACCCAGACGCCCTACAGAAACAGCTTCCGAGACAACGCAAGTACTATATCCTATAAAAACCTTATATTTCAAAAGGAGTATGTTGCCCGGTATCCAAGAAGGTATTATTTGCAATTGCTTTTCGAGAGCAAATCTATCCATAAATCTTGGGTGCGGTTTAGCTAAAACATTATTAACACCTAATTCACGCAGTAACTCATTAATTTTGTAACTATATTCATCTAAAGTCACACGCCCCATCTCTACAACCGATCCGGTAAGTAGTACAATATTACCGTCTGGTAATTGAAAATGTTTCGTTGTAAAGCTATCAATTACAGCAGGATCTATATTTAAACGTCTGTATTGAGCATTAATAGTTTTAAAAAAATACGGTTTTGTTCTTGGTAAGAAAACATCTCCAGTCCATAATATTTCAGAATCCAATCCATAAAAAAAAAGGGAAATAATTTTTTGTTTAAGCCCCTTAAGAGATAGTCGTTTTTTAAAACCTAGGTTATCAAAAGTTGGGATATACACAATTTTTATATCTTTTGACAACTTCTTAATCAACCAGTTTTCGAAAAGACCAAAAGTATTGTGGAAAAAGTAAATTTTGTCTATATTTTTATTTGTGTTAAAATATTTAAACGTCCTAAATTTTAATTTAAAGAATTGCCTAAATTTCTTATAATTTACCTCGTCCCTAAAGTAAACCTTTACTCTTTCTAATTTCAATTCTTCAAAGAATTTTTTTATTCCTGATTCATAAGTGTAAATTAAAATATCTTCCTCCTTATATTCATTTATCAGCATAATACTGCTTGGGATAAAAAGATTAGATAAACAAAAAATCACTTTCATAGAATTGTTTACTATTGATATTAAAAAAATTGCTTTTCAGCTTTAAGACGATAGAAAAGCTCCTTGTCTCTAAACTTTATAATCTGATGGGGATTACCTCCCACTAATGCACAGTCTGGGACAGATTTTGTTACTACTGTTCCTGCTGCAATAACAGCCCCTTCTCCAATTGTTACACCAGGTAAGATTGTCACATTTGCACCACACCAAACAAAATCTTTAATTTCTACAGATTTTTTTATTATTTTTTGTCCATAAGGAATAGACTCTTCAGATTGCCAGTCGTGATTATGTGAAAATATGGTAAGACCTTTGCCTATATGACAAAATTGTCCTATTAATACGTTTCCTAAGGCATTAATATACATATCACCATTAATAACTGTATTATTTTTTATTATAAGATTTTCAGGAAAATTAATTTTAAAATTTTTATCATAATCTGGACCCAATATTAGCTGATTGATGTCACATTGGACTCCGTAAAAGGCATATTTATTATAACTTTTCCTTAACTCTCTCAATACTTTTTTAATTATACGTTTCATTAAAAATATCTTTTTTGCCTCTTTAAAGTTTTAAATTCGTTTACATCTCTAAAACCAATTATTTTAGCCGGATTACCTCCTACAATTGCATATTTAGGTACATCTTTGACAATTATAGAACCAGCTGCAACTATTGCCCCTTCTCCAATGGTTATTCCTGATAGTATTGTAACGTTAACACCAGTCCATACAAAATTGCCAATTATTACCTGCTCCTTGATAATTTCTGATGAATATGGAATAGAATCACTTTTTTTAAATTTATGCTTTACAGAAAATATAGTGAGACCTTTTCCAGTATGGAAATAACTACCAATACAAACGCCTCCACTACATTCAATAAATGTATTGGATTTTAAATGACTGGTTTTATGAATTTTAAATTTACTAAGATCTCCATTTATTTCAAGTGATAAATCACCTTGTCTCACAAATTTTATTTTCTGACCACTCTCTCTCTCATATTTTAAAATTTTTATTTTAAATATTAAAACCCTTATGGCATCTACAATTTCATGAACTCTTAAAATATATAATGCATTTACTATAAAATTTGTAAATCGATTCATTTTTATGCTTTCATAAAATCTAAAATTCTTTTTTTAAAATATAGCAATGCGCAACATACTACACATAACGTAAATATAATTTTAGCTAATATAGTGATTGAGTTAAGTGGTATGTAGAAGTGATTTATAATAATAATAATCAGGAGAATAAAAAATATAGGTAAAAGTATCAACCACTTATATGGAATGAAATAATATTTTTTTGAAAATCTATATACTAAAAAGAAAAATAGTAATTGTGTAATTACCGTAGCCACTGCCGCTCCTATATAGCTAAATTTTGAAATTAATAAATAATTAAGGAGAATATTGAAAACAGCTGCCACACCATTTAGTGTCATAATTTCAACTGTTTTTTTATCTTGATAAAAAGATAGGTTCTGCAATGAAACCAATTGCATAAGAAAATAGCCAAAAGCAATTAATGGAATTACATTAATCGCACTAGCATAAGATTCATCAAAAAATATTGAGATTATCTCCTTAGAGAAAAAAGAAACTAAAAAAGTCAATACTAAAACAAACAATGCGATTAAATTATTAGTTTTAGTTATTTTTTCTTTAGCAGCTTTTAAATTTGTTGAATTGGCCATTTTAAAGAAATAAGGATTGTAGGCCATCAAGACTGCTACTGATAAAAATTGAACTAACTGACCTATTTTATAACCTAAAGAATATACACCTACATCGTATGTACTAAACAAACGTTCAATAAATATCCTATCTGACATATTTACTATCCAAGACGAAATTACTAAAGGCACTAAGGGTAGACAAAAAACTAGAATGTTATAAAGAATTTTTTTATTAAATTTAAGGTTTATCTGTTTTAACGTTATTGGAATAACAAACAAAGCACCAACTAAACCACCAACCGCCCCACCTTTAAGCATTCCAACAGCACCTTCTTGTAAGTATATGACAAAAAATAAAACAGGTACTAGTTTTAAAATTAACAACACTAAAGAATATTTTAAATAAAGCCCAGCTCTTTGTTTTACTTGTAAAGCAATTAGTGGTACTAATTCAAAACAGGAGAAAAATGCAGTAATTATAGCATATGAAAAATAAGGGTAAAATGGTATATTTTTAAAAATCCTTCCTACGAATGAATGCCCAATAAATAGAAGTGTACAAATAACAATGGCGAGAAAAAAAACTGATATGCTAATTGTCCCTAAAAAATCTTTTTTTTCGGCATCAGTTTTATAATCAAAAATTAGCCTATAAATAGATCGCTCTAATCCAAAAGTTAGAAAAATTAGTAAAATCCCACTAAATACCTGCATCGAAGAAATGATACCATAATCACTTGGAGATAAATAATTCAGATAGATAGGTAGAAAGATAAAGTTTAAAGCCTTAGCTGTAAAACTTCCTATAGAATAATATGCAGTGTCCTTAATTAATCTATTCAATTGAATATGTATGTTAAGTTTGCATTGAAAGGTTTGATTTCATCAAAAACTCAGCAATTTTAAAATCCCAGATATCATCTATATCGACAGAGTTGATTTTATCCATCACAAATTTTTGCATTTTTAATTCCCGATAACCTTTCTGTAAAAATTTTTTCACATTAATTATATAGATTGCGCCGTTAAGTTCATATACTTTTGGACAATCTTGCCTTCTAGAGAATACAGACGGCTTAGTATGTTCTAAAATTCCATTTTGATTCTCTTCAAACAATACATAATAAGGATTTGCATCTGTCTCTTTAACAGAAACTAATAACTCAGTATTATCCCTTAAGGAGGCAATCGCTTGTTTAATGTCACTTTGATTTCGTAAGGGAGATGTTGGTTGGAGATATATTACATAATCATATATTTGATCTATACTTCTATAAAAAGCAAGGGCATGTAAAATAACTTCTTCTGATGATGCGTAATCTGTGGATTGCTCTGCAGGCCTTAAAAAAGGCACCTCAACCCCACAACTTTCAGCAACATTTTTTATTTCTATAGAATCTGTAGTAATGCAAATATTTTCTTTAGAAGTGCACTTAAGCGCTGCGTCAATAGTATAACTAATTAAAGGTCTTCCATTAAATTCTTTAATATTTTTGTTGGGTAATCCCTTAGAGCCACCCCGAGCGGGAATTAAATATAAAAAATTCATTTAGTATCATTTCTTTATGTAATTGAACAAAAATCTCGAATTCACTTTATAATTTTAATAGAATAATTATGTTTTGAGAATTTATCATTCTTCTATATGTTTAATAAAATCCTGCGCTTGTTTATAATCAATTGGTTTCCCTATATCGATCCAAAAACCTATTATTGGGTTGTGAATCAATTTAAGTTTAGAAGCCACTATAGCGTCCATTAAATCTGTAATATCATAAAATTTATCTTTGGGAATCCTATCAATTAATTCTTTTTTTAATATATATATTCCTGCATTGGAATGATATACATAGCTTGGCTTTTCTTTGAAATTACATACTTCAGAATCTGAAGTTTCAAAAACAGCATAGGGGATATCAACCTTATATTCTGTAGAAGCTACAGCCATATCTGCACCTTTAGAAATCAAACTTAAATACAAATCTTCAAAATCAACATTTGTAAATAAGTCACTATTCATTAGTAAAACATGGTCTGTATTGAACTCACTAACTAAGCTTAGAGCTCCCGCAGTCCCCAGAAATTTATCCTCCCACACATACTCTATTTCTATTCCTTTACTACTACCGTCCCCAAAATATTCCTCGATTTGTTCACCTAAATACTTCACCGATATATATATCTTCTTAATACCAAAAGATATTAACCTGTCAATATTGTGCTCAATAATGGGTTTATTTCCTAATTTCAACATTGGCTTCGGCACCGTATCTGTCAAGGGACTTAATCTTTTACCTCGACCACCAGCCATAATCATACATTCAAGAGGGAGGAGTGCTTTAGTTTTTTCGAGATCGACAATTCTGCTGATCTGTTTAAATTCATCAAGAATTGGTAAAATCTTTATGTTCTTCTGACGATATTTTTTTAAGTCTATAAATCCTGGTTTTTCCAGTTCGTATGCAAAGTTTCTAAAACAAATTTCCTTAACCGCTTTGTGAATATCTTTATCAACTGCAAGCGATCTTCTTATATCTCCATCGGTCAATGATCCTACAACTTTCTGATCAGCATCGATGACAAATAGAATTAAACGACTAATATCTCTTATATCATTTAATTTGACGAGAGCTTCAAATATTGACGAATTTTCATCAATTAACATTTTATTCATTCTCATATTTAAAGTTTAAGTCATTAAATTTTTTTTTTAATTCTATTTTCTCCGTATTTTTTAAAATCTTCATTATTTGCACAGTAGCAGTACCGTTTCCAAAGAGATGTTTCTGATAAGCAATTTCCTCTTTGGTTTCATTTTTAAACACCTTCTCTAGTGATTTAATAATTGCCTGCTTGTTAGGCGCTGTCTGAATAACACTTTTATGAAGTATCCTGCCTTTTTGACGATCACCTATGTTTACTGTAGAAACACCAAAATAAGGCGCCTCTATTATCCCACTTGAAGAATTGCCAACCACTGCATCTATATGCTTTAAAGCTGACAAATATCTCAATTGACCCAAAGATTTGAATGATATTGATGTTTGAGGATTATCAATTACATATTGGTCAATCATTTGATTTATAATTTGACCATCTCTATCTGAATTAGCATATGTGAAAATCACATGTGTTTTTTCAAAAAAATGTATTGCATCTATGATTTCCTGAAATTGATCTTTAGCAGTTTGATTTTCCATAGTTACAGGATGGAAAGTTACCAAAACATTTTTCCTTGCCAACTTAAAGTTGATTGCTTGTTCAAAATCTCTTTTGTCCAAAAGTTTTAAACTCTTTATAGAATCAAGACCTATTGCTCCAACATTGAAAACATTATCTGGACTTTCACCTAATTGAATTATTCTTTTCCGATAAACCTCTGCTGATGCAAAATGCAGATGGCTCATTTTGGTAATGGCGTGCCTAATACTCTCGTCGTAAGCACCCTCTGTGACCTCTCCACCATGGATATGTGCAATAGGAATATTAGCAATCAAAGCAGCAATGGCTGCTGCAAGAATTTCGGTACGATCACCTAGGAGAACTATTATGTCAGGTTTTAAACTATCAAATACATCTGTAAACCCAAGTAAAGCTATCCCTATAGATTTTGTTACGCTAGTAACTGTATCAGAAGATAGGATACACTCTACTTTTTTATCAATAAAAAAATCATTATCCTCAATTTCATGTACTGTCATTCCAAATTCAGGCGCAAGATGTGTACCTGTTACAACGACTTGTAAGTGCATATGTTCATCCTCTTTTATGGCCTGCATTAAAGGTCGAAGTAAACCATACTCAGCTCGAGTCCCTGTAATTACAGCAATTTTTCTCATTTCAGTTGAATAAATTCATCAGATTTGATAGGAAAAGTTGCTTTTTGACCCATAATTTCATCCCATTTCATAGGGCTAATGCCGCCTCCAGGTCTTTTGACGGCTACATTAAATTCAGTGAAAATTTCTCCTTTTTCGATATCTCTAGAAGCTACTAGGCTTTTTCTAGCAATCTCTTTATTTTTCAATTCAGACTTAGAAGGTTCCTTCAAGCCAGATCCAGCTATAGCCTTTTCAATATTTCGAATACCTTTTACCATTTCATAGAGTTCCTCAGGCTCTAAAGAAGCCCTGTGATCAGGCCCCTTCATATTTCTATCTAAAGTAAAATGTTTCTCAATGACTGTTGCTCCTAAAGCCACAGCCGCAATGGGTACTTCAATACCCAATGTATGATCTGAGTAACCAACAGATGTACTTAATAATGATTTTATATTTAACATCGCAAGTAAATTGACATCTTCCATTGGAGTTGGATATTCTGTATTGCAGTGTAATATAGTAATATTTCTAGATCGAGCTCCATTATCAATCAACACTTCGTAAGCAGCCTTTATTTCTGCAATAGTAGCCATTCCTGTAGACATAATTATATTCTCAAAAAGCTGAGCAACCATTCGTAAATAAGGCAAATTAGTTATTTCTCCAGATGGTATTTTGGCTACTTCTAAATCTAATGATTTTAAAAATTTCAAACTCTCTAAGTCAAATGCAGTTGATAAAAAATTTACATTTTTTGAATTTGCATACTGAATGAGCTCAAGATGCAAATCCTTAGACAGTTCCAATTTCTTCAACATCTCATATTGAGAATCATTATTTTTTGTATTATCGTTTTGATATTTTGCTCGAAGAGCCGATTTAGTAACAATATTTTTCGCTTTAAAAGTTTGAAATTTAACATAATCTACTTTTGCTCTAGCGGCAGCATCTATCAATTTTTTTGCGGTCTCTACATTTCCATTATGATTGACCCCTGCTTCAGCTATAATTATTACATTTCTACTCATATCACCCTTGCTGGATTTCCAACTATTTTTGTATTATCTGGTACATCTGTAAGCACTACCGTACCAGCACCAACGATTACATTAGCACCAATTTTCACACCCTGTTTAACAACTGCATTTGCCCCAATTAACGTGTTATTTCCAATCTCAACATTACCCAACAGTACAGCCCCTGGAGCGATATGGGAACTAGAACCTATTTTACACTCATGTTCAATTATACAACCCGTATTTAAAATACAAAAATCTCCAATATTTGCCAAAGTGTTGACATTTGCATTTTTAGATATAAATATTCCATTACCTATTGTAACATGAGAAGATATATCTGATTTAGGATGAATCACATTTAATAGTTGATTTTTACTAGATAATATTAATCTACCAACTTGAGAACGCAAACTATTGTCTCCAATTCCTAAAATATAATCACAATCAATGGTTGTAAAATCATATTGTTTCGAGGATTCAAATCCCAAATATTTTAAATTATAAGGATTAAAAATCATTTCGGTCTGTTCAGTGTAAAATTTTAATCCCATTTGGGAGGACATTGCTGCATCTGCAACCATAAAGGCGTGGCCTGAATAACCGATTAATGTAACTGCTTTATTCTTTAACACTACTTGGAATATTTACAATTCTATCTGCCAAATATATCGCATTTTTCTGATCGTCTCTAAGACAGTCTTGATACATGGGTAGCCGAAACATTAATTCCCAGATTGGACGAGTCATTACACCTGCACTATTAGTCTCATTCAAAAACTCATCTCGTTCTTCACGATTTTTCAATTCTAAGCACATTAACCAAAAATTCACCTTAGTTCCTGAAATTCCAGTTCTAAAATTTAATGAGTGGCTATCAAAAAAGTTAAGATAAGTTTCTGCCAATTGTCTTTTTTTTGTTAAAAATAAATCTATTCTTTCCAATTGCGCACAAGCTAGAGCAGCATTTATATTTGGCATTCTAAAGTTAAAACCTAATTCGTTATGAAAATACTCGTACTGGTGTGGCTTTTTAGCGGTTGTAGTAATGTATTTTGCTCTTTGAGCTAGACCCACATCATTTGTAACCAAAGCTCCTCCACCTCCACTAGTGATTATTTTATTGCCATTAAAAGAAAAAACACCAATATCACCAAAACTCCCTGTAGCCTTATCATATAAGCTACTGCCTAAAGACTCTGCAGCATCTTCAATAACTGGTATTCCCCACTGCTTACAAATCTCAACAACTTTATCAATTCTCATAGGAAAGCCAAATGTATGCATAGGTAAGCAGGCAGCAATTCTATTACCTGTTTTTTTATTGAAGCAATGAATTCCCCTCATTTGTCCAAATTCACTTAGAAAATTCTCTAGTGCTATTGGGGATAATCCCATTGTATCTAAATCTACATCTAAAAAGACAGGTCGTGCTCCATTATAAGCGATCGCGTTGGCAGTAGCCACAAAAGTAAGAGACTGAGTAAGAACCTCATCTCCCGTTTTCACTCCTAATAATTTTAGTGCAACTTGAATCCCTGATGTACCATTAACAACAGCCACTGCCTTACGTGTTTTTGTAAATGACGACATCATACATTCAAAACGATCGACATATTCTCCTACAGAGGATACAAATGTAGAATCTATCGCATCCAATACATAATTTCTTTCGTTGCCCTTAAATGTAGGTTCATGCAGAGGGATAAAACTTGTTGTCTTATACACCTCTCTTACAAAATTTATTGTTTCTTGAAAAACCCTCATTACATTTTTGAATCTAAATATTTTCCTGTTTCTTTATGTATGAAATCAGGAATCATTTTTTTAAAAATTTTAATAATATCTTCCTTTTCCCATTTATTATTTTTCTGAAGCGAATCTATTGCCGTATTGAAAAAGTTAAGGTTCTCATATCCCTGCCTATCTAAATCATTTTTTATAATTCCAAAATTTTTAAAACGTTTTGTATCTATATCTTCATTTTTAGTGAAAAATTCTTCAAAATCCTTTTCGCCTGTTGTATCACTACCTTGAAATAAACAAGGCCATCTTCCTGTATCCGGAAGTGTTTTCATTAATTCCCTCGCTTCATTCTCATCCTCACATAAATAAGGCTCAAAATTTTGAGTTTTTAAAAATTTAACAGCAATGTCAGCAAAAGAAATTAAATGAAGTGATTCACTTAATTTTGGAAAGAAAATATCTCTATTCTCGCCAAAGATACAAGACATAAGACAAAGCTCTCCAGATTCTTGTGGGGTGACAAAGTATCTTTTAATATCATTCGGAGCCACTAAAGGTTGTCGCTTTTGAATTCGTTGATTAAATCCGTGCAAGAGAGATCCGTCTGAGAACGCGACATTTGCGAATCGTGCAGTAGATATTTCTATTTGCTCACTTCTGCGCATCAAAAATAACTCCATTATACGTTTAGAAGCTCCCATCATATTGACAGGGTTAGCAGCCTTATCTGTAGATACACAAAAATATTTCTTTACTTTAAGGTCAATGCTCTGAAGAATAGTCTTATCAGTATTGAGAATATTTACATTTATCATTCTCATAAGAGTAAAGGGATCTTTCTCACTGCGTACGTGTTTTAATGCAGATAAATTTAAAACATAGTCATAATGACCATCCCAGCTTAAAAATGATTCATATTCCGCAGAACCTATATCCAAAGCAAATGTTTTGAAATTTCCAGAAGATATATATCCAAACGAACTTCTAAGATCCCGCACAAGTTCAACTAAATTATTTTCACTTAAATCAACAACATGGAGTTTTTGAGGGTTACGTTTAAAAATCTCTTTAGTAACCGCCTGACCTATCGAACCGGCACCACCAAGAACTAGAAATTTTGATTTTGAAACGATCTCAGTGATTTCTTGACGCCTATCAAAAATATCATCTTCAAATAAGTTTTTATCTCTCCCTATTAGTTGCAGTATATTCATATTTTAAAAATTTTACACCTTTAGTTTTTGGCAGTGAATAGAACTTTATTAATAAACTCTTTGTTTATATTTATAAATACCAATTATATATCTTCTCAACACCTTTCTCGAGAGCAACAGTATATTCCCACCCCAAAGCTTTCAGCTTTGATACATCGGTTAGTTTTTTCATGGTACCATCGGGCTTCTCTTCATTAAAATAGATTTCGCCGTTAAAACCTACGGTTTTTTTAACCAAATGTGCTAGGTCGTAAATGGAAATATCTTCGCCGGTACCGATGTTAATGTGAGTGTTGCGTACTTCGGGACGCTCCCCGTCGACTGTGCTCGGGGTGACATCGTTAAAATCTCGGTTTTCCATAATAAAGACACAGGCATCTGCCATATCTTCACTCCATAAAAATTCACGCATAGGTTTACCGGTTCCCCAGATTTCTACGTGTACCGAATCCCCCTCCTGATTTCCACCCAGAGGTGCGGAACTGCGTATTCCGTAGTTGCCTAAAACACTAAGTATAGCATCTTCTGCTTCGTTACCATCAACCCCTTCAATGGGCAGCTTATTCAGATCAGCTCTCAGGCTGTCCCAATTGTTTTGTTCCAGAGCTTTCCCCAAATGCATCTTCCGAATTAAGGCAGGAAGTACGTGCGATTTTTCGAGATCAAAATTATCGTTAGGACCATACAAATTGGTAGGCATCACAGAGATAAAATTCGTCCCGTATTGCAGATTATAACTCTCACACATCTTAATTCCCGCAATCTTGGCAATCGCATAAGGTTCATTGGTATATTCTAAAACATCGGTCAGCAAGTACTCCTCTTTCATAGGCTGCGGACAGGCTTTTGGATAAATACATGTACTCCCCAAAAACAACAGTTTTTGAACTCCCGCCATATAAGCCTGATGAATTACATTATTTTGAATCATCAGGTTTTCATAAATAAAATCGGCACGATAAGTATTATTAGCTACAATTCCCCCAACTTTTGCAGCAGCAAGAATGACATATTCGGGCTTTTCAGCTTCAAAAAAGCCGGCGACTGCTTGAGGATCGCGTAAGTCGAGTTCGCTACTGGTACGATAAACCAGATTGGAGTAACCTTTAGACTTCAGGTTATTTACAATCGCCGAACCTACCAGGCCGCGATGACCTGCGATATATATTTTAGAATCTTTTTGCATTAAATTCAAGTTGTAGCTTTATTAAAAATCACATCATAAATCTCTAGTCCCATTAAAAGGGCCCAGGGGATGAGGAAACCAGTTTATTCAAAGTAGTTTAAAATACGATACCCGCCATCCTTAAGGTACTGATCTTTTTTCATCAATTTTATATCGCTCTGCATCATATCATTAACCAGGTCTTTCAATTCATATTCCGGAACCCAGCCTAACTTTTCCTTTGCTTTGGTTGCATCTCCAATTAATAAATCTACTTCTGTAGGTCTAAAATATTTAGGATCAACTGCCAGTATCTCTTTTCCGATTTCAAGTTGATATTCCGGGTTGTTACAGGCTTTTACATAGCCTTTCTCTTCAACGCCTTCCCCTTTAAACTCCAATTCGATCCCCGCGTGTCCAAACGCCATACGTACAAACTCCCGTACCGGGGTAGTTTTATTGGTTGCGATAACCCAATCTTCAGCTTCGTCTGCTTGTAAAATCATCCACATCATACGCACATAATCTTTGGCATGACCCCAGTCGCGTTTCGCATCCAGATTTCCTAAATAGATTTTATCCTGAAGTCCTAAAGCAATACGTGAAGCTGCTCGGGTTATTTTACGGGTAACAAAAGTTTCCCCACGTATGGGAGACTCGTGATTGAATAAAATACCATTACACGCATACATCCCATAGGCTTCGCGGTAATTTACGGTAATCCAATACGCATACATTTTTGCAACCGCATACGGAGAGCGTGGGTAAAACGGAGTCGTTTCGGTTTGTGGTACTTCCTGTACCTTACCATACAATTCTGAGGTAGAGGCTTGATAGATACGTGTTTTTTCACTTAAACCTAACAAACGTACTGCATCTAAGATACGCAGTGTACCCAAACCATCTGCATTACCGGTGTATTCTGGTACTTCAAAAGAAACCTGAACGTGACTCATCGCTGCAAGGTTATAAATCTCATCCGGTTGTATTTCCTGAATCAAACGAATTAGATTTGTACTGTCGGTCATATCCCCATAATGTAAAATAAAATTACGGTGTTCTACATGAGGATCCTGATACAAGTGATCGATACGATCGGTATTAAACAGCGAAGATCTGCGTTTTAGACCGTGTACTTGATATCCTTTTTTTAATAAAAACTCACTTAAATAAGCTCCGTCCTGCCCGGTTACACCGGTAATTAATGCTACTTTCATAATTGGGTTGGTATAAAAATAATTTTCTAAATGTGTTACGAACCTATTGCATAAAATTCAAATCCTATTGCTTCTAGTTCGTGACGGTCTAATAATCTGCGTCCGTCAAACAGAAACGCCGGTTTAAGCATATCGTTATATACTTGTTCCCAGTCTAAAGCTTTAAATTCATCCCACTCGGTCATAATGGCTATGGCATGAGCATCGTTAGCTGCATCCATTGCATTATTAACAACTGTGATATTCGCCCGATTTTCTTCTTCACTTCGTGTTCCTAAATAATCTAAATCTGCA
>TARA_R110002020_G_scaffold193452_1_pt1 | contig 22488 bp, 12 predicted proteins | sample TARA_R110002020 | Tara Oceans TARA_R110002020 (sample SAMEA4396489) | marine metagenome | biome: Westerlies Biome; feature: [MES] marine water layer (ENVO:01000295) within the mesopelagic zone...; material: water (ENVO:00002006), including particulate matter (ENVO:01000060) such...
TCGCGACAAAAAAGAAGTTAAAAAAGAAGAAAAGAAAAGCTCCCCTTCTATTAAAGCGCAGGTCGTAACCGTTCCCTCTCGCAGATCCAAAGTAGACCCACGAATCATTGAAAAGGGATTAGAGTATTTGAGCAGGATGGAAGAAGGGGAAAAAAGAGATTATCTTTTGAAAAGAATGGAGTCTCTTCAGTCTGGACAACGCCAAATCAAATCAGACATTGACCAGAACGAACAACGTAGGCAATACGACGAATGGAAAAAAAGAAGGGAACGATAAAGCACGACCTCTTTATCACCGACGTGTGGGAATTTGATTTCCCATACCATGATCAATTCAAACCCGAAGTTCTAGAATTTGTCTCTTCACAGAAGGCTCAAGAACACATTGACCAACCGGGAAACCCATCTTTAAATTCTTACGGAGGAGACGAACTATGTTTTGATGAAGACAGAAGTCTCTTCTCTTTTTTCAAAACGCAAACCCTTAAGCTTCTTAAAGAAGTGGAAAAAAGTCACGACTGGCACAAGGGCGAATGGGATCGTTTTGATCCATGGCTAAACGTTAACCAGAAAGGAAACTTTAACCCACCTCACGCACACCCGGGAAACGATTACTCAGGATGCTACTATGTAAGCTTTCCCAAAAACTCTGGACTTATCCACTTTTTAGATCCTCGTCCACAACATCGATTCTCATCTCCTAACCCTAAAAGTAAGGAAAACGAAAATTGGTACTGTTCAGATAACCCTTACGACACCAGTTTATTTACTTATAAAATAAAAGAAGGAAAAGTTGTTATATTTCCTTCTTGGCTCACCCACTATGTTGACCCCAACCCCACCGACACATTAAGAATATCCATCCCCTTCAACGCTAAATACACCCAATATGAAAATTGAAAAAGAAAATTTAATTGAATTTGTAAATCTCGTTAACGAATGCTGTGCGGTGATGGACGATGATTATGTAGCTGACTGGTTAACCACTCCCAACCCTAACCTCAACATGGAATCTCCCATACGACTAGTAAACGAAGAAGTGGGAAGGGAAAAGTTACTTAGACTGCTTTATTTTATAGATATCGGCGAAGCAGACCTTTAAACTTCAGGCGTACTACTCACAACGACAGAAGTTCCATCGGGAAATTTCGTACGAGTCACAAGGAACACAACTCCATTTACCGTTTCTCTATTTGTAAAATTAACAATGTTAGTACTGCTGGAAGGGATATCAGCCGAGTCATTAATTTCGAATTCAACAACAGTAGCATCCAAAAGCACCTCAAAATTTCCCACAGTGTCGTTAGTCCCCCCTGAGAGCACCAAGGAAGTATCTCCCCTAACTTCAACAGCTTCTTCAGGAACGGTAACTGTTATTTTAGAATCTGAATTAAGAATAAACGATGCCTCTAAAGGTTCCCCGCTATAAGTATTGAAAAACACACCTGTTACAGGAGTAAAACCTACTCCGGACACTTCAACCGTAGATCCTGTGATTCCCCTATTTGGATGATATCCTGTAACGTTAACTTGGGTTCCTTGGATGATAAAATCGTCGGGAAACCTAGTTACCTGATTAGCTAAGTAATCAGCAGAAGTTGAAGAGGGATAATCTTCTGCGTCAGGAAGATCCCAAGGATTATTAATAAACAACTTTCCTGTCCCTACAAAACCACTATCTATCTGGAAATCAATAGTATTATAGAATAGATTTGGGTGAGACTCTATGCCGCTGCCGGAACCAAAACCACTAATTTCCCACAGATAGACCTGATTCACGCTGTTTGCGTTTCCTGTTCCCGAAATGCCCACAGCAAAAGCCCCACTACTTATGGATGCGTCACTATTTAAACCCGTTATTCTAATACTGCTCCCTGACGCAACCTGATTCGATGCATTAAATCCAGTAACTCCTGTTATTACAGCCAACGGAAGAACCCCAGACAAGGATGTGGCTGCATCAGGATTGTCTCTTCCCGACACGAAAACGTTCCCGAACTTAATACCGGTTGGAACCTGTGCTGTTATAGTTTCTACCCCTAAACTACTCGTGGTATTTGTTAAATTATCAGAGCTCACAGAACCCCCCGTAGGACTAACAAAATTCACATTTAGACCTGTCACGTTCTGACCACTAAGAGTAAAGGTGTCTCCCGGAAGGTAATAATTAGAAAACCCTGATATCTTTGTAGTGTTGATAGCTTCGGGTGAAGAAGTTTTTCTTCCTTTAAAATCTAGCAACTCAAAAACGCCGCTTCCACTATTTATGCCATTTGGAACGGTGATCGTTAACAGAGAAGGGCTCTTGTGATAAAAACTATTCACCACGAAAGAAGAATTTGTGCCTGAAAAAGCTACCCCAGTTACCAACTGCATCCTGTCTCCAGTAACAGACATAAAGTCTCCCTCCCCAAAGACTTGGTTGTCATTAATAGCAGCGGGCTTTTCCCCCCTCCCCAGATAAAAACCACTAATAGCAGGTTTATTAGGAGACACTCCCAATACAGTAGAGGAAGAAACGAACCCTCCACTCGTGCTTACCTGTATGGTATCGCTGAGAGCATTGTCGGGGATAACAAACGTAAAACCTGTTGTCGCGGGGTGAGAATACTCCCCAACAAAATAACTAGAACCTATCGAGAGACCACTTTCTTTAATACCCTCGAAATATCCAGAGACACTTACTGACTCACCGAATTCTCCACTCAAAGGCTCGAACCCGCTCAAGAAAGGAGCTTTGAAAGAGCTAAATTTTTTCAATGTGCTATAAGATCTCCTATTTTTGACCCTTAATTTGTAATTAATTCCAGTTTGAAAAGTGTTAGGGTAACCAAAAACTATTTCGGTATTGTTAGAGTTATAACCGCTCACAGGAAGCTCTCCAACAAAATTAGAGGGAGCTACGTTAGTGTCCTGAAGAAAGACCTGTGTCCCTGAATATAAATTTGTACCAATTATATTACCTGTCGACCCGGGCTCCACATTAGTAGACCCGTCATGACTACCAGAAGGAGTAATGGAAGTTATAGTAGGGACCCCTAACCCAAAAAATCCATCGGATACAGTTGTCGTGCCGAAAGCCCCCGAAACCGTAACGTTAAAACTCTCTCCTATACTCCCTACATTCAGCGAAGTCGAAACAGAAACCGCCACAGACTTACCGGGAACACCTCCTATTATTGTGGAGATAGCTTCCGAACCTATTCCTACATTAGCTCCTACTATATTCACACCAGTAATGGAATAAAGATCACTTCCCTGAATCTGAAGAACGTCCCCGGCCAAACCCGAAGCGGGAAAAATGCTGTCTACTTTTGGAGCTCCAATTGCGGGCGTAAATTCGACATTTGATGGATACTCTTCGGGATAAGAGTCGGAGTAAAGAGAAACGCTGTTGGAAGAAATGGAAGGGCCAATCGCAATATTTCCTCCAGAGGTTATTATACTTATACCAGTAGGAACCACCCCCGTTAACCTAGTGTCATCTACAAGGGCAAAATTCCCGGTTTGCCCTCCTATATTCACCAAATAACGATCATATTCTATTCCCGAATATAAAATGCCCGAAGTAAAATTTTTCCCCGATATATGAGTAATGTTTCCTGTTTCTATGGCGTTTCTGATACCGGTTATTTCCGCTAAAGGCTTGAAGGCTATATCTGCGGGGGCCTCTACCGAAACACCACTCTGCAGAAGAAGGTTGGGGACCCCCCTCACGTTTCCGCTTGGAACAACACCTTGTACGGTCGTAGAATTAGAGATGGTTACATCTTCAAATTCTATAGAATTAACCGAAAAGCCTGTTACTCCCGACATAGATACCCCCTGTATCGAAAGAGTGTCCCCAGAAACCAATTGACCCGAGCTTAGCCCGGTCACTTCAGGAATAGGAACAAACTCATTGTAACTAACTCCACTCGCCGCTGAAATACTGCCGTTTAAACCTGTTCTTAAAGAAGAGAAGACAGTAATTCCTCCGTAATCCGCATTTGACGGAACCAAAACATCCATCTCTTGATCCGAAACTGTAAAAAAAGTTCCCGACACTTCTCCGAACTTGACGTCTGTTATCTGATAAAAATTTTCTCCTGAAACTTCCATTAAGTCTCCGGCTTTACCGCTTACATAATTTGAATTAAGGCCGCTTACCACTACCTGACTGGCAGAATCCAACACCACCTGAGCGACTCCCAAGTTCAGAGGAGCACCATTACCCTCCAGAACAACATCATTAGTATAAGCAGTCGGAGGAACCACCCCAGAGACCCCGGTGGTATCCAAATACGTAAGCGAAGCCACCTCTTCATCTCCAAACAGAACCCTCTCAACGAAGTTCATGTTTCTTCCGCTGACAGTAAAAAGTTTTTTGGGGTAAAAAGTAGGCATTATGTATATGCGTGCATATTTCCGATAACGGTTGGACGCCCTCCCGCAGCGTTAGTAATCTTACTCGCGGTAGTTCCCGCTTCTACAATACTTATCGTTTGTTTTATATAATCATTTGCGGCCGAGCCCAAGTTTCTTTGCTGTAAAGCGCCGTCACACGTAAAGTTTTCAACCACGTTCCCAGCCGAATTTTTTAAGTCCACCGAAACCTTTGCGCTAACTCCGGAAAAAGGCAGGTAACCCGAAGGAGAATCTATCTCAAAATTTAAATTAACATTTTTAGGGCCGAAACTTACGGCGCTAGGTTTAGTTTCATTTATTAAATAAACAGGCTTAACTTCCGCTGTATAATTGTACGCCCCGCCCACAAAATTTTCTACATTGTCAAAGCCGGATGCCATTTCGCCCGCCACCGAAGCGTTCTTAAAGTTCAGAACCTCTGCAATATCAGGAGCCAACTCCTCCACTGGGGTAAACTCCCCCTGAAGATCATCAAAGAAGGAGACTGTTGCGCTGGCGGCAGCAGGGGAATTAGGACCAAAATTAACCGAATAAGAAGTCAAATAACCGCTATCAAAATTCAAGCCCCCGAAATTCCCAGCGATGACAGTCGTTATCTTTTCTCTTTCTCCTTGTCCTGTGATGAAACTTTTAAAATAATCTGTTCCTGTAAGGTAATAACTGAAAGACAGTGTTCCCCCAACACCATTAGAGGCGACCTGATCACTAGTATTTCTCTGGGTTATTAGATAGTTGGGGTTGAGGCTTGTGCTTAAAGATAGCGAAGCATTTGATGCTAAAATCTCTTCATCATTAACCTTAAGTTTGGCATTACTTGCTGAATAAAACACATCAATAGGAGGCGGTTAAAGTTTTTTGCGATCTTACTATATCATCGAGACCAGCGCTCATGGAGGTGGAAACCTGCTTTCCAGAAACCATTCTTACCTCCATCGCTTTGGTGTTCCCCGCTGCGGCAGCCCCGGGCGTGGCCAACCCAGAAAGGTTAATTGTATAATCACTTGCGTCTTCATTAAAAGCCAAACCAGACTGAAAAACGTTTTCGGTAACATTAATAGACTCTTGGGCTGTTGTATATAGTGACGTAACCGGAAATTCTTGCCCCACCTTATAGACAGGATTGTGATTGAAGGATATGGAATAGTCTGCTCCAAAAACTGACGCAGCGTCAGCAGGGCCTACGAGAGTGGTCTGCAGCGAAGGTAAAACGCTGTATCTTCCATGAGCTATGCCTGTAGCAAGTCTCGCAGCGTTTTTAGACGGCGACTCACTTGAATCGGCTAACCTTCCACTTACCGGAAGTTGGTCATCGTGGCCGAAAAAAGTAAAACTAGCACTTGAAGAGGAAACGGAATTGCTTGCCACATTGAAGCTATAAGAATTCAAGAATCCCACACCCTTTACTCCAGCTCCACTTATAGTAACCCCCGAGGCTTGTGACCCTACTGAATGTTTTATTCCGCTAGCCAAATAGTTTACAAAATTCCCAACAAACCCATTATTCTTGCCAGTAATAGAGGTGATAAAGTTGAAAGAAATATCTCCCACTCTTGCCGATGAAGGAAATTGACCCAAGGGTCCCTTACTTCCTATGCTGTAAAGGGGGCTCGCGGAAGTTGAATAGTTAATAGAGAAATCAGAAGCTAAAAGAGTTTCACCAACGCCTCCCAAATTGACGCTTACCGCTGCCTTATCATAAAATACCGTTGCCATAACCTTTTATTTACAAGTATTACACATCTTTTACCTCAAAATGAATGATCTTAAATTAAAATTAACTGTGGCACTGGAATCCACGCCCCCTTGAAAAGATTCTGATGTCAAAAGCATGTCATCAAAAGAATATGTTAATAATGTAGCGTCAGAGTTGTTTTTTTTCAAAGTTATTACTGTATTTTGAAAAACTGTCTGATCGGGAACAAATCTCATATTCTTTATTTCGTAATCATCGGGCTCTATAGTAAAGTTGACATTCACTTCCACCGGAGTCCCAGCCATGACCCCCGTGGGTACGTCGCTGCCCACGGCATACAAAGGTAGCCGAGGGGTAGCTATAGCTACATTAAAAGAACTGACACGATTAGTGTTAAAAGTGTCTAAATTGATCTCCATTGAGCTATAACTGAGGATATTTACGGTACTAGGATAAGCATCCGCAGGCACATCAACCAGCGTTCCTGTCCCAAATTCACCATAAATAACCGAGCTAGTGGAGACTTGGGGAATTTCACCAATAGAGCAGCTTACCGAGTAAGTTTCAAGATATCCCTCTGTAAAAATAAAATTTTTGGTTCCGTGATTAACCACTCCACTAAAAGCGAGATCCCCCGTAAAATTTTGCATTATATCCGCAGAATCAGCGGGAGCCGAAGGTGAAAGCGTATTTATCAGAAGCGTATCAACGTCCAAAGTGGCGGTTTGGGGGCCTTCTGGAGCGAATCCGATGCTATTTATACCTAGATTCTTAAGAGGTTGAGCCACGGAAGCGTAGTTTGCAGACACAGATTGTACCCCCTGTATTCCACTACCGTTAATAGTGATACTTTCCGCCTCTCTCCTAATTCTTCCTAACATTACCTTATCTTTATTTTACACTACTTTTTGAGTGTAATATAATAAATAAAGGTTTAAGGAGAAATGGCTAACAGTATTTACAACGTTCCGGTTCACAATCCAAACGCTGCCTACAGCGTCAACGATATCGTTATGGTTCGCCAAGGCATAGGTGGAAGCAACATTCCAAAGAGGCTGAGGTACTATTACTGTATAAAAACCATAGCAGCTTCATCAAATATAAACCACGCAAATGCAACCTACTGGGGAGGTTGGACTATTTCAAATTATGCTAGTATTCCTCATTTCATCTGGACCCCCTCATATAACCTTTCCGTAAACCACAACCCAAGGACGAACTCAGTGGTCTTTGGCAACGGCTATGAGCAAAGAACACCTGATGGAATTTACACGGGGCTCATTAAGATGGATGTAACTCTAGACCTCAGAAATCAAGCTGAGTCCTCTGCTATATTACATTTTCTGAAAACCCGAAAAGGAGTAGAGAGTTTTATCATAAAAAATCTCCCCCCCATATACGCTGACGGAACATACAAAAAACGTTTTGTGTGCCCAAACTTTAACAGTAATTTCACGTTCCATGATAACTATTCAATCAAAACTACATTTGTGGAAACTAATAATTAAAAATGCCTGAATATGATCCATCAACAGTAAGGGCCAAATCCTCGATAAAATCCCTAAACTTTGAACTAACGAATCTTACACCATCGTCGATGGTAACTTTTTTTGAAATAGATATTAGCGCTATCTTGAAAGACAAGGGAATTGTTCCAGACTTAACTGTAGAAGCGCAAGCTATAGGGTTTAAGCGAGATGTGAATGACGGAATACTGAGGTTCCACAACAATATAAAAATCTTCAATTCCTATGTGGTCTGGCAGGGAAAAACCTATTACCCTGCGCCAATTCAAGCCGAAGGGTTCGAATCCACAAGTAAAGGAACGCTTCCTCGCCCCACTCTAACCATCGCCAGCCAATCGGAAACCGGTTCAGACCAATTGGCGCTGTTAAAACACGAAATAAGGAAACTGGGCGACATCATCAACGCGAAAGTAACACGCCGCCGAACTTTCGCCAAATACTTGGACGTTATTAATTTTACGGGAGCTTCATCAGGCGCGACTGCATCTAGTGAAACTCTACCGGATGGGTACGAACCCGACCCGTATGCTGAATTACCCAAGGACATTTACTTTATAGAAAGAAAAACAACCGAAAATAAAAATGTCCTTACTTATGAGTTAGCTTCTATTTTGGATTTAGAGGGCATTAAAATACCTAAAAGAGTGATTATTTCGGATAAATGCGTATGGCAATACCGAGGCATAGGATGTTGGTATCAAGACGCAAGCACCGACACATTGGACGGAGTTGAAGGAGTAGTCCCTCTTCTGAATAAAGCAGAGCTTAAATATCTTGACCCCAAAACAGGAGCTACGCACAACACTATCAAAAATAAAGGCTTACCGTACGAAGCCCCCCCTGTTGCAACAGAAAACGATGAAAAAATCAGCTCTTTCGTTGCGGCGTCCTTGAAAAACTTAAAAGAATGGGATGAAGACAAAGCATATGTAGCAGGAAACTATATTTATCTACTAAAAGACAAAATTAAATATTATTTTGTAGCCAAACTACCAGAAGGGGAAACGAGCGTTCCCTTGGGAACGATGCCTCCTAACGACACCTACTGGATAGCTGACGAATGCTCCAAAAGCCTAACGGGGTGCAGGATGCGGTGGGGACTCAACGGAGCCTTTAAAAATACAAACGCTTTAAAAGACTGTAAAATAAAAGCCGGAGACTTGCCCTTTGGGGGATTTCCAGCCGCAAGGAAAATAGCTCGAGGAGGATGATGATTAAGGAGCACATAAAGCATGCGATTAAGTCTCACGCCCTCAGGGAGAGACCACGTGAATGCTGTGGTTTAATACTCCAAGACGATCAAAAAACAAAAACCTTTCCATGCCGAAACAGTTCAGAAGAACCAAAATCCCACTTCTCGATTCACCCCTCAGACTACGTCACTGGATCCCTTAAAGGAGATATCAAAGCTGTATACCATTCGCACAATTCAAAAAATGAAAACTTTTCGGTAAATGACAAATTCCACAGTTCGAGCCACGAATTGAATTATATCCTCTACAATACGGTAAAAGACAGCTTCTCCCTGTTTGATCACAGAAAAAACAAAACCTTCTTTTACAATCGCATTTTTGAAATAGGAAAGTCGGATTGTTACACCATCATAAAGGAGTATTACGCCAATCTTGGAATCAAATTGGAGGGGGAAAACACGTTTGGCAATGACTGGTACAAAAAGAACCCTCATGTAGTAGGGGAGCTTTTCGAGCTTAACAAAAAAAATCCAGACTTACCTATTGCAGAACTCAACCCCTCTGTTCCCCTTAAGGAACATGATGTAATAGTGTTTGAGTTTGTGAAGGGGGGAGGGCCCAATCATGTAGCGGTTTATTTGGGAGACGGAACAATGATTCATCACCCACGAAACAAATACCCCTGCATAGAAAATTTAAACCAGATATATCGGCGAAAGATATATAAGATATATAGGCACAAAGAACTATGAGCAATTTAGTTGACGTTAAAATTCATGGCATTCTCGGAAAACAACTCGGGAAGAGGGAGTGGAAACTTAAGGTGAGAAGCGTTGGAGATGCCGTACGAGGAATTCAATGCAACTCTAAAAAACTATACTCCCAATTACTAGAAAACGACAAAAAGAATATTCGCTACAGGGTTCTTATCAACAACAAAGACTTTTTGACCGAAGAAGGGAAAGACCCCAATACCCCAGAAGGCTTTATGAATTCCGAACTGGTAAGGGATTTTGATAATTTAAAAACAATCGACATAGTTCCCGTTTTAGAAGGGTCAGACAGTTTTATGTCGATCTTTACTATCATTATAGGAATAGCCTTGATAGCAACTGGAATAGGAGCAGCTGGAGGTTTTAGCGCGTTTATGTCCGGTGCGGGAACCATGATGAACACAGCTATGGTTATGGGTGGTTTGGGGCTCGTAATGGCAGGCGTTACTAACCTCCTCACTCCAATGCCTAAGTTTGGGGATTTTAGAGAAATAGAACAAGGCGGAGCTCGGTCATACCTCTTTAACGGACCAGAAAACACTATCCGCGAAGGGGGCCCTGTCTTTGTAGGGTACGGTAGGTTACTCATTGGAAGTCACGTTATACAATCTTCTTCGGATGTTGTGGACACTGACGCCGAAGTAAAACCGAAAGACACGTGGGGGGAAACAAAGTATGGATTGCTTTACAACTTGCCCAATGCTGGGGGGTTGCTGTCTAGCCGCGTGAAAGAATGGGAGAAAGAACCCGGAAGCTAAGTCATGGGAAAGAAAAAACAAAAACAAGCTCGACCCAACGTAACAGACGTTTCTGCCGTAAAAAGAGACGGGAAATATGTTGTATCTAGATCATATGGCGAAGTGGTCGATCTGATCAGCGAAGGGGAAGTAGAAGGGATTGTAAGCGGTTCCTATAGTTATGAAGGTAATCAAGACAAGGTAAATGAGGGCAACAACCCAACAGGGTACGATAAAGTAACCTTTACGCATTATACCGCAACAGGAGACGCAAGCACATCTAAAGATTCCTTGGGTTTCTTGCGTTCTGTTTACTGGAATAATGTTCCCGTGGTTGATAAGGATGGTTATTACAACTTCGCAAGCGTGAATGTGGACTCCTCAGTAGGACTTCCAGCAGGACACAAGCCTACGCTTAACACCGAGATGAATATGTATGCAGGCGTCACGGATAACGAAGTCCTTGACCTGAGTGTTTACAGGTCTATAGGCGAAAGATTATATGGCCCAGAAATAGAAGGGGGAGACCTTTCTCCTACCGACACTAAACCAGCCACTCTAAAAGCTGGATTAAAAATAGATAAATATTCAAAAACCTACTCCATTCTCAACAAGGAGTGCTCTAGCATTGAACTGAGAATAAAAATTGCTGGACTGTTTGAGCAAGTTCAGGCTGGCCCCAAAACCTACAAAAAAAGCAAGCAGTTAGCGGCGTGTGCCGGAGCCTCCACGGGCTATGGAGACATGAAGGCCCGCACGGTAGCCTATAATATTTATTATCAGCCCATTTTTGACGAAAGATTTGTCAATCCGTCGAGTCCAAGCGCCCAGAAAAGCCAACAAGCAACAAATAAATGGTTGGGCCCTATAAGAGAGACTGTAGAAGGAAAACTGGACTCTCCCTATATAAGAACCACCGCCATTCCGCCTTCTGGATCACTTTCAGACTTCAACTACCAAGACCTTCCGGGCTTCGAAGGATGGAGAATAAGAATAGTTAGAACCACGCCAGAATCACTTACCTCTTTCCTAAGGAATACTACTTTTGTCGACTCCATAACGGAAATTTATGGAACGACCTTGTTGTATCCCTACTCGTCGATGATTTATTCGCAGTTTGACGCCCGGTCTTTCTCACGTATTCCTTCTAGAGCTTATGATACAAAACTGATCAAGGTTAAAGTGCCCAATAACTATGATCCTCTTTTAAAAACATACGGTAAAAGCGACGCGACCACCCACAAACAAAGAACAGGGGGTTCCCTTTGGAGCAGTAACGTTAAAAGCAAGGTTACGGTCAATAATCCTTTCTGGGATGGCGAGTTTAAAAATTCTTATTTTTCAAATAACTCCACTGAGAAAACGGATATTCAAGGTGAATATCTTCTCGAATGGACAGATAACCCTGCTTGGTGTTTCTACGATATGCTAACAAACCCTCGTTATGGTTTGGGGGAATACCTGAAGGAAAATGAAATTGATAAATGGGCGTTGTATGAGATAGCTCAATACTGCGACACTCTTGTCCCGGACAGTTACGGCTCATTAGAGCCCCGGTTTACAATCAACTACATTATTACAAACAGAGAAGAAGCCTACAAGGTGATGAATGACTTAGCCTCGATCTTTCGCGGAATGATCTTTTACGCCAATGGAAGCATCTTCGCTGTTCAGGATAAATACAAAAAAGCAGTATATCAATTTAACAATTCTAACGTAGCAGACGGAAACTTCACCTACTCCTCCTCATCTAAAAAAGCGCGCCATACAGTAGCTATCGTAAGATACAACGATAAAAGAGATTTGTTTAAACCCGCCATAGAGTATGTTGAAAACGAAGAGGCTGTCCGAAGATACGGGATAAGGGAAATAGAGACGAGTGCGCTTGGATGCACAAGCAGAGGACAAGCTAGAAGATTTGCTCAGTGGATACTAGCGAGTGAAGCAGAAGAAACAGAAACGGTATCTTTTAGCGCCGGACAAGAAGGGGCATACTTGCAGCCCGGTGACGTTGTGCAAGTCTATGACAACTTCCGGAGCCCGTTGAAATACAGCGGCAGAACAAACGCTGTCATACCCGGAGTCAAACAGCTAACAACATCTGCTCCATTTCCAACCAGTCTGGGGGTAATTACGCCAGCTTCAGGTAATAACTTTAACAGTGTTATACTAGATCAAGCTCTTAATTTTGAAAAGAAAGCAGACGGCTCATCTAACCTCTATAGATTCAGTATTCTTACACCAACATACAACTACAACCCCTCAAATACCAGCAGTCTAAACACCTCAGGGGAAAATGAAATAAGAAGAAGCCAAGTGCAAAATCTTCTTTTCAGTGGGGCCCATGCCCAGAACGTCACAGGAAGCTATCGTTCTGATTACATGGAAGGAGGAAGTGGGGTATGTACTCAAATATTTTTCAACACAGGAACTTTCTTCGGCGGAAGCGGTAACGTTCTAAATTTTGATGACTATGTTATTACTGGATATACTAATACAGGAGTTCATCCGTGGGGCGGCAATGTTGGTGTTGGTCAACAATCAGTCTCAGAAAGCTACTCGGGAGGCTGTTTCTCCGGAGAAAACCTCATCTGGAGTGTTGAACCGTACGATCCTAACGACACCGAATTCATTAGTGGCAACTTCTCCAACTACAGGGTAATTAATGTAAAAGAGAACGAGGGAAATACGTATGACGTTTCCGCACTTGCTTATTCAACGGGAAAATATGACCAAGTTGAAAACTCAATAAAGCTCGGAGGAAAAAATGTCGACAGACAACCAATCTTTAACACGGGTATACATGACTCAAGCGCTCCCACTACGGTTATATACCCCTCGGCATTTAATATAGTGGGGGATGGAGAAGCTTATTCAGAAACCACTTCCAGTGCCCAATACGTTACCATACAAATTGATTTCGACCAAGCTGGATACACTAGGGACGATAAAACACCAGATAACAAAACTTACTCTATTCAAGGCCAAGACGATGACCTTCAGTATATAATATGCAAGTTCGATTACGTCGATCGCCCCAGTGATGACAATAATAATAAATATGGAGACAATAGAGCTATTGAGGTGAATTCGACAAGTTATAGAGAGAAGTTTTTACCTTTTGTGGTCGAAACCTTAAATGGAATAGCCACCTACAAAGACAATGAGGGAAAAATTATTAACCCAAGATTTAGAAACAAACGGTTCAACAGTGAAATATTGGTAACCAGCGATGTAGAAGAGTATTACATTGTTATTTTTGCCATTTCTCCCCAAGGAGTTTTGTCGCTGGGATATGGAAAAAAAGTCACTATAGACACCACGGCAGTCTTCAGCATCGTAGACAATATATTAATTAACAACCTAAAAACAGAAGGAAACGACGGCGGTACTCGAGAAATAAATAATTTGTTAACTATCGAAGCGGCCCAACCCGGATTCACATGGGACGCTAGTGTCAAAGGAATCTTTAGCGCAGCACCCGAGGACGAACAAGAAGGGGAAGTAGTAGAGCCCCGCTTTCCCCTCTACATTCCACAAGACTCCACAGAATACAGGATAACTATAAGGAAACCCTCAGAAAAAAATCCCAACAAACCATCAGACACTATTTATGTAGAATTAACAGGCTACAATACCCAATCAGAAAGCCCGAGTTTTGTTTTTAATGAAATTTATAACAACCCAAGCCTCATCACTGGATACAGGGAAGATCCTCATGTCACAGGATGGAGAAACGGGGTAGCTACAGCAACCAAAACACCAGAGGCCGCTGAGTGGCTATCCATTAGCGGAAGCGGTTTTAACATATTGAACGATACAAACCCTTTTCCTATTAGGTCGTACGACGTAGTTGTTGAAGCTCACGACAGCGAAGGTAACACCAGCGCCGGAAATAAAGTTTTTCAAAATACATTACTGAAAGGGTCCCCAAGTACCCGGGGGACAGAGGAGGGCTTCGGCGACGGCGTAGGTATAGATAAAGTCTACGATATTCTTGGGGTCAATCTTGCTCCCCCCGAAAGTGTCATGTATACCCAAATAACAGGAGGAGGAAACTGGCAAAAACGAACCCAGTACCTCTCTCCAGAAAACGCTTACCTTAACAACTTACCTTATTTGGCACAGGCTTACATTTATCCTAATGGGTGGCTCGAGGCCTCCGTCCTTTTATCAGAAAGTACAACTGGAACCGTCGTAGAAATAGACGGCGTTGTCCAAGACGAGGCAGCGCTCGAAACAAAATTCAATAACGCCGAAGGAATGGTTTATTATTATACTACAGGGGACAATTCGGTAAAATACGTCGACACGCTCGACGCCGATGGAAACGTAATTAACTCTGTTCCCCAGATGTCGAACCCGGCCCCCGCCTTTAACATCAGTTTAGAGGACGATTTTCTCACCTCCAATAATAACCAAGGAAATGCTCAACACCTTGTAGAGGCAAATGGAACAAACACAGCCTTTGGTGGAATAGTCAACACGGAAAAAGCTACCAACTCAGGAGGATCCCAACATACCACCGTTCACCGAGGGTTCTACCTTTTTAGTGACAGCGACACAATAGATTCCCTGCGAATCCCGTTCCCTAACATAAGCCGACCGCAGGTAGCAAATATACAACTCTCTTATGCTTTCTTTGATGAATACCATCTATTAAGTGCCTTTGAGGAAGACGGGTCCACTCCTAAAACTACTAAAAAACAAGGAAATGCTGTTGCCAACGCGGGAATCGTCCAAAATATTTTCACCGAAAAAGATTTGAATTTTTCAAAAGCGACCGCTCCCCTTGTTTCTGATGTCATGCTAGGAGCTGATGCCAAATTCTCCCCTAACGAGCAAGGCATATCCCAGAGCATTTATCTAACCGAATCAAGCGTTCAAAGCGCGCAAGATGTTGCTGGAGGTTTTCGAGCGTGGGGGGAGATTTTTATCAATAGTTATAAGTTGAAACCAACAGGCACCGAGAACAGGTTAAGGGAGTTAAGTTATGAAGAGGGTATAGTAGATATCGCGGCCAACGCAGACGGAGTCACAACCATATTACACAACTGCCAAATAAATATTAAAGCAATAGCGATCCCCAGCACGGATACTGGTACTTTGAGAAGAATTTTCATTACCGTCAACGGTTTTCCAGAAAGTCTAGATCCCTTGAAAACAAGTATCCACTTTCTCCCCGAAATTTCAGTAACGGAAAACGGCACTTCAGGACTCAACGCCATTCTCGCAGATAAATCCCGGTATGATCTGGCGGACTGGGAGAAAGCAGAGACAACGGCCCTTCTGGGTTATACGGGGAAAACAGGAACCCAAAAACCACATAGAAACCGAGGCCAAAATGATGCATGCCTCATAACACAAATTACTTCTACAGAAATAGTAATCGAGTGCGCTCATCTTGACGATCGCGCCGGGAAGATGCCCAACTACCGAATTAAATTCGGCATTCTCGTCACAGACGAATAAAATAAGACATGAAGCCCGAAATATTTGAGGCCTCCATAGAAAAAGGAAGCAATAAATTATATGTTATATCCAACCGGCAAGTTGGGGTAAAGAACGGAGCTTTTATTAAATTGGGCATAAATGATATCTTTTACCGCGCCGAAAACACAGAAACACTTAATTTCAGAAGGAAGTTTACGGTTGAAGATAAAATACTCACGATTAAAGGAAACTATAACTACAAGCTAATCTCCTCAGACTCCATAAGCATAAACTTCGACGAATACGAAGCGGTGGCAGTTTCAGATATTGAACCTCATTCGGAAAAATATTCGGTCGGACAGAAAATATATGCACAAGGAGGAGCAACATCCAGCTCAGCCACAAACGTAACCGGCGAATATACCGAACTCGAAGTCGAAAAAATTAACAGCGAAGAACAAATCCTTTCTCTTTTAATTTCAAAACCGGGAAAGTATATCTCTCCCCCCAAAAGTCCCGTGGAGATAATGAACGAGGAGGGTAAAATAATTAAAGCTACGATAGAGTTTGATTATTCTGCGGACTCTTCTCTAATCCAAAGAGATCTTACCTTCGTAGAGGGCGACGGTAATGAAACTAAACTGGGCATAGCTTACGCACTTCCCAAAGAGATAAAAGAGGGGGAGTTTACCCTTTCAAAGCAGGTAATCTATTTGGATAAACCCTACGCCAGTGAATCGTTAGACGGAGAGACGTGTCAGATAACCTTTGATTATTCTCCCGTTAACGGAATCCCCCTGCTTCCGCCGAATAGTATTGACCCTCAATCCACTTACAACGAAGCGGTAAAAATAATCGACCAAAAATTCCTTGAGTTCGAAAAGAGGATTAAAAATCTCGAGAATAGGAACTATTAAGGAGTGTGAGGGCTTCCCTGCAACAAACCTCCCGGCCGCTGCTGTTTTACTATCTCGTCAAGAACAACACCCTGTAGAATCTTACTAAACTCCTTGCTTTGATTAGCCTGTTCATTGTCTTCTCTTTCTCCTCCGCCTTCACTTCCTGTATCGGCGCTTGCATCCGCTTTACCAGCTTTATCAATATTAACGCTGATCCTTACATTGTTGGTTGTATTTCCGCCAATTAAAGTTTCACTGTTGGGGCCTTGGTTACCGGCGGAAGTTCCGCCCACGGGACCTCCGTTGGCATAACCCGGAACGTTACCCCTGTTTAATTCGTGCATGAAGTTGGTACCGTACGTCCGAACAGTATCAGGGCTCATTATATATTCCCCACCCATCACACGCGCCATCCCTCCATTAGCTCCCCCTCTCGGGTCCCCTCCTATATCTAAGCGGGGAGCCATACCTCCCGTTAATGGATTGAACGTTTGCAGATTTTGCATTGTCCCCACCACACCGGGTTGACTTAGCGGACGGGAGAATTGCGTAAAAGTTTCCGCATCAGATAAACGGTAAGCCGTGCCTCCGCTACCTTCGAAAGCGCTGTACGTTTGGCCTCCGGGCCCTGTTACATCAGGCGGCCCGGGTGTCCCCCCCGACATCAATTTCGCTCCACCAATCATCATCGCAGCGTTTACGTAAGCGCCAATTAACCTTTGCCTCTTTTGTCTTTTAACTGCGGCAATCTGATCTTTTCGGCTTTGAGTTTCTGTGGCGAGATAATCTTGGTATTTAGCCATTGTTTGTTCCTTACCAAACATTCTCCCAGTTTGTGGATCATCTTCACCTAACCTGCCCATCAACGAAAGCCCTCTGCTTACTTCGAAGCGCCCTTCCGTAGGTCTTGCCCTCTCGCTAATCAATCTTCCCGTCTCGGGATCACGACGATAATAAACAAAAGCTTTTCCGAGAGAGACCCCAGCCCTTCCGCCTCCTCCCGTTACGGTATCCACGTGACCAGCGTCGGGATCCGCCCCACCAAAGTGACCATATTTTCCCCTGCCCAGACCGTAGTCGCGCGAAGGTAAAGGTTTCGGCGCTCCGGGTTGCATCGCTGCGCCTATTAGCCCTGACGCTGCGCTGGCCCCTGCTGCGACAAGACCAAGTTGCCCCATACTGGGGCCCCCTTCGGCGTAACCTTTCCCTATGCCATTTATAGCATTCAGGTTTCCATAGCCAATCTTTTGTGCCGAGGATTTTTTAATTACAAATTCTCCACCCTGCATCATTGTGGGTACATCGTCTTTGTATCCTGACCCTCCAGTAACGACGCCCCCACCAGCATAACCGGGAACAAGACCCCCTTGTGAACCGGTCCACCCCATCTTGCTAAACATCATGTTCGTAAACATATTGGAGGAAACTTGTGAGATGGAATTAAGAATGCTTTGGGCCATATTAGCTAAGGCTCCTTGAACACTGTTAGCGCCGCTTGATATAGATTGAAATGCATTGGCGAAAGAGGACTTCATGTTTTCGGCTACCGATGCTTGTCCCGCTTCAAAGTCTTCTAATGCTTCCCTAGCGTTGTATGTAAACGTATCCTTAAAGATACTAGACTTCATATTTTCTTCCGTTAACCCCAAATAATCCCGACTCGCCTTTCTTTGAGACCCCTTGAATCCTGCGTATTGTTTCCCAGTTATCCTTCCTGATGCTAAGTCGTCATCAATAAAATCTAATCGTTCCGTTGCTCTGCTTAAGCCAAGACGTTGATTTTGAAGCTCCATTCCTCGAGCGTACCTACCTGCCAGTTCTATAGTCTTAAGAGTAACTCTATTCCCCTTCTTCGCCGCCTCTATAGCTTTTTCTCTTAAGTCGGTTTCTTTTGAGATATTCGTGTTATATTCTTTTACCGCCGCATCTAAAACCTTTAAGACCTTAGGAGCCACCTGTAACACTGTTAGCTCCCTAACGCCCAAAGCCGTCTGATCACCTTTTTCGACTTTTTCTTGCGCTGCTTTTAATTCGTCCCTTAAAGCTTCCCGATCTATATTGCCCGTAGTCATGGCTCTGAAGAGAGACATTGCCATCTGAGACTTGGATTTGAAATCTCCTCCGGGAAGAGATCCAGAAATGTCCTTGCCCATTAAGGTCGTGTCGCCCTCTTCATAAAAACCTCCCTTAAAGAAATTTTGCCCCGCTGCCCATTTCTTAAATTCAACTGACATGCCCTCAAAACCATCTGCTAATTTTGAGGTAAAGGTGTTTACAGCGGCTTTGGTTCCGTCTATAAGACCTTGTTCCGCCTCATTCAACGCAACTTCCATTGTCTTTTGAGCTACAGTTCGGGAATCTCCCATCCCTTTACCCGCCAAGGCTATGTCATAACGACTTTGTATCGAACGTAATTTTTTCTCGTGAACCACTTGACGAGCGGTCGCCAAACCAAACTCTTTAACTGAAGCGCTAGCTTCACGTAAATTTTTGATAAGCGCATAGTATTCGCCTAATCCCGACGGGGCACGGTCAGGGAGAGGTGCGGCTTCTGCAGCTCCTATGTCCTGATTCAGGATACCTCTTTGTTTTCGTGAAAGTTTGGCTGTAGTGTCAGCTTCAACCGCAGGCATATCAGATACCCAATCTCCATATTCTGTTTTTATGGCGGACATTTCCATACCAAACAAGGTTCGGAGTAGTATATTTCTTGCTTCCGTAGAATCAAGAGACTCTCTTATTTTTTTCCTTATGTCTCCTACCACACCGGCCCCTTTCAGAGCTTCCATCATTACGCCACCTTTTTCAAAAGCCTTCCATGCAGTTTCACTCTTCCAGCCACCATCATCCTCAAAGTCGGACTGCAAACTTTCCAAAGACTTCCGAGTTCCTTTGTCTCCCATTATCAGTTCACCAATCTCGCGTCCCCCAGTACCCTTCATTTTCATCAGATCTGTTGCAAACTGAGGAACAGACTTCCGTACGCTCAGCTGTCTCATCTGCGCACCCTGAGCTCGAGATGCCCCACCCCAACTGTAATTGTCCCCCCCCATTCCTAATGAACTACCTATTGAACCAACAGTCCTAGAAAACCAAGCTAAAGGATTTGCGTTCCCCAAAGTAAGGCCCGCTCCGCCCGCTGCCGCCTGACCATACTGACCCTTGCCAAGACGATTAGACATAAACTGGGTCCAACTACTATCTCCGGCTCTTACATTCGTACCCATTAACTGAGCCTCTTTTAGCTGTTTCCCAGTACCAAGCTCCGCAAGTATTCGATCTCTTAGCTCACTTAATTTTGCTTGGTTCAACCGAGATTTGTCCATTGTCCCAAATTCGGTTTGAAGTTGCTTCCTAACGGCTGGATCACTTACGTTAGTAATTAAATTAGACATCTCCGAAACCATCTCCTGTACGAGTTGCACTCTTTTCCCCTGATCCCTTTCTCCGCCAAGTTGGGCTATTTTTTCGCCGACAAGCCCAAGAGACTGGGAGACTTGGTTAGAGTTTTCTGTAATCTTCTGTAACTCGGCCGACAAATTATCAAAGGACAACTGAGCTTCGTCGGTATGTTTCTTAAGATAGGTTACCCCCATACCTAAACCTCCTATAGCCGCGCCAACACCCCCTCCAACTGGACCGCCAAAAGCAAAACCCAATCCCGCGTATCCAGCCACTGAGCCTGCGCCGGTTACCATATCTTGACCAAGACCGGGAGCCATATTCGAAGCCGCTGCTCCAGCCAGCATTTGAGCGGCCATACCGGCCATAGCCATTTTCATTCCCCTTGCCTCTTTCGCGGCTCCTTTCATTTCTGAAGCCGCACTTTTAGAACCACCAGCAAGATCATCAACAGAGTCGGCTAAGATCACACTCTTCGGCGACGCAAATGGCTTTCCACGATGATCAAGTATGGGGGAGGCGTAGTTAGGAATCCCATGACCCTTAGGATTCACCCCCTGAGACCTTGCTCGTGATATTCCCTGCTGTAAACCTGCCGGTTCATGTATGGTATTATAAACCCCAACACCACCGGGATTCCCTGCTCCCTTTAAAGAGGGGCTACTCCCAACCCTTATAGCAGAAGCCGGAACTCCCGCCGCCATTTCTCTTCCTATGGCGTTGGTTATGGGAGAAAAATTAGGAACAAAACCAGTAGCCTTCCCCGGTGTCGCCCCGTGTACTATAAATCTTCTTCCCGGACCGTTAGTTATAAGCTCTTTAGCTATCTTACCAGCCATACTATTCTTGCTAGAAGTACCCGAAGCTATCTTAAAATCACCAATAGAAAAATTTCCCCCAAAGATTTCTCTCCCCTTCCTTGAGTATGGAGGTCTTAAGTCAAAATCGCCAAATCTCTGCTCCTGAGCGGCAGCTTTTTTGTCCAAAGCTAAGCCCATGCCAACCTCAAAAGACGCCCCCGCCGCTGACTGAAACGCTCCGCGCGCTCCGGCAGTTCTGTCTAAAGCGGCTATAACTTCCCTTTTACCGGGCCTTCGTGCTGGAGGTTTAATACTGGCTGCAAATTGTCTTGTAACATCTGCTGCCGCAGCTTTCATAAGATCATCCACCCTCTCCGGCTCCCGTGGATACTTTTGCTTCAGAAACCCCTCGCTATAAGACAAAACAGGAAATTGAGCAGTAAATTTATTGTACTTTCCTTCCCCTCGCCCAGTCATCATACCCGTTCGCTGACCTTGGGGAACTAACATGGCAATATTTCCACCCGGTACTGTAAGATGACCCCCTCTGGTCAGAGCGCCAGCCTTTTGGTCTGGCGTTAGGGGCTTATTCTTTTGGGTGTACATTGCGGGCCGATTGTCGTATCCTGTATGACGCAATCCAAATGCACGAGGAGCAAAATTAGGAACAAACCCACTTGCGGCGTAAGGATCAAAACCATGCGCAGCTCCGAAAGCTGACTTATAACCGGCTCCAGCAGGGCTACCCTGAGGAGGCATTATAGCCGACTGACTCATGCCCGGAAAACGCTTAACAGTTTCCGCCGAGTTATACATCATTGTTCCAGCGCCCGGTTGGTTCATCGTCTTTATAGCTCCAGCTCTATAACCTCCAGCCGCTGCAGCTACTCTTTCAGATCCTGCATTAGCAAAGTTGGGAACAAAACCCGCTGCCCCACCGGGCAACGTGGCCCCCCTAGGGCCCGCCCGCATACCTCGACCCATTAAGGCTCCCGTCAACGGACTCGCGTAAGCCTGAATTCTTGACCTTTCAGCGCTTGCTAACCTAACGGTCGCCAGAATCTCCTTCTCTACCGCTAAAACATTAAGGGTGCCCGCTCTAACTTGAGACAGCAATGCAGGCTCTGAAGCTATATGAGCTACAACCGCCCCCTCCAGCGCGGCACGCTGTTTCGTCGCTTGATTAAGACCAAGTACGTCCTGCAAAGCCTGACCAGCAAATCTTCCTAAACTTAAAGCTATTTTGCCAAACACCGCCGTCATCACGATAAGACCGGGACCCCCAATAAAAGCCCCCAATCCTTTCATCAAACCGCTCCCCATAGTCTTACCAAATTCTTCGAAACTACCGCCTTTACCAAAGGCCTCTATAACGTTATTGACTGTTCCTAAAATATTTTTAATAGCTGGCTCCAACGTTCCCCCGAGCCCTGCACCCGCCGCGGTTAAATTAGCCAAAGTGCGATTAACCAATGCGTCTAAACTTTGATTTAATTGCTCATTTCTTTCGTAGGCTTCGTTGGTAGCGGAATTGGCGACCTTTAACGAACTAGCGTACTGAGAATTAACGGAAGATAAATCAGAAAGAGCCGCCTTTAATATATTAACCTGAAAAACACCCGCTA
>TARA_R110002020_G_scaffold25263_7_pt1 | contig 22476 bp, 20 predicted proteins | sample TARA_R110002020 | Tara Oceans TARA_R110002020 (sample SAMEA4396489) | marine metagenome | biome: Westerlies Biome; feature: [MES] marine water layer (ENVO:01000295) within the mesopelagic zone...; material: water (ENVO:00002006), including particulate matter (ENVO:01000060) such...
GCTAGAAAAATGCCGTCACCAGTATTTCCTGTGAAAAAATATAGGGTCGCAGCAACCAGCAGTAAGATCACCATCGGCTCCTTTACCAGGCCTTTTATCGCCTCTACAAAATGGTTTTTATTTTTTGATTCAAGAATATTTCTGCCGAACTTTTTTCGCGAAGCAAAAACTTCAGAATCGCTCAGGCCCTGTATGTCGAAGCTTGTTATTGACATTTATAGTACACGCTTAATATATCTATAAATGTATGAATTGTTAGTTCAAGAATGTATGACATCAATCATTAAAATAAATGAATTTAGCAAATGCAAACTTTCCACAGTGTCTGATCATGGCCAAATCCGCCTAAATTACAATGAAATAGTACCTGCATTATTTATTAATCACAAGCTCGACCTAAAAAGCCCACCAAATTGTTATTGTTTCATTGCTTGATAAATTTTTGCGTGATTTTTTTCCCTTCGGGCAGTTTAGCCGTAAGTATATAGATTCCATTCGACAAATTTTCAAGATTTACTGAAGACATCCTGGAATTCTTTTTGTAATAAACTTCCTGCCCCTGCAGGTTGGAAATTGAGATCTCGATAATAGGAATCTCCGACAAAAAATGCAGAGAGCCCTGAACCGGATTGGGGTATATAATTATATTTTTGGCAGTATATTCATCAACAGAAAGTGTCCCTTCAAGTTTGAAAACCCAAAAATCATGCATGCCGTGATTTCCACTTACATCGCCATCGTTGGATCTAGAATATCCTGCAAATGTATAGTTGCCATCAAGGGTTGGAACCACAAAATTTGCAAGATCAATGTCTGAGCCTCCATAGCAGCCTTGCCAAATAAGGTTGCCGGAGGCATCCGTTTCCAATATCCAAGCATCACGTTCTCCATGATTGTTAGTAATATCTCCATCATCTGAAAAAGTAAGGCCCGAGATTATATATCCTCCTGTGTTACTCTTGGTAATATAGGAAGCTAAATCATCATCGCTCCCTCCATAGGATTTTTGCCATTGCAAATTTCCGGAACCGTCTATTTTAACGATCCAATAATCATTACCGCCATGATTGCCGCTCACATCGCCGTTATTGGATTTAGAATAGCCAGAAATAATATAGCCATTATCGTCTGTTACTAAAATAGCAAGGCTAAAATCATCCTGGCTTCCCCCGTAGTTTTTTTGCCATTCCATATTCCCCATAGGATCCAATTTCAGTACCCAATAATCATAGCCGCCGTAAGGGTTGGTTATATCACCATCCGAAGATCGGCTCATTCCGGTAACAATATATCCCCCATCGGCGGTTTGCTTTACATCCTGTGAATAGTCGCTTTCTGACCCTCCATAGGTTTTTTGCCATTCAATGGTTCCCTGTGGGTCAGTCTTTATAATCCAATAATCCAGTTCCCCCTGGTTATTGGTGATATCACCATCGCCGGAGGTAGTAGGGGCTACAAATAAAAAACCGCCATCGGTGGTTTCAATCATTCCGGTAATGTATTCATTTAAGCTTCCCCCATAGGATTTTTCCCATTGAATATTTCCAACGCCATCCAATTTAACTACCCACGCATCGTTCATCCCATGATTGTTGCTCACATCGCCATCTGCGGAGCCGCTTTGGCCTCCAAGTAAATATCCGCCATCAATGGTATTAATAACGCTGTACCCAAACTCATACCCCGAGCCCCCATAGGAACGTTCCCATTCCAGTTCGCCTGCTTCGTTTAATTTTACCAGCCAATAATCCATATTCCCTTTATTTTCCGAAACATCACCATCATTCGATTCACTATGCCCCATAACGATACAGCCATTATCAGGTGTCTGAAAAATTTTATAGGCATATTCGTTTCCAGATCCTCCCAAGGAATTTTGCCATAGCATATTTGCAGGTTGACCAAGTAAACCAAAGCTATAAATGAAAAGTACCAAAGACATTAATTGTGTTTTCATTGCTTAAGAATTTTTTGAGTGTATATTTTTCCTTCCTTAAATGAAGCCACAAGAATATAGGTCCCTTTAGAAAGGTTATTAAGGTTTATTGAGGAAATATCAGCACCCTTTTTGTAAAAAACTTGCTGTCCCAATAAATTTGTAATGGAGATTTCCGTTACGGGAACGCCAGCTTTAATATAAAGGGAATTAGCAACTGGATTGGGATAAAGCTCAACAGGCACAATCGATACTTCTGGGGAAGAAAGTAGGCTCTCAAGCTGTAGGGAAATAAAGTCTGAAGCTCCATGGTTGCCGGTAACTTCACCATCGTCAGAATAAGAATATCCTCCAAAGAGGAGATTACCGTTATCATTTAATCCAATAGCATTGATATAATCGTGATGTGAACCACCATAGGATCGTTCCCAGGCAATGATGCCCGAAATATCGATTTGAAAAAGCCAACAATCAAAATTTCCATGGTTGTTTCCAACATCTCCATCGCTTGACTGACTGCTAGATCCAATGATGAAATCTCCGGAGTCTGTTTGTATGATAGATTCTCCGAAATCACCAAAACTACCGCCGTACGATTTTTCCCATTCCAAGTTTCCCGATGCATTCAATTTCAGTAGCCATACATCGTCCCAATCATAATGATTGCTAATATCGCCATCATTTGAGTCAGAATTTCCTACAACAAAATAGCCTCCATCATTTGTTTGCAATACGTCCTTTGGACGTTCACTCCCCGATCCACCGTAATTTTTTTCCCATTCTAATGTACCAAAACTATCTGTTTTTACAATCCAAAAATCCCTTACCCCTTGATTTCCGGATACATCTCCGTCTGAAGATTCAGAATCACCCACAACTATATAACCATCGTCACTAGTTTGTTTAACGGCCCATGCATATTCTATGGCAGATCCCCCAAAGTTTTTTTCCCATTGAATTACACCAGTTGGATCAATTTTTACCATCCAATAGTCCTGGACACCATTATTGGCACCCACATCGCCGTTTGAAGAATAGGTATGACCTGTAACCAAATATCCACCTTCCGATGTTTGAATAATTGATTGTGCATCATCATTGTTGCTACCTCCATAGGTTTGCTCCCATACTATATTGCCCGCACCATCTAATTTCAACACCCAAAAATCCCGACTTCCATGATTGAAGGAAACATCCCCATCGCTTGAGGCGGTCCTACCCGCTACTATATAGCCTCCATCTAAAGCCTGTATTATAGAATTGGCTCTGTCATCTTCAGTTCCTCCATAGGCCCTTTGCCATTCCAAAGCGCCATTGCTATCGACTTTTACAACCCAAAAATCCTTAGCTCCGTGATTTCCGGTTACATTTCCATCATTTGATTCAGTAAATCCTGCTAAAATAATCCCACCGTCTTGCGTAAGCTGGGAAGATTGGGCCTGGTCATCAAGTGTTCCGCCCCAAGAGTTTTGCCATATGATATCTGGTTGGGCGTTTATTAAAAAGGGTATAAACAAAAAAATAAAAAAAGAAACTCCTTTTTTTAAAAAATCCGTGGTCAAAAAAAATGTTTTCATAATTCATGGTATTATACGTTTATGAAACAAATTTTTATAAAAATGGCCTATGTGTTTTTCACTATTGTTCCCAATGTTCGAACAAATGTTACACGAAAGATATTTTTTGAAATGAAAACCTACATATTTATGCACTTATTATTTTGGTATACTATTTGGCTTTTTACCAATTCTATTGGTGACGGCGAGGATTGTTTGAAATATTACTTTCGAAAAAAAAACCATTGCCACTTTTCTGCTATTATTGCAGTCAATTCTTTACGTGGGTTTATTTGCAATTTTGAAACTGAAAAACCCCTTGAAATTGCTTTTTAAAGTTCGCAAATATTTCTAAGGGGTATTTTATTGGCAATTGGCCGTTTACAATAAAATAAGAAGTTTTACTTTAGGTTTAAATTCCTATAATGGAATATTCCCATGCTTCCTGTTTGGCCTTGGCACATCCTTGGTTTCAAGCATTGTAAAAGCTTTCAATAATTTTCGTCGCGTTTCGCGGGGTTGGATTACCTCATCAATAAAACCGCGCTGTGCAGCTTTAAAAGGGTTTGCAAATTTCTCTGCATATTCAGCTTCTTTTTCCGAAAGTTTCAGCTCCGGATTTTCAGCTTCGGCAATTTCCTTTCTAAAAATAATCTCGCTAGCGCCCTTCGCTCCCATTACCGCAATTTCTGCCGTTGGCCAAGCAAAGTTCATATCGGCACCAATGTGTTTACTATTCATCACGTCATAAGCACCACCGTAAGCTTTTCGTGTAATTACAGTTACACGCGGCACTGTGGCTTCGCTTAGGGCATAGAGTAATTTTGCGCCGTGGAGAATGATTCCGTTCCATTCTTGATCAGTTCCCGGAAGGAAACCAGGAACATCTACCAAAACCAAAAGCGGAATGTTAAAACAATCGCAGAAACGTGTAAAACGGGCACCTTTTTTTGAACTGTCAACGTCCAAAACACCTGCTAAACTCATCGGTTGGTTTGCAACTATGCCGATGCTTCTGCCTCCAAGTCGCGCAAAGCCAACAATAATATTATCTGCATAATCTTTATGCACTTCAAAAAAAGAATCTTCGTCAATTATCCCCTTGATTACTCCGTGCATATCGTATGGTTTGGTTGCGGAATCCGGAACAATGGTTTCCAATTCGTCCCGAAACTCATCGGCAACTTTAAAAGGCAATTTTTCCGTTACGGATTTGTTGTTCTGTGGAAGATAACTTAGCAGGGTTTTAATCTGCTCTAAACACACAATATCATTCGCGGCAGTAAAATGCGTTACACCACTTTTGGTGGCGTGGGTTCGTGCACCGCCCAGTTCTTCGGAAGTTACATTTTCATTAGTGACGGTTTTTACAACATTTGGCCCCGTAACGAACATATAGCTGCTGTCCTGCACCATCAAGGTGAAATCTGTCATTGCCGGCGAATATACCGCGCCACCGGCACAGGGTCCCATTATAGCCGAAATCTGTGGAATAACGCCCGAAGCCTGCACATTTCTGTAAAAAATATCGGCATAGCCTCCCAAGGAACGAACGCCCTCTTGAATTCGCGCCCCGCCGGAATCGTTTAAACCAATTATTGGCGCGCCAACGCTGACCGCATGATCCATTATTTTACAGATTTTTTCGGCATGGGTTTCAGAAAGCGCACCTCCAAAAACTGTAAAATCCTGCGCAAAAACATATACCAAACGCCCGTTGATGGTGCCATATCCGGTAACCACGCCATCGCCATAATACACTTCTTTTTGCATGTCAAAATCGGTGGTACGATGGGTAACGAGGATACCCATTTCTTCAAAGGAACCTTCGTCAAGAAGATATTCCACACGTTCGCGGGCAGTAAGTTTTTTCTTTTCGTGTTGTTTTGAAATTCGCTTTTCGCCACCACCTTTTTTGGCTTCAGCAATTAGTTCTTGCAATTTTTTATTGTTATCGCTCATATAATTAAATTCTTTTTCTCCGAGTTCCCTGTGTCTTTGTGGTCAATATTTCACCACGGATACACTGAGGTCACAGAGGTTTTACTTCGGCATACGAAGCATTTCTGAATCTTTTAAATATTGTTTTAAAGCAAAAAGTGCCGCCACCTTTGCCTCTTCTTCATTTATTGCCTTTAGCTTTTCTTCAGAATAGTATTTTTTTACAAAATTGGTGTCGAAATTTCCACTGCGGAAAGCTTCGTGTTCGAAGACAAACTTTCCAAAAGGAAGGGTTGTGCTCACTCCTTCAATATCGTATTCTGAAATGGCTTCCAGCATGCGTTGCATGGCTTCGTTTCTATTTTTACCATAGGTTATCAATTTTGAAAGCATGGGGTCATATTGGATGGGCACCTGCATCCCCTCGGTAAATCCATCATCAACTCGAATGTTCTTTCCGCTTGGCGGACGGTACACTTCCAGTTTCCCTACGCTCGGCATAAAATTCTTCAACGGATCTTCCGCATACACGCGAAGTTCAAAAGCGTGTCCCGTGATTTTTAGATCATCTTGGGAAAAGGAAAGTTTCTGATTATTGGCAATGTTTATTTGCTGTTCAACAAGGTCGAGCCCGGTAATTAATTCCGTCACGGGATGCTCCACCTGCAAACGTGTATTCATTTCGAGAAAATAGAAATTGTGCTTGTCGTCCAAAAGAAATTCCACCGTGCCAGCACCCACATAATCACAAGCCTTTGCAACTTTTACGGCTGCTTCGCCCATTTGTTTGCGCAATTCCGGCGTTAAAACCGAGGATGGCGCTTCCTCCACTACTTTTTGGTGCCTACGCTGAATGCTACACTCACGCTCAAAAAGATGAAGTGTATTGCCAAAGTTATCTGCCAACACCTGAATTTCGATATGCCGTGGCGAGGTGACAAATTTTTCAATAAAAACCGAGCCGTCCCCAAAGGCATTTTCCGCTTCGCTGATGGCGCGTTTCATTTGATCTTCAAATTCCTCAGAATTTTCAACGATACGCATTCCCTTTCCGCCACCGCCTGCGGAAGCTTTTATGAGAATTGGGAAGCCAATCTCTTTTGCTATTTCCTTTGCAGCGCGAACATCGGTAATGGCTTCATCGGTACCGGGAACCATAGGGATGTTGTATTCTTTTACGGCATCCTTTGCGGCAAGCTTGCTTCCCATAACGCGAATGGCGTGCGATTTTGGCCCGATAAAAATCATTCCACTTTTTTCGACACTTTCACCGAATTCAGCATTTTCACTTAAAAACCCATATCCTGGGTGAATGGCATCTACACCCAAATCCTTTGCAACTTTAATGATTTTATCACCTAGCAAATAGGATTCGTTGGATGGTGGTGGACCAATGCAAACAGCTTCATCTGCAAATTTTACGTGTGGTGCATTCCTGTCTGCTTCAGAATAAATGGCAACCGTTTTAATCCCCATATTACGGGCGGTCTTCATTATTCGCAACGCAATTTCGCCTCTATTGGCAACTAATATCTTTTTAATCATTTTTTTCAAATTCAATTAAAAGTTTTCCTTTATCAACCGTTTCGCCTTGGGCAATATTCACCGATTTGATAACACCATCTCGTGGGGCAGTGAGGGTATTCTCCATTTTCATAGCTTCCAAAACACAGAGAAAATCGCCTTTTTTAACTTCATCGCTTTCAGCAACATTTACTTCTAAAATAATGCCCGGCATAGGCGCGTGTATTTCGTCCTCAACAGAAGCATTGCCCAAGGAAAGCCCCATCTCTTTAATAAGCTGGTCCAAAGGAGTGTCAATATTCAAATCGTAAGTATTTCCGTTCACTTTTATACGATAGTTTCTATTGACAAAATCACTTTTTAAAAGTTCGATTGCGAAAGATTTATTATTGTGCAGTAGGTGAACTTTTTGTTCTGAAAGTTCGGCTTGATCTATCTGTTTTAAGTCGTTGGCAGTTAAGGGAAACTCATAATTTTCATCTACCTTAACGTGATAGCGCTCTTCCATAATTTTAAAAATTTTGGTTAAAGATAAGGTTTGTTAGAGGTTTCGGCAAAAAGGAATTGGGAATCCTTTTAGAAAATTCCATTTCAACTTTTGGTATCTTTAGCTAAAATCGATTACTATGAAAAGATATTTATTTTTATTAGCCGCATTTGTTGTTTTTGCTTCCTGCGCCCAGCAGAAAAAGAAAGATGATGTAGCGCTAAAAACCGAACCGCAGTCATATAAAATTGAAGAAGTGGTAAAAAACCTTTCAATTCCTTGGGGAATGACGTGGCTGCCAGATGGCAGTATGCTTATTACCGAAAAAGATGGACGATTAATTCATTTTAAAAATGGTGAAAAGACTGAAATAGCCAACGTACCTAAGGTTTACAACAACGGGCAGGGCGGCTTGATGGATATTGAATTGCATCCTAATTACAGCGAAAATGGATGGATTTATATGACCTATGCTTCGGAAGAAGGTCCAGCAAAAGGGGGGCACACAGCTTTGATGCGTTGCAAGTTGGAAGGCAATTCGCTAACAAATATAGAAACCCTTTACAAAGCGGAGCCCAATACTACCGCCGGACAGCATTTTGGTTCGCGGATTGAATTTGACAATGACGGTTTTGTGTATTTCTCTATTGGAGAACGCGGCGAACGTGAAGTAAATCCGCAAGACATAACCCGTGATGGCGGAAAAATCTATAGATTGAATGATGACGGAAGCATCCCGACCGACAATCCATTTTATAACGAACCAAACGCCAAAAAAGCTATTTACACATACGGAAACCGAAATCCACAAGGAATGGCGAAGCATCCAGAAACTGGAAAAATCTGGATGCACGAGCACGGTCCAAAGGGCGGTGACGAAATAAATATTGTGAAAAAAGGCGCCAATTACGGCTGGGTAACTGTTACCTACGGCGTTAATTATAGTGGCACCAAAATTACTGATGAAACCACAAAACCAGGGATTGAGCCGCCCATTTATTATTGGGTGCCTTCAATTGCACCTTGTGGGATGGCTTTTGTAACAAGTGATAAATACCCGCAATGGAAAGGAAAATTATTGGTTGGCTCTTTAAAATTTGCCTATGTAGAATTACTGACATTGGAGGGTGAAAAAGTTACAAGCCGTGAGAAAATTGCACAGGACATTGGACGCGTACGAAATGTAAAAATGGGTCCCGATGGATTAATTTATATAGCTGTTGAAGGACAGGGAATATTCAGTTTGATTCCTGAGTAAAATAAGTCTAAATAGCTTTTTAAGACACTTAATAGTCATTACAAAGCCTAGGTTCACCCGTATCAAAGCCTACCCAAAGCCATAGAAAAGCCATAGAAAGTGTATGAATAGAGTATGGAAACACTTTATTTAAGAAATTATCGTAAGTTAAGATTTACTTTTTAACACCCTTTTTTCTCTTTCTGTAGAAATCAAAAGCAAACCAACCGATTACGGCGATTACGAAATACATTAAATAGGAAACCGGTTTTCCGCTACCGCCAACGGTGGTGAAAAGTCTTTCCCAACGCACCTTTTTATTCACACTATCCCAACTCATCCAAACAAAAACGGGCTTGCCCACTACGTGGTTGAAAGGTACAAATCCCCAAGTACGTGCATCCTCACTGTTGTTGCGGTTGTCGCCCATCATCCAGTAATAATCCATTTTAAAAGTGTAATCTGTAATGGGCTGACCGTTCAATAAAACTTCGGTGCCAGATTGGGTGATTTTGTTGTTGATTCCTATTTCACTACCTTCATAAACCTCTATAATTCTTTTGTAAAGTGGTAGGGTTTCTGCCGTAATGGAAACAGTTGCTCCTTTCTTTGGAATGTAAAGAGGTCCAAAAAAGTCGTTGTTCCAAGGATAGTTTTGGTTGTTCGGAAATATTCCTCCATCCCATACTCCCTTTTCATTTCGGAATCGAGAAATATTAACAACATTTGGATTGTTCTTCAGCATCTTCAGTGACTCTTCCGAAATTCCACCAAAACGATACGTGTTATTTCCAAAACCATAACGATCAGTAATATCATAACGATTGTAAAGCATTTCAGGGTTTAGCGGGCTATTAACCTGCACGTCATAACTAAACTGAAGCTTTGCTCTATCGGGCAGCTCATTTTGCTTTCCGTTGATAAACACATAGCCATCACGTACTTCCAAAGAATCTCCCGGAAGGCCTACGCACCTTTTTACGTAGTTTGATTTTTTATCAATTGGCTTATAATAATACTTACCGTCTCCGTATTGCTGAAAAGCATTTACAGTATCCACCGGCCAGTTAAAAACTACGATATCATTCCGCTTTATATCCTGGAATCCTGGAAATCTAAAATATGGAATTTGTGGTTTTGACAGGTATGATTTTGTTTTAACTACCGGAATGGTATCGTGTACCATCGGAAAGGCAATGGGCGTCATTGGTGTACGTGCCCCGTAATGAAACTTGCTCACAAAGAGAAAATCACCCACCAAAAGCGTTTTTTCCAAAGAAGACGTAGGAATGGTAAATGGCTGCATAAAATAGGTATGCACAATGGTAGCGGCAACTACCGCAAAAAGTATGGAACTCACCCATTCTCCCGTGGAAGTACGCGGCTTCAAACTTCTATCTTTTATGTGGGTCACTTTTTGAGTGTAATTGATGTAATAAATATAGAGACCCAATGTCAGCAAAACCAAAACAGTATCAGTTGTGGAATTACGGCCAAAACTGCGTAAGGTTTCTACCCAAACCACCGGAAACATAATCAAATTAACGATGGGTACAAAAAGCAAAATAGTCCACCACCATGGGCGGTTGATGATTTTCATTAAAACCACCGAATTGTAAACCGGTACGGCTGCTTCCCAAGCTTTTCTACCAGCAATTTGGTACAACTTCCACGTTCCGGCAAAATGGATTACCTGAACTACTAAAAAAAATAAAAACCAACCTGTCCAACTCATAATTTTGTTAATTTATTATTTCAGGATTTGTAAATCTAAAATCAGCAATAGCTAACCTTAAATTGTTAAGCCCAAAACATCTTTCATTGTAAATATTCCTTTTTTATCCTTTAAAAATTCTGCCGCTAAAATAGCGCCGAGAGCAAACCCTTCACGGCTATGCGCTTCGTGCTTTAAAGAAAAAGAAATGGTATCTATGGAAGAATCGTAGGAAACTATATGTGTCCCTTTTACATCTTCTTCCCTTTTAGCTGTGATATTCAAGCTGTTTTCTTCGGAAGCATCCAACTTCCAATTTTTTTTATCTGTGAACTTTAAAATTCCTTCGGCAATGGTGATTGCCGTACCACTAGGCGCATCTTTCTTTTGGAGATGATGTATTTCTTCGACTGAAACGTTGTATTCTTTCCACTTTGCCATCAATTTTGCGGCATACTCGTTTATGCTGAAGAAAAGATTTACTCCCACGCTGAAGTTGGACGCATATATAAAGCTTCCGTTACGATTTTCACACAATTTTACTATTTCGCTATAATTTTCCAACCACCCGGTTGTACCAGAAACGATGGGTATTCCGGCTTTCAATGCTTTGGAAATATTTTCAACGGCCGCTTCAGGAGAGGAAAATTCTATTGCAACTTCAGCTTCCTCAAAATTTCCTTCGGAAGTCTCACTCATACTTTTAAAAACAACTGAATGGTCTTTTTCCAATGCAAATTTTTCAATTGTTTTGCCCATTTTTCCATAACCGAGAAGTGCTATTTTCATAGAAAATTATTTAAAGCGATAGGTGAGCGACATTCCGTACTGTGGTTGAGCATTGAATTGATTGTAATCGAAATTAGGTTGCAGCGAAAGGTCTTCGCTCACTTCGTATTGCCGTAAATGCGCGTCCACATTAGCATCAACAACATTTAGCAAATAAAATGCAACGGTAACAATAATACTGATGCTTTTGTTTTTTTGGGCAGATTTCTGGGCGTTTATCAATCGGTCCTCTGAAATTCCTTGAAACTCATCATCGTTATAACCGGCAAGCCTACGTTTGTAAGCATCCCGGAAACGATTATATTCATCATCTTGCTGTTTGTAAAAGTAAACTCCAGCTGCCATCCCTGCGTAAATAATAGGGATTTTCCAGTATTTTTTATTGTAAACCTGACCAAGCCCAGGGACTACAGCTGAAAAAAACGCAGCTTTCGCCGGAGCCAAAGGATTGTACTCTTCTTTCGGCAGCATTGAATCATTCACGACAATTACCCTTTCTTCTTTTTTTACTTTTAAGGAATCAGTAGTTTGCGCAAACAGTGCTGAAGCGAAGACTAAAAAAAAAATATTTAGGAAATTATCTTTCACTTTTGATTAGCTTCAAAATACGTTCAAAGTCTTCTTTGTTCTTAAAAGGAACCACAAGTTGCCCTTTACCAGATTTGGAAACTTTTACCTCAACTGAAGCCTCAAAAAGATCTGTCAGTTCTTTCTTTGCCTTTTTGGCAAATGGCGGAGCACTGACTTTTTGTGGTTTTGTTTTTTCTTCTGGATTTTTATAACCACGCACCAGTGCTTCGGTATCGCGAACTGATAGGCTTTGGCTTAAAATCTTTTCGTAAATATCAAGTTGGTCGTTTAAATCCTCTACATTGATTAATGCTCTTCCATGGCCCATGCTAATAAAACCATCTCGCATACCGGTTTGGATGATAGGATCCAGTTTCAGCAATCGCAAATAATTGGCAATTGTGGAGCGGTTCTTCCCTACCCTGTCACTCAGTTCTTCTTGGGTAACGTTTATTTCCTCAATCAAACGTTGGTAGGAAAGTGCAATTTCAATAGGGTCCAAGTCCTGTCTTTGGATGTTTTCCACCAAAGCCATTTCCAAGGATTCCTGGTCATTCGCAATGCGAATGTAGGCGGGAATGGTTTCCAACCCGACCAATTTTGAAGCGCGGAAACGGCGTTCCCCACTTACCAATTGGTATTTGTTGAAATCCAGTTTACGAACCGTAATCGGTTGTATAACTCCCAATTCCTTAATAGATGAAGCTAATTCACGAAGGGACTCTTCGTTAAAGCTGGTTCGTGGCTGAAATGGGTTCACTTCAATACTGCCCAATTCCAACTCCACTATACTGCCCACAACTTTGTCGGCATTTTTGTCTGCAACAGATTTTATATCATTGGATGGATCTTTCAATAAAGCTGAAAGTCCGCGGCCCAAGGCTTGTTTTTTGGTTGCTTTCGCCATTTATTCTTTTTCGTTTTTCTGGATTAATTCGTGCGCCAGACTTAAATAATTATCGGCTCCTTTGCTCGCAGCATCGTAACTGATGATGCTTTCACCATAACTTGGTGCTTCACTTAAACGCACGTTTCTTTGAATGATTGTTTCAAAAACCATTTCATCAAAATGCTTCTTCACCTCATCCACAACTTGGTTTGAAAGACGCAAACGTTGGTCGTACATAGTCAACAATAATCCTTCAATATCAAGGTTTACGTTGTGTATTTTCTGAACACTTTTAATAGTATTCAAAAGTTTTCCGAGACCCTCCAAAGCGAAATATTCGCATTGAATTGGGATGATTACCGAGTCTGCCGCTGTAAGCGCATTCAAGGTTAATAAGCCCAACGAAGGTGCGCAATCTATGAGAATATAGTCATAATCTGCCTTTAGCTCTTCTATGGCTTTTCTCAGCATATACTCGCGGTTTTCCACATCTACCAATTCAATTTCAATAGCCACCAAATCTATGTGGGAAGGTATCAAGTCTAAATTAGGCGAATTTGTGGAAACAATGGCTTGCTTTGCCGTGGCACTATGTTCAAGTAATTGGTAAGTTCCAATTTCAACACTTTCTACATCAATACCTAAGCCTGAAGTAGCGTTGGCCTGCGGATCTGCATCTATGAGTAAAACCTTTTTCTCCAAAACGCCCAACGAGGCCGCTAAATTGACTGAGGTCGTGGTCTTGCCCACGCCTCCTTTTTGGTTTGCAATTGCAATTATTTTACCCATTAATTTGCTTGAAATTTTAGCAGTTAAAAGTACAATTATTTATGTGGATAGAAAATCATTTTTGTTAACAGGAAGTAAACATTAGCTATAGGCAATTAGCTGTAGGCTTTAAGCTTTTAAATGCCTATAGCCTACGGCTTATAGCTTAGTACATTTTATTTACTTTTCTTTTCACGGATCATCGCCTCCAGCATATCCCACATTTGTTGGGGAACTTCTTCCAAAAGATTCATTTGTCCAGCGCCTTTTAGCCATTCGCCACCGTCAATAACCACTACTTCTCCATTTATGTAAGCTGAAAAATCTGAAACTAAGTAGGCTGCAAGATTTGCCAATTCTTGGTGTTCACCGACACGTTTCACGGGTACTTTTTTTGCAGGATCAAATTTCTCCTTTAAATCACCAGGGAGCAGTCTGTCCCAAGCGCCTTTTGTCGGGAAAGGCCCGGGAGCAATAGCGTTAAAACGGATGCCATACTTTGCCCATTCCACAGCCAGGGAGCGGGTCATTGCCAATACACCCGCTTTTGCAGTGGCGCTTGGCACAACGTATGCTGACCCCGTGAAGGCATATGTTGTAACTATGTTCAAAACCGTTTTGTTCGTTTCCTTTTTATCAATCCAATGTTTTCCGAAGGCAAGGGTGCAGTTTTTTGTTCCCTTTAAAACAATATCGATAATTGTATCAAACGCATTTGCAGAAAGTCTTTCGGTAGGTGAAATAAAATTTCCTGCGGCATTGTTCAGCAATACATCAACGGTTCCAAATTCTTTTATAGAAGCCCTTACCATAGCTTCTACCTCCTCATAGTTACGAACGTCGCATTGTACAGGTAAAACTTTTCCACCCGTTGCCGCTTCCAGTTCTTCTTTTACGGTTTGCAGTTTTTCAAGATTTCGGGAGGTAATAACCACATTGGCACCCAACTCCAGAAAATAGGTTGTCATTGCCTTTCCGAGGCCGCTTCCCCCACCAGTTACAACTATTGTTTTTCCTTTTAGTGCATCGTCTCGAAGCATTTTTGATGTATAATCCATGAAATATTTGTTTGCTTGTAAAGATAAGCAGTAAAATTAGGAATGAATAATCAGTTTGGAAGATTTAGTTGGAAGAAACAATTTCAAATTATTTATGAAAACCAAAACCCGAAAGTTAATAAAGCCATAAAAGATGGCTTTGAAAGGGTTAAAGGTTGTGAAACTATAAGGTATTTCCATTTACAAACGATATATTGAAAATATGGAAAAAATATTAGTAGCAGGTGCGCATGGCACCACGGGAAAAAAGATAATTTCAATTTTAAAGGAATCCAAAAAATACAAGCCGGTGGCGATGGTTCGAAAAGAAGAACAGATTTCACAATTTCAGAATGAAGGTGTGGAAACCATTTTAGCTGATCTTGAAAAAGATGTCAGTCAAACCACCAACGGCATTGATAAGGTAATTTTTGCAGCGGGTTCCGGCGGAAAAAAAGTTAAGGAAGTTGATCAGGAAGGTGCCAAGAAACTAATGGATGCTGCGAAATCAAAAAACGTGAAAAAATTTGTTATGCTAAGTTCCATGGGCGCTGATAAACCCGAAGAAGCTGACGAAATTCAAGAATATTTAAAAGCAAAACACAATGCCGATGAATACTTAAAGCAATTAGGAATTGAATACAGCATTGTTCGTCCGGGATCGCTCAATAACGAGAATGGAAAAGGAAAAATTGAACTGGACAACAAGCTTAACAAGCGCGGAGAAATTCCCCGTAGGGATGTTGCCGAAACGCTTGTGGGTGCGCTGGATGAAAACGTTGCAAAAAACAAAACCTTTGAAATTTTACAAGGTGATGTTTATATAAAAGCTGCACTCGAAAAGATTTAATAATTTTTATTGAATATTTAAAAAAAGCACCTGTTAACAGGTGCTTTTTTTTAATGACTAATCAGCTTTCCAAAGTAGTTTTTGGGCCGTGCCGTGATCGCCCAATTGGTAAACGCTTAACGATTGGGCCTTGAAATTAATGGGCTTGAAAACATACTTTGCCAAGCTGTCCAAAAGTCTGGTCTGTGCTACTCCAAGACTTATGTGCGGATCAAAGTTTTCAAAACTATGCTTTTCTACAAATTCGGGAACATAGCTTAGCGTTGATTCACCTATTGGGCTACCGTCCGGATTTTGGACAAAAGATTTTTCAGAGCCATTTTTCACTATGAATGGTTTCACCAATTCGATGACTTTTCGGTGAAGTTGTACTAGCTGTTCACTTTTTTCAACAGCAATCATTGCGAAGCTTTCCTCCTCGTCTTTGTAATAAAAAAGACTTTCCGCCTTTAAAGAGTCATTTTTAACAGTGTCGAAAAGTCCTTCTAGTATACTATTCACTTCAGCTACATTTTCTTCCTTTATAAAACATTGTAATAAGGTAATGTGGGGCACATGCTTTTCATCCAGTTTTATGGTCTCGGGATTGCTTTCATTTATCAATGAATTCAATTTTAGCGATTGTGCGTACATTTCTTCCGAAGGAACCAAAAGCACATCTATTGCAATTGTGTTTTCTTTTTTAGAATTACACGACATACACCCAAAGCAAATGGCTATTGCTAATATATATTTCTTCATACATTGTAACCTATTCTACGACCATCTTTATGGTTTGGGTTGCGGCGCCATTGTTTACTTTCAACAAATAGATTCCGCTTGCTAAATTTTGATTCCAAATAATTTCTCCTTGAGGCGACGTCCAGGTCTGTTCCATCAGTTTTTGCCCTGTGAAACTAAAAACTTTAGTGGTGATTTCATTGGTGGAAATCTGGTTCGGAATTTTAATATTTATGGTTTTGTGCACCGGGTTTTGAGAAAGCTGGAACTGGCCATTTAATTCGTTTTCAGAAACCCCGATCAAAACATTCCGTATTTCATCCAGTGCAAATTGGGCACTTGCCGCGGTAACGGTTACGTGATTTTCGTTTTCGGTAGGAATGTAGAAGTTGACAAAGGGCGAATCATTCAAGTCTGGGGTGGTAAACCAATCTGGATTGTCTATTGCCAAAGAACTCATGGTAGGGATGAAAGAATATAAATCTTGTTGCAGCGCATTGATAAAGTCTATTAAAACCTGATTACCGCCCCCATCGCCCAGAGCATCACTAATGCTACCTGTTCCGCCAGGAGCACTGTCCACACCCGCGGTAGTGCTTGGCGATTGGGATGTGGTTTGGTAAGTGGCAATAGGAAAGCCTAAAAAGTTTACGGTAACATCTGTAACTGTATTTGTTTGACTTGCTGCTGGCGTAAATTTTAAAGCTACGTCCACATCTGTAGTGGCATCTATTTCGAGAGTGGTATTTACAATAGTTACTCCTGGGCTGCCCGTGGTAGTTCCATTGCCGGCACCATTGATCATGGTAACGTTTCTTACATTGCTAGGAAAGCCCAAGGCATCCAACTCTGCCTGAAATTCATTTCGAAAACCGGGAGCTCCCAATGGTAAAACTTTTGCCGGGTCTTGTTCATAATCGGAACCCGCAAGCAAGTGCCCCAATAAATGGTCTGTAAGCATTTCCTTAGCTGCAGGAGAGTTCAGCAACTGATCAACAACTTGCTGGGCGGTGGCATCACCTACTTGAATTGCAAAGTAATTTATTAAATATTGAAGGCTGATAGGAATGTTGGCTCCACGGTGAGGCGCATCAAAAGAGATGTAAAGACGTGTTTCAGCATCTAGGCTGTTGTCTTCCATATAGGAAAGTGCGTAGCGGGCAATAAGACCACCCATACTTGGGCCCAGCACTACTAGCTCTTCACTGCCTACTTTGTCTGTGTTCAATTTTTGGATGAGCGCTATCAAAACCATAGCGTTTCGCTGAATGTAATCGCCCCCTCCGTCTATGTTCTTCCCACCCGTGGTGTACAGTGGTGCATTTAGAATAACAATGTCAAAGCCCTCGTCACGTAGGATGTCTGCCATATTTTGCCCTCCAAAGCTGAGGCTGGCATATAGGCCACTAATATCCCGTGAATCGCCAGGGTCGAAACCGTCTAAGATGATGATGGGCTTGTCTAGCACCCCATCTACATTGTCTAAAAATATTTCATACTCGCCCTGACCGAAATAGGCTTGATTTTCTTCATACCCCTGATAGGCTATTGTAGCGGTAATGGTTTCAACAGCTTGGCTTTCGGGGTATATTGCATTTTCAGGAATGTTCTGAAAGCGTATTTGAGCGAAGGTTAGTTGGCTTGTGAAAATTATCAGAAGGATGTAAAATTTTTTCATTGGTTACTATATTGTTTCAGCTGAGTAAGGTAATGAAATTTTAAAGATATTTTTCTTTCATTTAAATGCCTTTCAAAATTAAAACCTCAAAAACCACCGCATCAACTTTAACCTAAAAGAAGTATGCGGGTAATAACGAATGGAAGGATCTAGCCAAGTAGGCTTATCCATTACACTTTTGTAATGTGTAAAAGCCTTGAAACCAGCTTCGCCATGGTAATTGCCAATACCGCTGTGGCCCACACCGCCAAAGGGGAGGTTTGAATTGCTGATGTGCATAACCGTTTCATTAATAGCACCGCCACCAAAGGAGATTTCACTTAAAACCTTTTTCTTTATGGAACTGCTTTTTGTGAAAAGGTAACAGGATAAGGGTTTGGGAAGACTGTTTACTTTTGCAATAGCTTCTTCAATAGTTTTATAGGTGAGTACGGGCAGGATAGGGCCAAAAATTTCCTCCTGCATCACCGCGTCTTCTAAAGACACGTGTTGCATTATGGTGGGCTGAATGTAGCGGGTTTCTTTATTGTATTCTCCCCCAAAATATATTTTCTCTGGTACGAGCATCTTTATGAGGCGCTCAAAATTATCGTTGTTTATTATCTGGAGGTAGTTATTGTTCTCAAACGCAAAATGCTGGCTTATGATTTCCTTTTTTGCCTGTTCAAGGAATTTTTGTTCCATGTTTTTATGAACGAGAACGTAATCTGGAGCTATGCAAGTTTGGCCCGCGTTGAGGAATTTTCCCCAAACCAATCGTTTCACAGAAACTTTTAAATTGCAATTTTCAGTGATGATGGCGGGGCTTTTTCCACCCAATTCGAGGGTTACCGGGGTTAGGTTTTCGGCAGCGGCCTTATAAACAATCTTGCCAACCTTAGTACTGCCGGTGAAAAATATTTTGTCAAAATTCTGTTTCAACAATTCTTGGGTCTCTTCTACTCCACCCTCAATTACAGTAAAGAATGCTGGGTCAAAATTTTCTTTTACAATTTTTGCCATAGCGGCAGCAGTGTTTGAGGGTAGTTCGCTAGGTTTTAAGATTACCGTGTTTCCGGCAGCGATTGCTGCAATGACCGGGGCGAAGGAAAGTTGGTAGGGATAATTCCAAGCGCCAATAACCAAGCATACGCCCAAAGGCTCAGGTATGATGTAACTGGAAGCGGGAAAATTGAGGATGCTTGTGGAAACGGGTTTAGTACGCGCCCATTTAAATATATTGCTGCGGGCTTCTTTGATGTCTTTGTAGAGTAGCGAAAGTTCTGTAGTGTAATTGTCAAACTCTGACTTTTTGAAATCTTTGTAAATGGCTTGGTGGAGTAAGTCTTCGTTTTGTTGTAAACCTTGCTGTAATGTTTTAAGTTGCTTTCTTCTAAAGTGAATGTTTTTGGTGGCGTGGGTTTTAAAGAAGTTGCGCTGGGCGGTGATAATTTCTTTCATAGAAACAATTTTCATTAAAAATACTTTTAATGAAATTGATTGAAGTTAAAAAAGTAGAAAAATTATTATTTCTCCCTATTTAAAATCTTGTATTCTTCGTAACAACCACTAATAGCATCGAGAATCTGAAGGTCGTTTGCGGTGCGGATGAAATCTTTGGAATAGCTGCACTTGTTGAGGATTTCATCAATATCGGCACGTTCCAGCTGGAGCACGGCCATCAAAGTTTCGCGATCAAACTTGCTCTGTAGTAGATTTCGAATTTCATCATCTTCCTTCATTTGACGGAGCTTCCGCATCTGTTTCGGTCGCTTTCCGAAGACATTGTAAAGAAAATCTGCTGGATTAAATATAGAGCTTAGTACTTTACTAACGGCACCGGGCTGGTTGCTTCCGCCTTCATAACCTGTGTTTAAACCTGAAATACGGTATCGGTAATTATCGTAAATGGGGATTAGTTTTGCATCAATCTCTACATAGCCCGTAAGTTGAACCGGCTTTACCACTACTTCTTCGAGGGCAATACCCAATTCAGTCATTTTCACCTTTATATCACCAAACTTCAACCAGTCATTGGTAACGCGAACCCGCAGGGATTTAAAACCCAGATATGAAAAATACAGCGTGTCATTTACCGAAGCCTTGATTGCAAATTCACCCTTTTCATTGGTAGTTGTGCCTTTTACTTGGTTAAGGTTTACAATGTTCACATTTTCCAAGACATTATCGTTGGCATCGTTCATTACGGTACCCTTTATGACATTTTCTTCTTGGGCAAAGGAATTTGCAACGGTTACTATTAGGGTAAAAAGTAGGATTATTCTTTTCATACAATGTTTCAATATACGGAAAAATTTCACTGGGGCGAAACCTTTCTTTCGATTTCAATTTTAGCTTTCAATTTTTCCCTGACCCCGCCAAACCATTCGTCTTTTAGGATGCTGAGAACGATACTGTCCCTTCTACCCTTTGGCGCCGCACAGTTGTTACGCAAGATACCTTCAACGGTACAACCTATGCTTTTCATTGCCGCAATGCTACGCTGGTTTGTAGCATCTGCACGAAACTCAACACGTTCTAGATGTAAGGTTTCAAAAGCAAATTCCAACATCAGCATTTTGCACTGTTTGTTGAGCCCTGTGCCCTGAAACTCCATACCGTACCAAGTATAGCCTAATTGTACGGTGTTGTGGTTTTTCTGAAAATCATAAAAACGGGTGCTGCCCGCAATTTGCTGGGTGCGTTTATCAAAAACGATGAAAGGGTATGCCGTTTCTTGTTTTCTACCAAGTATGGCAGAATCAATATAGGCCTTTAGATTATCAGAACCACTGGCCGGTTGCAGGGAGTACCTCCAAAGCTCTGGCTGTTCTTCAGAAAAGTGAAGCAGCAACTCAAAGTCTTTATGGTGCAGGGGTCTCAGCCGCACACGGTCGTTTTCCAGTATGTATTCCTGCAGAAAGTTGAAGGTTTGCATAAGCTTTAAAAAAAAACGGACCTCAGTTAAAAAGGCCCGTAAATATACTTATATAGACGTTAAAGTGGTACTAAAGTTTAATAATTGGGTATTATCCTTTTCTTCGGCGTCTTCCGCCCGTGCCCTTTGCGTCTGGACGCGGTGCACCCCTTCGGCTCTTGCCTTTGAATTTTGGCTTGTCACTTCCATCAAAACCGCCACTACGTTTTTTAAAACCGCCTTTTCTTCCGCCGCCGTCGCCACGATCATTTCTATCCCCTCTTCTTCTACCGCGATCGCGTCCGCCGCCACCACTTCTACCTTTGCTGCGCCCTGTATCTTTGGATATTTCAATGTTGATCTGTCTTCCGTCAAGTTTAAAATCCTTGAAAATACCCATCACTAATTCTTGGTGGGTAGTATCTGTGTTGAAAAAGGAAAAACTATCTTTTACGTCAACTTTGTAAACATCGTCTTTCCCAAGTTGTAACAAATCGCGAAGGAAATCCTTAAGGCTCATCCAATCGAAATCGTCTTTGTTACCAATGTTTATGAAATACCGCGTACTGTCTTTTGCATCTTCGTCAGAAAAGTTGCGCTCTCCGGAAATGTTTAGGTCCTTACTGTTTTTATAGTAATTCAAGAAACGTGTAAACTCTACGGAGAATACTTTTTTAATAAGTTCTTCCTTCGAAAAATCTGCCAATACCTCATTGATATTTGGAAGGTATGAATTTATTTCAGGGTTAATCTCAGTATCCTTGATGCTATTGGCCAAATGAAACATTTGTACTTCGCAGATTTCCATACCTGAAGGTATTTCCTTTGCAACGAATTGTTTTTGGATAATTTTTTCGATGCTCTTTATTTTCCGAACTTCACTTTTTGAAACAATAACGATGGAAACACCTGTTTTACCGGCACGACCAGTACGGCCGCTTCGGTGGGTGTAGGTTTCTATTTCATCTGGAAGTTGGTAATTTATTACGTGTGTAATATCATCAACGTCAATACCACGGGCAGCAACATCGGTAGCTACAAGCATTTGGATTTGACGGTTTCTGAAAGATTTCATTACCAAGTCGCGTTGGTTCTGACTTAAATCTCCGTGTATTGCAGCTGCATTGTAGCCATCTTCAATTAATTGTTCCGCCACTTTTTGGGTGTCGCGTTTTGTTCGGCAAAAAACTACCGAAAAAATATCGGGGTTTGCATCTGCCAAACGCTTTAAGGCATTGTAACGATCGCGTGCATTTACCAAATAATATTCGTGTGAAACTTGGTCAGACCCCACGTTTTTTGTCCCTACGGTAATTTCCACAGGCGTGTGCATAAACTTTTTGGCGATGGTGGATACCTCTTTAGGCATGGTTGCGCTAAAAAGCCAAGTACTTTTGTCCTTTGGCGAATGCGAGAGAATTTCCGTGATGTCTTCGTAAAAGCCCATGTTGAGCATTTCATCGGCCTCATCGAGCACGCAGTATTCAATTTTAGAAATATCTACCAGACCACGACCAATCATATCTTTCATTCTACCAGGGGTTGCAACAATAACCTGAGAACCTTTTTTAATCTGGCGGGCTTGGTCTGTAATACTTGCACCACCATAAATGGCGGTAACGTTTAGGCCTGGCAAATACTTGCCATAAGCTATCATTTCATTTGTAATCTGAAGACAAAGTTCGCGCGTTGGCGAAAGAATAAGCCCTTGGGTCGTGCGGCTGTTCACGTCAATTTTTTGCAACATTGGAAAACCAAATGCTGCGGTTTTTCCCGTTCCTGTCTGGGCCAGGGAAACCATGTCGGTTTCACGCTCTAAAAGGATTGGGATTGCTTTTGCTTGTACTTCCGAAGGGGTTTCAAAACCCATGTCGGCGATGGCTT
>TARA_R110002020_G_scaffold48837_22_pt1 | contig 22476 bp, 21 predicted proteins | sample TARA_R110002020 | Tara Oceans TARA_R110002020 (sample SAMEA4396489) | marine metagenome | biome: Westerlies Biome; feature: [MES] marine water layer (ENVO:01000295) within the mesopelagic zone...; material: water (ENVO:00002006), including particulate matter (ENVO:01000060) such...
CACGACGCTTGGAGCATTTTCATGTCGCATGATGATTTTCGTGGTCCACACGGTGGACCGCTGCTGCCTTCGCGGCGGCGATTTGTCCAAGGCTTGGCCTTGGGAGGCGCAGTCGCAGGATTAGGTTTCTGGCCCAAAGCCAGTTGGGCGCTCAAGGGCCCGGGACAACCCAACGTACTATCGGGCACCGAGTTTGACTTGACCATTGGCGAGACGCCGATGAACTTCACCGGCAAGACCCGCACCGCGATCACGGTCAACGGGTCCGTTCCGGCGCCGTTGCTGCGTTGGCGGGAAGGCACCACGGTCAACCTGCGTGTCTCCAATGCATTGCCCGCTAACTCCATCCATGGCGCGGACACCTCCATCCATTGGCACGGCATCATTTTGCCGGCCAACATGGACGGAGTGCCGGGCCTGAGCTTTGACGGTATCGGACGTGGTGAGACCTACCACTACCGGTTCACCCTGCATCAGGGCGGCACCTACTGGTACCACAGCCACTCAGGGTTCCAGGAACAAGCCGGGCTCTATGGCCCGATCGTCATCGACCCATTGGAGCCGGAGCCCTTCAGCTTCGATCGCGACTACGTCGTGATGCTGAGCGATTGGACAGACCTGGACCCGACGGCCCTGTTCGATCGTTTGAAGAAGATGCCGGGCCATGACAATTACTACAAGCGCACGGTCGGCGATTTTGCGCGCGATGTGAAGCGCAACGGCCTGTCGGCCACGTTGGAAGATCGCAAGATGTGGGGCGTGATGCGGATGACGCCCACGGATCTGTCCGATGTCAACGCCAACACCTACACCTACCTGATGAACGGCACGACCTCGCTGGGCAACTGGACCGGTTTGTTCCGCAGTGGCGAGAAGGTGCGCCTGCGTTTCATCAATGGCTCTGCCATGACGTACTTCGATGTGCGTATTCCGGGGCTAAAGATGACCGTGGTGGCAGCAGATGGCTTGTATGTCCATCCGGTTTCCGTCGACGAGTTCCGCATCGCGGTAGCAGAAACCTTCGATGTGATCGTGGAGCCCTCCGGGCAGGACGCATTCACCATCTTTGCCCAAGACTCCGGTCGCACCGGCTACGTCAGCGGCACGCTCGCCGTGCGCGAAGGATTACGCGCGCCCGTTCCGTCTGTGGATCCCCGGCCGCTGCTGACGATGGCAGACATGGGCATGGATCATGGATCGATGGATATGTCTGGCGGCAGCAAGGGCATGGAAGGCGGCTGTGGTGCGGCCATGGGCATGCCTGGCATGACCCCACCTGCCAGCGGTAACGCGACCTCGGCCCATGCAGGCCATGCGATGCCCGCCGCCGGCGATGGTGCCATGGCAGGCATGCAGCACGGGGGCATGCAATCACACCCTGCCAGCGAGACCAACAATCCCCTGTTGGACAACCAGGCCATGAGCGTGAGTTCGCGCTTGGATGATCCGGGTAATGGCCTGCGCGATAACGGCCGTCATGTACTGACGTATTCCATGCTCAAGAGCACCTTTGAAGACCCTGACGGACGCGACCCCGGTCGCGAGATCGAGCTGCATCTGACCGGACATATGGAGAAATTCTCCTGGGGCTTCAACGGTCAGAAGTTCTCCGATGTCGAGCCGCTGCGGCTGAACTACGGCGAGCGTATGCGCATCGTATTGGTTAACGACACGATGATGACCCATCCCATCCATTTGCACGGCATGTGGAGTGACGTGGAGGACGACAACGGCAACTTCATGGTGCGCAAGCACACGGTGGATATGCCGCCGGGTAGCCGACGCACGTATCGCGTGCGTGCCGATGCGTTGGGCAGCTGGGCGTTCCATTGCCACCTGCTTTATCACATGGAAGCCGGAATGATGCGCACGGTGAGGGTCGACGAATGAACATCAATAGACGCGATACCACCCTGACTGCGCTGACGCTGGCTATCTCGCTGGCCCTGGCCAATGCGGCCAGCGCCCAATCCATGCAGCACGGCTCCATGCCGATGGAGCAGGGCGCGCAGACCCAAACTCAGGATCACTCCGCACATCAGGCGCCGACATCAAAACCTGCGCCAGCCCAAAAGCCTGCAACACCGGCCAAGACGAGCGAAGCGACGATCGATCATGCGGCGATGGGCCACGCCGCGCCGCAGGCTAAAGCAGCCGAGCCTGCCATGCAGGGCATGGACCATTCGCAAATGGGGCACGTCTCGCCCGCGAGCACACCTGCGGCGCCCACAGCACAGGCGCAGTCGATGCAGGGCATGGACCACAGTCAGATGGGACACGGGCCTGCAGCGCCAACGCAGCCGCGCACCCCGATACCTGCGGTGACGGACGCGGATCGCAAGGCGGCCATCGCGCCGGAACACGCGCATCCGGTGCATGACAACTCGATCAAGAGCTACGTGCTGCTCAATCGCCTGGAAGCCTGGGATGCCGATCCGGGCACCGGGCTGGGCTGGGAGGGCCAGGCTTGGATCGGTACGGACCTCAATCGCGTCTGGCTCCGCAGTGAAGGCGAACGCACGGATGGTCAGACCGAGTCGGCTGATCTGGAAGTGCTCTACGGCCGCAGTATCTCCACGTGGTGGGATGTGGTGGCCGGTGTGCGTCATGACTTCAAGCCTGGGGCATCTCAAAACTTCGCCGCTATCGGTGTACAGGGCTTGGCGCCGATGAAGTTCGAAGTGTCCGCCACAGCCTATCTCGGCGAAGGGGGCCAGACTGCCGCCAATGTCGAGGCCGAGTACGAATTGCTGCTAACCAACCGGCTGATCTTGCAGCCGCTGGTGGAAGTCACCGCCTATGGCAAGAACGATCCATTGCGCGGGATAGGTTCGGGTCTGAGTACCGCTGAGGCGGGGCTACGACTTCGTTATGAGTTCACCCGAAAGTTCGCTCCCTACATCGGCGTGGTGTACGAGCGCGCGTTTGGCAATACCGCAGACATGCGACGCGAGCATGGCGAGTCCTTTGAAGACACGCGCTTGGTTATCGGCCTTCGTACCTGGTTCTGAGGGGAACTGACAATGAAATCCAACAAAAAGATGTGGGTATGGCTCGGTGCCGGCGTGGGATTGGTTGCGGTCGCGGCAACTGCCACGGTCTCTCTGGGCGTGTACAACGTGGCCGCCGACGATCCGCATAGTCGCCCGGTGTATGCGCTACTTGAAACGGCGCGCGAGCGTTCCATTGAGGTGCGCGCCGCCAAGCTTCAGGTGCCCACGAACCTGGATGATCCTGAGCGTATCCGCCAGGGTGCGGGCAACTACAACGCCATGTGCGTGACCTGCCATCTTTCGCCTGACGCGGCGGCCACCGAGATGAGCAAGGGCCTGTACCCCGCGCCACCAAACCTAAGCAAACAGCCGGTCGCTCCAGCTGAGGCGTTCTGGGTGATCAAGCACGGCATCAAGGCCAGCGGCATGCCCGCGTGGGGCGGCAGCATGGACGATGAGTTCATCTGGAACATGTCGGCCTTCCTGCAGAAGCTGCCCACGCTGGACAAGGCCGGCTACCAGGCATTGGTGGCCAGCAGTGATGGTCATTCACACGGCGGTGGTGAGACCGGCGGGCACTCGCATGGCGAGGAAGCGGGTGCAGATCACCATGGCAGTGGTGATGGAGCACAGATGGGTGATGGCCATGGCCAGGATCATCAAGCCGGTGGCATGGACATGGACATGAGCAAAGCTAAGGAAGGCACCACGCACGTGCATGCCGACGGCAAGACGCACGTGCATGGGGCCGAGCCAGCCAAGCAACCGGCGCAGGCCAAATCCGAAGGTGAGCACGATCAGCACTCCTCCATGCCCACCAAATCAACCGAGCCAGCTCCCAAGGCCGATGACGGCCACGACCACCAGCATTGATCCCTTCATGGAGCTGCCCCGGCTCCACGCCCGAGCGCCCCGGCGCTCGGGCATCTCTTGAGGACGCATGATGAATACTTCTCGCAGCTGTCTCTTTCTGCTGACCACGGCCTTGTCGCTGACCGCATGCGCGCGCCCGGAATCGGCTGTCAGTACAGAGGCGGCATCGGCCGCTCAATCTCCGACATCGGCGGCTGCGCAGCAGGTCGCTCAACCGCAGCGTCCGTTGCCGTTGGTCAAAGTACATAAGAGTGCAACCTGCGGTTGCTGCCAACTGTGGGTGGAGCATCTGGAGAAAGCAGGTTTTACGGTTGAGGTGCACAACAGTGAAGACCTCAACCCGATCAAGGCGCGCTTGGGCGTTCCCTATGGACGCGGCTCGTGCCATACCGCCGAGATCGATGGCTACATCGTCGAAGGTCATGTGCCGGTGCAGGACATCCTGCGCCTGCTGCGTGAGCGCCCGGTAGGCCGTGGATTAGTGCTACCGGGGATGCCCGCCGGTTCTCCTGGCATGGAGATGCCCGACGGACGTGTTCAACCCTATACGGTGGAATTTGTACTGCCCGATGGCACCACGCAGCCTTACGTCCTGCACGGTCAACGCAGCTGACAGTTTGCTCACGATCCCTTCCAGCCCAGAGTGATCCATGTCCTCTCATTCCCACGATGAAGCAGGCAAGGCGATGCCACAGGGGGCCAGCGATGGTCCAGACCCGGTGCGCGATCCGGTATGCGGCATGCAGGTCTCGGCGGCTAGAACGCCGTACCACGCCCTGCATGGCGGAACGAACTATCACTTCTGCTCAGCCAAATGCCGAGAGCGGTTCATCGCTAATCCCGTTCGCTATACGAGCGATGCACCGCAGCACGTTGAAGTGACCGCCCCAGTAGCGGTGGCCCCACCCAGCGATAACCACGCCACGGTCTATACCTGTCCGATGCATCCACAGATTCGTCAACCAGGTCCCGGCACCTGTCCGATCTGCGGCATGGCGCTGGAGCCGGAGATGCCCTCGCTGGAGGAGGACGACAATCCGGAGTTACGTGATTTCACCCGACGCTTCTGGTGGACGTTGCCTTTGACGTTGATCGTACTGGTCCTGACCATGCTGGGACATCGTCTGCCCGGCTTGTCCACGCAGGCGCGCACCTGGATTGAGCTCGTGCTGAGCGCCCCAGTGGTGCTCTGGGCGGGGTGGCCTTTCTTTGAGCGCTGCCTACAGTCCATCGGCAATCGCAGCCCCAACATGTGGACGCTGATCGGCATCGGCGTGGCCGCCGCGTTTGGCTACAGCGTGGTGGCCACCGTGGCACCGGACCTGTTTCCGGACTCTTTCCGCGAGCATGGACGGGTAGGGGTCTACTTCGAGGCGGCAGCGGTCATCGTCTCGCTCACCCTGCTCGGACAGCTGCTGGAACTGCGGGCGCGTTCCAAAACCTCGGCGGCCATCAAGTCCCTGCTGGGGTTGGCGCCCAAGACGGCTCGCCGCGTCAAACCCGATGGTGGCGAAGAGGACGTTGCGCTGGATCACGTGCACGTGGGCGATCTACTTCGCGTACGACCGGGCGAGAAGGTGCCGGTCGATGGGGAGGTCATCGAAGGTCGCACCAGTGTCGATGAGTCGATGCTGACCGGTGAACCCATTCCGGTGGAGAAGACTGTCGGTGATCACGTCATAGGCGCCACGCTCAACGGGACGGGCGCCCTGGTCATCCGGGCGGACAAAGTCGGATCCGGAACGGTACTGGCGCAGATTGTGCAGTTGGTGGCCCAAGCCCAGCGCTCGCGCGCGCCGATGGAGGGTGTGCAAAATTCTGTGTAAACGGGATTTCGGTTTACAGCTGAGGCAGACGGCCCTCGAACTGGATGGTAAAGCGGTTCAGGGCGGCCTTCCAGTCGCGAATCGGCATCGTCCATTTCTTGCTGATGTTGCGTAGCGCCAGGTAGAAAAGCTTCACCAGCGCCTCGTCGCTCGGGAATGCACCGCGGTTCTTGGTCAGCTTGCGCAGGCTCATGTTGACCGACTCGATGGCGTTGGTTGTTGAGGCGCGCTGAAAATTGACCAGCAAACGGCGGTTTTGCGCGTTGAAAATTGACCAGGGTGTTTCCCCTTACCTTGCAGGCGACCAGGCCTGTGGGGAGAAGAGGTGCACACCATGTCGATGTACGCGAAGGTCCGGCGGCTGAGGGTGCGCGAAGGGCTGTCGATCAGTGAGATCGCCCGGCGGACCAGTTTGTCCCGCAACACCATCAAGACCTGGCTCCGGGAACCCGCGCCCCGGACGAAGATGGCCTACCAGCGGCCGCCCGGGCCGAGGGTGCTAGAGGGCTTCACGGCCTGGCTGGACCAGGCGGTCAAGACGGACGCGAACCGGCCCCGCAAGGAGCGCCGCACGGCCCGGCGCCTGTTTGAACAGTTGCAGGAACAGGGTTTCACCGGCCACTACTGCCGGGTGACGGAGTACCTGCGGACCCAGCGGGCGGCAGCCGGTTCGGTGACAGCCCGCTCGGCCTACGTGCCCCTGCAGTTTGGCTGGGGCGAGGCGTTCCAGTTTGACTGGAGCGAGGAAGGGCTGGTGATCGGCGGGATCTGGCGCAAGGTAATGCTGGCGCACATGAAGCTGTGCGCCAGCCGGGCGTACTGGCTGGTGGCCTACCCGAGCCAAGGGCACGAGATGCTGTTTGACGCGCATCTTCGCTGCCTGACGGGTCTGGGCGGTGTGCCGCGCCGGGGCATCTACGACAACATGAAGACGGCGGTGGACAAGACGCCGCGGCCGGACCGGGCGCGCAAGGTGAACAACCGGTTCCTGGCGATGGCCACGCACTATCTGTTCGAGCCGGACTTTTGCAACGTGGCGTCGGGCTGGGAGAAGGGCCGGGTCGAGAAAGGGGTGCTCGATGGCCGCCGGCGCATCTGGCAGCGGGCGCAGGAACAGCGCTGGGCCAGCTTTGCCGAGCTCAATGTCTGGCTGGCGACGCAGTGCACGCAGGGGTGGGCGGCGCCGCACCCGGACTGCCGGGACATGAGCATCGCCGAGGCGCGGGCCCTAGAGCTGCCGGAGCTGATGCCGGTACCGGTTGCCTTCGACGGCTACGTCGAGGCCGATGCCCGGGTGTCGAGCACCTGCCTGGTGACGGTGGCCCGCAACCGCTACTCCGTGCCCTGCGCCCTGGCTGGGCACCGGGTGGTCGTGCACCTTTACCCGGAGCGGGTGAAAGTCGTGGCCAACCACAAGGCGGTGGCGGAGCATCCCCGGGTGCTGGACCGGGATCGGGTGGTCTACGACTGGCGGCATTACGTGCCGCTGATCGAGCGCAAGCCCGGGGCGCTGCGCAACGGCGCGCCGTTCGTGGACCTGCCGGAGCCGCTGCGGAAGTTGAGCCAGCACCTGCTGCGCCGGGCCGGCGGCGACCGGGTGATGGCCCAGGTGCTGGCGGCGGTGCCGCGGTTCGGGCTGGAAGCGGTTCTGGTGGCGGTGGAGCTGGCCCTGGAATCGGGCCGGCCCAGCGCCGAGCACGTGCTGAACCTGCTGGCGCGGCTGCACGAGGGGCCGCCACCGGAGCACGTCGAGACAGCCCTGACTGTCACCACCGCCCCGCTGGCCGACACGGCCCGCTACGACCACCTACGTCCGGAGGCGGCCCATGACTGAGCTGATCGCGGCGTTCAAGGCACTGCGCCTGCACGGCATGGCCACCGGCTACGCCGAGCTGCTGGGCAACGGCGGCCCGGGCGTGGAAACCGCCGAATGGATCGTCCGGCACCTGCTGGAGGCCGAGAAGACCGACCGGGCCCTGCGGTCGGTGCGCTACCAGATGCACGCAGCGCGCTTCCCATTGCACCGCGACCTGGCGGGCTTTGAGTTTGAGCAGTCCAAGGTCGACCAACGCCAGATCGAGGCCTTCGCCACGCTGGCGTTCACCGAAAAGGCAGAGAACATCGTGCTGATCGGCGGCACCGGCACCGGCAAGACGCACCTGGCCACGGCACTGGGCGTGGAGGCCGTGGGCCGGCACGGCAAGCGGGTTCGGTTCTTCAGCACGATCGAGCTGGTAAACGCCCTGGAGCAGGAGAAGGCGGCCGGCAAGGCTGGCCGCCTGGCCAATCAACTGCTGAACCTGGACTTGGTGATCCTGGACGAGCTGGGCTACTTGCCCTTCAGCCAGGCCGGCGGGGCGCTGCTGTTCCACCTGCTGTCCAAGCTCTACGAGCACACCAGCGTGGTGATCACGACCAACCTGGTGTTCGCCGAATGGGCCAACGTCTTCATCGACGCCAAGATGACCACGGCGCTGCTGGACCGGCTGACGCACCACTGCCACATCGTCGAGACCGGCAACGACTCCTACCGGTTCCGGCACAGCAGCCGCACGGCCAAGACCAAGATCCGAGCCCGGGAACAGGCCCGGGCACAACAAGCGAAGGATGATGCCGAACCGGCCACCGAAACCGGCGGCTGAGGCTACACTGCGAACGACCCGGGGCTGGAATCCCCCGGTCCATGCCCTGGTCAATTTTCAACGCGCAGGGGGGTCAATTTTGGTCGCGCATCAACATTCAAGCGACTGATGGATGCGATCGTGTACGTGCATGCGCCCGTCTCGGACGACGCACGGACACCGCGGCTGGTCCAGTTCCGCCATCCTGACGGTTTCGATGCGATTCCTTTCTTTACCTCGCTCGACAAGGCGCAGGCGGCTAGTTCGGCCGCTGTCAGAATTCTGGGAGTTTCAGGCCGTGAGCTGCTAACCGGTACTCGCGGCGCCACGTTGATACTCAATCCCAACGACGGCGGCGTTGTCCTGTACCCGGAAGAGGTTGCGACATTGTTGGATACGGGCTTTCTGGCCAGGGTGGAACGGCTGGCGCCGGCGGAGTTCGCGGTGAGGCCTGCCCAGGCCGCACCGGCTTGGCTCGCTCCGGCCATCAGCGGCAGCCTTGAGCACGCCGACTTCGTCTCGTCGGCGTATCTCCTGGAAACTCACTCGTCAGGGGGCGTCGAACAGCCTCCCGGTCTGTTGATCTGGCTCGTGGTCGACCTGGCTTTCGCCGAGCGGGCGGCTCGTCTGGTGACCACCGCCATACAGCCCTTATGCTCAGATTTGGACGTAATCATCGACTTGGCGGTCCATGACGTATCGCTGCCTTTGCCGGCGGGCTTGGATGATCCCCAGATCCTGCCCATATTCACGAGAATCAAGCCAACTTGAGCGCAGCTCATCGGCCTATGAGCCCTGAAGACAAGCTACTAGCACTCCTTCCGGAATTGACCGAGGAAGAGAAGGATCGGCGGACCCGCGAGGGTATGGCCGACGTCGACGCTGGACGTACGATCCCGCACGAGGAACTACTGCAATGGATCAGGCGATGGTCGGAGCCTTCCTGAGCAGTACTCCAGGAATGCCTGTGTCACGCGGCTTCTGGTTCGATCAAGCCTAGGTCTGTAATCCACGAACTGCCTGACGTCGAGGGGTGTTTCCTCGTTGAATCATGGTGTTAGAGCCGATTCGGCTGTTTTTCTCACGAATCCCTGCCGACCCTCATCTGCCGCTGTGGGTCGAATTCACGACCGACCGCAGCGACGTCGCGATGGCGGACGTGCTGGGCGCGGACATCGACCACCCGGATCCTTTTGGTGGAGTGCCGGACTAAGTTTGCGGGCATGGTTGTGGCAACGCATCGACAGAGTTGATGATGCCAGTCGTCGAAGGGCCTCATTCAGCGAAGGAAGTTCTCACCATGACCAAAGCGTCCGACCTGTTCGTCCAGTGCCTGGAAGAAGAAGGGGTGGAGTACATCTTCGGCGTTCCTGGCGAAGAGAACCTCGACCTGCTCGACAGCCTGAGCCGCTCGACCCGGATCCGGCTGATCCTTACCCGCCACGAACAGGCCGCGGGTTTCATGGCCGCAACCTACGGCCGGCACACGGGCAAGGCCGGGGTGTGCCTGGCGACCCTGGGTCCGGGTGCCACCAATCTGGTCACCGCCGCCGCGTATGCGCAGCTTGGCGGCATGCCGATGCTGATGGTCACCGGGCAGAAACCGATCAAGAAGTCAAAGCAGGGTCGCTTCCAGATCCTCGACGTGGTCGACATGATGAAGCCGCTGTCCAAGTTCACCCATCAGCTTGCCAGCGCGGACAACATTCCCAGCCGGCTGCGCGAGGCATTCCGGCTCGCCGAAGAGGAGAAGCCCGGCGCGACGCATATCGAGCTGCCCGAGGACGTCGCCGACGAGAGCTCCCGCTCGATACCGCTCAAGCGCAGCCAGGTTCGGCGGCCCAGCGCCGACGTGAAGTCGATCCGGGCTGCGGTGCATGCGCTGCAGAACGCCAGGTCGCCGATCCTGGTGATCGGCGCAGGCGCCAACCGCACCATGACCAGCCGGATGCTGCACCAGTTCATCGGGAAGACCGGAATCCCGTTCCTGACGACCCAGCTGGGCAAGGGGGTGGTCGATGAGCGCCTGCCAAGCTTCGTCGGCTGTGCGGCCATGTCCGCGGGCGACTTCGTCCACCGTGCGATCGAGGCCGCAGACCTGATCGTCAACATCGGCCACGACGTGATCGAGAAGCCGCCGTTTTTCATGGACGCCAATGGCGCGCAGGTGATCCATGTCTCGACCAGGACTGCCGAGGTCGATCCGGTGTACTTCCCGCAGATCGAGGTGATCGGCGACATCGCGAACGCGATCTGGCAGATCAAGGAGGCCATCGTCCCCAATGAAGCCTGGGACTTCAGTGCGATGCTGGCGGCCAGGCGGGCCGAGGTCGCGCATACCGCGTCTATCTCCGGTGATGCGCGCTTTCCCGTCTTCCCGCCCCATCTGGTCGAACAGGTCCGCGAAGTGATGCCCGAGGATGGAATCATCTGCCTCGACAACGGGGTCTACAAGCTCTGGTTCGCGCGCGGGTATGCGGCCTATCGCCCCAACACCGTGCTGCTCGACAACGCGCTTGCTTCCATGGGGGCGGGCCTGCCATCGGCCATGGCCTCGGCGATGGTTTATCCCGACCGCAAGGTGATGGCCATCTGTGGCGATGGTGGCTTCATGATGAACAGTCAGGAGATGGAGACCGCCGTTCGCCTGAAGCTCAACCTCACCGTGCTGGTCCTCAACGACGGCAGCTACGGCATGATCCGCTGGAAGCAGGAGGACATGGGATTCAAGGACTGGGGGCTGACTTATGGCAACCCCGATTTCGTCAAATATGCGGAGAGTTATGGCGCATCCGGCTACCGTGCGGAAAGTGCCGAACATCTCAGGCAGTTGCTCGTGCACACCCGCGATACGCCGGGCGTGCATCTGATCGACTGTCCGGTTGACTACTCGGAGAACCACCAGATTCTCCACGTCGACCTCAAGCAGATGTCGAAGGATTCGTAACCGCATTCCCCCGGAGTTCTGAATGAGCATGCTCAAGCCCGTCTATCCGCTCTATCTCAACAACGAGCCGCAGCAACCGAATACCGATCTCGAGGTGACCGACAAGTTCACCGGCGAGGTGGCGTTTCGTGTCGCGCAGGCCAGTGCCGATACCATCGACGCGGCGATCGCGGGTGCGGTCGGGGCGGCCGAGCCGATGGCGCGCATGGCGAGCTACGAGCGCCAGGCCGTGCTTTCCCACTGCGTCACCCGGTTCACCGAACGGGCCGAAGAGCTCGCGTACGCCTTGTGTGTCGAGGCAGGCAAGCCCATCAAGGACAGCGAGGGCGAGGTCACGCGGCTGATCGACACCTTCCGCATCGCCGCCGAGGAATCGGTGCGGATGACCGGGGAGGTCCAGCCGCTCGATATTTCCCCGCGCGCGAAGGGCTACCAGGGCATGTGGAAGCGGGTGCCGATCGGGCCGTGTTCGTTCATCTCGCCGTTCAATTTCCCGCTCAACCTCGCCGCGCACAAGATCGCCCCCGCGCTGGCGGTGGGTTGCCCCTTCGTGATGAAGCCAGCGAGCCGGACTCCCTTAGGTGCGATCCTCATCGGCGAGGTGCTCGCCGAAACCGACCTGCCCAAGGGTGCCTTTTCAATCCTGCCCGCTCGCCGCGACGGGGCCGACCTGTTCACGACCGACGAACGGTTCAAGCTACTCTCGTTCACGGGTTCACCCGGCGTCGGCTGGGACCTGAAGGCACGCAGCGGCAAGAAGAAGGTGGTGCTCGAACTCGGTGGCAACGCCGCCGTTATCATCGATGCCGATGCTGATCTTGACGATGCGCTCGAACGCGTGGTCTTCGGCGCTTTCTACCAGTCCGGGCAAAGTTGCATCGGGGTGCAGCGCATCATCATCCATGCCGACGTCTACGAACGCTTCCGCGACATGCTGGTCGCCAGGTCGAAGACCCTGGTGGCCGGGGACCCGAAGCAACGCGATACGTTCCTGGGCCCGATGATCGACGTCAAGGAGGCAAAGCGGCTGGAATCCTGGATCAACGAGGCGGTCAGCGCTGGTGGCACCTTGCTCTGTGGCGGCCGCCGCGAGGGCGCGATGCTCGACGCAAGCCTGCTGGAAGCCGTACCTGCCGACACCAGGATCGTCACTGAAGAGGCCTTCGGCCCGGTTGCCGTGCTGTCGAAGTTCACTGACTTCACGTCTGCGATCGCCGAGGTGAACGCCTCCCGGTTCGGATTGCAGGCGGGTGTGTTCACCCGCGACCTGTTCAAGATGTTCAACGCCTGGGACCATCTGGATGTCGGCGGTGTGGTGATCAACGACGTGCCCAGCTACCGCGTCGACAACATGCCCTATGGCGGGGTCAAGGATTCAGGGCTGGGCCGCGAAGGCGTGCGCTTCGCTATGGAGGATATGACCGAGATCCGCAATATGGTGATCCGGCGGCCCTGAGGCGCAGATTGCCGCCGGGTGCAGGTGGGGATGAAGCACCGCGCCCTAATCTACGTTGGCATCAATTGAGGCTAAGTTATGTCTATCGTCAGGATGGCTTTCATAGCTCTATCAATCAGTGGACCTGCATATGCTTGCGGGTATTCGGATGATGAGCATGCGCTTATATGGAGCGCTCGCCTCGACGCCGCTCGTTATGCTGAGCTGGAAGCTGCGAAAAAATGTGGGTGGACGCCGGAAGAGCAAATAACGTTTGCGGACGACATTCGTCCAGAAGAAGGCATTCGCAAGCCCGAAGCGTTCTTGATGATTTCTACAATGATCCGGAAGGATCAGAATGTATTGGCAATCTACAACTCGTTCCGCGATCCAGTTGTCCGGGAGAGGGCGGCGGTCGCATTGAGGCAGATAAACGCTTCGAATCTGATAAGCATGAAGCGCTACTTCGAGCAGAATGACTTTCCTGGCATTGCGGACGTTGGCAACAACGGAGTAAATGCACTTTTACTACTGGTGGCGCATGCCGACACGGATCCAGCGTTCCAGAGTGATGTTTTGGAAATGATGAGAAAGCAAGTGGAGAAGGGCAATCTTCCCCCTTACATTCCTTCAGTTCTTGAGGCGATTCGGCCCCAGGTCAGTGCCCGGGGCGGTGCGCCAGACCAGGCAGGACCAAACTCAAAACCTGCAGGGAGCTTCGAGTCGCCACGCAGATGCTTTCGGACCACGCGTTCACGCTTGATCAGTTCACATCTGCAAGACAACTTTGGCTTCTCGACTGAGTGATCCTTCCAGCCTGATTCGGGTCTAGCGATTACCGCTTCAAGACATCCTGCCATTCCGGGTGGCGGTCGATCTGCGCCTTCGCGAAAGGGCACAGCGGAATGATCGAAACGCCCTCGCGTCGTGCGTCCTCGACCGCCTGGCGCACCAGTTGCTCTCCCACCTTTCGGCCACGCAGCGCCGCAGGGACGTCCGTGTGGTCGATGATGATCAGGTGCTCGCTGGCCCGGCTGTAGGTCATTTCAGCCTCGATGCCATCGACCACCATCCGGTAGCGTCCTTTCGAGGCGCCATCCTCCCGCTCGACCACGCCGCCGGTTGCCCCGTTCGAATCCTGCCTGCGCTCGGCATCCGGTGAACGGACCTTGCGCGGCTTGCCTGGCGAGCACTCGAGCAGGTCGCGGTCCCATGCACCCAGGTCCGCTGCGGCTTCGTAAGTTGATACGAGGAAAGCCATCAGTGCCGCATCCGGATCGGCGTCGGATCGCACGGCGTCGTAGGGCAGCATGAACTCCGACAGCTCCTCGCTCCAGAACGCCGCATCGGGCTGCACCTTGGCGCCCCGATAGCCGCCCGGCGCCGGGTAGGCGTAGGCGTAGAAGGCGGGGTAGTCGATGCCGTTGCCCCCTGGCCAGAAGCCTGCCGAGGACACTTCGCGGTCGTAGGCTTCCTGGGCCACGTTGTCCGGCAAGGTTGGAATGCCCGCGGGGTGCAGCGGCGCCCGCCGACCCGAGAAACGGGTGACGGCCAGGTCCAGCGCGCCCCAGAACAGGTGCACGGGACTGGACTTGCCGACAAAGGAGGTGCGGAACCGGTTGAACACCCGGTCGATCGAGACCAGGGCCTGGTGGTAGTGCCGTACCGCCTGCGGGTCATAGGGCCGGTCGCGATGGTCCTGGCTGAACGGAACAGGGGAGGGCACTTCGTTCGGCGTGTCGCTGAAGGTCGGCGTGCCCCCAAGCTCGGCCACCAGTTGCACGAAGCGCTCGCGGAACGCCGCTACCGTGGTCGGACCGAGCTCGAACGAAGCCTGGCGACCATTTCCGCAGGTGCCGACAACCCGATGCTCGTGCAGATCGAACAGGATCTCGATGCCCGGACCGTCCGGGACCGGCGAAGACGCCAGGCCGCGGGGCGTGACGTAGAAGGTGGCGTTCCAGGAATGGTTGAGCCAGGGCGAATGCGCCAGCCGGTACTTGCCGGCGACCTGCAGGTACAGGTGCAGTGCCGAGCAGGTCTCGCGCCAGCTGAGGTAATCGAGTTGCGGCCAGTGATTGCTCATGGTGCTTCGCTCCAGGATTCGCTTCGCGCGGGATCAACGCGGGATCAAGGTCGATTCCCATCACAGCTCCATCAGTACTGCGGGTCAAGACTCGAAGATTGCGGTGACACGGTTGTGAACGCGCAGGGCGGTTTGAACGGTGCTTGCGGATGCGGGAAGCTGTCACTGCGCCGGTTCTGGTGCCTTTGGCGGCGTGGCCGGCTCAAGGGAGCCTATGTCCTGAAGTGCGCATAATGTATATCCCCCTCGTTATCAGATGGGTCGGAAATTCCTTCGTTTTTCGAGCAAAAAGAAGGGTTTACAGGGTGGGGCGCTGACTTGACGGAAACCACGCGTTGACCGTCGGCCTGGGCGGCATCGCGGGCGGCGCGTCCTGCGCCATGCAGAGCGGGCCTTCCTTGGCCCATAGACGGCGGGGGCTGCACCCCCGCCACCCCGGCGTCCTTGCCGTCCGGCGCCGGCCTGACGGCCGGCATGCGGCCGTCGCGGGCGCTGGCGGGGTCGCGGGGCGCAGTCCTGGCGTGTCCGCGGGTCAGGGAGGGGCCGGTTTGCGCGTGCGTGCGGCGCCGCCAGCCGCTCTGCCGCTTCTTCCTGGCCAGGGCTTCCCGGAAGGCCGCCACGGCTTCTTCCAGCTGGTGCACGACCGACACGGCGGCCACCATCTCGCGGACGGAGGACGCCTGGCGCTGTTCGGTCCTGGCGTCATCGAGCATGACCTCGAGCCGGCCCTTGACCCTGCGCAGGGTGACGGCGGTCACCTCATCCAGGTTGCGGAGCATCGGGTTCATGCGGCCACCCCCAGGGAAGGGCTCACTTGTTGAAGAACGGAGCCTTGCTCCTGCCCCCCGACGCCGGCCGAAGGCCGAGCCCGGAACCCCATATTTTCCGAGGTTTCCCGATTTCCGTTCTCACTTGTTGAAGAAAGGACAAGCCCAGGGCCGTCGCCTTCGGCACCGGCCCGAACGGGCCGGGCCAGCCGGACCAAAACCCGGAACTCGTCGGCCATCCGACAGGTCAGCGACCACCAGGCCATGTGGTCAGGCCGGAACGAATGCCCCTCGGGGGTCCACAGGGTGTCGCCAACGACCCGGAAGCCTCGCCAGGCCGGATGCGGCAGCTCGTGGCCCCGGAGGATGCGCATGAGCTTGTAGGCGGCGTAGGGAACCCGGACGCGGCCAGATTCCCAATTCTGTAACGTGCGGACAGTGACGCGAAAGAGCTTCGCAGCCTCCGGCACGGACAGGCTGCAAGTCTGGCGGGCCTCGCGGAAGCGGGAAGCTGTCACAGCGCGGGTTCTGGGGCCTTTGGCGGCGTAGCCGGCCCCCCGGAGCCTACCTCGTTTACTGCGCATAATGTATATTATGTCAAGTTATCTTTGTCCCACCCCAGGCCCTGCCTGTCCCCGACCGTCTTACCCTGACGGCGGCCCGCTTACCTTGTCACGTTCTGTAAGTCTGACGCGGAAATCTCGCACTTTGCACTTACTTCAAGGACTTGCGGCTTCTGTTCGTGAGTTGGGCCCCAGGGCGAGCGGCTTTGAAAGCTTGGCTTGTATGTCGTCCGCCAGTACCTGGACTCCCAACGAGGCTGGGGCTAGGACCCTCTGCTTGCCCGCACCCTTGTCAGCACCACCGCCTCACTGCCCCGGCGATTTCCGATGGTCCGCACCGCCTGCGCAGGTCGTCCGCGCGAATTGAGATTCTGGTGTCCCGGAGACATTCCGCAGCTGCCGTCGGGAACGTTCGATGCCTCACGGGAGGGAACCGGCGGGCAAGACCGCTGGATCTTATTGATCGAGGTACTGTCTGCAAGGTCGGGCGAATGACGGCGTGCTTGGAATCGTTGAGTTGCGCCTGGCCTGGGAAAACGACGTTTCCGGGCGGTCACGAGGTCACGTCGTCAACGGATCGATGGGCCAGCCGATAGGGCTCGCCCGCACGCTTGGCCCCGTACATTGCGGCGTCCGCGCGTTTTTACACGGCCTCCACCCCGGTATCCACCGCCTCCAGCAGCGCAATGCCCAAGCTCGCACCGACCTGAAGCGACCGGCCACCGTATTCGACCGGCAGGCTGATCTCCCTGATCAGCTTCTCGGCAATGCAACGCGCCTTGGCGATCGCCTGGTCCGGGTCGGCGTCCAAATGGCCAACGACGACGGCGAATTCGTCGCCGCCCAGTCGACCAACCACATCCTCGGTACGAAGGCAGGTACGAAGCCGGGTCCCCACCGCGGCCAGTAGCGCGTCGCCGGCGTCGTGGCCGTGCTGGTCGTTAATCGGCTTGAACCCGTTGAGGTCCAGCACGATCAGTGCGCCCCGGTGGCCATGGCGGGTGCACTGGGCGAGCGCCACCTGCAGATGCTGGTCGACCAGTCGCCGGTTCGCCAGTTGGGTCAGCGGATCGACATGGGCAAGGTGGGTGATCTCCGCTTGGGCGGCATCACGCTCAACGACGTAGGGTTTGACCACCCAGGCATAAATGATCGGGGAGGCGATCAGGATCAGCAGGAAGGGGTTGAGCAACGACACCAACGCCGCCTGCAGTCCACTCATGGTCTCGCCGTGCATGCGGTGCGGGATTGCGCTGAGTGCCAGCATGATCACCAATTCGGTGAGGCCGATGATGATGGCGATGCGGAAAACGATCGCTCCCATGGTGCTGCCCTCCCGTATGCGCGGTCCGTCGGATCGGCGCGCCCTACCCCGGCGCTCAGGGGCCAGTATGGTGCACAGCGGGCCAGGGCCCAGCAAACGGGTCCGGAACCGGCGCCGGGACGCCGCATCCAGTCCTCAGAGCGGGGCCCTGCGGGCACGCTCTTGGTCGAGCGTCGCCAGAATCTGGGCGGCCACGGCCCAGGATTTGGCCCGGGCGTACTCGCCCGTGCGATAGCGGCTGATCAGGCCCACCAGTCGCAGCAGCGTTTCGGGCGCCCAGGCCTCATCCGGACCGGGCTCGCGCAACTGCCAGACCGGACCACCGCTCATGCCCTCCAACGCGGGGATGCTCACGGCCCGACCCTGGATCGTTTCGGCGCTGTCATCGCACAAGTAGAACTGGTCCACGCCAGGGTCCGTCGGGCGATCGGCGCTGGCAGGCACCTCGGGCAACATGGCGGTGTAGATCGAGACGGGCGTGCCGATCAGCCATTCATCGGTGCTGCGTGCCAGCGCATGCGGATAGCCCGACAGGATGAATGAGAGGCCCGGCGCGAGGGAACAATGACCGGCGTGGCGACTCTCAAGCACGCCCCACCCCGCCCGGATCTTGACTGCAACGTCCGGGGAGAAAATCTCCAGCGCCATGACGTCGAACTGGTCATCCTCGATCGGCGCATTGCGATCAAAGGATCCCAGGGTCCAAATCTCCCGGGACGTTGGGCTCAAGGGGGTCGCAAACAGTGTCAGGTCCGTTCCGCGCTTGTAGAGGTGTGCGGCGGTCAGCAGGTACAGGCGCCCGCCGTGTTCGTAGAAGACTCCCGACCCATGAATGGCTGCTAGTCCGTCGGCCGTTTGGGTGGAAATGATGGGGACGCAGTGCCGGAGGATCTACCGATCCAGAGTGCGTATTTCAAGAGGAGACACGGGGGCGTCCTTTTGTCTGGTCGAAGCTGGTGGCGTGCATGGCGAAAAAGGTTGTGCGGGAGTGCCCCCGGCCCAGGTCAGATGGCGCTTTCGGCGCGCCGAACTGGGCCAGAGTGCCTCCGGGTGCCATGCTTAGGCTAACGCACAGTGGTCGGCGGTTTACGCGGCTGCAAGCCAGCGAAAACTGCCCACTTGGGTTCATCGCTTAAGGCCAGCGGGCTTGCCCGCAGATGCATCGGTGCTAGGCTGCACGCGCAATGTCAACATGGACAGAGCGCCTTGAATCAGCTCGCTTGCCCATGTGGCAAGTCCTGCAATGGCTAATAGCGACAGCAGTATTTCCTTGTCATTGGCCGCTACCAGTCCACTGATGAAAGCGTCAAGCAACCTCCTATCAGTGATCGAGGCTTCGCTGTTCTTGGCGATTTCAATGATCTGATCAAGCGTGAACATGGGTATTGGGCCTTACCTGCTGTAGTGGATGAACGCCGGTGCCGTCAAGACTTTGAGGATGTGTGCTAAACCTGCAAGAAGATCACGACGCCATGCTTGAAGTGATGGCGATTTCTTAGCGAGCGCGTGTCAAGTGCATATTAGTCATGTTTCTCGAAGTATCAATCGCGACAAGAGTTGCGTATGGTCTCTGCCAGAAGCCAGTTTAAAGGGGGCGTGAAGATGGCCGATAGAACCACGCGGTACCAAGCGGACAGCCTGTCCCTGGTTGGCGCCGTAGCGCTGGGGACCGGCGTCATGATTGGTGCCGGAATTTTCGCGTTGACTGGCCAGATGGCAGAAATGACAGGGAGCTTGTTTCCTCTGGCCTTCCTTTCCGCCGCTCTCATCGTCTCTTGCAGCGCCTACTCTTACGTCAAGCTATCCAATGCCTACCCTTCGGCGGGCGGCATCGCCATGTACTTGGAGAAAGCGTACGGACGAACCCTGACAACGGTTTTCCACGCGCTGTTGATGTACTTCTCCATGGTCATCGCCCAGAGTTTTCTGGCGCGGACCTTCGGTTCCTACGCTCTGCAGCTCTTCGCCATTGATGACAGCAGCCTACTGGTCCCAGCGCTTGGCGTGGGGCTCTTGATTGTGGCTTTTCTGATCAATCTTTCTGCCAATCGAATGATCCAGGGGGTGGCGTCGACACTGGGCTTCATCAAGGTGGGCGGTATCGTTCTGTTCGGGGTGGTCGGCGTGCTGACGGCAGACTCGGTGGAAGTCAGTTTGTCTACGGCAGCCCCCGGCGCGTCAGTGGCCGGTTTTCTTGGCGCTACAGGTCTCGGTATTCTTGCTTTCAAGGGTTTCACTACCATTGCCAATAGTGGCTCGGAGTTACGTAACCCCAAGCGGAACCTGGGCCGAGCCATCGTGATCTCCATAGCTCTTTGCGTTGTTATTTACGCTTTGGTTGGTTTTGCCGTCTCCAGCAACCTGTCACTCGAAAGCATCATTGCCACCCGCAACTATTCGTTGGCCGCTGCTGCCCGCCCAGCGCTCGGCGAGTATGCCGTTTGGTTTACCGTCGTTCTGGCGATGCTGGCTACTTCAGGCGGCATCATCGCAAGCATTTTTGCGGTGTCGCGAATGCTAGCCATGCTGACCGAGATGAAGCTCGTTCCGCATCGACACTTCCAAATGTCAGGCAGTATCCAAAAGCATGCGCTCGTCTACACCGTAGTGCTGGGATTGTTGTTGACCGCTTTCTTTGACCTGTCCCGCATCGCAGCGCTTGGCATCACCTTCTATCTGGTCATGGATATCGCCATTCACTGGGGGGTGCTGCAGCACCTGCGAAGAGAGATCGGTGCGAATCCGGTGATCCCCGCGTTGGCAATTGTGCTCGATCTGATCGTCCTGGGTGGCTTCCTTTGGGTCAAAGTAGCCTCCGATCCACTGATTCTCATCGTGGCCCTGGCGGTCATGGCGGCGATCCTGGTGACAGAGTTCATCTTTCTCAGGCGACAAACTTCGGATGGCCAGCCAAATCACAGCCATACCGACTGAATCATTCCCGGAAAGTAGCTGGCTGGCTGGGAAGGAGGCGGAGCGCGTTAGGAGGTGTGTCCATGGCGTGGGTGCCGTGCGTAACGCGGCGGTGTGCGCTCACGTGCGCGCAAGGGTCAACACCGGCGCGAAGCCGCCCCCGGGCGTGCGGAAATTGGTGGTTTGCCCGCGATAGAGCCTGGCGGCAAAGAACAGCGCTTGGCCGCCGTAGGCATAGCAGCGTAAGTCGACTTTCAGCGGCGGCTCGTCCGTTCCGGTGTGCCGCTCACTGGGTGGGACAATGGCCTGCGCCACGTAGGCTTGTGTGCGCATCTGCTCCCAAGTCTTGTGCGTGAGCTTGTCCCCGCGGTAGCTGGCGCGGCTGCCGAAGCCGGCTGCCGGCTTGAAGAACCACTGCCGTCGCGTCGCCCAAAGCTGCTCGCGATTGTCGGGTGTCATCTGCACCGTTTGAGGAACCATCTCGGCAAGCAATTCCTGAGCTTCTTCAGGCAAACCGGTTCCGGCCAGGAAGTTACGACTGCACAGCAGGCTGAGGTTGCGCTTGTCGGCCCATAGCGCATGAGCGCGAGGGTGCGGGCTCAGGGCCACCGCGCCGTCCAGGTAGGCCTCGCGCAGCGCCTTAACCGGATCCGTCGCCAGGGCGAAGTCGGTAAGGCGGTTGTATACGAAACCGATGCGGTCTTCGCCGCAACGCAGGACGCCGTCCACGTAGCGCAGTTCGTCCGGCCCGCAGATGACGGCGCGATAGCCGGCTACTTCCAGGGCCTGCTGGAACAAAACGAACTCGGGATACAGGTACTGTAGCTCGGGCGCTTCGTCAACGATCGCGACCCACCCACCAACGCCCCCCGCCGCCTGCGCTCGCCACTCATCAAGCATGGCGGTGATCGCCGATGCCTCAGCGCCCATCGCATTTGACGGCACGCTCAGCGCTGGCAGACACAATCGTTGAGCTTTGGCCAGCGCAGCGTTAAGCAATAGCCCACCAGGATTGGTGTTCATTTCAATCAGTCGGGGGCCATCAGGCCCCAGATGGAAGTCGAAGCCCAGCAGGCCGCCGGGCGATCCCGGGTCGTGGGCGGCGATCGATGGCGCCCAGGCCATGACGGCCGCCACATAGGCGGGCGTGGCTACTGCCAGCGTCAGTGCCTGCACCGCCGCTGTCAGTCTCTCAATCGTGCGCTCGGGCACGAAGATCGGAAGGGAGGAAAACAGGTGAGCGTGGGCATCTGCCAATGCCGGGGCGTTTTGGGCCGACAACTGGACATTGAGCTGGGCGCGAACCGCGTCTGGATCGACGGCCACGCAGAAGCAGTCGCGGTGCAAGGCTTCGGCGGTAACGGCTTCGACGCATGGCGCACCGCAGCGCTCCAAGACGCGGCGAATGGCAGGCTGGGTCACGACGGTCACGGTGCGCAGGCTCTCCAGGAGGATACTGTGCGCCCAAGTTGGACGCAGCGGGCCCGATGGTACCCTTCTCTCGGGCTTCCGGCGCCGGAACTTTGCGGCCTCCCGCCTGTCCCATGCCAGCACCACTCGAATTGACTCAGGTCAAGCCGACAAAACGACAGATCAGGTACCGTACCGCTTAGGATGAGAACGTTCCGCCGCCATCGCTTGCGTAACCGCCTCTCGCTTCTGGCGATGGTGGCACTGCTGTGGTCGCAGTTGGTCCTGGCGGCCCACCCGGCCTGCACCCTGGCCAGCATGGCGATGGACGGCGCCCACGCCGCGCTGGCCGGGCACGTTGACCCGGAGCCGGCCCCCTGCCATCCGTCCCCGTCGCCGGAAGCCTCGCCCGTTTGCGATACCCACTGCAACCGTAGCGACCTGAGTCCGGACGTGGCTCGCGTCCTGGCCGTTCCCGCCTTGGGAGCGTGGTCTGTCGTTCCGGTCGTGAGCGTGCAACGGCTGCTTCATGAGCCCGATGCGGCTCAGGCTCCAGGGCCATTGCGCTCCTGGCATCGACCGACTGCCCACCCCGCCAGTCTTTTGCTGATTTGATCCCCCATCGATGACCGGCCGGCGCCGCTGTGCGCCGCTCCGGAGTCATCGGTCCGGCCGTGTCTTGCGGCCGGCGCCGTCCCGACCCACCCCTGCGGCCCCG
>TARA_R110002020_G_scaffold10364_2_pt1 | contig 22475 bp, 18 predicted proteins | sample TARA_R110002020 | Tara Oceans TARA_R110002020 (sample SAMEA4396489) | marine metagenome | biome: Westerlies Biome; feature: [MES] marine water layer (ENVO:01000295) within the mesopelagic zone...; material: water (ENVO:00002006), including particulate matter (ENVO:01000060) such...
GGGCCAGAGCGATGCCGACATGGGTCGCGGCCACGCGGAAGTGCTCCTCGACGTACTGAAGGGCGAGGGATTCGCCAAGCCCAATCCGCGACCGATGTTCCCGAACCCGCCGGGCATGCTGCGCCTGGAGCCCTTCTCCGAAGGGCTGCGCGACCGCATCTGGTGGGGTGCCGGCTCGAATGCGACGGCCGTCTGGGCGGCGAAGCTCGGCATGAACCTGCAGTCGTCGACGCTGAAGGACGACGAGACGGGCGAAGCCTTCCACATCCAGCAGGCCAAGCAGATCCGAGCCTATCGCGACGCCTGGAAGGAGGCCGGCCATGCGCGCACGCCGCGCGTCTCGGTGTCACGCTCGATCTTTGCGATCGTCAACGACATGGACCGCACCTATTTCGGCCGCAGCAAGGATCAGGATTCGATCGGCTATCTCGACGCCAGCACGCGCGCCATCTTCGGTCGGTCCTATGCGGCGGAGCCTGACGTGCTGATCGAGGAACTGCGGCAGGACGAGGCGGTGGCGGAGGCCGATACGCTGCTGTTGACCGTGCCGAACCAGCTGGGCGTGGACTACAATGCCCATGTGATCGAGGCGATCCTCAAGCATGTGGCGCCAGCGCTCGGCTGGCGCTGAGGCGGGTCAGCCGTCGCGGTAGCTCGGGCTGCCGAGAGGCCTGAAGCTGAGAGGTGGTACGCCTCTCAGCTTCCGCGGGTGCGGGAGAGGCCATCCTTGGCCGGCTGGTAGTTCGGGTCGAGGCCGACGGCATGCGAGTAGGAGCGGGCGGCTCGCTGGGTGTCGCCGCGACGCTCGTAGACGAGGCCCTGGTTTGTCCAGGATTCGGCCAGCTTGTCGTTCAGCTCGATCGCATGGTTGATGTCGGCGAAGGCGTTCTCGTCGTCGCCGAGCGCCAGGTAGGAGACGGCGCGGCCGTTGTAGGGTTCGGCTGCCGTCGACGACAGCGAGATCGCCTTGGAGAAATCCTCGATCGCTTGCGCGTGCTGGCCGCGCAGCTGGTAGATCAGGCCGCGGTTGTGGTAGGCGCGGCCATCGGTGGTGTCGAGCTCGATGGCGCGGTTGAAGTCGTTGAAGGCTTCATCGTTGCGGCCGGCCTGGCGGTAGATATTGCCGCGGCCGATGTAGGCGACGTCATAGTTCGAATTGATCTGCAGCGACCGGTTGTAGTCGCTGGCGGCTTCGACCGGCTTGCCCATGTTGCGATAGACGAGGGCGCGGTTCGCATAGGCCTGGTAGAACTGCGGGTTCAGCTGGATCGCCTGGTTGAAGTCATCGAGCGCACGACGGAATTCGCCGGCGCGACCGTAGGCGGAGCCGCGAACGTTGTAGCCCTCCGGATCCTGAGGATTGGCGGCGATGACGGCAGTCAGCGAGGCGATGTTCTGCTCCGATCCCTGGGCGCGGTCGACGGTGATCAGGTCGGTCGTCTGGGAGGTCGTGGAGCAGCTGGCGAGGAGCACGGTCGACGCCAGCGCCAGGGCCGAGAAAGTGGTCCTGCTACGGGTCGCCGCGGTGAGAGCCGAAATGCCGAATGTTGCGGAAGAAGCAGCAGCAGTCTTGAAGGCCATCAGGCGCGGTTCCTCGAGGTTGGGCGAAGCGGACAAGTCTATCCGGAAAAAGTAAGGACGGCGGCGACCAAGTCGCCCCCGCCCCATAAGCACTCAAATAACGTCGAAAAAACGACCGATTAACGGCTCGCGCTCGGGGCCGGACGCGCCGGAGCAGCGATCAGGCCTTCGCGCTGCATGCGCTTGCGGGCCAGCTTGCGAACGCGACGAACGGCCTCGGCCTTTTCGCGAGCACGCTTTTCAGAAGGCTTTTCGTAGTAATCGCGCATCTTCATTTCCCGGAAGATGCCTTCACGCTGCATCTTCTTCTTGAGAGCGCGGAGAGCCTGATCAACGTTGTTGTCGCGGACAAGTACCTGCACGTGTAATCCCGTTCCTTTGGTTTGTTGCTCGCCTGGCTGATTCCAGGCGAAAGAATACGTTTGCCCGGCGCGCAGCCCGGCAATTGGGTCAGGCAAATATCAGAAAGCAGGCCTGAAGTCCATATGGCATAGGGGTTCTGGACTTTAAAATCTTCCGGACGGGCGCCCCGCCTTTCAAGGTATCCGAGGCACACTATATCGGATCAGAAAGACGGTGGCGCATCTGCCGTCGTCTTGTGAGAAAAGGAGATCTCGATGCTCACTGCAATCCATTCCCGATTCGGCAATCCGGCAGATGTGCTGGAGGTTCGCGAGGCGGATCTGCCAGAGCCGGCGGCCGGACAGATCCGGGTGAAGATGGTGATGGCCTCCATCCACAATCATGACCTTCTGACGGTCAGCGGCGACTACGGCTACAAGCCGGAGCTGCCCGCATCGGCGGGAACGGAAGCCATGGGCGTCGTCGATGCGCTCGGCGATGGCGTCACGCATCTGAAGGTCGGCCAGCGCGTGGCGGTCTCGGGAGCGGGAACCTGGACGGAGTATTATCTCGCTGCCGCGGCCATGGCCGTGCCGTTGCCCGACGGAATCTCGGACGAAGAAGGTGCGCAGCTCATCTCGATGCCGCTGAGCGCGCTGGTCCTTCTCGACTTTGCCGGAGTGGAGCGCGGCGACTGGATCGTCCAGAATGCCGCCAATGGCGCCGTCGGCAAGGCGCTGGCGCTGTTTGCCAAGCCGCGCGGCATCAACGTCATCAACCTTGTCCGGCGGGAGGAGGCGGTGTCGGAGTTGCAGGCGCTGGGGATCGACCACGCCGTTTCGACCTCGGAAGACGGCTGGCGGGAGAAGGTGTCAACGCTCACCGGCGGCGCGCGCATCGGGGCGGCGATCGACGGCGTGGGAGGATCTTCGGCCGGCGACCTATTGTCGCTGCTGGGCGAGAAGGGGCTGCTGGTGTCCTTCGGCCTGATGTCCGGACGGCCTCTGGAGCTGTCCGCCAGCGATCTCATCTTCAAGGAGGCGGTGGTGAAGGGCTTCTGGCTGTCGAAGATCGCGCCGAGGCTGGGGCCCGAGAAGCTGATGGCGCTGATTGGCGAGATCATCCAGGGCGTGACGGCGGGCGAGATCAAGCTGACGGTCTCGGAGGTCTTCGCGCTTGCCGACATCAAGCAGGCCGTTGCCGCGGCCGGCGAATCCGCCCGAAAGGGCAAGGTCCTGCTCAGAGCATAGGCTGGGAAGAGACGCCCCGCCGCTTGCGGCGACGGGGCGTGTCGAAACAAATCGGCGCGGCGTCGCAAAACAGCTATTGCGGGCCAAGTTGATTTGCGATGGGTATGTCTCTAACAGACCTCCGATCTTTGAGGGAGATGAAGGCGACATGCGCAAATACTCGGTCTTCGCCGTGGCCCGCGAGGCGCTTCGGGGCCACAAGGGCTGGCAACCGCAATGGTCGTCGCCGGAGCCGCGGTCGAGCTATGACGTCATCATCATCGGCGGTGGCGGGCACGGGCTGGGGGCCGCCTATTACCTGGCCAAGGAGCACGGCATCAACAATGTCGCCGTACTGGAAAAGGGCTGGATCGGCGGCGGCAATACCGGCCGCAACACGACGATCATCCGCTCCAACTATCTCTACGAAGAGAGCATGGACATCTACGAGCACTCGCTGAAGCTCTGGGAGGGTTTGAGCCAGGATCTCAACTACAATGTCATGTATTCGCCGCGCGGCGTGATGATGCTGTCGCACAACACCCACGACCAGCAGAGCTTCAAGCGCCACATCAACGCCAATAGGCTCTACGGGATCGACAACGAGTGGCTGACGCCGGAGCAGGCGAAGGCCTATTGCCCGCCGCTCGATATCTCCAAGACCGCCCGCTATGCCATCAATGGTGCCGCCCTGCAGCGGCGCGGCGGCACGGCCCGCCATGATGCGGTGGCCTGGGGCTACGCGCGTGCCGCTTCGGACCGCGGCGTCCATATCATCCAGAACACCGAGGTGACCGGCATTCGCCGCGGAGCCAACGGCGAAGTGACCGGCGTCGAGACCAACCGCGGCTTCATCGGCGCGAAAAAGATCGGCGTTTCGGCGGCCGGGCATTCGTCGGTGGTGATGCAGATGGCGGGCGTGCGCGTGCCGCTGGCGTCGAACCCGCTGCAGGCGCTGGTCTCGGAGCCGCTGAAGCCGATCTTCCCCTGCGTGGTGATGTCGAACACGGTGCATGCCTATATCTCGCAGTCCGACAAGGGGGAGCTCGTCATCGGCGCCGGCACCGATCAGTATAATTCCTACAGCCAGACCGGCGGGCTGCAGATCATCACCCATACGCTCGACGCCATCTGCGAACTCTTCCCGATGTTCCGGCGGGTGAAGATGATGCGCCAGTGGGGCGGCATCACCGACAACACGCCGGACCGCTCGGCCATCCAGAGCGTGACGCCGGTCAAGAACCTCTTCGTCAACTGCGGCTGGGGGACCGGCGGCTTCAAGGCGACGCCGGGCTCTGCGGATCTCTTTGCGCATCTGATCGCCAGGGGCGAACCGCACCGTCTGGCGTCGGGCCTCACCCTCGACCGCTTCCGCACCGGTCGGCTGATCGACGAAGCGGCCGCCGCCGCGGTTGCGCATTGAGGTCGACATGACGCGAAAAGCTAATCGACGCTTTTTCATCCTAGGATTGACTGCTGTTGTTTTGACAGTCCTGGCTGCAAGGCTGCATCAGCAGACGGGCTTCGAGTGGTCCAACGTTCTTTCCCTGCTATTTATGTTTACCGCCTTCGTACTGGGGGTCGTTCTTGGCGTCGCGCCGTGGGCTGCGACCTTTGTGCTGAGATATCCTCTCCACAACACCCGAGGCTACCGCCCCGATTATGCTCCCGAACCGAACCGGGAGATTGGGGGGTATGGCTCCGATGGGTGGAACCGCAAGCACGAGCGTATTTTCCTGCAAAACATAAAGGCGCTGGGTCTCTACATCGAGCCCAAAGAGAAGAGTTGATCCATGCTGCTGATCCACTGCCCCTATTGCGAAGACGACCGCTCGGAGCTCGAATTCCGCTGGGCCGGCGAGGCGCATATTGCCCGGCCGGAGGACATTGCCGAGATCACCGACGAGGCCTTCGCCGAGTATTTCTTCCTGCGCGACAACGACAAGGGCGTCACCTATGAGCGCTGGCGCCACATCCATGGCTGCGGGCGCTTCTTCAATGCGGCGCGCGATACCGTCAGCGACCGGTTCCTGACGACCTACAAGGCGGGACTTCCCAGACAGCCGGTGCCGGAGACCGGGGCGACCGAGCAGACCATCGAGACCTATGAGCAGACGGAAGGGGACGCGCGATGAGCGGCTCTCCGAACAATCTCGGCGCCTTCCGCATCAAGGGTGCCGGCCGGCTGACGCCGGCGCGTACGGCGCGTTTCACCTTCGACGGAAAGAGCTATACGGCGATGGAAGGCGATACGGTTGCCTCCGCGCTGCTGGCGCATGGCGTGCATCTCGTCGGTCGCTCGTTCAAATATCACCGCCCACGCGGCATCCTGTCGGCCGGGCCGGAAGAGCCGAATGCGCTGCTCGATGTCGCGCGTGACAGTGCCCGTCGGCAGCCGAACGTGCGCGCCACCGTGCAGGAGGTCTTCGACGGCGCGAAGATTGCCTCGCAGAACCGCTGGCCGTCGCTTGCCTTCGATGTCGGTGCCGTCAACAACCTGCTGTCGCCCTTCTTTGCGGCGGGCTTCTACTACAAGACCTTCATGTGGCCGCGCGAGGCCTGGTCGAAGCTCTACGAACCGATCATCCGCCGGGCCGCAGGCCTCGGCGTGGCGCCGAAGGAAGAGGATCCCGACCACTACGCCAACCGGTTCGCCCATTGCGACGTGCTGATCGCCGGCGCCGGTGTCGCCGGACTGACGGCGGCGCTGTCGGCCGCGGCAACCGGCGCCGAGGTGATCCTCGTCGACGAGCAGCCGGAGGTTGGCGGCGCGCTGCATTTCGATGCGTCCACCAGCATCGACGGCCAGAACGGCTACGACTGGGCGCAGGCGACGGCGGCGAAGCTTGCCGCCATGCCGAACGTGCGCATCCTCACCCGCACCACCGTCTTCGGCTATTACAACCACGGCTTCCTCGGCCTGGCGGAGCGGGTAACGGACCACCTGGCGCGGCCCGGTCGCGATCTGCCGCGCGAGCGCCTCTGGCAGGTGCGCGCCAAGCGGGTCATCCTGGCCACCGGCGCCATCGAGCGGCACATGGTGTTTGCCAACAACGACCGGCCCGGCATCATGCTGGCGTCGGCGGCGCGCACCTTCCTCAACCACCACGGCGTCACGGTCGGTCGCAAGGTCGGGGTCTACACGGCCCATGATAGCGCCTATGAGGCGGCCTTCGACCTGAAGCGCGCGGGCGCGACCATCGCCGCCATCGTCGACAGCCGGGCCAAACCCGGCGAGGCGGTTGTGGCGGAGGCGAAGCGGCTGGGGATCGAGGTGCTGGCCGGACATGCGGTGCTCGACACCTCGGGCCGGCTGCGGATCTCCTCGATGAAGGTCGCCCGCGTGGGCAGCGCCGAAAGCCGCAAGATCGCCGTCGACGCGCTGATCGTCTCGGCCGGCTGGACGCCGTCGGTGCATCTCTTCTCGCAGTCGCGCGGCAAGCTGCGCTACGACGAAGCCAACCAGCGCTTCCTGCCGGATATCTATGCGCAGGACTGCGTTTCCGTCGGCGCCTGCAACGGCACGGACGACATTGCAGCCCTGATCGACGAGGCGGCTGCGGCGGGCGGCGGCACGGTGGCCATCGGCGGCGAAAGCAAATTTGCCTGGACCGGCGGCATGATCGGCGCTGCCGAAGGCGCTGGCGCGGACACCACCGTCAAGGCCTTCGTCGATTTCCAGCATGATGTGACCGCCAAGGACATCCGCCTGGCGGTCCGCGAGGGTATGCATTCGATCGAGCACATCAAGCGCTTCACGACGAACGGCATGGCCTCCGACCAGGGCAAGCTGTCGAACATGCACGGGCTGGCGATTGCCGCCGAAATGCTCGACCGGCCGCTGCCGACGGTGGGGCTCACCACCTTCCGGGCACCCTATACGCCGGTCACCTACGGCACGCTCGTCAGCCATTCCCGCGGCGACCTGTTCGACCCGGCGCGGCAGACGCCGATGCATGCGCTGCAGGCGGCAGCCGGCGCGGAGTTCGAGGATGTCGGCAACTGGAAGCGCGCCTGGTATTTCCCGCGGCGCGGCGAGGACATGGCGGCGGCCGTCAACCGCGAGTGCCGCACGGTGCGCGAGGTGGCGGGCGTCTTCGATGCCTCGACGCTCGGCAAGATCGAGGTGGTCGGGCCGGATGCGGCAAAATTCCTGAACCTTCTCTATACCAATGCCTGGGACACGCTGAAGCCGGGCAAGAGCCGTTACGGCATCATGACCCGCGAGGACGGCTTCGTCTATGACGACGGCGTCGTCGGGCGGCTGGCGGAAGACCGCTTCCACGTCACGACGACCACCGGCGGCGCTCCGCGGGTGCTGCACCACATGGAAGACTATCTGCAGACGGAGTTCCCGGAGCTGAAGGTCTGGCTGACCTCGACCACCGAGCAATGGGCGGTGATCGCGGTGCAGGGGCCGAAGGCACGCGAAATCATCGCGCCGCTGGTGGAGGGGCTGGATCTCTCCAACGAGGCCTTCCCGCACATGAGCGTTGCCGAATGCAGCGTGATGGGCGTGCCGGCACGCCTGTTCCGGATGTCGTTCACCGGCGAACTCGGCTTCGAGGTCAACGTTCCGGCCGACTACGGTGCGGCCGTCTGGACGGCGATCCGGGAGCGGACGGAGGCGCTGGGCGGCTGCCTCTACGGCACCGAGACCATGCACGTGCTGCGCGCCGAAAAAGGCTACATCATCGTCGGCCAGGATACCGACGGCACGGTGACGCCGGATGACGCCGGTCTCGGCTGGGCGGTCTCCAAGAAGAAAACGGACTTCGTCGGCATCCGCGGGCTGAAGCGGCCCGACCTCGTTCGCGACGGGCGCAAGCAACTGGTCGGCCTGCTCACCAACCGGCCGAGCGACGTGCTGGAGGAAGGCGCGCAGATCGTTGCCGATCCCAACCAGCCGAAGCCGATGACCATGCTCGGCCATGTCACCTCCGCCTACTGGTCGGAGAACTGCGGCCGCTCGATCGCCATGGCGCTGGTCGCCGGCGGGCGCGGGCGCATCGGCCAGACGCTCTACGTGCCGATGCAGGACAGGACGATTGCGGTCGAGGTCACTGACACCGTGTTCTTCGACAAGGAAGGAGGCCGGATCCATGGCTGATGTGGCAACCCGAACCATGCCGCTTCGCGGCGTCCACGGCGGCTCCGCCGCCGTCCGGCTGACGCCGGCTGCGCCGGCCGAGCGGGCTTCGCTGAGGGCGGCTTCCGGCGATCTGGCGGCGCTCTCGAGTGCTCTCGGTCTCGAGCTGCCGGTGCGGCCGAAGACTTCCGTTTCGGCCGGCGGGCGCACGGCGCTCTGGCTGGGTCCTGACGAATGGCTGGTGATCGATGAGGGAGAGGGTGGGCTGATGGCCGCCTGCGCCGCATCCGGCGCGCTGCACTCGGCCGTCGACGTCTCGCACCGGAACACGGCGATCCTCGTCGAGGGACCGGGAGCTGCTTCGACGATCAATGCAGGCTGCCCGCTCGATCTTTCGACAAAGGCCTTTCCTGTCGGCGCCTGCACGCGCACGATCTTCGGCAAGGTCGAGATCTTGCTGCTCAGGACCGGCGAAGAAGCCTTCCGGGTCGAAGTGTGGCGGTCGTTTTCGGAATATGCGTTCGGCCTGCTGGCGGAAGGGGCGACGGACGCGGCGCTTTAGAGCGTGTTCGTCGGGTGTCAGGCCGTCGCGTCACTCGCCGGGCTGGCGGTGCTTGTGCTTGCGGTCGAGGTCCCACTCGTGCAGGCGCACAGCCGTGTAGGCTACGACGGCGATGATCGCGGGCATTCCGAATGAAACAAAGAGCCATTCTGCAGTCATCGGAGTTTCCTCAATACGCGTCTTGCCATGTAATGTAGGAAGACAGCGATCATAAGCCAACCGAGAAAATAGCCTAGCACAGCCAGGCCGAGCTGAACAGCGGTCGGACCTATGCCATACAGCAGTGCAGCGATCGGCGTGACCACACCGACCGTCACGCATGCCGTCGACGTGCGATCCAGCGCATTCGCCAGGAGCTTCGTCTGCTCCACCTCGGCGGGATTGAGACCGGTCACGACCAGCCCTTCCACTTCACCCAGCGGCCATGGAAATCGGCGCGGCCGAGCTCCTGGCGTTCGCCACCCGGCCAGAGCTGCAGGCTGATGGCGGCGCCGTCGGTCTTGTCGTCGGCCTCCATGGCCAGGCGGGCGAGCGGCGCCTCCGGCGTGGCTTGGGTCCCGGCCTCGGCGATGATGGCCTCGCCCTTTGCTTGATCGTCAGGCGGCAGATATTGCCATGCGATCGAGTGGTAGAGGACACGCACCGCACCTTCGGCCGTCCGTGCCAGCACCCGCGGCAGCCAGGAGAGGGCGTCGGCGCGTTCGACGGTCGGCGGTGCGTCAGCGGCGATCGCCAGGGCCGCGGTCAGCCGCTCCATGCGGTCCCGCTGGTCGGCCCAGACATAGGACATCAGCCGCAGCCGGTCGTCCGGCGAGGTCGGGTCGAGCGGGTTGAGGTCGCAGCCCAGGCGGTGCCGGACGCGGACGTCGGCAAGCGGCGGGTTCGGTCCCTGCCAGTCGGGCGCCAGATGCACCGCCGAGGCCGGGTCGCCCCATTCGCTCCCGCCGAGACGGTAATGGTATCTGTCCCACTGCAGGTTGAGGCCGGCACTGGCGCCGATCTCGAGTAGGTCGAGCGGTAGGCCGAACCGCGCGGCAATCGTCAGGAAGCCCGGAAGCAGGACGGCGGCGCGGCGGATCTCGTTGGTCTGCGGCGCAGACGTCAGGCGGTCGAGGATGAAGGGCGCGTGACGGCTGATCGCCGCGGTGATGGCCTTCCAGAGGTCGTCGTCGGCGGCATCATGGGGCGGGTAAACCGCCTGCAGCGCGGCATCCTGGCCGGACAGCACGAGCGCATGCAGGGCGCCGGCAAAGCGCAGAGGAAGCGCATCGCTGCCGCCGGAGGCGTCGCCCGGCCATTCGAGGATGGTGCGACCGACCGGGTCGGACGGATCGAGCCTTGCTGCGGCCATACGGCAAAGCCGTGCGGTGAAGGGCGAGCCGAGCGCCGCACAGGCGCGTGCCTGCCGCTCGAAGGCTTCGCGGACGGCGTCTTCGTCAGCCATGTCCGCACCTTCAAAGCGACAGAGCGAGAGACTTTTCCCGCTCGATGTACTCGCGCTGCCTGTCGGTGATGTAGTCGCGGGTGATGGGGGCTGCGTCGCGGGTGCGCGAGAGCTGCATGTGGAAGACCAGCTGGCTGCCGGTGCGGAACATCATCTCGGCGCTGATCAGGTAGAATTCCCACATGCGCGCGAAGCGGTCGTCATACAGGGCAATGACCTGCTCGCGATTGGCCTCGAAGCGCTCGCCCCAGTGAGCCAGCGTCGTGGCGTAGTGCACACGCAGGAATTCCAGGTCGGAGACCCAGAGGCTGTTCCTCTCGACACTGTCGAAGACCTCCGAGAGCGCCGGCGAATAGGCGCCGGGGAAGATGTATTTCCTGAGCCAGGGGCTCGCCATGCCGGGCGGGCTCATGTGGCCGATGGAGTGCAGCACAGCAATGCCGTCGTCCGGCATCAGGGTGTTGAGGTGCGAGAAGAACTCGTCGTAGTGCTGGACGCCGACATGCTCGAACATGCCGACCGAGACGATGCGGTCGAAGCGGTCGTCCACGTCGCGGTAGTCGCGCAGCTCGAACTTGACCCGGTCGGATAGCCCCTCCTTCTGCGCGCGCTGCGAGGCCAGCTTCTGCTGTTCCCGCGACAGCGTGACGCCGGTCACCTGCACGTTTTCCAGCTTCGCCAGGTAAAGCGCGAGGTCTCCCCAGCCGCAGCCGATGTCGAGGACGCGCATGCCCTCCTTCAGGCAGAGCTTGGAGGCGAGCAGCCGCAACTTGTTGCGCTGTGCCTGTTCCAGCGTCTCCGTCGGTTCGCGGAAGTAGGCGCAGGAATAGAGCATGTTGTCGTCGAGGAAGAGCTTGTAGAAGGCATTGCCGAGATCGTAGTGGTGGGCGACGTTCTGCTGCGCCTCGCCCTTCTGGTTCGACTGCTGGCGATTGCGAAAGCGCATCTTCACCGCCCGGATCGCCTTCTGCAGCGGGTAGGAGCCGAGCGACAGGCGGTTGATGGAGAAGAGTGTCAGGAAGTCGCGGAGCGTCGAGCCCTCCTCGAAGCGCATGGTTCCGTCCATATAGGCTTCGCCTGCGGCCAGTTCCGGATTGAAGACCAGCGTCCGATAGAGCCGTTTGTCCGTCAGCCTCATCGTCACCTCGGGGCCGGGCGTGCCGGCGAAGACGTGGCGTTTGCCGTTTGCGTCGATGACGGTGAGCTGTCCTTTGCGGATGAAGGACTTCATCATGTGGGAAAGCGGAAACATCAGACCTCGCGTATCGTTTACTGTCGATAGGGACGGGATGCGCATGCTGTCTGCGGCCTAGACCTCCGGCGGCCGGTCCTTGGGGTCGAATTGCACGATGGTGATCCAGCTGGCGGTCAGCGCCGGCTTCTTCTCGTTCTCGATCTCCACCGAGACGTCATAGGTGGTCATCAGCATGCCGGCGCCGCGAAATCGCGCATCGCTCAGGGTGAAGTGGCCCCTGACCCGCCTGCCGGACTTCACCGGTGACATGAAGCGGATCTTGTCGAAGCCGTAGTTCAGCCCCATGGTCTGCTCGCGGATCGTCGGCAGGCAGGCGAAATTCATCGCCGACATCAGCGACAACGTCAGGAAGCCGTGAGCGATCGTGCCGCCGAAGGGGCTTTCCGCCGCCGCCCGTGCCGGATCGACGTGGATGAACTGGTGGTCAAGCGTGGCGTCCGCGAAGCGGTCGATCATCTGCTGGTCGACGAGGATCCACTCCGAGACCCCGAGGACCTGCCCGATCAGACCCGGCACATCCGCCAGCGATATTTCTCGTGCCATCGTCCCTCACTGATTCCGCTTCGCCGAGAGAGCAATGTACAGAGTTTGCGCCGCTTGGGTAGGAGGCGCGTGCAGTGCAGCGCGGCCCGCCTCAGGTCGCGATGCAGAAGGTGACCGAACGGGCAAGGGCGGCGCCGTCCCAGCTTGCCTCGTCGGGCAGGCTGCGCCAGCCGCTTCCCCGCAGGACGAAGGGCCAGGTCTTTCGACTGCGGTTGAAGATGGCGGCAAGGCGCACGGTCCTGTCGGTGCGGCGATCGAGCGTCTTCAGGACAACGGCCACCACGGAAGCGTCCGGATCCTGCCAGTCCTCGGGCGTCATCGGATCGCCCGACGCTTTGAGCCAGTCGATGTCGTCGCCGGCGTCGACGAAGAAGCCGCATTCGGAGAAGACGGAGAAGCGCTTGCGGAGGCCGGAGAGCATGGCCGTGTGTGCGATCAGTTCGTCGTCGAGTGCGGCCCAGTCGACCCAGGTGATGGCGTTGTCCTGGCAGTAGGCGTTGTTGTTGCCGCCCTGGCTGCGGCCGGCCTCGTCGCCGGCGGTCAGCATGATGGCGCCGCGGGTGGTAAACAGCGTCGAGAGCAGCGCCATGACGTCGCGGCGGCGGGCCGAGAGGATCGACGGGTCGTTGGTCTCGCCTTCGGTGCCGTTGTTCCAGGAGAAATTGTCGTGGTGGCCGTCGCGGTTTTCCTCGCCATTGGCGTGGTTGTGGCGGTTCTCGTAGGAGACCATGTCCATCAGGGTGAAGCCGTCGTGGGCGGCGACGAAGTTGACGCTGCGGGTGTGGTGATGGCCGTGGCGGGCGAAGATGTCGGAGGAGCCCGCCAGCCGGGTGGCGAGATCGCCCATCGTCCAGCGGTCGCCGCGCCAGAAGCGGCGCATGTCGTCGCGGGCGCGGTCGTTCCATTCCAGGAAGGGCGGCGGGAAGTTACCGAGCTGGTAGCCGCCCGGGCCGATGTCCCAGGGTTCAGCGATCAGCAGCCGGTCGGAGAGGATCGGGTCTTCGATCATAGCCCGCAGCGTCTCGCTGTCGGAGGAAAATCCGTGCCCGGTGCGGCCAAGGATTGGCGCAAGGTCAAAGCGGAAGCCGTCGATTCCGGCGTGCACCACGAAATGGTGCAGGCTGTCGAGGATCAGGCGGCGCACGAAGGGATGGTCGCAGGCGACCGTATTGCCGGTGCCGGTGTCGTTCACCAGCGTGCCGGGATGCCCGTCGACATGGCGAAAACAGGCGAGGTTGTCGAGACCGCGCAGCGAAAGCGTCGGGCCTGCGCGGTCGCTTTCGCCGGTGTGGTTGAAGACGAGGTCGAGGACGACGCCGATGCCGGCCGCGTGCAGGGCCGCCACCGTCTGGCGCAGTTCGGCAATGCCGCCCGGCACGAGCCGCGGATCGAGCGCCATGAAGCCGACCGGGTTGTAGCCCCAGCCGTTGGTCAGCCCGAGCGGCGGCAGGTGGCGCTCGTCGATCCAGGCGGTGATCGGCATCAGTTCCACCGCATCGACGCCGATGCGCTTCAGGTGGGCAATCACCGAGGGATGGGCGAGGGCGGCGACCGTGCCGCGCTGTTCTTCGGGAACCTCCGGATGGAGCATGGTGAAGGGGCGGACGGCCACCTCGTAGACCAGGCCGCCGGTGCGGAAGCGGGGCGCCTCTTTTGAGAGAGGTTGATGCCGGGGGACGATCGCCTTCGGCATCAGGTCGGCAGTGTCGACGCCGAACTGGCTAAGACGGCTGTCGTAGGCGAAGGGCCGGTCGATCTCGGTGGCATAGGGGTCTAGCAGCAGCTTGGACGGATCGAACCAGAGGCCGCGGTCGGGATCGTAGGTGCCGTGGGCGCGGTAGGCGTAGCGGGTGCCGTCGCCGACCTTCGGAACGGACAGGCGGTGGATGTCATCGCTGCCTCGTTGCATCGGCAGGCGGGCCGTCTCGCGGGCGCCGGTGGCGTCGAAGAGGCAGAGCTCGATGGTGTCGGCGTGCCCGGACCAGACGGCGAAGTCGGTGCCTGTGGATGTGAGGGTTGCGCCGAGGGCTTGCGCTGTCACGACCAATGTCTCCCCGTCTCGTGTTGGTGCTTGAATGAGACCGAGCCGGTGCGGCCGGGCTCCCACGATCTCCCCCCTTGTGGGGAAGATGTCACCGAAGGTGACAGAGGGGCGGCGCAACGGCGCGGCAGACGGGTTCTTGAACCTGGGGCGACGAGGCTACATCCCTCTGCCCTGCCGGGCATCTCCCCCACAAGGGGGGAGATCGATCCGTGGTAATGCCGGCGTTCTTCCCTGCGTGTCACGTGATGACCGTCGGTCCGTCGCGGCCGGTGCGCTTGGCGATCTCGGCGATCTCGTCGGCGACGGAGATGAGGTCGGCGAGCGCCGCCTGGGTTTCGACATCGTGGCGGGCGGCGTCCGGCTCGTAGCGCTCGACGTAGAGACGCAGCGTCGCGCCGGAGGTGCCGGTGCCCGACAGGCGGAAGACGACGCGGCTGCCGCCTTCGAAGAGAACGCGGATGCCCTGTTTGGTGCTGACGGAACCGTCGATCGGGTCGGTGTAGGCGAAGTCGTCGGCCGCCTCGACCTTCAGGTCGCCGAAGCTTTGGCCGGGCAGCGACGCGAGCTTGTCGCGCAGCGCGTCCATCAGGCCATTGGCCGCGTCGGTGTCGACCTCCTCATAGTCGTGGCGGGAGTAATAGTTGCGGCCGTATTCGGCCCAGTGCTTGCGGACGATTTCGGCGACGCTCTCCTTGCGGACGGCGACGATGTTCAGCCAGAAGAGGATCGCCCACAGGCCGTCCTTCTCGCGCACATGCGAAGAGCCGGTGCCGAAGCTTTCCTCGCCGCAGACGGTGACCTTGCCGGCATCCATCAGGTTGCCGAAGTATTTCCAGCCGGTCGGCGTCTCGTACATGCCAAGCCCCAGCTTCTCGGCGACGCGGTCGGCGGCGGCACTCGTCGGCATGGAGCGGGCTATGCCGGCGATCCCGTCGGCATAGCCCGGTGCGCATCTGGCGTTGGCGGCGATGATGGCGAGGCTGTCGGAGGGGGTGACGAACATGCCCTTGCCGACCACCATGTTGCGGTCGCCGTCGCCATCGGAGGCGGCGCCGAAGTCGGGGCCGTCGGCGCTCATCACGTCGTCATAGAGTTCCTTGGCGTGGACGAGGTTGGGGTCCGGGTGGTGTCCGCCGAAATCGGGGAGCGGGGTTGCATTGCGCACGGAGCCCTCCGGTGCGCCCAGCCGCGTCTCCAGGATCTCCCTGGCATAGGGACCGGTGACGGCCCCCATGGAATCGATGACGACGCGGAAGCCGCCGGAGATCAGGTCTCGGATGGCGGCGAAGTCGAAGAGTTCCTCCATCAGCGCGGCATAGTCGGCGACCGGGTCGATGACCTCCACCGTCATGCCGGCGAGATCGAAGCTGCCGACGGTGTCGAGGTCGATGTCGGCGGCATCGGCGATCCGGTATTCCTCGATGATCCTGGACCGCTCGAAGATCGCTTCGGTGATCTTCTCCGGCGCCGGGCCGCCGTTGCCGATGTTGTACTTGATGCCGAAATCCTCGGTCGGACCGCCGGGGTTGTGGCTGGCCGACAGGATGATGCCGCCGAAGGCCTTGTACTTGCGGATGACATGGGAGGCGGCGGGCGTCGAGAGGATGCCGCCCTGGCCGACCATGACCTTGCCGAAGCCGGCGGCGGCCGCCATCTTCAGCACCTTCTGGATGACCTCGCGGTTGTAGTAGCGGCCGTCGCCACCGACCACCAGCGCCTGTCCGGCAAAGCCTTCCAGCGAATCGAAGATCGACTGGATGAAGTTCTCCGCATAGTTCTCCTGGGCAAAGACAGGGACCTTCTTGCGCAGCCCGGAGGTGCCGGGCTTCTGGTCCTTGTAGGGAGCGGTCGGAACAGTCCTGATCATCGTCTTATCGGCCTTTCGTTGTCAGTCGGGCGTAGAGCGCGGCATAGACGCCGGCGCTCTTGTCCCAGGATACGTCGGATTTCATGCCCTGCTTCTGCATGCCGAGCCAGGCCTTCTGATCGCCGTAGAGGCGGAAGGTGCGGCGCAAGGCACGGCGCAGGCCGTCTGCGGTCGTCGGGCCGAAGCTGATGCCGGTCGCGACCTTCGCGGCGAGGGCTGCGGGATTGGCGTCGATCACCGTATCGTTGAGGCCACCGGTGCGGGTGACCACGGGCACGCAACCATAGCGCAGGCCGTAGAGCTGTGTCAGCCCGCAGGGCTCGAAGCGGGAAGGGATGAGGATGGCGTCGGCGCCCGCCTGCATCAGATGCGACAGCGGTTCGTCATAGCCGGTGATGATCGCAACACGGCCGGGATGCCGTGTTGCCGCGTGGTGGAAGGCGTCTTCAAGCCAGGGCTCGCCGGAACCGAGGACAGCAAGGCGACCGCCCTGGGCCACGAGGTCGCCGACGCATTCGGCGAGCAGGTCCATGCCCTTCTGCCCCGTCAGCCGCGACACGACGCAGAACAGCGGCCCATCGTCGTGCTCGAGGCCGAAGCGCTCGGCGACGGCGCGCTTGTTCGTTCCACGGTTCTTGAGGTTGGCTGCACCGTAATTGGCCTTGAGCAGCGGGTCGCGCTCCGGGTTCCAGACGTCGGCATCGATGCCGTTGACGATGCCGTGCAGGTCGCTGGCGCGGGAGGCGAGCACGCCTTCCATGCCCATGCCGAATTCGGCGGTGAGGATCTCCTCGGCATAGGTGGGACTGACGGTGCTGATCGCCGCTGCCGCCTGGACGCCTGCCTTCAGGTAGCCGACGCCGCCCCAATACTCGATGCCTTCGACATCGTAGGCATCCGGCGGCAGGCCGAGATGGGGGAAGATGTCGACGCCGTAGCGGCCCTGAAAGGCGATGTTGTGGATCGTCATCAGGCTCGGCGGTGCGGGTCTGCCGGCATAGCGCAGATAGGCCGGCAGCAGTCCGGTCTGCCAGTCGTGCACATGCACCAGATCGGGCCGCCAGGCTTCGATCTTTCCGAGCGCGATATCGGCTCCGGCGCGCGAAAGGGCGGCAAAGCGGCGCCAGTTGTCGGGATGATCCTGGCCGTCCGTGCCGAGGTAGGGGCCGCCCGGCCGGTCGAACAGCGAGGGGGCGTCGAGGACGAGCAGGTCGAGCCCGTCGTGCTCACCCTCCAGGACGGTTGCCGGGTGGCCCAGCAGGTCGTCGAAACGGAGGCAGGGCTTGAGGCCCTTCACCGCCGTCATGACGGCCGGATAGCCCGGGACCAGGGTGCGGGTGCGGATGCCATGCTGGCGAAGCGCCAGCGGCAGGGCGCCCGCCACGTCGGCGAGCCCCCCGGTCTTGACCAGCGGATAGATTTCGGATGCGACCGAGAGGACGTTCATGCGGCGTTACAGATCCAGTTTGTCGATCATCGGCTGGGTGATCAGGCAGATGCCGCTTTCGGTGCGGCGGAAGCGCTTTGCATCGAGTTCCGGATCCTCGCCGACGACGAGGCCCTCGGGAATGGTTACATTGGAATCGATGACGACATTGCGAAGCTGCGCCCGGCGCCCGACCCTGACGTTGGGAAGCACCACCGCACCGTCGAGCCGCGAATAGGAATTGGCGCGGACCCCGGTGAAGAGCAGGCTGCGGTGCAGGCTGGAGCCGGAGATGATGCAGTCGCCCGAGACGACGGAGGAGATGGCCGAACCGCGGCGGTCCTCGTCGTCGTGGACGAATTTGGCCGGCGGGGTGATTTCCGCATAGGTCCAGATCGGCCAGGACTTGTCGTAGATGTCGAGCTCCGGCAGCACCGCCGTCAGGTCGATGTTGGCCTGCCAGTAGGCCTCGATGGTGCCGACGTCGCGCCAGTAGGACTCGCGCTCGAAATCGGAACGGACGCAGGAATTGGCGAAGCGATGCGCGACCGCCGTGCCGTTCTTGACGATCCAGGGAATGATGTCCTTGCCGAAGTCGCGATTGGACGACGGATCGGCGGCGTCGCGCCTCAACGCCTCGAACAGGAACTTCGTGTGGAAGACGTAAATCCCCATCGACGCCAGGGCGAAATCCGGCTTGTCGGGCATGCCCGGCGGGTCGGCGGGCTTCTCGACGAAATCGATGATCTCGTCCTTTTCGTTGACGTGCATGACGCCGAAGCCGGTCGCCTCCATGCGGGGAACTTCCAGGCAGCCGACCGTCACGTCGGCGCCGGAATCCACGTGCTGCTGGAGCATGAACTCATAGTCCATCTTGTAGACGTGGTCGCCGGCCAGGATGACCATGTATTCGGGGTTGTAGGCTTCGATGATGTCGATGTTCTGGTAGACGGCGTCGGCCGTGCCTTCGTACCACTGCGTCTCGGAGACGCGCTGCGAGGCGGGCAGGATGTCGAAGCTCTCGTTGCGCTCCGGCCGCAGGAAGCCCCAGCCGTGCTGCATGTGCCTGATCAGCGAATGGGCCTTGTACTGGGTGGCGACGCCGATGCGGCGGATGCCGGAGTTCAGCGCATTGGAGAGCGCAAAGTCGATGATGCGCGCCTTGCCGCCGAAATAGACGGCGGGCTTGGCGCGCCGGTCGGTCAGTTCCTTCAGACGGCTGCCGCGGCCGCCTGCCAGGACATAGGCCATGGCATCGCGCGCCAGCGGCTGGTATCTCTTGTCGTCCATCGTCGTCCTCCCCCCTTGTTATGCCTGTTCCAGTTCGAGCATGATTGTCGCCAACGGCGGTAAAGTCATGGTCGCGCTTATGGTTCCTCCCGCATCGACGGCCTGCACGCGGCCGCCGTTGCCCTTGCCGCTGCCGCCGTAGATTTCCGCATCGGTGTTGAGAATTTCACGCCACCGGCCCGCAGTCGGCAAGGGGATGCGGTGGTTTTCGCGGTAGACGGGCGTGAAGTTGGTGATCACCGCCACCGGCTTTTCGCCGGGCGCCAGCCGCAGCCAGGCGAAGACGGAATTCTCGTCGTCATCGGCGACCAGCCACTGGAAGCCCTCCGGCTCGCAGTCGCGGGCGTGCAGGGCGGGCTTGGAGCGGTAGGCGATGTTCAGATCGCGCACGAGGCGCCGCATGCCTTCGTGCTGGTGGTAGTGCAGGAGGTTCCAGTCGAGGGCCTTTGCCTCGCTCCATTCGCTCCACTGCGCGAATTCCTGTCCCATGAACAGCAGCTTCTTGCCCGGATAGCCCCACATGAAGGCGTAGTAGGCGCGCAGGTTGGCGAACTTCTGCCAGTCGTCGCCGGTCATCTTGGCGATCAGCGAACCCTTGCCATGGACCACCTCGTCGTGGCTCAGCGGCAGCACGAAGTTTTCGGAAAAGGCGTAGACGAGGCCGAAGGTGATCTCGTGGTGGTGGTGCTTGCGGTGGATCGGCTCGCGGCTCATGTAGCTCAGCGTGTCGTGCATGAAGCCCATGTTCCACTTGAAGCCGAAGCCGAGACCGCCTTCGTGGACCGGATGCGAGACCTTCGGCCAGGAGGTGGATTCCTCGGCGATGGTCATGACGCCCGGATGGTTGCCGTAGGAGAGCGTGTTGAGCTTCTGCAGGAAGCGCACGGCCTCCAGGTTTTCGCGGCCGCCATATTCGTTGGGGATCCACTCGCCGTGCTTGCGCGAGTAGTCGAGGTAGAGCATCGAGGCCACGGCGTCGACGCGAAGACCATCGAGATGGAATTTTTCGGCCCAGTAGAGCGCGTTGTTGATCAGATAGGACAGCACCTCGAGGCGACCGAAGTTGTAGATCGCCGTGTTCCAGTCCGGGTGGAAGCCCTTGCGCGGATCCTCGTGCTCGTAGAGCGCGGTGCCGTCGAAGTGGCTGAGGCCGTGCGCGTCCGTCGGGAAATGCGCCGGCACCCAGTCGAGGATGACGCCGATGCCGACCTTGTGGCAGCCGTTGACGAAGCGGGCAAAGCCTTCCGGATCGCCGAAGCGGGCGGTGGGCGCGTAGAGCCCGGTCGTCTGGTAGCCCCAGGAGGGATCATAGGGGTGCTCGGTGATCGGCAGGAATTCGATGTGGGTGAAGCCCATGTCGGTGACATAGGGGATCAGCCTTGAGGCGAGCTCGTCCCAGCTCAGGAAGCTGCCATCGTCGCGGCGCTGCCAGGAGCCGGCGTGGACCTCGTAGATGGAGACCGGCTGGCGGCGGTGATCGGCCTTCTCCCAGTGGCGCCGGTGCGCCTCGTCGTCCCAGTCCTGCTTCAGTTCTGGCGTCGTCACGGAAGCGTTCTTCGGCCGGAATTCGGCGCGGCGGGCGTAGGGATCCGCCTTCAACGGCAGCAGGTTGCCGTCCTTGCCGACGATCTCGAACTTGTACGACGAACCGACCGGCACGTCCGGGGCGAAGATCTCCCAGATGCCGGTATCGACGCGCAGGCGCATCACATGCAGCCGGCCATCCCAGTTGTTGAATTCCCCGACGACCGAGACGCGCCGCGCATTGGGGGCCCATACGGCGAAATGGAAACCGTCGATGCCTTCATGGCGGATCGGGTGGGCGCCCATCTTGTCGAAGAGGCGCAGATGCGACCCCTCGCGCACGAAATAGTCGTCCATCGGCCCCAGCACCGGACCGAAGCTGTAAGCATCGGTGACGGCCCATTCGTCGTCGCCGCGGCGGGCGCGGTAGCGGATCGGCCGCAGGTTCTCGGCCGTGACCGGTCCCTCGAAGAAGCCGGCCTCATGGCGCTGCTTCAGTTCGCCGATCGATGTACCGTCGAGGGCGAAGACGTCGACGGCCTCCGCACCGGGAATGAAGCAGCGGACATGGTAGCCGCCCGCCATCTGATGGATGCCGAGCACTGCGAAGGGGTTTGCATGCCGTCCTTCCAGGATCGCCTCTATCTCCGACGACGGGATTTCGCCAGGGGCTCTTCCGTCGTCAACAGCCAGTGGCGATCTTGTCATCAGGCTCTCCAGATCTCCGACGCGTACTGGCGAATAGTTCTGTCAGAGGAGAACCATCCCATCCGGGCGGTATTGCGAATCGTCTTTGAATACCAGGATTTAGGGTCGGTCCAGATTTGGTCAACGGTCCGCTGTGCGGCGGCGTAGGCATCGAAGTCGGCGGCGACCATGAACCAGTCGTGATTGTAGATGCCGTCGATCAGGCCGGCGAAACGCGACCGGTCGTCGGGAGAAAAGACGCCGGTGGCGATGGCGTCGAGCGCCTGCGCCAGCTCGCGTGAGCCTTCGATGATCTGCCGTGGCTCGTGGCCGGCGGCGCGGACATTGGCGACCTCTTCGGCGGTCATGCCGAAGATGACGATGTTGTCCTCGCCGACGTGATCGCGCATCTCGACATTGGCGCCGTCCAGCGTGCCGATGGTCAGCGCGCCGTTCAGCGCGAACTTCATGTTGCCGGTGCCGGAGGCTTCCATGCCGGCAGTCGAGATCTGCTCGGAGAGATCGGCGGCGGGCACCATGACCTCGGCCAGGGAGACGTTGTAGTTGGGAATGAAGACGATCTTCAGCAGGCCGCGCACGGCCGGGTCGTTGTTGATGACGCGGGCGACATCGTTGGCGAGCTTGATGATCAGCTTGGCGTTGTGATAGCTCGGCGCCGCCTTGCCGGCGAAGAGCTTGACGCGCGGCACCCAGTCGAGCTCGGGATGCGAGCGGATCTGGTCGTAGAGGGCGACCGCCTCGATGATGTTGAGGAGCTGGCGCTTGTATTCGTGGATGCGCTTGATCTGGATGTCGAACATGGCCGACGGATCGAGGCGCACGCCCATGCGGCTGCCGACGAGATTGGCGAGCTGCACCTTGTTGGCCCGCTTGATGGTGGCGAACTTCTCCTGGAACGACGCGTCATCCGCATAGGCGTCGAGATCGCGCAGGGCCTCGGTGTCGTCGAGGAACTTCTCGCCGATCGTGTCGCGGATCAGCGCGGTCAGGTCCGGGTTGCACTGCATCAGCCAGCGGCGCGGGGTGATGCCGTTGGTCTTGTTGTTGATGCGGGTGGGATAGAGGGTGTGGAGGTCGGAGAAGACCGTGACCTTCATCAGGTCCGTGTGCAGCGCCGAGACGCCGTTCGTCGAATGCGAGCCGACGAAGGCGAGGTTGCCCATGCGCACGCGCCGGTCGCCGTTCTCGTCGATCAGCGAGATGGAGCGGATCTGCGTTTCGGTGAAGCGCTTCTCCTTGCGGGCCTCCAGCAGGATCTTGGCGTTGATGGCGTAGACGAGCTGCATGTGGCGCGGCAAGAGCCGTTCGAACAGCGGCACCGGCCAGCTTTCCAGCGCCTCGGGCAGAAGCGTGTGGTTGGTATAGGAGAAGGTGTTGCGGGTGATCTCCCAGGCATCGTCGAAATCGACGCCGTGGACGTCGATCAGCAGGCGCAGCATCTCGCCGATCGACACCGCCGGATGGGTATCGTTCAGCTGGATGGCGACCTTGTCGGCCAGATTGGTGAAATCCGGATACTGCTGCAGGTGGCGGCGCAGAATGTCCTGGAGCGAGGCGGAGGAGAAGAAATA
>TARA_R110002020_G_scaffold48855_11_pt1 | contig 22443 bp, 19 predicted proteins | sample TARA_R110002020 | Tara Oceans TARA_R110002020 (sample SAMEA4396489) | marine metagenome | biome: Westerlies Biome; feature: [MES] marine water layer (ENVO:01000295) within the mesopelagic zone...; material: water (ENVO:00002006), including particulate matter (ENVO:01000060) such...
ATGGTCGCAGTGTGCGCGGTGGAGGGATGCATGCGCAACTCCTGCCCGGAGGCTTCGCGAACCGCCTTGTCGAGGTCGGAGCAAACCACCCCCGGTCCGCAGACCACGCTGCCGGGTCTGATGTCGCGGATGTCGTTGAGGTCTGCAAGGCTCAACACCACACCGCCGGACAACGGCATGGCCTGGCCGTAATTGCCGGTGCCGGTGCCGCGCGGAGTCACCGGAACCTCATGACGGTAACAGGCCTTGAGAACGCGGATCAGCTCCTCCTCGTTGCCGGGCGAGACCACGATATCACCGGTGACATGGTCGAGCTGACGCTTGAGAACCGGGGAATACCAGTAGAAGTCGCGGCTTTTCTGCTGAACGATCTTGTCGTTGTGCTCGATTCGAATGCCGTCAAGGTCGGCAATCAGTGCGGTCATGTCCATGGCTCAAAGCTCCATCAAGTCGTCAAGGTCCTGGTAGTCGGGGACAGTCGCGTCAATGAGCTTACCTTCTCGGATAAGTGTTCGGCGGCTTTCGGGTCGGGAGAGTAGTTCAGTCAGGCTTCGCCCGCGAAACAGAACGAGATCTGCTCCGGCGCCTGGCCTGAGGGTTCCTGCATCGGCAAGACCCATGGCACGGGCCGGATTGGTGGCAATCGTCGCCGGCCAGTTGCCGACAGGGTGGTCGAAATGCAGGATCCGTGTGGCTTCGCGGTAGACTTCCAGCACATCGAGATCGCCATAGGCGTAAAACGGATCGCGGGTGTTGTCGGAAGCGACGCAGACATTGATGCCGCGCGCGGCCATCTCGTGCAGCAGCGTCACACCGCGCCAGCGCGGCGTGGTGGCATTCGCGCGGCGATCCTGCAGATACATGTTGCACATAGGCAGCGAGACGACGGACAGGTCTGCGCGGGCGACCTTGTCGAGCGTCGCACTGATCCTGGCATCGGGCTGCCGGGCCAGCGAACAGCAATGGCCGACCAGGATCTTGCCCTCAAATCCATGGCGCAAAGCGGCCTCGGCGATGCAGTCGAGGGAAACGGCAGCGACATCATCGGTTTCATCGGCGTGGAAATCGAGATCAAGGCCGAGATCCATGGCTTTGGCAAAGATCCGGTCGAGAAGCACGTCCAGATCGGGCACCATGTAGGTCACCGCGCCAAGCACACCCTGATGGCGTGCAACGATGGCGGCCAACCGGCTGAACCAGGCCTCGTTGCGGGCTTCATCGATGCCGAACAGGCAGGCGGCCTGCAGTTCGATGCGGCCTTTCCAGCGCTCCCGGACAGTCTGAAACACTGGCCAGGATATGTCTTGCTGTGGCGCCACGGAATCGAGATGGGTGCGCAACGCCTTTGTGCCGTGGGCATAGGCGCAGCGCAGCGAAAACTCCATGCGCCGCTCGACATCGTTAGCTGACCAGCGGGCGCGGCGATCTTCGCCGACAGCCGTCAGCGCACCGGGGAAACTGCCGTCCGGATTGGGTTTGCGAGCCCAGATGTGGCCCTTGTCGATGTGGGTGTGGCAATCGACAAAGGCGGGAAAGGCAATGGCTCCCCGGCAATCAATGCCGCTGCCATCCCCTGATTGTGCATTGCCGTCGCCAATGGCGATGATGTTTCCGCCGGCGACATCGATCCTGCTCAGGGCGAACCCATCGGCATCAAACACCAGCCCTTCGACGCCTGAGACGTGGGACCGGTGCAGCCGCAGATTGGTCAGTGTGAAGACCCCGGACGCGGGCAGGGTGACGGTGGACGTCATCGCTTACTGCTCCTGCTTGAGCGCGCTCTCGTGCCAGCGGTGCAGCACGAGGTGGGAAATCCATGACAGGGTGAGAAAGATCACGATCCCGGTCAGGGAAATCAGGATGAGGGCGGCAAACAAGCGCGGTGCGTTGAGCCGGTAACCGGCTTCGATGATGCGCGAGGCAAGGCCCGAGGACTGACCGGCGGTTCCGGCCACAAATTCGGCAACCACAGCCCCGATCAGCGCCAGTCCGCCGGCGATTTTCAATCCGCCGAGGAAATAGGGCATGGCGGCGGGCAACCGGAGGTGCCACAGCGTCTGCCAGCGGGTGGCGCCGTTGAGCTTGAAGTAGTCAATCAGGTTGCGGTCGACCGAATTGAGGCCAAGCGTGGTGTTGGACAGGATCGGGAAGAACGCAACGATCCAGGCGCAAAGCAGCAATTTTGTCGTCTGATCGTCGATATAGATGTTGATCAGCGGGAAGATCGCCACGATCGGAGTCACCTGCAAAACAATGGCAAATGGAAACAGGCTCATCTCGATCCAGCGCGACTGGGTGAACAGAACCGACAGTCCGACCCCGCCGAAGACAGCGAGCGCCAGTGACAAAACGGTGATGCGCAGCGTCACCAGAAGCGAGGAAAACAACAATCCGGCGTCTTCGATCAGGGTGTTGAGCACCACGCCGGGGCGCGGCAGGATGTATTGCGGAATCTCGTTCCAGACACAGATGCGGTCCCAGAAATACACGGCAGCGGCCATGATGATCAGGGGCAACAGCCAGCGTCCGGTGCGTTCCATGCGGCGGTTACGTTCGCGGCGGGCTTCGTCGGCGTCAATGACGACTGCTGCATTCTCAATGGACGGCATCGGCAGCCTCCTTGCCCATGGCGCGCGACAGGGCGTCGGATGCATTGCGGCACAATTCGGCATAGTGCGTGGAGGTTCTGAACTGCGCATCGCGCGGGTAAGGCGCCTCGACAACGAGTTCTTCAAACACCCGGCCCGGATCGGCGGCCATGACGGTAATGCGGTTGGACAGAAAAACGCTCTCGAACACCGAGTGGGTGACGAAAATGACGGTAAACCGTCGCTCCTGCCACAACTCCAGCAGATCATTGTTGAGCTTGAAGCGGGTGATCTCGTCCAGTGCCGCGAAGGGTTCGTCCATCAGCAATATGCGCGGCTTGGTCACCAGACCGCGGGCGATGGAAACGCGCATTTTCATGCCACCGGAAAGTTCCCTGGGCACGGCATTTTCAAATCCGGTCAGATGCACCCTTTCGAGTACTTCCTTGATCTGTGGTTCGGCCTCGTTACGGGACATGCCGCGCAGGCGCAGGGGCAGCCAGACGTTGTCGTAGACGCTGGCCCACGGCAGCAATGTCGGTTCCTGAAAGACAAATCCGATGTCGTTCTGATCGAGCGGCGGTCCGCGCCAGTCGACGACGCCCTGGGTTGGCGCAGACAATCCGGCAATGATCCTCAGCGCGGTCGACTTGCCGCAGCCCGAGGGCCCGAGCAGGCTCATGAAGTCACCGTCGTTGACGGTCAGGTTGACCTTGTCGAGCGCGGTGACGCCGGAAGCGAATGTCTTGCCGATGGATTGCAGGATCAGGAAAGGATGTGTCCGGTCGGGCATAGGTGTCCAGAATGTGGGCTTGCGGAAGGCAAAGCCCGCCCGGATGATGTTATCCGGGCGGGCCGATCCGTTACTTCTTCAAATCGAGGCCGACACCATTGCCGACGTAATCGAGCGTGTAGGACGCCTTGATGTCGATATCGTCCTTGACCACGCCGGCCTTGACCATCTTGGCATAGAAACTCTCCATGCGCGCATCGGTCATGGCGCCGATACCCATGGTTTCTGTGTCGCCGGAATCAACGATGCCATATTCCTTGAGCTTGTCGATCGAGAAGGCGATCTGCTCGTCCGTCATGTCCGGATTGTCTTTCTGGATCATGGCGTTGGCGGCGGCATTGTCGCCGTAGAGATAATTGTACCAGCCCTTGATCGAGCCATCGACGAAGCATTTGACCACTTCCGGCTTCGTATCAATCGTGTTCTGCATGACTTCGATCGTGGTCGAATAGGTGTCGAAGCCGTAATCGGCAACGAGGAACAGATTGGGTTTGAAGCCGCCTTCGCGCTCGACCGCGAAAGGCTCGGAAGTGATGTAGCCCTGCTGCGCGGATTTCGGGTTGGCGATGAAAGGCGCCGGGTTGAAGGTGTAGGGCACACGTTTGGAGGCGTCGAAGCCAAACTCGGTGATCATGTATTGATAATAGCTCTGGAAACCAGCATCGCCCAAAATGAACTGTTCGGCGTTTTTCAGCTCTTCCCAGGTATCAAGGCCCTGACCGGGATGGGTCATGATAACCTGCGGTTCCTTCTGAAAAGTGGCGGCGACAACCTTGACCGGGATATTCTGTTCCACCGCGGAGAAAGCTTCCAGCATGTTGCCGCCCATGTGGAACTCGATCTTGCCTGCCAGCAAAAGGGCGCGGTTGTTCACCTGGGGCCCGCCCTGCGCGATGGTGACATCAAGTCCGCAGGCCGCGTAAGTGCCATCGGCGACAGACTGATAGAAACCGCCATGTTCCGGCTGCGCCAGCCAGTTTGTGCCAAAAGTGACATTTTCAGCGGCAGACGCCTGCGCGCTCAAAGCCAGGGTGACCGCCAGTGCGGCCGAGGAACGAAGAAGAAGCGTCATGTACACCATCCCTTTTCATATGAACGGAATTCCATATCGAATTCCGTATTTCGGACTACACGGGTATCTAGCAAACCGCATGCCATGAGCTGTGAACACGGGTCTGTCGAGATCGCATACCCCAAACTGCCCAGGTGTTTTGTCTGATCGCGTCTTACGTAAGCATACCGCCTAATTTTTCATCTGCAATTGGCGTTACGCCGAGAAGCTCGCCCATTCCAGGCCGGCATGGGATAGACTAAGAAAACCTTTCAAGACTTGACGGAGTCCTTGCACATGACTGGCGAGATGAAACACCACACTCCACCCTCGATCCGCGCTCCATTCGCCCGGTACAGCCACGCCGTGGAAGTGCCGCCAGGACACCGCCTTGTGTTTTGTTCAGGGCAGTTGTCGATTACCGTGGATGATCATATTCCGGAATCGGCGGAAGCGCAGACCGAGCTTTGCTTTGACAATATCGCGGCTGTGCTGAACTCGGCCGGATTGGAATTGGCCAATATCGTCAGGATAAATGCCTATGTCACGGATCGGGCTCATTTGCCCGGTTACATGAAAGTGCGTGACCGGCTGTTTGCGGATCCGGCGCCGGCCTCGACACTGATGATCGTCTCTGGTTTCGCGCGTGAGGCTTTCAAGGTCGAGATCGAAGTCATTGCCGCCGCGCCGGAACAGGACTGGGGTATGAAGGAGAATGAAGATGATACGGAAAATCTGGTGGGGTGATTTCACCACGCGCGAATTCGATGACCTCGATCCGGACAGGACAATTGCCGTGCTTCCGGTCGCGGCAATCGAGCAGCACGGGCCGCATCTTCCTGTTTCCACCGACAGTTCCATCATGAAGGGCATGCTGGAGACTGTCATCGCGCATGCGCCGGACGATCTGGATATCCGCATCCTGCCGGTGCAGTGCGTGGGCAAGTCCAACGAGCATCAGCACGCACGGGGAACCCTGACCATTCCCGCCGCCACCCTGATTGATCATTGGGTCGAGCTTGGCCATTCGATCGCCCGCGCGGGGATCCGCAAGGTGGTGCTGGTCAATTCGCATGGCGGCAATGAAGAGGTAATGGGCATCGTGGCCCGAGAACTCAGGGTGCGCGCCAGAATGCTGGCGGTGAAGACGTCCTGGATGCGGTTTGGCTTGCCGGACGGAATGTTCAGCAAAACAGAAACGGCTTACGGCATTCACGGCGGCGATGTCGAAACATCGCTGATGCTGCATTTCCGGCCTGAGCTTGTGACAATGGACAAGGCGGAGAATTTTGTCTCTTCGGTGACGCTGGCCGAAAAGGAGTTCAGCCTGCTGCGGCATACCGGTCCGCATGCATTCGCCTGGATTGCCAGCGACCTGAATGCATCCGGCGCGGTCGGCGAGGCGGCCCTGGCGACGCCAGCCAAGGGTGAAGCGACGGCGCGTCATCAGGCAAAAGGCTTTCTCGATCTGATGAAGGATGTTCGTGCCGCCAAACTCGACGATTGGCTGGCGTGAAGGCGCCACAGCGCTGATTGCGGCGCAGCGTCAGGACTTCGGAATGGTCTTGATGCGGGCAACTTTGCCGACAATCTCGGACGTCAAAAGTGTCGTGAACTTGATATTGAGGGTGTAGTTGCCCTGGCTTCTGGCTTTGCCATGCACTTTGGACCCCAGGCCGGGAATGATGATGTACACATCCTCGGCCTTTTTCGGAAAATAGTCAGAGGTGATGAGGCAGCCATCCTCACTAAGATTGACCAGCCAGGACGGTACGGCGATGTGCTCGTCGCCGTCACGTCTTCGGACGTGGGTTATCACCGGACAATTGGCGTCGCGGCGCAAATAGACCGCCTCTCGGTCCTTCATATTGCCCAGGCGGGTCAGCGCATGATTTTTCGGCTCCATGGTTTTCGTCCTCACATAGCCGCAGAATACTTGGCTTGAGACTGGCATGCCGAAGCTAATGAATTGTTTACGGATTGGTCGAATTATGACAGGTCAACCGTGATCCGGTTTGAGTGCACACCGGACCCGTGCGGGCGGGCCAATCGATGGTTCCTCCGTTTGCACAGGTTCAACTTGCAGGGCGAGCCTAACCGAATCGGGCTGTTTATCAACGCTTTAATTATGAAATACGGCTTGCCGGCGCAGCGCGGGCTTGAGTTTGACGCCCACTATCTTCAGTTTGTGACTCATGCCCAGTTTCGAGACCACCCGCCGTGTTCCGCATTCTCCGCGCCAGATGTTTGATCTGGTTGGCGATGTCGAGCGATATCCGGAATTCCTGCCGCTGTGCGAGGCGCTGAACGTTCGCTCGCGAAAGGAACGCGATGGCAAGGCGCTGCTGATTGCAGATATGACGGTGGGCTACAAGGCGATCCGCGAGACCTTCACCAGCCAGGTGCTGCTGAAGCCCGATGAACTTGCCATCGACGTCAAATATCTTGATGGTCCATTCAAGTATCTCGACAACAAATGGAATTTCGAGCCGCACGATGAGGCCGGATGCGAGATCAGGTTCTTCATTGATTACGAGTTCAAGAGCAGGATGCTGGGCATGCTGATGGGCACGATGTTCGACCGCGCCTTCCGGATGTTCGCCGAAGCCTTCGAGAAACGCGCCGGAGCCATTTACGGCGCCCCCGGCGTCTCCTGATACAATCAGTTACGCCGATTTCGCGCGGTTGATCAGGGCTTCCAGTGCTGCGCGCACAGTCGCCGCGCGGATCATGTCGCGACTCCAGGACGGATCCCAGCGCAACTCGACGGCGCTGGTCAGATCCTCAGGACCGGACAGCCCCATCCAGACCAGACCAACCGGCTTGAGCTCTGTACCGCCGCCGGGGCCGGCGACGCCGGTCACCGATACGGTAAACCCCGCCTGTGAGCGTCGCCGTGCGCCGAGCGCCATTTCCGTGGCGACCTGAGCCGAGACCGCACCGAAGCTCTCGAGCGTCGAGGCGCGAACCCCCAGCATGTCCTGCTTGGCCTGATTTGTGTAGGTCACGAAACCGCGGTCGAACACCACTGAAGACCCGGCGATGTCGGTGATGGCGCCGGCGATCAGCCCGCCGGTGCAGGATTCAGCCGTCGCCACCATCGCGCCGATTTCAGAAAATGTCTCAAGGATTTCCTGCGCCAGCAGGCGACTGTCGGCACGGATTTCGGCGAGCATGTCAGCCTCGGTCATCGCTGGTCTCCAAACACAACAGTGGCTGTGGCGATGGCGGCGATGCCTTCGCGGCGACCGGCAAAGCCAAGTTTTTCATTGGTTGTAGCCTTGACCGAACAGCGGTCGATCGAAATGTCGAGGATCCGGGCCAGTTCGGCGCGCATCGCCTGCCTGTGCGGTCCGATCTTCGGCGCCTCGGCGATCAGCGAAACATCGGCGTTCATGATCACGCCGCCGGTGTCCCGGACTATCCGGGCGGCGTGAGCGAGAAAGATGTCCGATGCGGCGCCGCGCCATTGCGGGTCGGATGGCGGAAAATGATCGCCGATATCACCGGCGGCGCAGGTGGCCAGCAGTGCGTCCGTCAGCGCATGCAGGCCGACATCGGCGTCGGAATGTCCGTCAAGCCGCTGATCATGCGGTATTTCCACCCCGCACAGTGTAACAAAGTCGCCCGGCACCAATTGGTGCACATCATAACCGTTTCCGGTGCGAACATCGGGCAACCGTGATGGCGAAAGAGCCTCGTCGGCCATGGCAATATCCTCGGCGGTGGTGAGCTTGATGTTGGAAGGATGCGCCGGCGTCAAACGTACGCCCAGTCCTGCCCATTCCGCAATTGCGCAATCATCGGTGAACCCGATAGCAGTCTCAGTCGCGGCGTTGGCGTGGGCAGTTGAAATCATCTTGAAATCAAAGCCCTGCGGTGTCTGGGCGGCGAACAGGCCTGAGCGCGAAACGGTGCCTGCAACCTGGCCATTGGCGTCGCAGCGCTTTAGCGTGTCGGCCACTGCGACAGCGGGCAGGGCGGCCATGGAGCCCGCGTTCAGCGCCTCAAGCACGCCATCAATAATCTCATGGGTCACGAACGGACGAACCGCGTCGTGAATCAACACATGGCGCGGCGGCGATGCTGACAGCGCCTGAAGGCCTGCGCGAACCGAGGCCTGCCGGTCGGCGCCGCCGAAAACCGTGCGGACGCTGGCCATGCCGGAAAGCCCAGTGGTGGCCGCGGCATAAAGGGCTTGATCATCGGCATGAATGACGACCACGACTTCAGCGCAATCGGGATGCGACAGGAAGGCCGAAAGCGTTCGGGCAATCACCGGGCGTCCGCCAATCCAACGGTACTGTTTCGGCCCGTTTTCCGGTGAACCGGCCCGCTCACCGCGGCCTGCGGCAACAATTACCAGGCCGAATTTTTGTGCATTGTTCATTTACATACAGATCCCGCGACCCTAACTCCGCAGGTGTTTAGAGCTTGTATCGCGTGGAAAAAAGCTCTTTCGCTTTTTTCTCGGCAACCGGCCGATTACAGCTTGGCAACACCACGGTAATTGGCTAAAAAAAGGGCAACGATGAAAGTTGCGCGATACGTATGCAAAATATCAACGCCATTTTAAGTCAGCCGCTTCAGATCGGATCTGTCAGGGCGCGGAACCGGGTGTTTCTGGCGCCGCTGTCTGGCATCTCCGACCTGCCGTTCCGGCAATTGGCGTGGAAACATGGCGCGGGGCTGGTTTTCACCGAAATGGTGGCAAGCCGGGAACTGGTCACGGAGCGGCGCGAATCGCAGGTCCGTTTGCGTGGCGACGGCATCGATCCGCATGTGGTGCAGCTTGCTGGCCGTGAAGCCTGGTGGATGGGCGAGGCGGCCCGCATTGCCGAGGCCGAAGGCGCGTCGATGATCGACATCAATATGGGGTGCCCGGCCAAGAAGGTAACAGGCGGATATTCCGGCTCGGCGCTGATGCGCGACCCCGATCATGCGCTGGGGCTGATCGAGGCGACAATCAAGGCGGTTTGCGTACCGGTAACGCTGAAGATGCGGCTTGGCTGGGACGATGACAGTCACAATGCGGCCCTGATCGCGGCGCGGGCGGAAGCCGCCGGCGTTCAGATGATCACGGTCCACGGCCGCACCCGCATGCAGTTTTACGAGGGCGTGGCCAATTGGGACGCCATCGCCCGTGTCCGGGATGCCGTCACCGTGCCGTTGATCGCCAATGGCGATGTGGATTCGCTCTCCGCCATCACCGAGTGCCTGCGCCGTTCGGGCGCCGATGCTGTCATGGTCGGGCGGGCCTCTCGCGGTCAGCCGTGGATTTGCGGAGAACTGGCCGGTTCGGGCAGCGTACCCGCACCCAGTGCCGAGCGCGCGGACGTGGCGCTCGCGCATTACCGGATGATGATTGACCATTACGGCGAGGATGTCGGCGTACGCCATGCCCGCAAGCATATCGGCTGGTATCTGGACACGCTTGCGCCGTTTGCTCCGATCGCGCTGAAAAGGGCGATGATGACGTCGCGCAATCCCGACGAAGTGCTGACCATGTTCGCCGAGGCGCTTGGCGGCGACACTGTGTCCGCCTCGTTGATGGAGGGTGCTGCGTGACCGAAAAACTCGACGATCAGATTGTCGCCGCCGATGCGCAAACGGCCGGCATGGTGCTCAACGCCATCCAGCATCCCGTGATCATGGTCGATGGCGAGAGCTTGGTGTGTTTCGCCAACTGGGAAGCGGAGTCGTTTTTCGCCGCCAGCGCCAGCCATCTCGGCCGCCACAAGCTCGATGCCTTCATTCCGTTCGGAAGCCCTTTGCTCGAGCTCATCGAACAGGTGCGGGACCGCCGCGCCGCCGTGAATGAATACCGTGTGGATCTCAGTTCACCCCGCCTTGGCAATGACAAGCTGGTCGATCTCTATGTCGCGCCGGTGGCTGGCCTGCCCGGCAATGTCGTCGTGGTGTTTCAGGAACGCTCGATGGCCGACAAGATCGACCGGCAACTGACCCATCGCGCGGCTGCCCGCTCGGTTACCGGACTGGCCTCGATGCTGGCGCACGAAATCAAGAATCCGCTGTCGGGCATCCGTGGCGCCGCGCAACTGCTGGAAACGTCGGTAGGCGATGAAGATCGCGTACTTGCCCGGTTGATCCGCGATGAAACCGACCGCATTGTTTCGCTGGTCGACCGGATGGAGATCTTTTCCGACGAACGGCCGGTGGACCGGGTGCCGGTCAACATTCACTCGGTACTCGATCATGTGAAGGCCGTGGCCAAGGCGGGATTTGCGCGCCGGATCAAGTTCGTCGAGCTTTACGATCCCTCGCTTCCAGCCGTAAAGGCCAATCGCGATCAGCTGGTGCAGGTGTTCCTCAACCTGGTCAAGAACGCGGCGGAAGCGATTGGCGACGATCCAGATGGAGAGATCGTGCTGACCACAGCCTATCGTCCGGGCATTCGGCTCTCTGTTGCGGGAACCCGCGAAAAGGTTTCGTTGCCGCTCGAATTTTGCGTTCAGGACAATGGGCCCGGCGTACCTGCGGATCTGATCCAGCATCTGTTTGATCCGTTCATCACCACCAAGACCAATGGCTCGGGGCTGGGATTGGCGCTCGTCGCCAAGATCGTCGGCGGCCATGGCGGGATCGTCGAATGCGATAGCCAGAGCCGCAAAACCACATTCCGCATTCTCATGCCGGTCTCGCCCGACGGCCGGCCAATCGAGCAGTTGCCGTCTTCCAAGAGCAAGGCAACCGGCCAAAAGGACTGATATGATGGGCAAAGCAACCATACTTGTCGCCGACGATGACGCAGCGATCCGCACGGTCCTCAATCAGGCGCTCAGCCGCGCCGGCTATGAAGTCCGCATCACCTCGAACGCCGCCACACTGTGGCGCTGGGTTTCGGCCGGGGACGGCGATCTGGTGATCACCGATGTGGTGATGCCCGATGAGAACGCCTTTGATCTGCTGCCGCGAATCCGCCGGGCGCGCCCGGATCTGCCGGTGCTGGTGATGAGTGCGCAAAATACCTTCATGACCGCTATCAAGGCGTCCGAGTGCGGCGCCTATGACTATCTGCCCAAGCCCTTCGATCTCACCGAGATGATCGGCACCATCGGACGCGCGCTGTCCGAGCCGCGCAAGCTTGCAGCCCAGCCCGAGGAATCCAGCGAGGGCATGCCGCTGGTGGGACGTTCCACCGCGATGCAGGAGATCTACCGGGTTCTGGCCCGGCTGATGCAAACCGATCTGACGCTGATGATCACCGGCGAATCGGGAACCGGCAAGGAGCTCGTGGCCCGCGCGCTGCATGATTACGGCAAGCGCCGAAACGGTCCGTTTGTCGCCATCAACATGGCCGCGATTCCGCGTGACCTGATCGAATCAGAGCTTTTCGGCCACGAAAAGGGCGCCTTTACCGGCGCGCAGAACAAATCCACCGGCCGGTTTGAGCAGGCCGAGGGCGGAACCCTGTTTCTTGATGAAATCGGTGACATGCCGATGGAGGCGCAGACCCGGCTGCTCAGGGTGTTGCAGCAGGGCGAGTACACCACCGTGGGCGGCCGCACCCCGATCAGGACCGATGTCCGGATCGTCGCTGCGACCAACAAGGATCTCAAGATCCTGATCAATCAGGGCCTGTTTCGCGAGGATCTGTTTTACCGTCTTAACGTGGTGCCGCTGCGTCTGCCATCTCTGAGGGACCGGGCCGAGGATGTGCCGGACCTGGTGCGCCATTTTGTTCGCCAGGCCGTTGGCGAGGGGCTCGACGCCAAGCGGTTTGACGGCGAAGCGCTTGAATTGCTCAAGGCCTATGCCTGGCCGGGCAATGTGCGGGAACTGGAAAACGTGGTGCGCCGGGTCATGGCGCTTTATCCCCAGGATGTCATCACCCGCGAAATCATCGACAACGAACTCAGGATCGAATCCCCCGAACCGGCATCGCCGCAGGGATCTTCCTCGATCGGGCCGACAACCATTGCCCAATCGGTGGAGGAAAACATGCGGCGTTATTTCGCCGGATTCGGCGAGGGGTTGCCGCCTTCAGGACTGTATCAACGGGTGCTTGAGGAGGTCGAGTATCCGCTGATACTGGCGGCCCTGACAGCGACACGGGGCAATCAGATCAAGGCGGCGGATCTGCTGGGGCTGAACCGCAACACCTTGCGCAAGAAGATCCGCGAACTCGGGGTCACGGTCTACCGTTCGCCGCGGCTTGCCTGACCTGCAGCGCTGGCTCCGGCAAGTTGCGCGAGGAACCCCGACACCGTGGATTTTCGTCTGTACGTGGTCGACCAAACGCGGACCGCGTGAAAACGACATGCATTTGACATCAATGTGGTTCACGTAAAGCCTGGTCCGGCTTGACAGGCTTTGCGAGAAAGTTGCATTTTCGCCACATTGTGTTGCTTGTTCGCAACGATGCAATCCTGGCGAAATTGGAGCAGCAAGGAATTGACGGCGATCGATACAGCTCCGGACCCAGCGGAAACTGAACCGGCTTTCACTGAAACGGCGATTGCCGGACAGGAAGCCCGGCAGCGCCGGAACCTGTTTACCCTTCCCGGTGTTGCACTGGTCGGTTCGGCCTTCCTGAGCGCCTTGATCTCCTTCTCGATCCTGCTCGGACTGACACCGATTGAACCGGTCGACCAGGTTGTGCTCGCTGCGCTGGTGATCAACCTGATCTTCGTCATCGGGCTGGTTACGCTGGTCTTGCTGGAGATCCGGACGCTGCTCAAGGCGCGGCGACGGGGCAAGGCTGCGGCGCGGCTTCACATTCGCATTGTGGGGCTGTTTTCCATCGTGGCGATTCTTCCCGCGATTATGGTCGCCATCGTCGCTTCGATCACGCTGGATGTCGGATTAGACCGTTGGTTTTCGCTCAGAACCAAATCGATCGTCAATTCGTCGCTCTCCGTGGCACAGGCCTATGTGCTCGAGAATGCGCGGTTTCTGCAGGGACAGACAGTCTCGATGGCGAACGATCTCGACAATGCGCGTTCGCTTTACACGCTTGACCGCGTCGGATTCGAGCAATTCATGACGCGTCAGGCGGTCGGCCGCGGGCTTCTGGGTGCGTTCCTGGTGCGTCAGGATGGCAGTGTCATTTCGCAAGCCGACATCGAGACCGAACGCCCGCTTCCCGCGGTGCCGCAAGAGGCGCTCAAGGACGCGGTCAAGGGCCAGCCGACCCTGATCCCGCCAGGGGTGACCAATCTGGTCGGTGCATTGATACCGCTTCAGCAGATCGACAACACGCTGTTGTATACGGTCCGTGTGGTGGATCCGGAAGTCATGCGCTCCATGCGCCTGATGGAAGAGGCCACCCAGGAATATCAGACGCTCGAGCAGGGCCGGACATCGTTGCAACTGGCCTTTGGCATCCTGTATCTCGGATTTGCGTTGATCGTGCTGCTGTCGGCAATCTGGACCGCGATTGCCGTCGCCGACCGGCTGGTTCGTCCGATCAGGATCCTGATCGGCGCGTCCGACGATGTGGCAAATGGCAATCTCGACATTTCGGTGCCGGTGCATGCTTCAGATGGCGATGTCGGTTCGCTCGCCCAGACTTTCAACAACATGATCGTTCAGATCCGCACCCAGCGTGACCAGATTCTGTCGGCGAAAGACCAGATCGACGATCGCCGCCGCTTTACCGAAGCCGTGCTGTCGGGCGTTTCCGCCGGTGTGGTGGGCGTCGATCACCAGGGCGCGATAACCATCGCCAACCGGTCGGCGCGCGATATCTTGGGCAGCAACGGCACCGAAGTGATCGGCAACAGGTTTACCGAAGTCGCACCGGAATTCGAGACCGTAATGGCAGAGGCAGCGATGCGGCCGAGAGCCGATGCCCGGGCTCAGATAACGTTGCACCGCGGCGGCAAGGAACGTACGCTCAACGTCAAGGTCACCCGGGAAGAAACCCACGATCAGCTCGAATCCTTCGTCGTTACCCTGGATGATATCACCGACCTGGTGATCGCACAGCGCTCGACCGCCTGGGCCGATGTTGCCCGCCGCATCGCCCACGAAATCAAGAACCCGCTGACGCCGATACAGCTTTCCGCCGAACGCATCCGCCGCCGCTACGGAAAGCAAATTCCCGATGATGACCGGGCCATCTTTGATCAATGCACCGACACGATCGTGCGCCAGGTCGAGGACATTGGCCGGATGGTCGATGAGTTTTCCTCCTTTGCGCGCATGCCCAAACCCTCAAAGGCCCGGGCAGATCTGCGCGACATCCTCAAGGATGCGGTATTCCTGCGTGAAGTCAGCCGGAATGACATTGAATTCATCAGAGAAATCCCTGAGGAACCGCTTGAGGGCGAATTTGATCCGCGGATGCTTGGCCAGGCTTTCGGCAACCTGATAAAGAACGCCACCGAGGCAATCGATGCGGTTCCGCCAGATGATGAACGCACCGGCAAGACCATCATCGTGCGGGCCGAACGTTCTGCCGATGGGCGCGAATACATTGTCGATATCATCGACAATGGCCGCGGTCTGCCGGGTGAAAACAGGCACCGGCTGCTCGAACCCTATACGACGATGCGCGACAAGGGCACGGGTCTTGGCCTAGCTATTGTCAAGAAAATCATAGATGACCACGGTGGCGAGATCCAGTTGCGCGACGCGCCGGCGGAGGTCGACGGAGGCAAGGGCGCAATGATTTCAGTCCGCCTTCCGGTGGATGCGCCTGCGCCCGCCGAAGAAGACGAACATGCAAAGGAACCGGCAGATGGCGTCTGACATTCTGGTCGTTGATGACGAGGCGGATATTCGCGAGATCGTATCGGGTATTCTGGACGACGAGGGGCACGAAACCCGGATGGCGGCCGACAGCGATTCGGCGCTTGCAGCGATTTCCGACCGGGTGCCGCGATTGATTTTTCTCGATATCTGGCTGCAGGGAAGCCGTCTGGACGGACTGGCCTTGCTCGATGAAATCAAGGCCCGATATCCCGACCTTCCGGTTGTGATGATCTCGGGTCACGGCAATATCGAAACCGCGGTGTCGGCGATCAAGCGCGGCGCCTATGATTTCATTGAAAAGCCATTCAAGGCTGACCGGCTGGTGCTGGTGGCCTCCCGGGCGATTGAAACCTCGAAACTCAAGCGCGAGGTTTCCGAACTCAAGAAACGCTCCGGAGATCCGGTGGAACTGATCGGAACATCGGTTGCAGTTTCGCAACTCAAGCAAAGCATCGACAAGATTGCACCGACCAACAGCCGTGTGATGATTCTGGGCTCGTCGGGGACCGGCAAGGAACTGGTGGCGCGTCTTATTCACCGGAAATCCTCCCGCGCGGGCGGACCCTTTGTCGTTCTCAATGCAGCAGCCATTACGCCCGAGCGCATGGAAGTGGCGCTGTTCGGCACCGAGAGCGCGGCCAGCCATGAACGCAAGGTCGGCGCGCTGGAGGAGGCGCATGGCGGCATTCTTTACCTCGATGAAGTGGCTGATATGCCGCGCGGCACCCAAAACAAGATATTGCGGGTGCTGGTCGATCAGCAGTTCGAGCGGGTTGGCGGTACCAAGCGGGTCAAGGTGGATGTGCGCATCATTTCCTCGACGGCGCGCAATCTCGAGGAATTGATCGCCGCAGGCGAGTTCCGCGAAGATCTTTACCACCGCCTGGCCGTGGTTCCGATCAAGGTGCCCTCGCTCAGCGAGCGGCGCGAGGACATTCCCTTTCTGGTCGACATGTTCATGCGGCAGGTATCCGAACAGGCCGGCATCAGGAACCGCCGCATCGGCGAGGATGCGCTGGCAGTGATCCAGGCCCACACCTGGCCAGGCAATATCAGGCAATTGCGCAACTATATGGAACGGCTGATGATCTTGGCCCGATCCGACGGCCCGGACACGGTGATCAGCGCCGACATGCTGCCCGATGATGTCTCCGACATGCTGCCCAAGACGTCAGCGGCGGGTTCAAACCACATCATGACGCTGCCGCTGCGCGAGGCGCGCGAACTGTTCGAACGTGATTACCTGATCGCCCAGATCAACCGGTTCGGCGGCAATATTTCCAGAACCGCCGAATTTGTCGGGATGGAGCGGTCCGCACTGCATCGCAAATTGAAATCGCTTGGCGTATAAGCAGCGCGAAGCGGCCACGGCCGCCACATCTCAATTCCGCCTGACAACGCAGGCAAGGGGAGCGCAATGAAAGTCATCATTTGCGGTGCGGGACGGGTAGGGTACGGCATCGCCGAACGCCTGGCCGCCGAGGACAATGACGTCTCGGTGATCGACACGTCAGCCACACTTGTCCAGGCGATTCGCGACACGCTCGATGTGCGCAGCTATGTCGGTCACGGCGCGCACCCCGATGTACTTGCCCAGGCAGGCGCAGACCAGGCCGACATGATCATTGCCGTCACGCTGTATGACGAGATCAACATGGTCGCCTGTCAGGTGGCCCACTCACTGTTCAATGTGCCGACCAAGATTGCCCGTATCCGTGCCCAATCCTACCTGAAATCGCATTGGGCGGATCTGTTTTCGCGCGACCACATGCCGATTGATGTGATCATCTCGCCGGAAGTCGAGGTCGGCCAGATGGTGCTGCGCCGGATCGCGCTGCCGGGCGCCACCGATGCAGTCAGGTTCGCCGATGACAAGGTGGCGATGGTGGCCATCGAGTGCCTTGAGGATTGTCCGGTGGTCAACACGCCGCTGGTGCAGTTGAGCGAATTGTTTCCCGACCTGCTTGCCACCGTGGTCGGGGTCTGGCGTAACGAGAAACTCTTCGTGCCGCATTCGAGCGACCAACTCGAAACCGGAGACCTGGCATATGTCGTCTGCGACCGCGATCATGTGCGCCGCACGCTGGGCCTGTTCGGCCACGAGGAGCAGGAAGCCGGGCGTATCGTCATCGCCGGCGGCGGCAATATCGGCTATTACGTCGCCGCGGCGATCGAGGAGCGGCAGCCCAAAACCAGGGTCAAGATTATCGAGGCCGACCGCAGCCGCGCCGTGTCGATCGCGGATTCGCTGTCGCGCACCGTAGTGCTCAACGGGTCTTCGCTGGATCAGGACATTCTGGTGGAGGCCGACATCCAGAATGCCGACCTGATGGTTGCGCTGACCAATGACGATCAGGTCAACATACTAGCCTCGGTGATGGCCAAACGGCTGGGCTGCAAGGCCAATCTCGCCCTGATCAACAATCCGTCCTACCAGTCCTTCACCAAGACTATGGGGATCGATGCCCATATCAACCCGCGCGCGGTGACCATTTCGCGAATTCTCCAGCATGTCAGACGGGGACGTATCCGCGCGGTGTATTCGGTGCAGAAGGGGGCGGCGGAAGTGATCGAGGCCGAAGCGCTGGAGACTTCTCCGCTGGTTGGAAAACCATTGCGAAGCCTTGACTTGCCTGACGGCGTGCGGATCGGCGCGATCTACCGCGACAAGCAGGTGCTGCGGCCCGACGGTTCGCTCAAGATCAAGGCCAAGGATCGGGTGGTGATGTTTGCGGCTCTGGAATCCGTGCGCCATGTCGAGCAGATGTTCCGCGTAAGCCTAGAGTTCTTCTGATCTCATGCTAGGTGTCCTGCACGTACTGGCAGTTGCATCCGCAGGGCTTTGTGCACTGGTGGTGCCGGCGGTTTTGTTCGCCATCGCAGATGGCATGCGGGATCTGGCGCTCTCCATGCTGCTGGTCGGCGCGCTCGGCGTGTTCGCCGCCCTGATGGTGCTCGCGGCCATTTCCGGATTTGAACGCAGACTGGGACGGGCATCCGGCTATCTGGCGCTTGTGGCGGTTTGGGTTCTGCTGCCGGTTTTCGCGGCGGTGTCGTTCAAGACGCTTGCCGGGTTGAGTTGGATTGATTCATGGTTTGAGGCAGTTGCGGCACTTACCACATCAGGATCGTCCTTGCTGACCCGTGAAACCGCGCCTCAGGCGATCCTGTTCTGGCGCTCATCGATCGAATGGTATGGCGGCTTCCTGACGCTTGTGTCGATCATCCATGTTCTGGCGCCAGGCGGTTTTGGCGGACTTCCCGCCGGGGATCGCCGCATCATTACCGGCTATGCCAGCGACATGACGGTCGATCTCGCCGAATTCCGCGAGGTGCTGGGTCAATATATCCTGATGACATTCATCGTGTTCGTCGGACTGATGCTGACTGGCGTCGATGGACCATTTGCAGCGATGATGGCGATGATGGCGATCGCAACCGGTGGGTTTCTTCCCTTCGACGGGGCGCTTGAAAATCATGCCGGCCCTCTGGCGCAACTGGTGTTGGCGGCGGGCCTGGCACTGGGGACCGTCAGCGTGTTCTGGCGCCGGCGATTGTTGCGCTCGCCCAAACACTTTTTCAGGGTCAATCCGGAAACTGCCATCATCACCATGGCCATCCTGCTGGTCGCACTGCTGTTTGCTGTTCGGATTTCAACTGTTTCGGGAGGTGCGGATCTGGGACCGATTCTGGCGGAAAGCCTGCTGACGTCTTCTTCGCTGATTGCCACCAGCGGCATAGAGAGCCGGCCAGGCGTCATCGCGCTCTGGCCGGATATCATTGTTCTGGTGATTGTTCTCATCGGCGGTGGTATCTATTCGACGACCGGCGGGGTCAAGGTCTACCGGATTGCGGCGATGGCAATTCATTCCGCCCGCGAACTCAACCTTCTGATCTATCCCAGCAGCGTGACCAGCCTTCGGTTCGGCAAGACGACGATCGACGAGGAGAGCATGCGCGCGATCTGGACCTATTTCGTGCTGTCGCTGTTGATTATAGCTTTTGCGGCGATCGGGTTCACCTTGAGCGCCACGAATTTCGAGGGTGGAATCACCATGACCATCGCGTTTTTCGCCAATGCCGGGCCGGTTTACGAGGCCTTGATTCCGCCTTCATATGCGACCGACCCGGTGAACCAGGCCTGGCCGCAACTGGCCGCGATGCCGGCATCGGCAAAGCTTGCGGCGATCGCGGTGATGACTTTGGGACGCCTTGAAGTGATGGTGGTTTTTGCCGTTCTGAACCTACGGTACTGGATCAATCGTTAGCGTTCGATGCCCGGCAAAACCTTGCCCGCACATCGAAATCAAGTGTTTACAAACGCTCATAACAATGATCTTCTGCTTTACGTTCGGACGAGCGAAATTCTGTCAGCGGCAAGCCAACAAAATCTGTCTGTCAGAGGGAACAAAAGTGTTGGGAACTTGACGTTACGGAAGGCCGCGAGGCACATACCGGATTGCCTTGAAAGGCAATTTTTGTTGGGAACCGAACGATTGCGATAACGACCTGCGGCTGCGCGGGCAAGAAAAAGACGGATAAATAGGCGCAATGGCGGAGCGTTCACAAAACCTGCAGGATCTTTTTCTCAACACGGTTCGGAAGCAGAAAATCTCCCTGACGATCTTTTTGATCAACGGAGTGAAGCTGACCGGCGTGGTGACATCTTTCGATAATTTCTGTGTTCTGCTAAGACGTGATGGTCATTCGCAGCTTGTCTACAAGCATGCGATATCCACCATTATGCCGAGCCAGCCGGTCCAGATGTTCGAGAATGAGGACGCCGGCGACGGCGCCTGACAGGACAACTCACATCGAAACAGTTGATAATACTGGAAATTTCATCGACCCGGACGGCAAGTCCGGGGTCACGCGCGCAATCGTGCTCATTCCGGCATTGCGGACCCGTAATCCAGCGCCCGGCAGCGGCCCCGAAGGCGGTCACATGGCCAAGCGCCCCGATACCCACCGCATGGAAGAAGCCATCGGCCTGGCAGGCGCCATTGAGCTCCAGGTCGCCGAAGCGCTGATCATCCCGATCTCCGCTCCGAGGCCTTCGACCCTGTTCGGCAAGGGCAAGATGCTCGAGATCAAGGCGCTGATCGACTCGTCTGGCTCGGAACTGGTCATTGTCGACCATCCGCTCACGCCGGTACAGCAGCGCAATCTGGAAACGGAGTGGAAGGTCAAGGTGATCGACCGCACCGGCCTGATCCTGGAAATATTCGGCCGCCGCGCTTCCACCAAGGAAGGCGTGCTGCAGGTCGAACTGGCGCATCTCAATTACCAGAAGGGACGGCTGGTTCGCAGCTGGACCCACCTTGAACGTCAGCGCGGTGGTGGCGGCTTCATGGGCGGCCCCGGTGAAACCCAGATCGAGGCCGACCGGCGGCTGTTGCAGGACCGCATCATCAAGCTTGAGCGCGAACTCGACCAGGTGCGCCGCACCCGGCAGCTGCATCGCGCCAAGCGCAAGAAGGTGCCGCATCCGATTGTGGCACTTGTGGGCTACACCAATGCCGGAAAATCAACGCTGTTCAACCGGGTCACCGGTGCCGAGGTGCTGGCCGAAGACATGCTGTTTGCCACCCTGGACCCGACATTGCGGCGCATGAAGCTGCCGCATGGCAGCACCGTGATCCTGTCGGATACGGTGGGATTCATTTCCGATCTGCCGACCCATCTGGTCGCCGCCTTCCGGGCCACGCTCGAAGAGGTGCTGGAGGCCGACCTGATCCTGCATGTGCGCGACATGTCCGATCCCGACCGCACTGCACAAGCCGTCGACGTGGAAACCATCCTGAAAAGCCTTGGCGTTGGCGAGAACGCGCCGAGAAAGATGCTGGAAGTCTGGAACAAGGTGGACCTGCTTGAGCCCGACGTTGCCGATGCGCTGCGCGCGCGTGCGGTCGCAGGCGAAACCATCGTGGTTTCAGCCGTGACCGGAGAGGGTATCGATACCCTGCTGTCGGCGGTTGAGGCACAGATATCGGGCGAACTTACCACCCGCACGGTGTTGCTTCAGGCAAACCAGTTGCCTGTCATGTCCTGGATCTATGACCGGGGCAGGGTCAAGGACCGGATCGATCACGAAGACGGGTCGGTGGAAATCACCGCCGAATTCACTGCTTCCGACAGTCTCGACCTCGACCGGCGGCTGGGTCTTGGCCCAAAACCCGAAACGGATTACTAGCCCGATTTCAAACATCGCGGCGTGCATCTGTCCGATAGTTTCGTGAAATCAATTGGCATTGAGCATTTTTCGTATTCCGCAGGAGAATGGAAATTCTCCGGGAGCTGGTCGGTTGCCGGTGCATCCCCCCAAACTGAAATCCGCAAGCTGGGCGTTTACATTTGTGAGAGCCAAATACAGGCATTTACAATACCTGTATTAAAGTCTAATCAGCCATTGAGCCGGCGTTGAGCCATGTACGTGCGAGGCAGCAAATGTATGGGGTCGCGCGTAAAAAATGCACCGGAGATACGAGTGATGGCCACAACGGCTGAAAGAATGCGGACCTGGCAAGGGCCGGCGATCCTGAGCTACGGCTTCAGGCCGTTTTTCCTTCTGGGGGCTGCCTGGGCGGCGCTGGCCATGTTCTTGTGGGTGATGATGCTGACCGGCGCCACTCCCTTGCCCACCGCTTTTGATCCGGTCGCCTGGCACGCCCATGAGTTGCTGTTTGGTTATCTGGGTGCGGTGCTTGCCGGGTTCTTGCTGACTGCGGTGCCAAACTGGACTGGCGGCCTGCCGGTCACCGGTTGGCCGCTCGCCGGACTTGTGGCGTTGTGGCTTGTCGGACGAATCGCCGTGGCGGTCTCCGCCCTGCTTCCCGCCTACACGGCGATGCTTCTCGATCTGGTTTTTCCGCTTGCGCTGGCTGGCTTCCTGCTGCGCGAGATTGTTGTTGGCAGGAACTGGCGCAATCTGCCTGTCCTGGCGTTGCTGTCGATCTGGATGCTGGCCAATGCCGGCTATCACATCCAGGCGCTGGCGGACGGGCTGCCGGCTTATGGCGCGGAACTGCGCCTGGGACTTTCGGCAGCAATCATGCTGATCTCGCTGATTGGTGGACGGATCGTTCCCTCGTTTACCCGCAACTGGCTGGTGCAGCGGAAGGACACCCGATTGCCCGCCGTTGCCGGCAGAACCGACAAGATGGTCTTGGCGGCGTCAGCCGTGGCGCTGGCAGCGTGGGTCATCGCCCCTGAACATGTCGTGGCCGCGGTTTTGTGCGGTATCGCAGGACTTGGCCATGGCTATCGCCTGAGCCGCTGGCAGGGCAGGCGGG
>TARA_R110002020_G_scaffold237450_4_pt1 | contig 22438 bp, 18 predicted proteins | sample TARA_R110002020 | Tara Oceans TARA_R110002020 (sample SAMEA4396489) | marine metagenome | biome: Westerlies Biome; feature: [MES] marine water layer (ENVO:01000295) within the mesopelagic zone...; material: water (ENVO:00002006), including particulate matter (ENVO:01000060) such...
AGCTAAAGGTGCAGATAGTACTGTAGCAGGACCTACAGGTCCGACAGGTGCAAATAGTACTGTTGCAGGTCCTCCGGGACCTACCGGCTCTACTGGGACTAAAGGAGATAAAGGGGATAAAGGAGACACAGGTTCAAAAGGCTCAACTGGTAGCCAAGGACCAGCAGGACCTCCGGGTTCAGCAGGTGGCACAGGTCCAGCAGGAGCTGATGGAGATGACGGAGCTACAGGTGCACAGGGACCTCCCGGACCTCCCGGACCTTCTGGTGGAACTGGACCAGCAGGACCTAAAGGTGATACAGGCTTTACTGGTGGGTTAGGACCACAAGGACCTAAGGGCGATACAGGTAGTACTGGTAGTGCAGGACCTAAAGGAAATACTGGAAGTGCAGGTCCAGCAGGACCAGCCGGACCGGCAGGACCAGCAGGTTCAGCAGGAGCAGACGGACCACCGGGACCACCGGGACCTACAGGACCAGCAGGTAGTGGTAGTCTTACTGCAAAGCAGTCATTTCTTATTAATACTAAAGGTCAAAGTAAAGTAATTGATGTAGTTAATGGATTAATAGTAGGATTTAAATAATGTTAAAAGCAGAATTAGAAAAATTTAGAGAAGATTCTATAAAAGAAGCTAAGACGGGTATAGATGTACTATATCCAAAAAGTTATGGCGACATACGTGTAGAAGATTATAATAAAGTGTTAGACATACTAAGGAAGATTGCCGGAGTACCGGTACCAAAGGAAAGTGACTAAGTCCAACCTTGCGAGGTCGTACAAAGTTGACAGGATTGATGATAACTTTAGCGTCCATCTTAATATCAAGTGGCTTATTCAGTTGCTTGTACTTACAGGTACGCTTGTGTATTCATACTTTAGTGTTGAAACACAACTTAGAAATACTACAAGAGAGCTGGAGCTTTTATCCGAAAGAGTCACTAAATTAGAGGCGAAACACGAAGCAGAAATTGAAGAAATTCAAAAGTGGTATAAACAATCACTTGAACTGAATCCTCTTAAATGGGGGCGTAATAAGAAATAAACCGAGGCAGTATGGACTTTTTAGCAGTATATTCAGAAGCAGGGATGATAGGCGTAGTCGGAGCTATGTTTGTCTATATGGTATATAGTATGAACAAAAGGGCGTCCGAACAAGCTGAACATTTAGAGCAATTAAAGATTGAAAACAGAGGTCAAAGTGAAACACTTGAAAATATGGAAGGAATGGTTATTAAACTTATTGCAAGGTGGAATCAGTCAGATGATAAGCTTGATAGAAAGTTTGATGCAATTACTAAAGAAATTAACGACCTTGATAATCAAGTTTCTGAAATAAAAGGAAGCTTAAGTAGAGTGAATGGAAAACACTAATGAGTGAAGCGTGGACAAGAAAAGAAGGCAAGTCACCTAGTGGTGGTTTAAATGCTAAAGGCAGGGCTAGTTATTCTAAAGGTACATTAAAAGCTCCTGTAACACAAAGTAATCCTAAAGGTAAAGCTAAGGCTAGACGTAAGTCATTTTGTGCTAGAATGTGTGGAATGAAAAGAAGACTTACAAGTGCTAAGACAGCTAGAGACCCTAACTCAAGAATTAACAAAGCATTAAGAAAATGGAAATGTAATTGTGGTTCTAAGAAAAAAGCTAATGCTGTTAGCAAAGCAAAGAAGTTAAGAAGATAGTGGCTGGTGGATTAATTAGTTGGATGTTTGGTGGTAAGAGATATTCTGGAAAATTAATTAAGAGTATGGAAACTGCTACGCATAGATTTGCAAGAACTCATAATGGTAAAATTAAAAGATTACCTAAACGAAAGAAGAAATGATGGATAGCTTACGAGTAACGGGAATGACAACCAGTTTAGGGTTTGTTTATTGGACAGATGTTTTATCAGGCATATTAATGTGCTTGATGTTTGCAATACAGATTTATTACTTATATTTAAAAACAAAGAAAATAAAGGAGTCCTAATGGATATTAAAAGTATGCTAATGGAATTAGCAAAGAAACAAGCTGAGAAAATGGAAGGCGAAGTAATGTCTCACGTTGAATCAGAAGAGTTTGCAGAAGAACTAGCTCAAAAGCTAAACGATAAAATAGACATTCCATTTGTCAAAGAAGAGAAAGAAGGAAAGTTCTTTCTAGCTTTAGTTAGTATAGTGCAATCTTTAATAGGTGGAATGATAAAGAGTAAAAAGTAATTGGACTTTGATAAAGCAGTAAAAGTTATCCTTAAGCACGAAGGAGGATATGTCAATGACCCTGTTGACCCGGGAGGGGAAACTAATATGGGCATTAGCAAAAAAGCATATCCTTATCTTAATATTAAGGAGCTTACTGAAAAGGACGCAAAGGACATATACTTTAAAGACTATTGGCTAAAGGGCAAATGCTCAAAGCTACCTGAAGAGTTACGTATGATATACTTTGATATGGTAGTTAATATGGGTAAGTCTAGAGCAGTTAGAATACTACAACAAGCTATTACAGCTAAAGGTGTTAAGACTGTAGTCGATGGTGGTATAGGTCCAAAAACTATTAGTAACGCTTTAAAATCTGGATTAGAACCAGAAAGGTTTCGTAGTTATAGAGTAAAATACTACGCAGACTTAATTAGTAGAAAACCTAAGCTTGAAAAGTATTGGTACGGATGGTACAGAAGAGCATTAGAGGTGTAGATATGTTTAATAACCTTGAGATAAAAGGAACAAAAAGATGGCGTAAAGAACCACCTAAATGTTGCCCTTATTGTAGTTCTGAAGATTCTATTATTGGAATAGAAGTTTTATGTGCTTATGAGGGTCCTTTGTTTTGGGAATGCACAGAGTGCAACGAAAAGTTATTAAGATTTACAAAAAGAACTACTGTTAAGCACCTTAAAAAAACTGAAGAGTTACATATTGACTTAGAGGGGTTAGAACATATATGCGAACAAGTACCAAATTAGATGAGGGTGTAGTTAAACGTGGAATTGTTACACCAGACAAACATTTTCCGTTGGCTGATAGAAAAGCGATTGATGTGGTCTGTCAAGCGATTCAAATCGTTAAGCCAGACTTTTACGTTGACCTCGGAGATACTGGAGAATTTAGTAGCGTTTCACACTGGCAATGGAAAAAACGTAAGAGACCTCCGTTGGAGTATCAACTCCCGAGAGTATATGAAGACATCGGAAGTGTTAATGAGGGTATGGATATTATTGACGAAGCTCTTGATAAGGTTAAATGTAAAGAGAAATATTTCTGCGAAGGAAACCACGAACAATGGCTTAACTCCTTTGCTGAAGAAAACCCCTATTTACAAGGTCTTACGGTCCCAGACGCACTCTTACTTCAACAACGTGGTTATGAATACTATCCAAATGGAAAGTACCTTAAACTAGGTAATCTATGGTATTATCACGGAAATCATTATGGTGGAGTAGCACACGCAAGAAACCACGTATTAAAACTAGGATGCAATATAATCTATGGACATCATCACGATTTACAAATGCACAGCGTTACGCACATAGATGGACCAAAAAGTGCTTGGAGTTTAGGTTGCTTAAAGGATATGTCAGATGAAGCTAACGGATGGTTGGGAAATCGTAAAACAAATTGGCAACACGCTTTTGCAGTGGTTGACTATTTTGCCAATGGAAATTTTACTATTCACATTGTTAACATTATTGATGGCAGAACTTCATTGTGGGGTAAAGAGTTAAATGCCAAAGTCTAGTTATGAAATAAAAGACTTTCAATATGGCATAATGGCTAATCCCTCTGATGAAAGAGATATCCCAGAAGGAGCGGCTTCTATATCGTTAAACGTAGACCCGGAACATACTGGAAGCATTAGAGGTATAGCAAAAGATATGGAATTAAAAAAATCTGGATTTCTTAATAGTTTTGTATTAGAAAATTATACTCAAGGAACTACTACAGTTACACAAGGCTCTGCACAAAACCAAGGTCCAGCTTATAACCCACCACCACCAGCGAGTCCTTAATGGCACTTTGGAATAAAAACTGGGCAACATTATCTGGTACTTACACAGGGACTGTAGATAAGAATTACAAAGTTAAAATAACTAACAATAGTAGTTTTGCTTTTAAATGGGCATCTAAAAATATAGATAGTCAAACTTGGGGCTCTTGGACTGATGTATCTAGTGTATCACTTAATACCGAATATACTTTAGCTGATGGAATAAAAGTTAAGTTTACTAGAAATACAGTTGCTCAATATCAAGTTAATGATAGGTGGATATGGAACGTCTATGCTAATCTTCAACTAGAACCTTCTACTGGAAACTTTAACCGACTTATTAGAATAGAAGAGAATACTAAAGACCACTTAATAGCTTTAAACAGTGGTACTGGGCAGACTGCAATTATAAGAGATTATGAATCGCTTTCTCCTCAAATTACTACAACTTCCAATATACCAATTAATTCAAATTATGATTACGTTGTTAATAATAAGTTAGCTTACGTAGGTACAGGTAAGGCTAATCCATCTCAAGTTGTAGGTTTTGATAAGACAGCAGGGTTTGGAGAAACAGATGCTGTAAGTACTTTTATTGCAGAAAATTCATACGACCAATTAAATGTTATAGGTACTAGTAGTGCTATATTTGATGAGTCAACAATACTCAGAGGTAATGCCGGTAGTTATGATGACCCTGACCTTTTAGTAGGTTTTGATTTTAATTTAAGAGAATTAAAGACTTGGAATAGGTCAACAATGGAAACATATAGTATAAGCTTAACTACACAGCCTATAGCTATACGTGACAACCCTGCACAAAACGCATCTGGAAGAACAAATGGTATTGCTATATTATGCGAACCAGAAAAAGAAGGTACTATAAATTGTTTACACTTATATACTATTGGAGATGCTGGAAATGCTTTTACTAGAAATAAAACTATACATTTATCTGCTCCTGATGATAATGATAATATTCAAGGTTACGCTAGTTCTGATGCAGATGGGGGTAACTGGGTAGACTTTTTAATAGTATCTACAAAAGCTGATGTAACAGACTCTGGAGAAGATTATCACTTAATATTAAGTACAGGTGGAAGAAAGCACCAAGTATTACCTGAATGGACAACGCATCACGGGGATAATCATTATTTTGATGGATATATATATAAGTATGAAAACATTGATGCTAAGAATGATGGTGACACTATATCAGAAACTCAATATGTAAACATAACACCTTTACACGACCATACTAATTTAGCTGATGAACAGTTAGGGCAATACAATAGAAACTTTGCTTTTGGAAGTTGGGATGAAACATATACAAGTTCACAACTTTTAAAACACGGAAATTGGCAACCACACTTTATACAAAAAACAAATTTAGCATTAATGGGTTATGACTTTAACGGTCAAAATCCAGTAGTAGGTATTACTGTAAAATTTGAACCAATACAACAAATAATGACAAGTCCAATGAATAGTCAAGTTGCAACATTTGAAGTAAAAAATGTTATGTTTGATGGTGCAAAATTTTGGTATTGGATATGGGCAACTTGGTTAATACCAGTTAGTGTCACAGGTCGTAAGTCACATCCAATTATGCCTCATTATAGAGATTGGGGACAAGCGGCAGGTGATAAATTTCAAGGACATTTAGAGGGACCAAATACAGACGATGGAATGAGGCTTTGTTATGATTCATTCGGTGGTTCTTGGCAAACGGCTTTTATTTTTAATATGGCTAATGCTGGATTCTTAGAGCTTTCTTTTGAAGGAGCTGGAGTTGACCAGCCTGTTCCATCTGCCGAACCTTTACATTCAAAAGGGACTGGTTATTACGATGGGAGAAAATGGGGTTCGTTTGGTTCAGCGTCTCAACACTCTGCTACTGCAAATGGAGGCACTATAGGTAAGGGACAAAGAATTGGATTCTATTATTTAAGAAATAGAATTGTAGATGGTGAAAGCAGAGGTACATTTAAAATGATACACTCTTGGCAAGATACTAGACCTTATGACCATTGGGGTGGAGGTGGTTATACTAGTGAGGGAAATATGTTTCTTTTCCCACACACATACGGAACATTAGCTACTGATTTTAGTAATTACTCTACAATGTTAAGTGAAGGCAATTATACAAACGCAAAACAAATGTCTTTTCCTGAGTTAAATAAACCTGTTGTTCCTGATTCAAGATATTTAGTTGATGTAAGTACAGGAACTGATTGGGCTCAAATAGTAGATAATAGCGAATTTTTACAAGTAACATCTAAGAATGATGGACAAAACTTTTTTAAAAGTGTTGGTATAGAGCACAGTTATAATTCAAATGAAACAAATGATATTGGAGCAAATGTACCTTGGTTAACTATGACATTGTCAGCTTTAACAGAAAGTTGGGTTGGACCAACAATAGACAAAAGTTTTTATAAGTGTTCGTTGCTTTATGATGGATTTCAAGAAACAGCTTTGGTTCCAGTAGTAGAAGCAAGAACTGATTCAAATACAATAACAACTCAAACTAAAGTTGTAATTAAAATTGATGAAACTGTTGCATTAAGTAAAAGAATATCTGCTATTGTTTTATATAGGGCTGACGATGCAGAACACGACTCTAGTGACCCAGAAGGTTTGTATAGATTTGTAGCAGAAGTAAAATTAAGCAAGTTTAGTTTAACTAATGGATTTTGGGAAGCAGTTGTAGCTGACGATGGTACTGTAGGAGCCTCATATGAAGCTAATAACGGCATCTCTGAAACATTAGGAGGGTTAGGTATCAACTACGGAATTAACTGCTCTTTAAACGGATATATGTTTGCAGGTAAACCATTCCACGAAGAATTTGATGATTCAGATAATCTTATATTTAGGTCGCAACCCGGAAAGTATTCTGTATTTGATTGGTCAAAAGATTTTATACAATTAAAATTTGAACCTACTGCATTGGCAGGGTTTATGGGAAAACTTTTTGTATATGGCAAAAGTCAATTAGCTATTATAAATCCAGAGACACTTGTTATTGAAGATGAGATAGATGGGATAGGTTGTGTAGGACCTAAAGGAGTTTACCTTACATCAACTGGGTTGTACTGGTTTGATTTAAAAAACATATACAATGCTTCACCAAAGGTACAAAAAATAGCAACTACAATACAGACGATAGCTACGTTTGGTTGGTCTAACTTAGATAATAACACTAAACAGAATGCTGTTGCTGGTTATGATGCTGTAAAACAATCATTCCAAGTGTATTTTACATCGGGTACCTCTCATAGATGTTGGAACTTTTATGAGCCTTCAAAAAGATGGGACCTTTGGGAAACCCCATACCGAGTATATGATATGGTTATAGGAGAAGATGGTAAGCCAATCTTATTATGTGAAGATGGTAGAATTGTAAAGTATACTGCTGGTAGTGAATTAAGAAACTGGGAGTGGGAGTCTAAAAAAATTACATTAGGTGATGGCACTAATTATAAAAAAGTTAGAGTCTTAAAAATGGACGTAGATGGTATGAATAGAAATACTCTTAGCTTACAATACCAATCAGATACTAATAGTGACTATGTAAACGGAACGGATATAAGTGATAGTTATCAAAAGTCTGGAACTGTATGGAAAGGTACTGCTAAAAAAGTTGCTAGTGCTGATTCTAAATTAAGATGGATAAAGGCTAAGATGACAGGTACTAACTCAGGTGCTAGTAACAATAGAGCACATAATCTAGGAATTGTTTATAAACCAAAAAAACCTAAATGAGAAAAATTTCAAACAGAAAAACTACTAAGAGCGTTGGCTCAAGAACTAACATTTACAGTGATGATTCAGAAATGACGCAATCTGATTTACAAAGAACTGTAGATGGTATAGCTGAAAAAGTAGATACAGAAACAGGTAGGGTAGAGAGTGGCAGTTCTAAAGGAGCAGAAGGTTCTTTTAGAGCTGTCAAAGAAAAAAACGATTGGTATCTTGAAATTAAAACATCAGATGGCTGGATAAAAAGCCAAGAAGGTGCTTTTAAAATTAAAGATAAGAACGGTTGATGAATAAAACAAGAATATTTATATTTAACAGAAGAATAAGGTGACATTATGGGATTTTTTAGTAACCTACTAGGTACAAATCAAAAGTATAGTACATCATCATTAGCAGGTGATTACAATACGGCGTATAAACCAGCTATGGATGCGGCTAAACAAGTTCAAGGTCTTGGTCAAGATTTACTTGACCCTAACTCTGCATTTAATCTTAATAAAAAAGCCACCCTTAATGCTCAAGGGCAAGATAACGCCGCTGAGGCAAATCGAAAAGCAGAAAGACTTGTAGCTATGGGAGGAGGAGCACCTGCCGCCGCAATAGCCGCTCAAAATACTTCTAATGTAAATAAGACTATAGATGCTTCTAACCAAGCTTTTAATGATTTTGTATCAGGAAGTTTTGATAAAGGTGTCGGTATGGTAACTAGCTCTGCAAACAATATGACTGCGATGAAAGAAAATAAAATGAACGCTGTTAATCAACAAAGGCAAAGAAACGCACAGATAGATAGTCAAGCGGCAGGAGCAATGGCAAATTTTGGTGGTCAGTTATTAGAACAAGCTGTTCCCGGATTAGGATTTTTTATGCAACAAGGTGGTATGCTAGAAGAAGATAAAGAGTATATGGCGTATGGTGGTAAAGTACAGTATCAAAAAGGTGGCGATGTATTTAAGCCTCATATGATGTATAAAGGTGGTAAAGAAGTAATGGCAAATTCTTTACAAGAACATTTAAGACTAAAGAAAGCTGGATATATACATAAAAAAGAAATGGCAGAAGGTGGTTTTTTATCTAGGTTAATGGGTAAAGAGCAAGGCAATCTAATGCCCACTCAAGAAGAGCTTGATAAAATGAAACCTTATGATGCGTTTGACGACTATCATTATAGAGATGAACGTAGTGATTCAATGCCACAAGAATTTAGAGAACTTCCTGAAGCTCAAGAGGATGCAGAGGGAGAAGGTATGACTCAGTTTGATGAAAATGATGCAATGTTTAAAAGAATGAATAAAGAAAAAGCTGGTTATAAACAGGGTGGAATGATATCTAATATAATGGGACCTAAGGGACCTATGACTATACCTACTCGTCTAGGGGGATATAGCTTTGGGAAGTAAATACTCTCCGTACCCCGGTGATGTAGTAGATGCTAAGTTAGAGCCCGGCGAATACGTATTAAATAGAAATGCAGTTGACGCCATAGGTAAAGAAACACTTGATGAATTAAACTTTGAAGAAGAACCAAGGTTTAAAGAAGGCGGTAAAGTAACTCAAAGTATTGGCGTAGTTAATGAGCATAAAACTATGCTTGGTAAATTAAAAAAGATAAAACTAGACAAACAACTTAGAAAGTTTTTAAAACACAGAGTACCAGCAGATTCTTACAATGACCACATAAAGTTAAGAGAAAAAGATGGCTCTTTAATGACCATTGAAGAACAACAAAAAGTTCTTGATTACTTTGCAAGACAAAGAAGTAAGCCGGGAATGAATGAGGGTGGTGCTATTTTTAATAAATTGCAATCAGATAGGCAGTTTAATAAAGAACAATATGAAAATCCTTCTATAATGTTTAAAGACAATTCTCTTATGGCTAGACTTAGTAGAAGAGAAGAAGCTGACGATGTTGCTCTTAGACAGGCTACTAACGCTAGAATAAGTCAGTATCATAAAGAAGTAAAAGATTTAGAACAACAAGCTAAATTAAGAGAACTGCAAAGGAGAGCCGCTTTACAAGGAGCCCCAGCACTTGATATTAGAAAACAGGATTATAGTGTTAATCTTCAAGATATAAAACCTATTGACTATGATGGACCAGAGTTTAGTGCTGATGAGTTTAACTCTTTACTTGGTGCAAAGAAAACATTACATAAGTTTGCTGAGTCTCAAGACTTACTTGATTCTTCAGGTAGAAATCCTTTCTTTGATAAAGATTACGGCAAACCAAGAGGTATAAGCTATAAGGATTTTGTACCCCCTAAAAATAGAAAGCTTACTGAAGCTGAACAGTTAGCTATGACTATGAAGAACTCTCAAGATGAGAAGTTTAACACCTTATTAGATGATAGCAGTCCTGCTGTAAAACGAGTATTAGAAGATAACCCTATGCTTAAAATGGAGCATATGAGAAGAAAAGATGCTAGGTTAGCAATAGCAGAAGAAGCTCGTCAAAAAGTTACAAGAGGAATAGAGCTTGAATATTCTCCGTACGCATTACACAATGCAGATATAAGAGCAGAATTAATAGGTGACCCTAATGACCCTGACGATGATTATGGTAGCAGTTTTGCTGACGCTCAAAAAAGGTCAGATGAAAGAAGTTTATTAGCTAGTCAACAACACGAAATTGCAATGATGAACCCCGGAGGTGCACCAAAGTATGTTGTAGAAGATAGAAATAAAAAAGGTAGCTTTAAAAGCCTTGATAGACCTGAGTGGTTAGAACATCAAGCAGAAGGTGGCAGATTGCATAATAAAAGAATGAGTGAAGAACGCCATTCTAATGTTATAAAAGAAAGAGCTTTAAGAAAGAACGCTATGTCTAAAGACCCTAAGCTCAGAAAAGAATATCAAAATGTTAATAGAGAGCTAAAAGCTGGAAACAAAGGTTTAAGATTAGGTAGTAAAAAAGATTATAAGTCAGTTACTGAAAAGCTTAAAGAACATTCAGCTAAAAAAGTAAGTGTTCCTAGTTTACCAGAAGGAAAGAAAAGTATGTATAGAGAATTTATTAAAGGTGCTGACGAAGGTCGACATAGACGTAGCAGAGACATATTAAATAAGTATGTATATCAACGAGGTGGCAATGTCAGGTACTACAATACAGGAAATTTTGTTGGTCCTAGATTACCTCAAGCACCTAAACTATCTTTAAGAAGAGATGATAGTATGATGGACATTGCTCCAGTAGATACATCATCATTAAAAGTAAACAATGTAAAACAAGGCTTAGATGATGTTGGCTCAAGAATGATGAGTCAAGCAGAGCTTGGTCTTCGTGGTGGCTCCAGAGCTATAGCAAATGCGGCTAAGAATAGATATGGTAAAGGCTTTACATCTGGTAAAAATCAAGCTATGGAAGAGATAGCTAGTAAAATGCAGTGGGGTGATAAAGACTGGAATGATATGTCTAGGGAAGAACAAATAAGTGCTAGTAAACAAATAAAAGAAACTGGCGTTGGTATGGATAAGTATCAAAAAGCTAGGATGTATGGTCGTGGAATAACACAAGCGGCTAATCAAACTGGTAAAGATTTAATAACAGCAGGTAAGGGTGCTGTAGGTGCTGTTGGAGTAGGAGCGGCAGGTCTTTATAAAGGTGCTGGTATGGCTAAAGATAAACTAGTAGAAGGCTATGGCAAAGCAAAAGACTGGATGATGGATGATGAAGGTCACGCTGATATGATGGATGTTATGGCAGGAAAAGCAAAGGGTTCTAATAGGCAAAGAGTTGGTAAGGGAATTAGCTTTTTAGGTACTGGACTTAGACAACTTTCTACAATGCACGGCTATGACGGAGGCGATGGGTTTAATCAATGGAAACAAACCGATGAAGACCCCGGAACTTTGTTAGATGAGGGGCAAGAAGAAACAACAGAAAGTAGTGATGAAGTCAAAGATAATGTAACCTTAGAAAGTATAGGAGTATCTACACCTAAGGGACCTAGACCTGAACCAGAAGAATTAACTTCTTATCAAGAAAGTTATGAAGAAGCAGACCCATATGGAGAAGAAAAAGGTTATTTAGATTTATATGGCTACCAAGAAGGTGGACAAGTTCCAATGGAAAGTTTTATAAGGCACAGTTGGAGAAATATGCAATGGAAATAGCACCACTTAGATTAACAAAAGTACAATACAATCCGATGGAAGGCGAAACTGTTAGTGTCGCCGATAATATTAGAAAGTCTGCTGAAGCTAAGTTCACTAGGCAAATGCGTGATTATAATCAAAAGAAGATGGAGCGTGAAGAAAATGATTATAAGTTAGGTAAAAGAACAGAAAACTTTGTGTTTTCTAATTATCCTAGCAGTAAAGTACAAGGTGAGTTTGGAGAAGCACTTCAGAATCTAAGATTTGGTCCGGGTTCTAAAAGCAAGTGGAGAGAGAAGTGGAAAAATTCTGTTGGTGGTAATATGCAAGGTTTTGAAGCTTGGTATGGAACTTCTAAAGCATCTGAATTAAAAGGTATACAAAGAACTTTAGTTAGAGACCCCTCACAATTTTTAACAGATGAATCTTGGACTAATCATATAAATGATATAGTTAGAAATATGGACCCGTCACAAAGAAGAATGATGATAGGTCATTTTCAAGACGACCCTACTACAATGAATATATTTAATAGTGTGTATCAGCCGTCTAAAGACAGAACTGTAGACACTGTTCTTCAACATTTTAAAGATGACCCTCTTATTTATGGAAGTCTAGGAACTGCCGCTACAATCTTTGGTGGTTTTATGTTAGCTAGAAAAGGTAAATACAAAGAGATAGGTCAATACATTAAAGATAAGGCTGGTATTATAAGTAAAGATGCTGACTTAGATATACCTACTGATTTTAGAAGGTCTTTTATAAGTGCTAAAGATTATACAGAAGACCAAATGCAAAAGATGTTAGACAGAGGACTTATTAATAAAGCACAACACCAAGCATTAAAAAATGGTGACTCTGTAGTGCCTCAAGCTTTCTTTAGAGGTAAGACTAAAGTAGGTGGTCAATTAGGATTATTTGATGAAGCCGTTGGTAATGGAGCTAAGTCTGTAAGATTTATGCAAACAGATGTTAATAGATATGTTAAGGACGGTATTTTAAATCAAAGCCAAGGTGACCAATTAATGGGCATTATAAATGATATGTCTAAGAAAGGTGAGTTGATTAGCCCAAGGACATTAATGGAAAGAATGTCAGGTAAAAAGTTTGAAGGCTTAAGAGAAGTTTTATCTGCTAAGAAAGATATGATACCCGGCTTTGGGGCTCTTAAAAACCCGGGATTTTTTAAAGGAGTAGGTCTTGCTGGTGGTTTGTATTATGGTAGTTCAAAACTAGCAGAAGGTATGGGATTTGGAGAAGGTGGACAAGAGATAGCTGGAGTTACTAGTAGTTTACTAGCACCATCGTTACCCTCAATGACTAGTAAAATTAAAGAAGTCGTTGACAATAAAGGTGTTGCTTACTTAGTTAAAAAACTTTCAGAAGCTGGTAGTTGGAAACTTGCCGCTAGGGTTGCATCAAAAGGATTACTTGGTGGACCTGTAGGTTGGGGACTTGCCGCTTTTGACATATATACAATAGGTTCTATATTACTTAGAGATTCGGAGTAGACTTTGGCTGAACCAAAGCAGTGGTCGCCCAAGATGGACGAAAACAGTATTCGTTCTATCATAGACCAATACAATACAGCACCCCAGTTGTTTGATAATAGGGACGATGATTTAGAGTCTCTTGAAGAACACGCCTCTTATTATAAAATACCATTTGCTAAACAGCAACAACACCAAGATGCTTTTATTGTTAGTATGCTTAAAGAAGCTGGAAAGGGTTTTGCTGAAGGCTTTACAACATTACCACTTGCTGGTAAATCTGAACCTAAAAACACTTGGGAAGGGATTGCTAATAACTTAGGTCACCTTGCAGGTTTTGTAGGCTATCTACCCGGAGGAAGAGCTTTTAAACAATTAGGTATTTTAAAAAGATATACCGAAGTAGCTGATAATCTTAGAGGAGTTAGTGTACCTATGGGTGTTGCTAATTTTGCTCAAAAGAAAGCTAAACGTGTAATAGAACCTATACTAAAAGACCTTCCTGACTTTGCTAAGAATCCTATATTTAGTGATATGGCAAGTGGAGCATTCCATTTAGGTACAGCTAGTGCTGTTTCTAGTTGGACTCACGGAGTAGACGAAATGATGAACGCCGCTGGATTTGGTGGTGTAGCTGGTGGTGCATTTAGATTTATAGGTAATCTAAAAGGTTTTGGCAAAAGAATAGAACCAGCTCAAATGAAACCTAATGGCAGCCCTGACTTTTCAAAGTTAGCAGACGGGCAAAAGTTTGATTTGTTTATGAGAACTACTGCTGGTGCAATGTTTCAAGGACTACCTTCAAGTGTACAAGGAGCTACCACAGAAGAACAAGTATATGCTTATGCAATGGGTGCTTTCTTTGGCTTTAAAGAAGTCCCTTATCAAACTAGAACCAGTAGAGAGTTCTTAGCTGATACTATGAAAAAAGATACTGGTCCAGACCCAGAGTTGAATCCAAAATGGGACACACTTACTGGTGAAATGAGGAGCATTGTAAAAAAAGATTTTCAACAAACATTTAGATACAACGAAGATGGACCAAGCGAAACATCGCATATGTTGTATGACTTCTTTAAAGGAAAACTTGACCTTAACAACATTGATAAGATGGGTGAACAGTTTAGAGAGAGTTATAAGGTAGACGAAGTAACTGGAGAGTTAAGGAGTACTCTTGGTAAAAAAGAAATGGAAGGCTACCAAAAGAGATATAAAGAAGATAAGACAAGTCAAGAACTGCAAGATATGGATATGCACTTTGCTGATGTTCGAGACGTACCGGGTACTTTGATAGGTAAAGGAGGTTATGTAGATAACTTATTTAAAGACTTAGGTTCTTACGAAAGAATAAGCATATCAACTGAAATTAACAAAGCTTGGGAAGGATTACATCTAAATGGAAAACCAAAGCCGGGAGCAGAGCAAGAGATTATTAAATATATTGAGAGCAAGACTTGGGGCAGAGCACTTAATGAGAAAGAAAAATCTTGGTGGAGAAGATGGGCAGAGCAGACAAGAAAGAAGGAGTTCGTTGAGCAAATTAATATTGTTGACCAAGAAATCTCTATTCAAAAAGGAATTACCAATCCCCTTGGGAATCGTAAAGAGATTAAACAAGAACCTCTTATTATTGAAAAACTATGGGAAGCAGAAAATTTTAGAACTACTAGGGAAAAATTAGATAAAGAAAACCCTAATAATAGATTTCTAAGAGTACTTGATGAAATAATATACAATGGTAAGTCTTATGATTTAAGTAGAGCTGAAGAAGGTATAGCAAGAGAACAGACTAAGCTTATATCTAAAGACAGTACAAAGCCTTATTATGAAAATCAAGCTACTGGAAAAGCGTATGCTAAGGGTTATATAAAGAATAGAATGAGCGAGTTAGTCAATAAGATGTATAAGGATGGCTACTATTACTTTGGAGGTAAAGGTGACGCTAAAAGAATGTATTTTATTAAGTTGCATCCAACTGTTGCAAAAACAACTAATAAACCATCCAAGGTGCAGAAAGGGATGGCGACTAGGTATCTTAAACAGATTAACAAGGTTATTGATAACTTTTTAAAAAACGCAGACCCTGCTAAATATCCAAATAAAAGAGCGGCGTTAGCTGTGTATAACGAGTCTTATAAAAAGTTTAAAGAAATGTACCCTACTGTTAAGAACCCTGAGCAGGTTTTTAAAAGAATGTTTGTTTCTAATGTACTTTATGATATACAAAACAATGGGTTAAGTGTTAGGCAGAAAGATTTTGCTAAGAATTTTGAAAAAGTATTAGGAGATGGTTTTATTAATGACCCTAGAGGATTTAATAAAAGACAACAGATATGGTTTAACACAGGCTACTCTGCTGACCCTACTAATGTAGCAAAGTTATTAAAAAGCAAGGGCTTGACATTAGAGAAAGATGATAATGGAGACGTTGCATTTAGAGTTGCTATATATAAGGACGCTGAAAATAGGGACATAGCTACTAAAGAAGGTGCTATGCCATTGTTTGCTAAAGCAAATCAATATACTGAAGCTACAGATGGAGCTATCATAGGAAGAAACGCTGTAGTTGATGCTTTAAACTTCGATAAAGGTATGCCTACCGAAGGAAAGATGAACAAGTCATTCATTGTAGAGCCTTACGCAAATAACCCTGATTATGGGGCTTTATTAGGTAAGTATGCTATACACATCCCAAGCCCAGAACTTGCTACTTTTATGAAAAAGAATAAGATTCAAATGATGATGCCATTGTCAGCAATAAAACAAACTGGTGGTCGTCCTGTTGGAGAGTTAGCTTTTGGCAAAGGTAATGTTTTGCAATTTAAAGGGGACTCTTTCTTATTACCTGTTAACTCTTTTAGAACTGTAATGACAGAAATAACAGCTAGAAAGTTCTTAAGACCTCAAAGAATGCCTAAGCAAATGGCTTCTGTATTGAGTGAGTATGGTTTTTCTAACATAGACCCTAAGGTTATGCAGGATATGCAAGACACCTTAACTAGAAAATCTATTGAAGGTACTGTTGAGGGTAGGGAGACATTAGATACTTATTATAATAGTAAGACTCCAGAGAATATGCAGAAGGTAGTAGAAAGATTAGATGAGATACCTTTAGAAAAAGTGTTTGAGATAGTCAAAGATAAAGATAATCCAAAACTTGCACAGAAAGTATACGAAGAAATTTTAAGAGTTGATGCTGAACAAATGAGACATCTAGCTGAAGAAGGGGAGATGAATAGAGAGCAGTATGAACAAGTAATGAAAAATACTGTTGACTATGAAAGTATTATAGAGAGAATAGGTAGTGTATACCCCGAAGGAACTGTTGCCGCTTATTTACATAAGTTTTCTCGTGACTACAGAATGCAATCAATGCGTAACTATGTGGTCCATAAGTTTACTAGACCACAACTTGAAAACAGTGCCTCTTCAAGGATGAGACCTTATGAGCTAGGGTTACAAAAGAAAAACAAAACTAGAGACGATACAACAATATTAAATACTGATGAAGGTCAGAATGTATTCTTTTTAGATAATGGTTTTAAAGAATTAAAAATATATGACCCAATGTTTGGTAAAAAAGGTTTTATTACTTTAGGAGAGCTTTGGAAAAACAAAAATGAATATATAGGTAAGGATGCAACTCCTGCTATAAAAGAGCAGGTAATGGAAATATTTAATGCAATGGTTATGCGTGTACCTATGGATTCAATAAGTGGTGCACATAAGCTTGAGTTTAAAGGTTTTACTGGTATAGAAGGTTATGGTTCTTTACTACATCCAAGAACTATGAGAGCTTTAGGTGGTGCTGATTTAGATGGAGATAAAGCAACTATATTCTTTGGAGGAGAAGCTAGAGGATTTAAAAAGTCTTGGAAAGAAATGTATCACAAGAACAGAGATGAATATGTAAACCAAGAAAAACAAGTAGAACAACATAATAAAAATGAAATAGACCCTGTTACTGGTCAGTCATATGCTAGTGCAATAGCTGAAAGAGACCCTAAGTTTATTAAAGAGATGGAGCATTTATCTAATCAATACTCTCCATATTGGCGTCAATATATTAGTCAACAGACATTTTCTGGTAGAGATAATTTAGGTGTGGCTGTTGTAGAAAGAGCTAGTGTTTTAGGAGCTTATAATCTTACTAGAAAAGCAACTTATGGTCCAGATAATAAACCTATTGAAAAACGAATTAACGTACCTTATTTTGAAAACAATAAAAGAAAATATTACAATGGTGTAACTGGCATAGGCGAAGGAAGATATTCTACTAACTATGCACATTATGACAACGGTTACACAATGAAAAGGGTAATCTTTACTGCTAAAACTAAACCAGAAGATTTAAAAAGATTTAGAGAGATGGCTAGAGCTATGATTGCTATTGGTTCTGACCCTATGGACGAAGCTAAAGTAAATGGTGGCTTAATACCTAAAAAGATTTTTGATACATTATTTAAGGTAGAAATATTTGACGCTAATCAAAAGAACGGAAACCCTACTAAGCGAAATGAAAAATTAACTAATAAGTATTATCAAGACAGTAACAGTTTTGAAGGTCATATAAAGTGGGCTAATAGAATAAGAAATGCTGGACCACAGTCAATGTTTAATGAGGTTAATAGAGTTTTGTATAGCAGAAACTATTCTGAAAACAGAAGATATAGTTATAGCGAGATACAAGATGGCGTTCGTAGTATGGATTGGATTCCTAATGAAATAAGAACAACATTTTTACCAAAGATTGCAAAAGAAATACAAGGAGTTGATTGGACTGACGGGCTATTTACTCGTATGGACTTTAAAGCTTTAAGAAAAGTTTATGATGAAAACACTAAATCTGTAGCTGACTTAGGTGGATTAAGAAAAGTTATGGGTAGAGATACTTTAAACACTCCTATGTCTCAGTTAATTGATATGGTATTTACTAGAAGACTATTTACTAAAGAAGGTAGAGCTAGGTTTATTAAAAACAGCGAAGCTAGTTTAAAACAATTTGATGACTTAGTAAACGATAGTTATACTAGAAAAAGAGATGGCGTTGTTGTAAAGAAAGTTGGATTAAGTGTCCCTGATAACAAGAAAGTAAACGACCCTAGATACAGAGATGCTTATTTACAAAAGCTAGTTATTAAAGCAGAAGACTTTATGATAAACGATTTGAGCGATATGGCTTCATTAAAAGTTGTTGCTGATGTAGTTAGGAAAAGTAATATACCTGATGAGCGATTTGAATATATACACGAAAATGTTGACAAAATAAAATCTAAAGCTAAAAGTTTTTACACTGAAAGAACTAGGTTAGATAGAGAAATGACTGGTGCTGTAGACAACTGGTTAGTTCAAAAGTATGGCAATAAAGACATTCCTTTTCCTATGGAAGCTTGGTTAGATGGTAAACTTAAAAAGCCACCTTCAAGAGAGAAGACAAGTGCAGTAAATGATGCTATTAAAACAGATAAAGAAATAAGAGACTTTAAAAAGACTTTAAAACTAAAGAGTGAAAAAGATTTATTTGATATGTTATATATGGGTACATACCCTAAAGGCAATCAAAAAAGATTAGATGCTTTATTAGGACTGCCTAAAGAAGCACAAAAAGTACCTGACATTGCAGACGCTATCAAATATTTACAGGGTGCTAAAATTAAAACAGCCTTACTAAGAGAAGGACTAAGGTCTAAAGAAATTGACCCAAGTAATTTAAAATCTTTCTTTAACGAGTATGATAATCTTTTAAAAAAAGGAGCTAAAGGATTAGACGCTAAAGAACAAGAAAGACTATTAAAAGAAACTGAGACTAAAGAACCTCTGTCTAGTATTATGGATGAAAAAGGTAAAATGGTAGAGAATGAGTTTATTAACATTAATAAAATAGGCTCTAAAGACGAGATAAAATACCTTGATGAAATAGCACCCTTTGAAAAACTATACGCTGGAGAAGTAAAAGACCCAGAACTTAGACGTCTAAAGAAAAGTTTAGATGACCATATGGACCATTATCACAACCTTGATGTCATTAATCTTAATGGATTTTTTAGAGGTATATTTAACAAAGATATCAACAGAGCTAATAAACAAGATTTAATTAGACTAGATAAAATATTTACTGATATGCGTACTGGTAGTACTTGGAGCCAGATAACTGATTGGTTTACTGGTCGTGGTCCCAAAGACCCTATTCCAATTAAAAAGAGTAACTATTGGAAATTTCCAGAAGCTATCGAAAGAGACTTAAGAAGAAGTCCAGCTATGATGGATTGGATATCTGATGTAGGACCTTATAAATCTAAGCTTGGTAATACTATAGAAAACGCTAGGGTAGTTAGACCTACTGCTACTATGGGTGAATTGCAACAAGTATCTGCTAAAGCTACAGAGCTTAGTATGAATGAATATGAAAAAGTATCTGCTGAATGGCAAGATGACTTAAGACCTTATGTTGCCGCATTACCTGAAGGCGACCAACTATTTAGAGTTGCTGTTGCTAAGAGAGAATATGACTACGGAAGAGAAGTAATTGTTCCTAATACTCCGGGTAAAGAAGGTAAAGATTTAGCACAGCCTTACTTTAGACATTGGTCTGAAGCTAGAGGTGAGTACAATAGATTAAAAGAAATGAATTTTAATGTGCCTACTCTTGAAGGTTCTCAAAAAATGACTGGTCAACAAGTTATAGATAAAATTAACAGAACTATAACTAGATACAATATTAAGACGCATAGATTATTAACTGGTGATGAAGCTAAAATTCAAAAGTTTTTAGCTAAAAGTGAAGTAGGTGGACAGGTTACATTTTCTGGACTAGATACATTAAGAAAAGACTTTTATAATTACTTAACTAAATCAATGAGAGAAAACATTAGACTACCTATTGAAGAAATAGGATTAGATGGATTAAGGAAGATTATAAAACGAATACAGTTGTCAAACTTGCCAATAGAAATGCGTCAAGGTAAGGAAGGTAGAAAACTATTAGAGAAATTAAGAAGAAGTATTGAAATAGAAACAATGGACACAACCAATAATCTTGGTTACGAATACTATTTTCCACATACAACTTTTGATAGGAAATCTGCTACAACTAACTTATTAAGAGCTTTAAAAAAAGTGGCTACAGATAAAGAATTAAGTCAAGGAGAAATTGATTTAAAGGCTAAGAAGATTATAGCACAGCATAAACAAATGACTGGTGATTTTATGCTTAAAGATGATATGGACAAGAACTGGAAAGTTGTTAAAGAAGCTTTAGAAAATATTGCAGAAGGTAGAACTAAAAGAGCAGAGACTATACTTAGTGATGGTTTAGTTAAAGTTGGAAATCAATTTAAAAGAGAAGCTCATATAGACGGATGGGAAATGACACCTGAAGCTTATGAAGGTTATATGAAAAACATAATTAACCAATTCTATAAAAGCATTGCACAAGTTAATTCTAGAACTGTAATGCACAATTTTAGACAAAGCTCTCTTAAGAAAGGTAATAGTGCACAGTTTACCAATGATTGGATGACATTCTTTGAGTTGTATACTCAAGCCGCAATGGGATATCCTGTTAGAATACCAGAAGCTGTTATGAACAATCCTAGAATGAAGATTGATGGTACTCCTTATAAATGGATGGCAGATTCTCAAGCTAAGAAAAGAATTGATAAAATACGTAAGAAACTTGGTTTAGGTCGTGAAGAACTAGAAAAATTAGACTTAAGCGAAAAAGTTGTTGATGAATTAAGTGGTATAGAATATACACAACTTCAAAACTGGGGAGCACTTGAAGCAAAATACCAACTAGCATCGCTACTAGCTCACCCCAAGAGTGCAATAGCTAACTATTATGGTGGTACTGTACATACTTGGGTGAGTGCTGGTTGGGATAATCTTAAGAAAGCTAGAAACTTTGAATACTTAAGGACTAATATTAATCCTAAGTGGAAAAGTATGAAGGATGTAGAGAAATGGTTGCAAGAACTTGGTGTTTTAGAAGAGTTTTTAATTTATGAAGCTGGTTTAAACCCTCAGCTTAAATCAAGAAAGGCTCAAGACTTCATAAAGAACGCTACAAGAAAAATGCAAAAAGACCCTAAGTTTTCTGACAAGAGTCTTACACAATTAGCTAAAGAAGCAGGTTTAACTAAAAAGGTATTTGATGCCGCTAGTTCTTTTATGAGAGTTCCTGAACGAGCTTTGAGGCGTGATGCTTTTATATCTCATTACTTACAAGCAAGAAATAAATTTGGTGGTGCCATAGGTGATTACAATTCTCCTTTTTTAATTAAGATGGCAAAACGTGGTGTTAAAGCTACACAGTTTTTATACTCTGCCCCATATAGACCTATGTGGGCAAATAGCACTTTGGGTAGGGTGTTTAGTAGATTCCAAATCTGGAGCTGGAACAGTGTTCGTTTTAGAAATGACGTCCTAAAACAAGCAAGTTTAGCTGGATATAAACCCGGAACAAAAGAGTTCGAAACATTTAAAAGATTAGCTATGGCTGACTTAATGATGTTATCTCTTTCTAATCTGTTTATGTACAGTTTATTTGAAAACTCGTTACCAGCTCCTTGGAATTGGTTCCAAGATACTACTGATATGTTATTTGGTAGTGAGAAAGAAAGAGAAAGAGCGTTCTTTGGCTCTCCTCTTGGTCCCGTACAAGCCGTAACTCCTCCTATAGCAAGGTTATTACCACCTTTATTTAAAGGTCTGGTATCTAATGACTGGGAGAGAATGACAGATTATTACTTGTGGACAATGTTACCGTTTGGTAGATTAGCTAGGGACGTTGTTGGTCCCGGAGGTGTAATAGAAAATCCTTTTTATGCCGTCACTAAATTTACTGGTGTACCATTAATGCAAATGGGTAATCTTGTAACTAAAGATGATGAAGAGAAGGGTGAGAAAATTAGAGGAAAATTTATTTACTAATGCCTATACCTAATCATTGCGTAGAATGTGACAAGCCAATACAAAACGATGATAGCTGGTTGTGTAATGCTTGTTTAGATAAAGAAAGAGCAAAGAAAATGGTAACCTCAAATAAAACAGGCGAAGATTTAAAGAACATATTACCAAGTTTAAATGATGGACAAGAACGAAATATTAGAAGAAGCTAGTCA
>TARA_R110002020_G_scaffold229316_4_pt1 | contig 22404 bp, 2 predicted proteins | sample TARA_R110002020 | Tara Oceans TARA_R110002020 (sample SAMEA4396489) | marine metagenome | biome: Westerlies Biome; feature: [MES] marine water layer (ENVO:01000295) within the mesopelagic zone...; material: water (ENVO:00002006), including particulate matter (ENVO:01000060) such...
TAAGATGGCAATAAATAGATTTAATACACCAGCGCAACAAAGTTTGATGGAAACATATGTACCACTTCCTTTTCAGGAGATGAGTGCAGCTGCGCAAATGATTCAACAAAGACATGATAAAGGAGAAGTTTTAGCAGAATCTTTAGACGATGATTTATTAAATATAAAAACTTACCGAGAATTAGATAAAAAATATTTAACTGACTATAAAACTAATCTAGATGATGAATTATCTGGTCTTATAAAAAAACATAATGGTAAATATGCCGATATGGTTCCGGATCTTAAATTAATACAAAAAAGAGTAAATAGAGATCTGACTGCGGGTAATCTAGCTACTATTAAAAGTAGTGGTGAACAACTATCTTTATATGATAAAGGTGTATTAGAGACAAAAAAAGACGAAAAATACGATTCATATTTAGATCTTATGTTAGGAGCTGGTGGAGACAGAGCTCAATGGATGAGTGAAGGTTTAAAAAATATAGGGACTGAAACCCAACCTAATTATGTTATCGATGATGACTATTATGATAATACAGTGGTAGGTGGAGAACTATCAAACTATAAATATACAGGTGTATGGCAAGCATCTGATATGCTTTCGCAACTGGATAAAATATATGGTAAAATTAAAAAAGATAGCCAAGAAATAACATATGAAGAAGTAGGTCCTGATGGAAACAAGAGAACTATTACAGAAAAAATTGATCAAATATCACCTGCTAAAATTGCAGGTGCGGCTTTAAATAATATGAATTCATTAAGTCCAAATGCTAGACAAGAATTAAAACTATGGTCAAGTAGTATAGGAGATGATTCAATATTAGCTTATGCAGATGCATTCTTACAAACATTACTTTCAGATGAAATGAATGCTGCTACTTCTTCAGAAGATATTGATGCTATAAATGAAAGATATTCAAATATGTGGGCTGATATGACTGATGAAAATGGCGATCCTACACAAGAAGCTCGAACATATGCTGAATTATGGAATATAAATGAAGAAGGTAGAAAATATATAACAGGAGATACTAGTTTAAAAGATGTGGCAGCGACTAAAGGTAAATATAAAGCTAATGGTGGTTCTGGTCAAACACATACATATAGAATAATAGATACAGGCCAAGGCCCTGAAATACAAATTACCCCAGTAGTAGATGAATTTGGAGAAGATATAAAAGAAAACAGTGGTGATAAATTGTATCATAAATGGGAAGATTCAGTTAATCAAAATTTCATTAATTATAAAGCAGCTGTTGATGAATATAATAAATGGAGAGATCAAACACCTGGAGATGTTGATCATTTAGCTGATTTAGAAAGAGGAATGAATTCTGCTAGATATACTTATGAATCTAATGCATTTATAAGACAATTAATGACTCAACAAGCTGCTCTTGATTCTAATTATAAATATGTAGGTAAGGGGGGAACAATGTCTGAACCTAATCCAGATGGTTATTATTATAATGATATTACTTATGGAGCAGGTAATCAGTTACTAGCTCCCGGTCTAGATGTAGGATATGGAGATACAGGGGATAATATTCCGATGAGATATAATATTGATGTTTTATTTGGTGATGATGGATTACCGGTTGACCCATCTGATGTAAATGCTATTTGGAAATTTGTAAGACGTAGAACATTAACGGATGAGAATGGACTTGTTACAGGATTTGCACCAGGTCATAATGAGCCTGATCTATTAATGAGTGATCCAGATTCAGATGATTATGGTCAAATAGATCCAAGAACTGTAGATTATACTGGAATGCATAGTACTATATATGACTCTTCTTATACTGGTGATACTCCATTAGATAAAGCTAAAGTAAATTTATATCAGAAAAATAAAGACATGTTATTTGGAGGTAGAACAAGAAGAATAACTGAGTTAGGAGGAACGGGTAATAAAAAAGCCGATGAACAAATAAGAACAACTATTACTGAAAATTGGTTAAATGATGACTTCCAGTTTATGACCGAACAAGATGATAAAATTTATTCAATGATTGAAGAGCCAGCAGAGGCTGACGCTTTAAAAGATATTATATCAGATATAAATCAAGATGGGTCTACAAACCAAAAAGATGTTTTAGAATTCTTACAACAAGTTAAGGATGGAGATGTTAGAATATTATGGGAATCTATACCTAATTCAAAAATAAATAATGGGGCAGGTGGTTATAGAGGTGTAGTAAAAGTACCTACTAAAACGGGTGCTCAGCCATTATACTTTACAGCACCACAAGCTTACTTAAATGAAATAATGACATATCATGTAGACATGGATGGTAATTATGTACAAATGTCTCCAAATGAATCTACAGTGAAGTGGATGAATTATACTGCTCAGATAGATTTAGATAAAGCTACAAGAATGCCTGGTAATATAGTACCAAGTGCTTCTTCTGATGAGAATGGAAATCCAATAGGATATTATTATTTTGGTGTAAATCCAAATGATGGTACTCCATTAAGATCCGATGAATATATATTTGTTCCTAATAAAAATGTTTTAACTGCAGTTGAAGTTATAGATGGCCAACTTGTTGAAACAAGAGCTACTGGAGAGTCTAGTGGGGCTCTGGATGTAGATGATAATACTAGAGATTTAGCCCGATTAATAATGCTTAATAGCCCCGATCAAGCAGCTACTAAAGATTATTGGTATAAAACAATGGGCTTAAAACGTGATCTAGACACTACAAGTGCTACTTATGGAGAATGGATGATTCCTAGTAATGAACCTCTAAAAAAATCTTTTGATAAAAACAAATCACCAATAATTAATGATGATACTTCTCTAATAGATAATAATATCAATCCTGACGTAAATGAAGAGGATATTATTACTATAACTCCAAATCCAAATGATCAGATGCCACCAGAACCTATTATTACAGGACCTCCTGAAGGATTTGATGCAGATGGTAATCGAATACAAGAAGAAATTATATCTCTTGAGCCTATCACAATAGATTCTAAAGGATTTAGAGAGCAATATTTAGGAACTAAAGATAAATTAGATGAATTAATTATGTCACGTGAGAATATTGTTGATCCAGATACTGATACTTATGAACCAAATCAGCAAGAAAATCAAGTCTTAAATTTCCTTACAAATGATGATGAAGGATTTGTGAAGAGCCGGGGGCCTGGCTCATTAGTTATAACACAGCCAGGAGATGAAATATTCCCTAATGGGGCTCTTATGAGTAATGATTATAGAATCTGGGATTTAACAACAGGTCAACAATTAGATCAAAATGGAAAAGTTATAGGGCCAAGAGAGTATGATCACTATTATTATCAGGATGACAATGGTAAGACCACACATGTTGACTTTTCATTATTAGATGGGATTGATGCTGACGGACAACCTATAGATACTCCTAATACATATGATATTAATCAGGATGGTACAATTATAGATAATGAAGGACTTGATGAGATTATTGTTCCTGAAGGTGAGGATAATAATATTGAAATTATAGATGAGAATCCCAATATTAATACACTTCCTAATTCAGGGGCTCCTAATACTATAGTACAGTCAGGACAAACTTATAATACGACTACTACTTTAAGAAATGGTGAGGTAATAAATGGTACATTTACTGTAAAACCAGGACAAGTATGGTTTGATGACTCTAATAATGTATATAATAATTGGGCTATGCATAGAGGTGATACAATGAAATCCGAATCTATGCAAGTTAAACAGCAATTATTAGATGCTGTAAATACAGCTACAGATACTATAAATAAAGATTTTCATAATATATTTGCTGGATTATATGGTAGTTTAGGTGGAGGAATGCTTGAAGAAGAAGCTACTACCCATGGCCACGCTAGTATATTAGGGTGGGTAGATGAGTCTGGAAATGTATATGATTATAAAGGATTACCATTTTCTTCTGATGACGATACCTATCACGGATCTTTACCAGAAGGAAAAACTCGTGATGATTTAACTTTACAATGGAGTGATAATTATAATGAACAATATCATAATAGAGATGGCACAGTAAAAGATGAGTATTTAGGTGATAGAAATAAGATCTTAAATGGAAACTTCCCTAGTTTAGAAATGCTAGAAAATGAAATGATTACAACTTCTGATGGAACTACTGGTACTTTAAACGCTCTTTTAAATAGTGGTAAGATAACATTGATGACTAAAACAGGAATACATGATCCTTTTATGAGAAATGGAACTAAACAACCAAATGGAAATGTATTTAATATACCAATGGGTGATGTATGGAGATCTTATGACTCTCAAAAAAGAGCTTATGATAAGTATATAGCAGAGGGGGGTTCACCAACTGCACCTCCAGGAACTTCATTCCATGAGGCTGGTCAAGCTTTTGATATTTCTCAATCTGACAATGATTATGGTGTTTATTTAGTTGATATAAGTGGAGGAGAAGGAAATGCAATGTTAGGTACTAATGCATTTAAAAAGACTTCCTTCTTTAGTATGGTAGGGGATACTCATAGCGCTATTCAACTAGATGATATTAAATTTAATGGTACAAGACCATGGAGTGGTATGGATAATGAGATTCAAAAATTAGTTACACAAAGATTAATAGATCTGAACAAGAAAGATGGTTACTCATTAGCACAGTTATCAGCTTCTAATCAAGCAAATAATGAGTGGTGGCATTTCTCAATAGGTGAAATGACAACTTATAGAGAACCTTTAATGCCGGGAAATAAATACGGAACCTATAAATACGTAAGATAATATGAGCGATAATAATTCATTACAGAATCTACTGGATAGTAGTACAACAGAACCTGTACAATTAAATCCAGTTACTAATTTACCGATGAAGCCTAACACACCTAATATAATTAAAGGTGCTTCTTCAGTAAAAGGATTAATAGATGGAACTTATCAAGATCCAGCTAGAGATGAATCTTATTTTAGCAATCCTATTAATCTTGACGACCCTTATGATATGAAAAGGGTTGATTGGCCTGTGTATGATAGATCTCAAATTGACCATATCAGAAACGCAAATCAAACACATGGTGGTAGATTGTTAGCATTTCTTAATAGAGCAACTGCAGAAATTGGAGGAGGAACTTTATATGGATTTGGTGCATTAGGAGATCTTATAGTTAATGGTACTGAGAGTACTTATGAAAATTTTGTAACTGATATTGGTCAGAGTTGGATGGATATGGCTAGAGATGTTAGTCCTATATTTAGAAAACATCCTGAAAAAGGATGGGATCCTAGTGATCCTGCGTGGTGGGCTGAAAATTCAGTCTCTTTAGTATCTACACTTTCATTACTTATACCTGCAGCAGGAACAGTAAAAGCAGTTGGTATGGTTGGTAAAGGATTAGGCATGGCTGGTAAAACTATGAGAGCTTCAGCACGAGTATCTAAATTAGGAAAAAATAGTTTGAAGTGGAGAGTAGGTACTGCATTAGCTAAAGTTCCTAGATTAGGAGGTAAATCAGGTCAAGCGTTAGGATCTATGACAATAGGGGGTCTTAGTATGCGATATATGGAAAATTATAGAGAGGCTGGAGAAACCTTCTTAACATCATTTGATAAAAATTTAGAATTCTTTTCAGATGATGTTGCATTTAACCGTTTCTTAGATAGTCAAGCAGGTAAAGAATTTCTTGATAAATATCCAGATCTTAAATTAGATGATCCATTATTAAAAGAACATGCTTCAAAATGGATAGCAGGTCAAGCTGCTCATAAGTCATTTAATATGAATTGGACTAATGCTGCATTTGATATTCTTCAATATGGATTAGTATTTGGACACTTAGGTAAATTGGGAAGAGGTACTAGAGCTAGTTTTCTTTTTCCACATGGAAGTAAAGTTAAAGCTGCTCAAAATGCTATGCTTCATGCTCCAAAAATAGCTAAAAGTAGATTAGGTAGAATTTGGCAAAATTATGGAAAAACTGGGGCTAAATGGGGAGCATGGGCTTATTCTGAAGGTATAGAAGAACAGGTAAACTGGATATCTATGCAAGAAGGTATAAGATATGGAGATATTATGGCTGGAAATACTGGGATTATGAATCCTGATTGGGGTATTGGAGGTTTTGGACGTCCAGAATTCTCTATGTGGCCCAGTGCATTTTTAGGTGATGATAATAGAAAAAAAGTTTATTCTGAATCTGGTGAATATTGGTCATCTACATTATTTGGAGCCATGGGGGGTGGTGGATTTACTATGCTTGGTGGTCTTTATAATAGAAAAACTAATAAAGCAAGACAAAAAAGACAAATAGAAGAGATTGGTAAACGTCAAGAGTTTGTTATAGCAGCTTTAGGAAAGCGTGCAGAATATCAAAAAAATGGAAATTTAGAAGGGGTTAAGGAACAAAATAGATTACTAGCAGTTAATTTAGGATTAAATGCAGCTCAAGCAGGTACAGTAGATCTTTTATTACAGCAAATAAATGATGAAAATTTTGATCAATTACTTTTAGACAATGGTCTTGCTCAAGAAGAAATAGATCAAACAAAGAAAGAAATTATTGATGTAGTTGAACAATCTGAGAAAAAGTATAGAAATTATAGTAATAGAATATTTGGTACAGAATATGGTGCAGGAGCCTCAAGAGCTGTTGCAGAATTAGAAATGGTTATGGATATGTATTCAGAGCTAATGGAAGATATAGATACTAGAACTGAAGAGATCCAAGAAAGTACTAAAATAGCTGAAGAAAAATCTCAAATAGGTACTAATACAAAAAGACGTAGACAAATTCAAACTGAAGTAAAAAGTTTGGAAATGACTTTAGAAAAAGTAAAGAGTATTATTGAGAATTTAGAAAATGACTCAACTGATCCTAGTATTAGCAAAGAAGAAAAAGAACAAACTGAAGCTACTCTCGCTAATTTTAAAAGATGGCAAGATAATTATAATGAAACACTTAAATTATTATCACGAGAAGGTGCGGATTTAGAAAATAATTCTAAAGAAACTTATACAACAGAACAATTCCAAGAAGAACAGGATTATCTAAATGAGAATAATCGAACTGATGTTGTAAAATTAGCTAATCAAAAACAAATTTATAAAGCTAATAGATTGGCAGCTTGGAAACAACTTAATGAAATATTAAGCGGTGAATATGAATTTACTGTTAAAGAAAAATCTGATAAAATAGAAGACGCATTATTAAGTGAGAAGGAAACAAAAAAGAAACTCAAAATGAACGAGGCTGATCGTGCAGAGATTGAGAAAAGATGGAATTCGATTACTAAGAAAAATGCAAAAGCAGCTGAAAATGATGCTACTGTTCAAGATTTTCTAGATTTATTATCAAATCCTGATACAAATCAAGATCAGATAGATTTATTCTTAGATGAATATGCGGATAATAAAGATTTACAAACTCTTGTAAAACCACTTATAGCTAACTGGAGATCAAGAAAGAATCAATTACAATTACAAGCTTCAATAGATAATTTAAGAAAAAGAACTAAAGAACTCAATGAAAAGTTTCAAGAAGGTAAGGAAATTGAAAATTCTGATCAAGTTATAAACGAAGTAATGCGTTTATTAAATGAGATCTGGGGTGTTGAGGGTCATTATAAAGATAGTCAAGGTAATCCATTATCAAAGAAACAACAACAAGATAAACAAAGAGATTATAATTGGGCAAAGAATCTTACTAAATTTATAGTTCGTTATAAACATGGTATACCTGAATCTTTAAACTGGGAATGGTCAAAAATATTTGATAATTTTGTTCCTAATTTACAAGTTATGTGGGGTAATCGTATAGGGGTAATATATACAGAAAGTGGTACACTGTATTTTGAGGATGAAAGTCAGCATAAAACAGCTGTAACTAAACATAATGATACATTATTTAATATAGATATGATTGTATTAAAAAATAGTACTACAGTCCCTATAACTATTGAACACGATGGTAGAACTTTTAATATAAAAGATAACTATTATAGTAATCTTCATGGAAATCCAACAGAAGCTATTGAATATAATAAAGATGATATACCTATGTCTGTTACATTAACTACATGGCAAGGTAAAGATATTAAAATAACTACTCCTGGAATTGTATTAGATATATCTAGGGTTATAGAAACTTTAGAAGCTGTAAAAAGAGCTAAATTTTATAGTCTAACAAAAGAAGAAACTAAATTAGATTTAGGAGAGGGTTATACTGCAGGTTATGAAAAAATAGGTAAAAATTACGATCTTATAATTAGAAAAGATGGTAAAAAAGTAAAAGGTAAAAGAGCGCAAGAATTGCGACACTTGGCTAATGAAATATTAAGCGAAGCAATAGAGAAAGAAATTAATAATATAAAAAAAGAATTCAATGAATCTACAACAACTCATAATGTTACTCCCACCGAAACTTCAAAAGAAGCTCTTAGCGGTCCCACCGGTCAAGCAGCCCGGGTTTCTCAAGAAGTTGAGGGAATCGAAGACACAGGTAAAAAAGAAGAAAAAATAACAGCTGAAGCTAATTCTGCAAGCCCTGTGGTTAATGTAGATAAAGCAAAAGTAAGTGAAAAAGAAAAGAAAGCAATAATTGACGAAATAAATGAAGATGCTTTACAAACAGATAAGGCAAATGCTGAATCTATTATAGAAGAGGAAAAGAAAAAGAATGAAGATAATTTAAAAGAAGAGACAAGCGAAAGTATCGATAATTTATTAAGTGAAAATAAATCTGATCCTGAAAAAACTGTTGATTTAATAGATTCTTCTGTTAATCAACAAGTACCAGGACCAATAAAAAAAGGTGCACCTCAGTCTATTACTAATCCTACTGCTACTAATAAAAATAAAGTAGAATTAGATAGAGCTTACCCTCAAGCTTGGGTCCCTCAATATATTGGAGTTAATTTAGGAACTAAAGAAAATCCTCTATGGGTACAAGCAGCAGATAGAGATGGAAATCCTATTCCAATGTTTGTTAGGGCTAATGGCGCACCATATAGAATTATACCTGAATCTTGGTTAACACCACAACAACTAGATAAAATAGATGCTAAAGATGTAGGGTCTGGAACTGTAGTAACTATATGGTATAATGAACCTAGAAAAAATGAAAGTAATCAAATAATACGAGAAGGTAATCGTATTATTACAAATAAAGAAAAACAGGTTAGATATACAGTATTTAATACAAAAACTAAGAAAAGAGAAAATGCTGTTATGGTTATCTATCCGGGGTCGGTTAATCAAGCAGACATTATTGATTTTGATATAGCAAATAGCCCTAAAACAGGAGTAGGAACTAATGTTATATTAAGAGTAGAACCTAATTGGCAATACTATAGAAGTAACGATCCTAATGATGTAATAATTACTGTTAGATTAGCTTCAAATCCAGATACTATTCTTTCAACTATGCGGGGAGGTAAAGCTGCATTTAAACAGAATTTATTACTTAGAAAAAATGTAGCAGAAGCTTTAAAGGGAAATAGGTCTATGGACATTAAAGCTAAGATTGCAGGGAAAACAGATGGATTTGTCAATAACATTAAAAAGAAAGGAAAGTCCGTTAAACAGCCTCTAAGTATATTAGAGGGTGATATTGTTTTAGGATATGGTATAGATGGTACTATACGTATACCTAATTCAGATGTATCGGTTTCTAATTCTCAATATGTTGAAAATGGAACTATATATATAGCTATGCCATCTTCTAGTGGTAGAATGATCCCTATTCGGTTAGAAACTTCTAATTTAAATAATCAAGCTGCTTCTAAAATATTAGAGATTATTCTTGATAATAAACTTACAGAAGAACTAAGAAGATCTCAAGTAAATAAGATAGTACAAGTTTATGGTAAACTTGAAGAAGATACAGAACTAGCTATGGATAACTATAGAGTTAAGTTTCCATATGGTGGTAAAATGATTGGATTACAAATCCATCCAGAAGGTAGTGATCAAATTAGTAACTTTGAAAAATTTATATTAGGTCAAGAATTTAAATATATTTTATATGATAATAAAGGATTAATTGAATCTGCAGGACAAATTACAAAAGAAGGTGGAGAAATAGTACAAAAAATATTAAGAGATAGTACTGATTTTTCACAACAAAATTTAGTTGATAATAAAAATGTATTTGTTGAATATCTTAAAACAAAAAAATATAATGTTCAAGGACATGAATTAAATGTTAATGAGCCTTATTTAAGTCCTATAAATAACTTAGAATATAATAATTATCTAGAATATTTATCTGATCCTGATATGAGTATCTTAACTACAGATATTCCAGGAGGAACAGCTGCTAAATTTCATCATTCAATTATCTATACAGAAGTAGTAGATGATACTACTAAATTAGATACTCCTTTTACCGAGGTTAAATTAACAAAACAAGAAGTTAAAGAATTTAGTCAGCCCGCAATAGATGAGGAAGTTGTGAATGCTATAGAAGATGAGGCTACTCTGTCTATAGATGATCTAATACAAAAAAGACAACAGAAGTTAGGGGAATTTGACTACAACTTTACGCTTCCCACTCAAAAAGGAGGATTGGCTGCTTTACAACTCACAGACACCAACGGAGCAGAGGTGGGGGTATTAAATATAGAAACAGGCTCGGGTACTATACAAGACGTGGTTGTGCAGGAGGCTCATCAAGGTAAAGGACTTGGGACACAAATGTATAAACTTGCTAATGATTTATTAGCAGAAAATAATCTTCCTAATTTAAAATCAGGAACACAAACAAGTGCTCCTGCGGCTAGAATATGGGAGAAATTAGTTACGGCCGGTGAGGCTAAAACAGCCATCTTCCCTGAACGAGAATCCCATAAGCAAGAAGGATTTGAAATGATGGCCCCTAAAAAACAAAAGCAAGCACAAGATATAGATAATATAGATGATATTAATTTACCAGATATTAAATTAAGAGAAGTTAATGTAAATAATGTATCTTATGATATATTAACAGACCAAGAAGTAGATTGGTTTAAAGAAAAATTTGGAGAGCAAGGATTAAATGTTTTATCAAGAGTAAAATGGATACGTGTATCTAAAGGAATAAATGCATGGGGATTTTATCAAAATGGGCTTGTTACATTAGCAAAAGAAGGTAAAGAGGGTACAGCCTATTGGGAAGCTTTTAGAAGAGTATTTGATATTCATTTATCAGAAGAAGAAAAATCAGATATTTTATTAGAAGCAGGTGAAAGATATGGTTATGATATGTTGATGGAACAGGAGGCACGAGGTATAGATATGGCTGATGCTACTTATAGCACTGAACAGTTAGAAACAGCTCTTGCAAAAGATTTTATGAACTTTATGCTTAATGAAAAAGATCCTTCTTTTAAAGGAAAGATAAAAAGATTTTTTAAAGAATTATTATATGCAATTAAAAATTTCTTAGGAGCAGGTAGTACTATAGACCGGGTATTTAGAAATATAAGAGATACACAATATAAAGATTATACACGAGAAAAATTAAATAAATTATCTAAGGTAGAGAATCCACAGCTTAGACAAATGTATAATAAGAATGGTCAGCCTATGCCACAAGAATTTGTTGAAGAAGTTGTAGGTAATATAAATCATGATCTATATTCTGCTTTACAAAAGAAAGCAAAAGAAAATAATGTATCTTTTGAAACTTATCTTAAAGATCCAAAACAATTAGATCAATTTTATGATACTTTAAGAAAACAATATATAGCTATAGGTAAAAAGATATTAGAAACTCCAGGAATAAGTGATAGGGTAAGAAGTATAGGAGAAAATTATCTTAGAATAACTGATGATTCTCTGTGGGGAATTAGAACAGATGCATTACATAACTTAACCTCTCCAGGCTTTAAGAAGCTTGCTATACAAAATTTACAACCATTATTTGGAGTAAAATATACAACATATAGAGGCCAAGAAATAACTGATGATTTAGATGCTAATGAAGTAAATGATATTGTAGAAGAAACAGAGCCACAAGCACAAGAAAAAATACATGGTATTAATTTTTATTATAGGCCTGTTAAAGATACATTATCTAAAGATGTTAAAATAGGATTAAGTTTTATAGAGTCTAAGGAAAAAGGAAAATTATTAGGTAAGCATAGATTTATACCATTTGATGATGTATATAACTATCTTGCTTTAAATTTATCTAATTCTACAGAAGGGAGAGTTATGGAAAAACTAAAAACATTACAACATGAATTAGTTCCACAAGTATTACAAAAATATGCAGAAGCAGGACCTGCTTGGCAAAATAAATTTATTACTCATTTTAATAAACAAAATATAGCTTTTAAAACATTAGTTATTGAAAATAATGGTACTGTTAAAGTTATGTATACTAATCGTAATGGATTAGAAAGACAGATTATAAATGATTGGATGGGTAATAAGTCAACTTCATCTATATTTACAGAAGTCAGTGGTAAAGATGATATTATAGATACTAAACAGGCTAAATTAATTCAATCAATTATAGAAAAGGATTTAGTAAATATTCATAATAAATATAGAAATATAAATAGTAAAACAAAACAATCTGAAGGTAAAAAGGAATATATGGTTCCTATGATGAAGGTTTTAAAGAGTTTGGGAATAATATTACCTCAAAATATGAAGAATGATTTATTTGTTGATGAAGCTATAACTGTTCAAGATCTTCATAAATATATGTTTGGATCTAATTCTTTTCAATATATATTTAAAAATTTAGTAAGAGGAATAAGCCCTTATATGGCTAATAATATGGAAATGGGAGCTTTAGGTAAACTTGCTAAATTTGTTTCTCAATATAAAATAGATTCTTATTTATCTTCTTTTATTGGGGGTAATAGAAAAAGTATATATTCTATTAATTTAAATACTTTTGATTCAGAAAGAACTTTATCTTTAAGATCTGAAGAGACTTATAAGCAGGTTATAGGAAAATATTTTAATGATGTATTTTATAAGCCAAATGCAAATGTATCTCATATTATATTAGATATGTTATCAAAGCATCCAGATGTACGAAATAATTTTCAATTAAGTACATTCGATGTTATTAAAGAAAAAGGAAGTTTTGGAAGAGCTACTGCATATGATAGAATGACAGAAAATTTATCAGCTTTGACTAGGTTTTCTATGTTTAATAATAGTGGAAATAGATTTGCAGAGTTTAGTACAGGTACTAAATCAGATAAAGGTCAATTTAAATTTATTTCATTACCAAAAATACATCCTAAAAATAAAGCTTTTGGTATGTGGAAATCTACAAAATTAGGAATTGAAGGATTTATTGAGACAGCTGTAGAACTTATAAGACCCCTAGCATTAGGTGAATATGCACGTATATCTAAAACAGAAAGACAATTATTTGATATAGATATGGATCTTAATAAACAAATAAAGAATCTACATTATAAAAATGAACCAGGAGATAATCTTGGTAATGGTTTAAAATTTATGTTATTTAGAATGCTTAATGAATCTGAATTATTTAATAAAGAAACAAATAGATTAGAGGCTGTATCAGATATTAATGATTCAAATGTAGAAGTATACAATAGATTAAGCAGTGTTTTAGATGGTTATTTACGAAGCTATATATCTAAACAAATAAGAAAAACTATAGATGCTTTTGTCGATGCTAAAGCAATTATGAAGGTAGGAAACGAAATACATAACATTAATCTACCTATACAGGCTATATCAAATAAAGCTGTTGGAAAAGATATTACACTTGCAATAGTTGAATTTGCTGTAAATGATGTTGTTATGAAACCTTATATAAATACAATATTTGGTCCTGAATTAGCATTTTATAAAACAGATCCGCAAGGTAATCCAATGGTAGATGCAGGAAAAAGACAATATCAGTCTGTTACTCCTAAAATGAATCTTACTTATAATGAAGAGCATGATTATGGGGCTAAACCTAAATTTAACCATGCGGTAGTAAGAGACATCTTTAAAAGAAGTCCAGAAACTGTAGCTCGTTTCAAAAAAATATTAGAAAATGCAGGAGTATCTTCTAAAAAAGCTGAAAAAATATCTAATAAATATTTAGAAATTATAAAGACAGATGCACAAGGATATACTACATTAGAGTTTCATAAGAGACAGATGGAGTCTCAAGGTAAATGGTCTAAAGAACATGATAATGCATATGAAACATATTGGGTTAAAGGTTTAATGGGAGGAAAGGCTGAACAAGAACTTTTATTAGATCCGTTAAAAACCTATTTCTTTGGAGAAGTATTAGAAAATGATGGACATCAAAATGAAACTCTGGTCTTTAAGCAAATTAAACATTCTACTATACCGTTAATGAGAGGGTATACAGAGATTTTTAAAGAAGATAATCTTATTACATTAGACGACTTAAGACAGCGTATGGAAGCTACTGGAAAATATAAAGGTATGCAACCTATAGATATGGTTAATTTTGAAAGTGGTGTTAAAGTAGGTTTATCGGGAATATCAAATCTTCAACATTTAGACCAAGTAAATGTGGAAGTATTAGATACTAAATATCTAGGATCACCTCAGATTATTACAACTAAACAAAAGGACCCTTTATTTGGTTCACAATTTGCTAAATTAGTACCATCGAATATAAATAATGATAATAGTTATACTTTACCTAACAGTGATAAATTATTAGGATCAGAAATTAAATCTTTATATAATGATTTATGGTATGAGAAAATACAAAGGTCTTCAAATAAATTATCAAAGAAATTAGGATATAAAACATTTATGGATGTTTTAGAAAATAGAAATCAATTATCTGAAAAAGAATTTGCAGTTGCACAATTAAAATTTTTAAAGAAAGTTAAAAATGAAGTATATCAGATGTTACAAGAAAGAGAATTACCTGATAATTATTTCTTGGCTTTAGATATAGAAGCGCTAATTGATGATGTTAATAGATATGACTATGTTACTCCAATGGCATTTCCTACTTTTTCTAAACGATTTGAAAATATATTATTATCCTTATTTAAAAATAATATTTTAAAACAAAGATCTAAAGGAATATCTGCAGTACAAGTGGCAGATTTTGGATGGTCACTCACTAATGAGCTTCAAATAAAAGCTAATAGTAAGGGTGGTATATATGCTGAGGTTGCATTACCATATGATTTAGTACATAAGTTAGGATTACAGGTAGGGGATAATTTATCAGAAGTAGATCAAAGTTTATTAGAATTAGTAGGATATCGTATACCAACACAAGGTAAAAATTCTATGTTAGCTTTAAAAGTAACTAAGATTCTGCCTAAAAATATGGGATCTATTATACAATTACCTGCAGAAATAACAACTATTATGGGATCAGATTTTGATATAGATAAGATGTATATTATATTCCCAGAATTAACAAAAGATAAAAAAAGAGAGTCTGCATTTAAAATAGGACAGTACAGAACTAAAAAATCTTTTGAAGGATTATCAGATCAAGCAGTTAATCAAGCTTTATTTGATATATCTCACTCTATTTTAGCGTCAAAGCACTCTGTAGAAGAAATACTAACACCTTTAGATTCTGATACATATGCTGAAGCTATTAAAGACTATAGAGAAGCACGTATTACAGAAGATATATCTGACTTTGATGTATTTACACCGGCTGCAGATATGTATTTAGAGAAAATAAATAAAGATGCTGCTATGCTAATTGGTTTATTTTCAATGAATTCTACATCTCATGCACTAGCCCAGGATATGGATATTACATTAAAAGATGGTGCTCAAATTTATTTTAATTCTAAAAAAGGACAAGAACATACAAGTTTAAGTAATATATATGATTTTGATGGTAATTATATATCTGATCACATAAAAGATGATCAAAATGAGTCTATTGATAATGCTAAAAATCAAAGAATTGGTCCAGCAGGTGTTACAGTATATAATCATGGTGTAAAAATGCTATTAAATAGGGTAGGAGTATCTGGTAGGGCTTCTTTAGATTTTATAAATCAACCTATGATAAAAGAATATCAAAAAGAAAGAGCTACAAATACTAATAATATATCAGATATAAAATTAGCAGAGAAAGTAGCAGAAGAATGGGGAGTTAAACAAGAATTTTTAGAAGCTAAAAAATTATTTGGAGAAGATAGATTTTTTACGCCAAGTTCTTCATCTTTAAAAACTTCTTTAAAACATACAAAAGGAGGACAAAGAGAACATAAAGTACAGCAAGCTCAATTATTAGCAGACTTTTTTAACTATTTAGATATTTCTAGAGATATGTCTAAATTAAATACATTATTAAATCCAGAAGGATTAAAGAATTTTAGTAGATTAAGTTATCTTGAAAACTTTAAAAATGCACAAGCACACCTTGAAAGTACAACATCTTATATAAAGATAGGTCAAATGCCTAAAAGAACTGAAGCTTTTATAAAATTCGGAATAGATGAAGCTATAGAAACTACTAGTTATTTTATTCCTTTTAATAAAGAAGGATTTTTAGAATTAAAAAGAAAAATAGCAAAATATACTGGTCAGAGAGATGGTGTATTATCTCAAGAATCAATAGAAACTATTAATAGTTTGGCTCTATATTATGTATTTACTCAACCTGAATCTCCTTTAGCAGATTTATTTTATAAAGATGAAAAAGCTGATATGGCCTTAATTAAGAAGAGATTATTTACATTATCAGAGTCAACAGTGTCTAAATTTTTAAATCTTAGATCAAGAAAGAATTTACATAATGATAAATTCTTTGGTATGTTATTTTCACATAGAGAAAATACAGGTAAAAATAGATTTATTAAGTTATTAGCTTTTAATAATGCAAGTAAACTAGATTCTTCACAAAAATCAGCAATTACTGATAGATGGGAGCAACTTTTAGATCCTAATGTTACAAAAGATATAGAAGTAAGACGAATGGCAGAAGCATTAGTTTTATATTCTATTATTACATCTGGGTTTATATCAACAGGGCCTAATACATTTGTTGATTTAATACCTAATTCATATTGGTCTAATAAATCAGAAAATAAAGATTCATTAAGTAATTTCTTTAGAAAAGAAGCTCGAACAATGGAATATTCTGATTATTTTGATGATAATGCAGCGAGACAAATAATAAGAAATGCTTTTAAAGATCCTGGGTTATTAATAACAGTAAATAAAACGGCTTTAATTCAAAATAGTATAACTAAAGATTTAGGTCTTAGTAAAAATCATTATTTTATTCATAAAGATGCAGCTAGTGATATTTTAATTAAAGATAGTCCTGGTACAAAAGCATATGTAGACTATTTTAAGTTATATGATAATAAATGGAGATTATTTCAATTACATTCTGTTCGTGAAGCAGGTGCTATATATCATGAAATACCGCCATTAGGAGAAAGATATAAATTTGTAGAGATGGTAAGTAAAGATGCTTTAATTGAAAGTATACATCCTGGGAATCAAACTAAACATAAACAAGTTATAGATCAACAATTAGAAAATCTACCACCTAATAGTACAGAAGCTACAGAATCTATAGATGATATAATAGGAATGCCACAATTAGCAGCTGAAAAAGTCTTGAAAACAAAAATACAAGATTTAGAAGGTAGATTATTATCTTGGTTGAAAAAAGAATTTAATATTGGTCACCGAAGTTATAATGTTTTAAAAACTAAAACAGGAAAAGATGCTTTAGGTATAGCTGATATTATGCATAAGGTAATACATCTTTCAAATAAAAGAGATCGTTATACTATCCCGGAAGAAACAGCTCACTTTTTTATTGAGATGTTAAAAGATAAAACTATTATTCAGAAATTAATGGAATTATCTAGTAAAACTAAATTACATGGTGAAGTATTGAGAGATTATGCAGAAGTCTATAATACTCCAGAAGAGTTTATGAAAGAAACAGCTGGTAAAATATTAGGAAAATACATTGTTTCTGAATATTATGAACAAAAAAAGTTCAGTATTGGTACAGAAACTGAATTTATAAAGGAATATAGAGGACTTTTAGGCTTATTACAGCGAATATGGGATAGAATTCGCTCTATTTTTGTAGGAGAATCGGCAAATAAAGAGTTAAATAGACATATTCGAGATGTTTTTGGTCAAAAAGCACGACAGATTTTAAATGGAAGCTCTCTAGGATTAGATGTTAATTTATTACGAACAAATACTATACAAAAATATTATAGTATAGGAAGTGTCATGGGGGGTGTAGGAAAATTAGGCGAAGGAGCATTAAATAAAATAGGAAAAACTTTAAGTGTATTTGATTTTAGTGATAAACAACTTAAAGAGTTAGGGGAAAAAGGAAAATCCTTATTAAAAAGAAAAGCTTCTTGGAATCAATCTAATTATATTACAGAATTATTAGCAGATAGTAATAGAATAACTGCTCCAACAGGAGAAGAACAATTTTATACTAAAGATGGTATACAATTAACAAGAGTAACTGGTGTACAAGATTATTTTACAGATGCATTTGCAGAAGAAGAGATGGCAGTTAAAATAGCTAAAGCAAATAGAGCTAAAGGAGATGTATTTAATTCTGCAGAAAGAGTATTAAATTTATGGAAATTTTTACAAGAAGGGGGTACTGAAATACATAAAGTAATGCAAGGTCTTATAGAAGGTAAAACCAATGATCAAATTATGGCCTCTCTTAATATGAACCCGAAAAGTAAAAAAGCTATTCAAAATTCAATAAGTTTATTAAAAACTTGGGTACAAGAAAAATTTAATAAAGGAAGTAAATTATATGCTGAAGTTAAAGTAGCTGATATGGTTAATTTAATGGCCGGTACTATAGATGTAATAGAACAAACATCGGGGGGTAGAATATTTCTTCATGATTTTAAAAGTAAAGTAGCTGGAAAATTAGTGGAAATAGAAAAAAGACTTCCTAATTTTAAATATGCTTTATCAGGTCTTCAAAATACTGCATTAAATCAATATAGATTACAACTTTCGCTATATAAATATATACTAGAAAAGAAAGGTGTTAAAGTAGATGGTATTAAAGTACAGCCTTTAGAGGTAGGTGTTAATATAACCCCAGAATCAGGGGATATAAATTACACATCTATATCATTTCCTAGCGCTACATCACCTGTATTAAATAAATTAAATAATTTAAAGCCTATTGATAATACTATATTATCAAATGTTCTTAAGAAACTTAATCCTGAATCTACAGGAGTTGCAGAAGAGTTACGAGAAAAAGATGCTACAGTTAGAGTTTTACAACAAGCTAAAGATGTTATAAAAAAGAAAATAGAAAGATATAAAAAATCAGGGAATCCTAATTATTTATCAGCTATGCAAGAACTTTCGAAGCAGTTAGAAGAAGTAAGTGAAAAAGAAGGTATTGTATTATTTGTAAAAAGAGCATTAAAAGAAATTAATGATGCGCATAAAAGATTATTACAATTACAAAAAGATGATGCAATTACAGCTAGAAATTTAGCAGAAATAAGAAATTATGTATCAGCATATGAAATATTAGATGAGATGACATTATTAGCTCCTACATTAGGTAAAACAGGCTATGAAAATCTTATTAATAAATATGTTGCACCAGCTGTACTTAAAAGACAGCAGGTAGAAGAATTATACAAAGCTTTAGGCAGACCTATTATTGCAGAATTTTTAACAAAATATAGCACTAAGCCAGGAATGACTAAAGTTAAAATGGAAGCTGAACTTATAAAGGCTAGTAGAGATATTGGTTATTTAGCTAGATGGTTAAGCGCATTAGCAGATTCTAAAATGACAGAACTAGCAATGGTAGATAAACATGTTGGTATACAAAGAAATATTGTTCAAGAAGCTAAATATAATTTAGAATATGGAGCAGGTAAATCAGAAGGATTACTTGATATTTTAAAAGAATATGAAAATCATAGAGTTGAACAAGGTTCAAGTGCTACTAATTATGTACAATTATTTGAGCCCATATTAGAAATGCATAATGGTAAACCTACAGGATATATAGTAGGTCCTCAATCATATGAATTTAGACAGAAAAAATTAGATTTTATTAAAACTAAAAAAGAAGCAGGAGAAGCTATAACAGCTAGAATTTGGAATGAATTTTATGAAGAGAATAAATTTATAGAAGATCCAAAATATCTAGCATTAATGAAATTACCAGAATCTAATCCTATAAGAAAATTTTATGACTTTTTTATAGAAAATTATAAATATGCACAAAGTATATTACCATCATTTGCTAGAAGAGGTTTAATGTTACCGGGATTAAGAAAAACACCACAAGAAAGATTTATGGAAACTTCAGGTTTGGTGGGAATAAAAGGTGGATGGAGCGCTATAAAAGAAGCAGCTTTACAAAAGTTTACTATAACAGAAGACGAAACTGAATATAAAGAAAAAGTAGATGAAAAAGGAGATGCTATGCATTATGTACCTATTCATTATAGTGAAAAAATTGGGACAGAAGAAGGTATGTTAAATCCTGAAGATGCATCTTATGATCTATCAAGTGCATTATCTATGTATTATACTATGGCTGTAAATAATCAACAAATGAATGAGATTATAGCAGAATTGGAATTAACAAAAGAATTAGTAAGAACTAGAAAAGTTGTTAAACTTAAAGCTGGTATGCCTGTTATTGATAGTGTTACTGATGCGCAAGTTACAACAGAAGGTGTTCAATCTTTGGCTTATGATAGATTAGTTGATTATTTAAATATGGTTGTTTATGGAGAAAGAAAGAAAAGAAGCGCAGATGTAATGACTATGGCAGGAAAGAAAGTTACTACAGATAAAGTAATGGATGGATTTTTATCTTATAATAGTTTACGAGTATTGGCATTAAATCCACATGCTGGATATGTAAACGTTGCATTTGGTAATTTAATGAATAGTTTTGAGGCTTATGCGGGACAATATTTTGGTAAAAAGAACTTTATTAAATCTAAAGCATTTTATTGGGGAGGTTTATCAGGAATACTAAAAGATACTATAGGAAGAGTACCTACATCTAAAATTGGATTAATGAATGAATACTATAATGTATTACAACATTTTGATGAATTTGGAAATAGAATTAAACATAAATCATTAGCTATGCGTGGTATGCATACAGGAGCATTCTTCTTTATGATGACTATGGGAGAACATATGTTACAAACTCAATTATTTATATCTATGGCGCTTGAAAAGAAATTTAAACTTGCTAATGGTAAAACAATTAATTTATGGGATGCAACTAAAGTTGAAAATGGTAAATTAACACTCCATGATGAAGTTGCAGAACAATTTAATGAAACAGATCGTGCTATATTTAAAGAAAGAGTACAAGGAGTTTATCAAAGATTACATGGTATATATAATATGAAAGATAGAAATGCTATACAACAATATGCAGCAGGTAGATGGGTTATGCAATTACGTAAATGGATGCCATCAGGATTCCAAAGAAGATTTGAAGGTATAGAAAAATTATGGTATGATAAAAAATCTGAATTTGCAGGTGCAGAATGGAATGAAAGATTACAATCATATGTAGAAGGTAATTATATTACAATGTTACGATTTATGAATCAATTAAAATGGGACATTGCAAAACTTAAAATATATACAATTAAAGAAAAATGGAATGAGTTAGATACATGGCAACAACAAAATGTAAAACGTACTATAGGTGAAATAGCAGGATTCTTTGTTTTAATAGCATTATCAGGACTTGTAAGATCGGGAGATGAAGATGAAGAGAAGGGATATGTATATTATCAATCTTTATATACTTTGCATAGAATGAAACAAGAATTATTATTTTTCTCATGGGTCCCAGAAACATTTAATGTATTAAAAGCTCCTGCAGCTAGTATAACATCTTTAGAAGTATTAGTAGATTTAGTTGGTCAATTACTAGAAGATACAGGATCTATAGTAATGGGACAAGATCTAGAAAGATATAAAAGAAAAACTGGAATGTGGGATAAAGGAGATCCTAAAATTTGGTCAAAATTATATAAAACTTTACCATTAACACAACTTACTAAAAAAGCTAAAGATAAATTAAGCTGGTTTCATTTAAACTAATGGAAGAATTTGACGAGGAATTTTATGAAGAAGAATTTTCTGAAAAGGAAAAAGAAACTATTAGAAGATCTTCTATGATTAATACTTATAAATTACTCATAAGTAATTATGATTTTAGTATATTTCCTAATAATTTATTTTGGCTTTTAAGTGATTATAATGAAGAAAATGTGTTTGATGTATTATTAAAGTATTTTGAATCTACTGAAGAATATGAATTGTGTGCAGATATAAAGAAAATGGAAGATAATTTTAAGAAAATAAAACGCAGCCGTGAATCTAAAAAAAACACAATGATTCGATATATAATGGGCCCTAACGATGAGAAGTAGATATCCTAGTATAAACCAGGAATATCTACTAT
>TARA_R110002020_G_scaffold261368_7_pt1 | contig 22357 bp, 16 predicted proteins | sample TARA_R110002020 | Tara Oceans TARA_R110002020 (sample SAMEA4396489) | marine metagenome | biome: Westerlies Biome; feature: [MES] marine water layer (ENVO:01000295) within the mesopelagic zone...; material: water (ENVO:00002006), including particulate matter (ENVO:01000060) such...
AACTCCATTATTTCGGTTGAGTTACATCAAAATTTATAAACGGTTTATTGTCGGGTAGAAAATTTCTCTAGTTTAGCGCCAGAATTACCATAAGATTGAAATCAAACACTTAGTTGACACACTGCTTGTATTGTGCACTGCAGTCTTGATTTCTTTCAAGATTCATAAAATCCAAATTATAAACACATGAATAAAAGTCTATTATTGACGGGTGCAATGGCTCTTGGCCTCGCGCTTCCGTCATTGGCGCAGGCACCTGCACAGGTGAAATACGCCAATACGATCACCGCTGAAGACCTGAAAGAGCGTCTTACTTACCTTGCTTCTGACGAAATGAAAGGCAGAGACACCGGCTCTGAAGAGCAAAAAGTAGCTGCTAATTACTTAGCGGATTTCTACAAAAAAATTGGTTTAACTGGCCCAGTAGCAGGTAGCTACCTTCAGGCAGTTGAACTTGTAAGCTCATCTTTCGGAGAAGTTTCTTTGAAAGTAGGCAAGAACAAGCTTGAAAATAACAAGGATTTTGTTTTCATCGGAGATGGGGACATGAAGAAAGCTGCTAAAACTGACCTGGTATTTCTAGGATTAGTTTCAGATGAAAACTTGGCTAAAGTTGATGTTAAAGGCAAACTAGTCGGCATCTGGGCTGTAGGTGTAAGATCTAACGATCTTTTGACTAAAGTAATGGATGCAGGTGCTGCAGGTATCGTGATTGTGAGCATGGAAGGTCAAGCAAACTTTGACAGAATTGCTGGGCGCTACCAAAGTTTAGCTGGAAAAGGAAGAGTTGGTTTTGCGAAGCCAGTTGAGCAAAAGCCTGTATTCATGGTAAGCTCTGATAAAATGGCTGAGCTTTTCGATACTCCAGTTGAGGATCTAAAAGAAGCTGCGAAAGCAAATCCAGAGTCTATCAAGTCTCAAAAAGCATCTTATCAAATCGAAAAAGATGTTAAGGAAATAGAAAGCTCTAACGTAATGGGCTACCTAGAAGGAACTGACAAAAAGGATGAATTGGTTGTAATTTCTTCTCACTACGATCACGTAGGTGTAAGCAGTACAGGTGAAGTGTTTAACGGCGCTGATGATGATGGATCAGGAACTGTTTCTGTAACTGAAATCGCTGAAGCATTTGCTACTGCGGCTAAAGACGGCATCAAGCCAAGAAGATCAATCCTTTTTCTAAACGTAACTGGTGAAGAGAAAGGCCTTTTAGGGTCTGAGTATTACTCTGAGCACCCAATATTCCCTTTGGAAAACACAGTAGTAAATTTCAACATTGACATGGTAGGTCGTATTGATTACGAATATCAAGATGCTGAAAACACTGATTTCGTCTATGTGATTGGCTCTGAAATGCTTTCTACAGATTTGAAAAAAATCTTGGAATACAACAACATCACTTACTCTGACTTGATCTTGGATTATAGATACGATGCCGAAGATGATCCAAACAGATTCTATTACAGATCAGACCATTACAATTTTGCAAAGCATAACATCCCAGTAGCATTCTTCTTCAACGGAGTTCACGACGATTATCACCAAGTAACGGATACGGTGGACAAAATTGAATTCCCTCTAATGGAAAAGAGAGCTAGATTGATTTTCCACACAGTTTGGGACGTTGCCAACAGAGAAAATAAGCCAAGAGTTGATGGCACAAACACTAGAACTGAGAGATAATTATTTAAGCTCTTAGTACTCAAAAGGCTATTGGAGAAATCCAGTAGCCTTTTTTGATATAGGGAAAACAGAGTTATTAAGGCAATCAAAAAAATGTATTTCACCCTTTCAGGGCTTATCTATTAATATTTTTAATTGTCCAGCCCCATCGAGCTGGGTTTAGATAGTTAGGGCTTTCAGCCCTTTGCAAAATAAGATACCCTTTGACACCGCTTATGTGACTCAAACGATCAAAGTCAAAACTAAACTCCTCAATACCCCCAAACGTACCAGCGAAAATAAATTGATTTCATTTTTCCAATCGTCAAATTTTATAAAACGATATCTTTGCCACACGAACGCTAATTGATATCCCGTGTATAAATCCCTACTCAAACCACTTTTTTTCTTAAAAAAACCAGAAGCTGCTCATCACTTTACTGTAGATCTGACTCGGTTCGGCTTCAATCTTCCTATTATTGGGTCGATCGTAGAATCCACTTTTAGATTAGAGGATAAAAAGCTTGAGCGGGAAGTATTTGGACTGAATTTCAAGAATCCCGTAGGCTTGGCGGCAGGATTTGACAAGGATGCGAAAGTCATCGATGAAATGGCCATGCTCGGTTTTGGTTTTATTGAAATAGGAACCTTGACTCCAAAACCTCAAGAAGGAAATCCACAACCCAGGCTTTTTAGACTTCCTCAAGACGAATCACTGATCAATCGAATGGGTTTCAATAATGGAGGCGTTTTCGAAGCGGTGGAACGATTGAAAAAACGCAAATCTAATGTTCTTGTAGGTGGGAATATCGGTAAAAACAAAGTCACACCGAATGAAAATGCTATTGACGATTATTTGATTTGTCTGGAAGCACTGCATGATCACGTGGATTATTTCGTCGTGAATGTGAGTTCTCCAAACACGCCAAATCTTCGAGATTTGCAGGAAAAAGAACCGCTTAAAGCCCTGCTTCAGGCCGTAAAAAATGCGAATGACCTCAAGACAAAGCCTAAACCAATTCTTCTAAAAATTGCTCCAGACCTTACGGACGGACAATTGGACGATATCATTGAAATCGTGAAAGAAACGAAAATTGATGGGGTAATAGCGACCAACACAACCATCGATCGTTCGCAACTGAGCACTTCCGTGGCTGAAGTACAAGCCATTGGTGCTGGAGGGGTAAGCGGAAAAGTGCTAGGCAAAAGAAGTACTGAAGTCATTCGATATCTTTCTGAAAAGTCAAATAAGGCCTTCCCTATCATTGGAGTGGGAGGAATCTTTTCGTCCGAGGATGCAATAGAAAAACTAGAGGCAGGAGCAAGCTTGATCCAAGTGTACTCGGGCATGATTTATGAGGGACCTGCCTTGATCAAAAAGATTAAAAAAGGATTGTTGGCTTATTTTTCACAGTAATTTGTCAATCTAAATTCATTAATCTTAACTTAAATCGGATTTGAATCGAATACATGGCCACCAATTCACCTAGGACCAATACTTTTAGAAAAAAAGGAGAACCCACCAAAAAGAAAGGCGCAGGCTTCAAGGCACCGAGCTTTTCCTTTGGTAAGATAAAAACAGCCAAGATCAGCTTGACGCTGGGAATTTTGCTGATGTCTACGGCTATTTTCCTGTTTATCGCATTTATCAGTTACCTCCTGAATGGCCCTGCAGATCAAAGCCTAGTCATGAATAACCCCGACGAGGCGATTCGAGATACAGCCCGAGAATCTACTAATTGGCTCGGCTACCTCGGTGCCCAAGCTGGCAACTGGATGATCTATCGCTGGTTTGGGATTGCGGCTTTCCTATTCCCTCCATTTTTGTTTTTACTCGGATTCAAATGGGCTTTCAAAATCTCATTGGTTTCTCTCACTAGATACACCACATTCGCGCTTTTTTTCACGTTTTGGTTAGGTTTACTGACTGGATACGTGGTGATTTTGATTCAAGGCTATTCCTACTGGAGTTTCCTTTCGGGCGGATTTGGCTATGAATTAGCAAAGCTTTCCGCTGATTTTCTGAGCTGGGGAACCTTTATTTTGCTGGGAGGATCCATGCTCATTTTTGTGATTTTCTTCTTTGATATTGACAAATTAGACTGGTTTAGCAGCAAAAGCTCAGATGCCGAATTGGATGAAGATGAATTAGAAATAGAGTCTGCTGCTTCAGTAAAAAACCCGTTTAAAGAAGATTTGGAAGAGGAAGAAGAAATCGATGATGACGGTAGTTCTTGGACCATCAAAGGACAAGAGGAAGATGAAGAAGCAAGTTCCCCTATAGCACTAACCCCTGAATCACCACCTAAGCCAAAGAAGGAGGAAATAGCATTTAATGTGCCTCAATTAAACATTCTCGATCCAATCGTAGAGCGTGAAGATGAGTCTAAAATTGAGGAGAAAAGCTTCTCCGTAGTGAAGCCGGCGGGAGAGGAGAAAACAGCCGAAGAAGTCGAGAATCTTGATGCTTACGATCCTACGCTTGATCTTCCCCATTACAAATATCCTACGCTAGACTTACTCAATGAATACGATGTTCAAAAAGTAACCGTAAGCCGACAGGAACTTGAAGACAACAAAAACAAGATTGTAGAAACACTTGAGAACTTCAAAATCGGGATACAAGAGATTAAAGCGACTATAGGACCTACGGTAACGCTTTATGAAATCGTCCCGGAGCCTGGAGTAAAAATCTCCAAAATCAAGAATTTGGAAGATGATATTGCCCTGAGTTTAGCGGCTTTGGGAATTAGAATTATTGCCCCAATTCCTGGAAAAGGCACCATTGGTATAGAAGTTCCAAACAAAAACAGAGAGTTGGTTCCAGCTCGGGCTGTTTTGGGCACGGAGAAATTCATGCGCTCAGACAAAGACCTTCCGATCGCGTTAGGCAAAACTATTTCCAATGAAGTTTTTGTAGTCGATTTGGCAAAAATGCCGCACCTGTTGATGGCTGGTGCCACCGGTCAAGGTAAATCGGTAGGACTGAACATGATCTTGGCTTCGCTGATTTACAAGAAACATCCTTCACAATTGAAGTTCGTTCTTGTGGATCCTAAGAAGGTAGAACTCACCCTTTTCAACAAGATTGAGAGACATTTCCTTGCCAAACTACCAGGTGCGGAAGAAGCTATCATTACTGATACCAAAAAGGTGATTTATACGCTGAATTCTCTTTGTATCGAAATGGATAATCGATACAATCTTCTGAAAGATGCCGGCACAAGGAATCTCAAGGAATACAATGCAAAGTTCGTTGCTCGTAAGCTAAATCCAGATAAAGGACATCGTTTTATGCCTTACATAGTTCTGGTGATTGATGAGTTAGCGGATTTGATGATGACAGCTGGCAAGGAAATCGAAGGTCCGATTGCACGACTGGCACAATTGGCTCGTGCTATTGGTATTCACTTGGTAGTCGCTACGCAAAGACCGTCCGTAAACGTGATCACCGGTATTATTAAAGCGAATTTCCCTGCACGTCTTTCCTTCCGTGTGACTTCAAAAATCGATAGTAGAACTATCCTAGATGCAGGTGGAGCAGATCAGTTGATCGGTATGGGAGATATGCTTTTATCCCATGGATCAGAGATGACGCGTATCCAGTGTGCATTCTTGGATACTCCTGAAGTTGATTCGATTTGTGATTGGATTGGCGAGCAAAAAGGCTATTCGGACGCTTATCTGCTTCCTGAATTTGAAGGGGAAGATTCGGATAATTCTGTTGGAGATGTTGATTTTTCAGATCTTGACCCACTTTTCAATGATGCTGCAAGACTGCTCGTGATGCATCAGCAAGGCAGTACTTCTCTGATTCAGCGCAAGCTCAAACTAGGGTACAACCGCGCGGGACGAATTATCGATCAACTGGAAGCTGCGGGAATCGTGGGAGCTTTTGAAGGCTCAAAAGCACGTGAGGTGCTTATTCAGGATGAAGCTAGTTTGGAACGGTTATTGAATAGTTTGTAATAGCTGTTCAATTAGTACCAACAGCATCATTTCATGAAAAAAATCGCCCTAGTTTATACGCTTTTTCTAGCCATTCTATTCTCCTTCCAAGCGACCGCTCAAAAAGATCCTAAAGCAAAAGTTGTTTTAGATGCGATGAGCCAAAAGTTTCAGGCAATGAATGGGTTTACTGCAAATTTTGACTTCACTTTCCAAGATGCCTCTGGCCCTGGAGATCGGCAGTCAGGAGATATTGCCGTCAAAGGCGAGCAATATCGCCTCAAACTCCCAGATCAGGAGATCTACAACGATGGCAAAACAGTTTGGACTTACATCCAATCTGATAATTATAAAGAAGTAACCATCAACGATGCTAATCAGATGGAAGGAGAACTTACTCCTTCTAACATTTATCGCATTTACGAATCAGGCTATAGCTATAAACTGCTCAGCGAAAAGCAGTTTCAAGGCAAAACAGCTCAGATAGTAGAATTGCTAGCAGAAAAAAACAATGCACCCTTCGAGCAGGTCAAATTGATGATCGATAAAAGCAATTCAAATCTACTAGGCTGGGAGATGTTTGATGGCCAGGGAGGCGTTTTTTCATATACTTTCAAAAACCTCAAAGTAGATGCTAATCTACCTTCCTCCTATTTTGTGTTTGATGCAAAACAATATCCTGGAATAGAAGTGATTGATTTGAGGTAATCAGGCATTTTTCAATTTCTCAATATCAAACTTTTTCATTTTCATAAAAGCCTGAACAACTCGCCCAGATCGCTCCGGATCAGACATTAATTCCGAAAGGATTTCAGGAACAATCTGCCAGGAAACCCCAAACTTATCCTTCAGCCAACCGCATTGGCTTTCTGCACCGCCTTTGGAAAGGCTCTCCCAGAAATAGTCGATCTGCTTTTGGTCTTTACACTCCACCACAAAAGACACCGCTTCATTAAAGTCAAAATCGTGAACTATAGCACTATCCATGACAGCGAATAATTGTCCGTTCAATTCAAACTGCGCATGATTGATTTTGCCATCTTGACCATTGGAATCATCAGGTCCATATCTAGAAATCAGCTTGGTACTTGAATCAGCAAAAATGTCGCTATAAAAATTAATCGCGCCTTCCGCCTGACCAAAGTTTGTTCCTGAAAACATCAAAGCTGGAATAAATTTCTGGCTGGAGTTTTCCGTTTTATCTAGTGTTAGCTGCCAAGTCACGCCGAATTTATCCTGCACCCAACCGTACTTTTTGCTCCATGGATAGGAGTCCATTGGCATCAATGCACGACCATTTTCTATAAGTCTATCCCAAACAGATTGAAGTTCCGCTTCATTAGGGATACTCGTGTAAAATGAAATCGCAGGAGTAAACTTAAACATTGGCCCACCATTGAGACACATAAACCTCTGTCCCTTAGACTCAAAAGTTATCACCATCGAGTTTTCATCAACAATAGAGGAATCTGAAAAGACTGCGCAGTAAAATTCTGCTGCTTCTTTGGCATTGCCATCAAACCACAAGCAAGGGTAAATGGCATTAGTTAGCGTGTTTACAGAATGACTATCCATTTCTTTCACAGATTTCTTTGAGTTTGTCCAATGCTTTTGGCCACATTCCAGTGAAATATTCATCGAACTCCATGGAAGAATCCAAGTCTACTTTCACCACTGTATTTCCTCCTTTTTCTTCGAGCGTATACTTCTCATGAGCTCCTTTCCACATTTCTACTTCTTTGCCTTCCAGAATTTCTACTCCTTCCTTTAGCTCTCCAAGATGCTCTATATCCACATGCTTGCCTGGATCATTTTTTATTATTCTACTTACCATTCCATTTTGATTCCCTTCTTCACCTTGAGCAACGAAATAGATTTTGGTCCCTTCCTCCCAGGTGCCTATATAAGTAGAGCCTGGAGAAAAAACGTCTGTCCACTCCTCATAAGTAGGCTTTTCCAGCATATTTCTATAGACCTCTTCCCGAGTATTTTGGATTAAAATCTCGAAATGTAACGTGACTAATTTTGCTCCAGATTCTGTATAGGTTTTAAAATTATCCAAGATAGCCTGCCATCCATTTTTTTGCATATCTACTGAATTATCCATTTCAGCATCGAAAATCTCAGTGAGTTTAACACCATCAGGCACTTTCTCAAACGTCACCTTTACAGTGCGCCCATCTTCCATAATATAAGAGTAATGGGAATGAGTCTCTACTTCCTGGTAGACTCCACCAAAGTCAAAACCCATGCTACCATCTTTAGCTTCCATTCGGGAAGTAAAGCTTCCGCCTGGCTGAAAATCAGATTCTGCTTTGGTCGTATGCCAGTCGGGAGAAGCAAAGTTCCAATTTACGATATGCTTTGGCAGAGTGAAATATTCCCAGACCTTTTCAAGAGTAGCATCCACAACTGTACAAACTGTAATTTTGGTTTTTTGAGTAGTATCCATGGTTTTCTTATTTAATTTCAAAAATTTACATAACAAATTTAGTAAGTCAAACTACTTTCCTTCTTGTTCAATTCAGACAAATAATGGGCGAATTGCGACAGGAAATATTAAATTCAACTTATGATAATGGAGCATGACTTCAGCATGAAAGTCTGAGTTAATTGTTAATCATACGAATTTCTCCTGAATCGAAATTAGCAAAGGCTATTTAGCCAAACGAATTCAATTAAAGACCCATGAAGAACATTGCTATTCTAGTTCCTGAACAATCAGTTTTGCAAGCAATTGCAGATCCTCAGTACTGTTTCTCTGCTGTTAATGATTTCATAGTAAAATCAGGAGGAACTTCACTTTTCAATGTAGAATTGGTCGGACTGAATCGAGAGGTTAAGTTAAACGGCAATTGCTATTCCGTTTTTCCTAATCAACTCTTAGCTAGTGCAACGAAGCCGGATTTGGTGGTGATTCCTGCACTTTTTGGAGACATGAAAGCTGCAATTGATGCGAATAAAGCATACATCCCGTGGATCAAAGCTCAATACGAAGCCGGGACCGAAATTGCTTCTTTATGTGTGGGAGCTTTTCTTCTGGGTGCAACTGGTCTCCTGAATGGGAAAAAATGTTCTACACACTGGGGATTTACAAATCAATTTCGAGAGCTCTATCCAGAAGTAGACGTTCAAGATGGGGCGATCGTAACAGAGGAAAATGGCATTTATTCCAGTGGTGGTGCTAATTCTTATTGGAATCTATTGCTTCATCTGGTGGAAAAATATGCGGATCGGGAGATAGCAATTCTGATTGCCAAATACTTCGCGATAGACATAGATCGTGATAGCCAGACTGTATTCTCCATGTTCAAAGGTCAAAAAACCCATCAAGATGAAGCTGTAAGAAAAGCTCAGGAATATATAGAGAAGAAAATCGAAGAGCGAATTACTGTGGATGTCCTTGCAGGTGAAGTTGCCGTGGGGCGAAGAAGTTTTGAAAGGAGATTTAAACGGGTGACCAATAACTCAGTACTCGAATACATCCAACGGGTAAAAATGGAAGCTGCCAAGAGAAGCTTTGAAACTACGATGAAAAACATCACCGAAGTTATGTTTGATGTAGGATATTCCGATACAAAAGCCTTCCGAACTACCTTCAAAAAAATCACTGGACTAACCCCAATTGAATACAGGAATAAGTATAATAAGTGGGCAAGGATGAATTAGGTTAAGATTTGCAGGCTTATTTGTTCACATTTAAGTTACCAAAAAGGAATTTATTTCTCCAATAGAAAAAACAATCCTGATTTTTTGTAAAAAGATAAATGACACCATTTCTAGTGTTCTTCGTAGTAATGGAAACAGTGCTACAAACCTACATTGGTTTTCAATTAATTATAAAAAAACTTGGACAAAAACTGGGACAGGTTCAGTTTGCTTTTACACTTTTAAATTTATTTGAATTGAACCATTTTGAACATCAAATACGCCCTTTTGATGTTTCTGATTTTTGAATGATCTTTTTTCTTTTTGATGTGAAATCAGAAAACGAACCTATTTTAGCTAGGGTCAAAACTAGAAAATGAACCTTTAAATTTCCTGCAAATTTGAAGGTATTTGAGTTGTCTCAGGATTGAATTGATTTAAATGGATTAGAACTTCAATTTAGTCTCGGACAATCCGTACGGTACGAGGGGTACGAGTCGTACGAGGTGTACGAATTTTTAAATTAATTTTATTTAGAATATTATTTGAAACTGTGCTACTGCCTGCCATTCACCGATTAATTCGGGTCGGATGGCATTGTAGAATAGCTGTGCTGTGGCACAATAGAACAAGTCACTTTTACCAATTTTGAAAGTTTTTCCTCCACCACCTCCGAGCGGGAGCAGCATTTTATCACCTTCTTCTGCTAGCCAATTACTGATAATACTGGCATTACTTTCCAGAAACCATCCTTGGAGCAAATTATAATAGGTGAAATACTGCAGATTGAAGCTATTGACTTTGTTTTGCCCTTCCCCTCCAAGTGACCAAAAATTTTGAATCACAAAACCGCCTGAAAAGTTATCTCCAGCATGGTTAAACAACAATGAGGGGCCGAGACTCAATCGATTACTCCCCAGAGCTGGATTGGTACGTGTAGGAATCTGAATAGCCGGCCCCAAGCCCCAGCTCACCTTGCCCTTTTTCTCCATAGAAGAAAAATAGCCATTGAATAAAATGTTACCCAATCCGGATGCCGACTGCATGGGGTCTCCTTGTGGCGGTACCGGATGGATTGGAACATTCGTCGCATCGCCCGATGCAGGTAAAGTCTGAAATGGGATGATGGTATAGGTGATCAGCTTCAGGTTATTGGAAAGCTTGACAGGCCAGACAGGCTGCACAGAAAATGACTGCGCGACCTTGTCACCTACCGGCAAAAGAATTTCCTGTAAATAGATACTTCGCAAACCGGCAACTGGATCTTGCCGCTTTTTTGCCATTTCTTCCACAGAAAGTGATTTGGTACTATCTGATTGGGCTTGACTAATTCGAGATAGGCCAAAGCAAAGTAATACCGCAAATAGTAAGCTTGATCTCATCAATTAATTGATTAAACCAAGACCCTATAGCTTTTAAGGGCATTTGGGTCTTGGTAAAAATGATGCTTCTTATTTGACTCTCTCGAAATCACCTGGCTTATAGGTTCGGTCAAAGAATGCCTGATCCGGACCATAAAAGCGATAAAGGCTAAACCAACCCTTTCCAGGCACCGATTTGATAAAGTTCTTGTAGCCATCTGGGTTTTCTGGACCTACATAAAAGGTCACGGAACCATCTTCATTGTACTCTAAGTCATTCATGGTATTGAGAGATGGATAATCCTGTCCTTCAGCATCCACTCCCGAAGCTGTTTCGGCATCGTATATAGTCAGGGAAGTAAAGAGTTTAGAAGGCATGTTAGCGGGGAAAGTGATCTTATAGGTATTTTCCCCCATCAGATAATTTCCTTCACTATCCTTATATGCATTCCCGTATTTGGCACCTAAGCCCACAATGGATGACATCATTCCAGAACTAATAGAGTAATGATTAATGTACATATGCGCTTTGGCATTCACATCTACATGGCCAGTTTTGCGATCTCTAAATTCTTCATCCAGTAAAGTATGCATGAAATCATCGAGGTCGGTATGTGCATGAGCAACCCATTTTCGGTCAGACCACCAGAGTCCATCTTTTTCCCTATCAAAATTTGCGGCTATGTTTTTAGCCATTCTCCATGCTGTTTGAGCTGCTTGCTCCAAAAGTTCCTTCTCCCTAGCGGAAGGATTGAAATCCTCCCCTTTTTTGATTCCTAAGGCCGCCATCATGCCATGCATGTAGGGATCTACCTCATCCACTTTATCACTTTGGATAAATCGGTTGAGCATTTCAAAATAAGTGAAATCATGCTCAAAAAGCGCGTAGGAATCCAATTCCGAGGCATGTTGGTAATCCATGGGCTTAGCCTCTCCTTCTAGCGGATATACTTTGATCCCTTCCACGGCATCTACACCGGGCTGCAAATCCTCGACAGATTTAAAAAAGCCTCTTTGGAAAATAAAAACGCCATTGGTCTTACTGGTATATAGGTAATAACCATTTGGAATATTTCCTTCATAGCCTTCCGGAATTATCAGGTACTTACCACCTTCGCCACGGTCGGGGCCGGGAAAACCAATATCTCCTAAAAAGTGAGATCCATCTGGCCTTTCAGGACCTTCCAGCGGTCTATGCCAAAAATCATCCAGTAATCCTTGAAGCATGGGAGGCACATCCAAAACCAATGGACCCGTTTTGCTCAAGTCAGCAAAGCCAAGTGCATAGATCACATCAGAATTCGGCGTGGTGATGACGGTATTTGGTTTCAGCCTTTTTTCAAAGACAGAAACAACGTTATATCCTTCCCCAAAAGTTTTTCCCAGCCCTTCCTTCATGGCAAACATATTCACAGCAGGAAGTGACCATAAATAAACCTGTGTGGCACGCTGGAAGTACAATTCTTCGTCCAGTGATTTTGTACTTTCTTCATTTGGGTACCCCCCGACTATGGGAAGAGTAGCTAAGGTTTCAAAATGGTCTGCATTTATATTTTGGGAGTTCTGTTGATTTTCCTGCGGTTGACAGGCGGAGAATAACACCGCAGCAGAAAAAGTAATGGTTAAGACATGTTTTTTCATATTGATGATTATTTCACAGTGAGCACTTTATGATTCTGTACAAAATCCTTTCTGTATTCTACAATTGCAGGCACAGAAGAAGGCAGATAACATCTGAATAAAGCATTCCAATTTTTAGGCACTTTGATATTGTTTATAGCATCATCCCCACCGTTGAAATTGAGCGTGATGCTACCGTCTTCATTAGGAATTGCTTTGGTGGAATTGGTATTGAACGGATCTGTCACTACCCATCCCTGTTCGTCATAGATGGTAATAGACCAATACGCTGCCCGGTCGTATTGAAGATCAGGTTTCTGAAAAGTCACGGTACTATGTTCGCCATTTTTTGCCCCTTCATCACCTGGAAGAACTACGAAATAATAGGCGTGCTTTGCCGGTAAACCCGCCCAGCCTGCAGTATTGATCAACTGGTACTGAGGGGATTTTATGTTTTTGATATCATCCACAAAACCCTCTTCGATAACTCCTTCCGTGATGGCCCTTTTGATGAGTTCCCCGCGCAACTGGTTAAAGGAAACCACATCATATTTTACTTCTGAATCATAAGGATTGGTGGAACCTGCCTCGACGGTCACTGCATCTTGCCTTTTTCGCATTTCTTCCATCCCTTTTTCATCATAGCTCCTTGGACGGGTACGCATGAAGAGGTACACATGGTCTCCATAAGTGAGATCTTCCTTGGCAAATTCTTTCGTCTCTCCAGGATATACTACGCCAATAGTCACGGAATTTTCATCCAGAACCTGCACGATCTGGTAGAGATCATATTCTGGGACAGAAATTTTAAGTCCGCCTGATACATCGTACACTGCGTAGGAATAAATCGCATCAAAATTAGATCGGATCACCGTCTGATTATTTAGGTCAATTCCATTTCGTTCGTGACGAAATTTGTTGGGACCATTGATGATCGTTTCGGCTGCCAAGTATTTTGCTGTTTCTGCTCTCACTACATTCTCCAAGGTCACCACTTCTCCCCCTTGGTCTTCAAATGCAGGGTTCACGGATGAGGCTTCCCCGTTTTTGCCTACACCAGTATCAACATCATTCATTTCGGTAGAGACTGTCTCTTCTGTCGAATCCGTGATAGTTTCTTCCTGATTGGTCTTATTTCCACTACATGCAAATGCTACTACTGAAAGCAACAGAAATAATACAATAGTTGTTTTTTTCATTTGAAATGATCTTTAGAATTAAATAAAAAGAATTGCTGACTTAACCTGCCTTGACAAAAAAGTAAGCCTATTGTAATTGAGGAAGGTTAAAGCCACCATTGATCACGGATTCACTTGGCATATATACCCTAAAGCAGATCCAGAATGGCTTGGAAGGAACCAGAACTTTGTTTTCATAAGCTGCATCTTCAAACTGATCCTGCGGCACATAATACAGATCAAAAGACTTCCCGTCAGGATTCAATTTGATCTTGTCATTGCTGATGATAGAGCCTTCGTCTGTTTTCAAATGCTGGTCTTCTCCATAGATTGTGATGGAATAAAATCCCAATTTTGGATCTCTCCTTTTCGGAACCTGGTAAGTCACTTTATAGACTTTATCTTGATCTACGTCATATTGCTCTGTAAAATACACGGCATCTTTGTCCGGCAAGAGACCTGTAGCAATTGAAACCCCACGATTATTGTCTTCGGTGGACACCGGAGCATCGATAGTCCCCATGGTACCCCTGACTCCATCTTTCTCCGCTATCTGCACATAATGATCTAACTGTTGCTTGAACTCAGCCATATTCCAGTCTGTCACTTGGAAGGACTTCGGTTGAAATCCGTTTAAGAATTCTATTTTCAGTTCATCCTGATAGCCGTTCACCTTTTTGACATCTTCTGGGTCACTGGCATCTATCTGAATGCGGACATTGGCATAGAAGAAATCGGTGGTTTTGTCAGCAGGAATAACATACCTACCGGGGCCGTAGAACACAAAAGCCGTCACATGGTTATGATTCATCACATGCAGTGACATGTACCGTCCATCCGTCTCGGGCAGCGTAATGGCCACATCTCCTCCACCATCCAATATGGCAAAGGAATAATTGGTATCCCTATTCATTAAAGGAGCTGGCTGCTCGTCCAGTGGCATGGGCTTCCGGTGATGGTTCCAGGTGTTATCAGCTCCCTGGGCAAATTCTTTCTGCATGGCCAGATCACACATGACCAGCGCAAAATTGTCTTTGGTCACACTCACCTTGGAATCCGAAACAGGAGTTTCAGCTTCCTTGCTTTCTTTATTCTGGGGCTGACACGCGACTACCATTACGGCTATCGCTAACTGGAGTGTGAATTTCATTGTTTTCATATACATGCTATTCAGAATGAGGTTTCTAATCTATCATCTCCCAATCCGGAAGCTTAAAAGTTTTGTCAAAGAAGGGTTCCAAAGGCGCATATAACCTAAAATACACAAACCACCCGTCGTCTCCTACGGTTTTTAGGTAGTTACTCTCCTTTCCGGCTGGAGCTTTTGCACCTACAAAAATATCTACAGAACCATCTTCATTATATTTTAATTGCTCGCTACGGCTTCCAAGAGTTGCGTCCTTCAGCTCCGTTCCTCCATTGTCATAAGGTCTTCGCGTGTTTTCACTGTACAGAGTCACTGACCAGAATTGTTTCACCGGAACCTCTGCAGGAACTTGTAGCCGGTAAGTTTTATCAGCTCGTAATAAATCGCCATTACTATCCCGCTTGCTGGTCATGTACACCTGACCCGCACCTACCGGCGGATTGACCATACCTTTGGAACTATATACGGCTTCATAAAACCAAGTGGTGCGCTCATCTAATTCTAATCGAGTATCTGTTTCTTGGGGAACCGAAAAATCATAACTTTTATACCAGGATGTCCCTTCCCACCAAGGGCTTGTATAACGGGGATTAACCTGAATGTTTCTAGCCATCAACTCACCCATCGCTCCACCTTTCAACAAGAGCTTCTTTTGTCTTTCATCAGGATTGAATGGACGTCCTTTTTCTATACCCAACGGCAATAACATGGCAGTCCAGGGCTTGTCGATTTCCCGAACTGGCTCATGGTTAATTATTTCCGAAAGGGTTTCCCAAAATGCAATTCCACGAGGAGCAGTACCGCTCCATTCCTGATCTTTATTTTCGATATAATTGAAAGTTTTGAGCGGTTCATCTATATGGCCCATTTTAAACTCAGATTTGAATTTCTCATAGTAGGCAGGACTTGGATCGATAATCCTTAGGGCAATGACCAAAAAGTTTGAAACACTTTGAAAGGTATAAACCCCCGGCTTCTTATATTTTTCTACATCATCTTCAGGCCCAACAATAATAAATGTACCTCCCTGCGCTTTTTCAGGACCGGTCTGGCCGATATCTGTAACAGTTCGTTGCCATATATCCACCAAACCACTTGCAGTAGCACCTGCAGGATATTCAAATACCACCGGACTTTTTTTCAGGTCAACATACCCAAACATATAAGGAGTGGTAAGGTTTCCGGTTACAATCCCCCGCTTTTCCTTTAAGGATTTTAGAACTACTATGTCGTGTTCAGAAGATAACCCATACTTATCTTCCAATCCCTTTTTCTGGGTCATAATGCTCACCATAGGCATCCCCCAAACCCATGCTTGGCTGGCTCGCTGATAATCCATTTCATCGTAGAGAAGATTGGATGATTCTGTATCAAAATAGCTGTCGATCAGCTCCACATCCCCGACCGATGTCTCTATGATTTCATCTCCTTTCAGACTGGCCTGTTCTAAAGACACTTTATTCACCTGTGCATACGTGCTAGCCAAAAACGTCAATAGGAGGAAGGTTGTTAAAACCGGTTTTTTCATAACTCAGACAAATAATAGGTAAAAATTTATTTCAGATTACTTAATAAAATTAAAATTGAAATGAGCCTTGTTCTCAAATAGTTAAAAATATGAATCAGTCATACTAAAACTCAATTTTCTGTCTAATTTAAGGAATAAATAGAACAGAAACATGATTAAAATAAACGGATATAACCGTTTGCATCAGCAATATCCCCAATACTTCCAAGGTGAGTATTGATTTATTTAGAGACATATCTTTAAAGATCTCATAGATAAAACTAAACCCATTCTTCGAAATAAAATTTACTTTATGGATGTTGTCCACCTTTTGTCCACCTCTTGTTGGATAATGTCCAATTATCTATCAATTTAGACTATGACTAGCCTGACACCTAAACACATTAGCTTCGAATCTGAAGAGGATGTTTTTGACCAAAAATTACTGGATTGCCTACCCGGGGTCTTTTATTTATATAAAATTGATTCGGATGGTTATAAGATGAAGCGGATGAACGAATATCATTTAGATGTTTTTGGCTATACGGAAGAAGAATGCCAAGATAAGTCGCCGCTATTTTTCTTAGACCCTGATTATCATTCTCAAGTTTTAGATGCAATTATGGACCTACGGGAAAAGAGAGTTCGTACGCAGGTATATGCAAATATTATCACAAAAGCAGGGCAGAGTATTCCATTTCTTTTTGAGGGTCACTTAGTGATGATTGGCGAAGAAGAATATTTTACGGGTTTGGGTCTGAATATTTCGGAGTTAATTACTGCCAAACAACAATTGCAAATCCTTGAGATGGAGAAAAAGAAAATACTCAGGGAAAAAGAGCTAAAGGACAAAGAACTATTAGCATTAGCATTAAAGGAAAACCAAAATGAAATCTTGCTGAATCGGATTTCCAAGCAACTCAAAAACATAGAAGAAAACACCAATCCTGACTTAATAGAGGAGCAACTTAAACCTATTACCAAACTTATTACAAACCATAGTAGATTTCAGGATGGATGGAGTCAGTTTCAGGAAGCATTTATAGGGATACATCAGGATTTTTTTAAAAACCTTAAAGGCATGCACCCTGAGCTTACAGAAAAGGAAATCAGATTTTGTGCCTATTTAAGGATAAAAATGAATCCTACAGACCTTTGCATGTTAATGAATATTTCAAAGGAAGGACTTAAAAAAAAGCGTTACAGAATCCGTCAAAAACTACATTTAAACCAAAATCAGGAGTTGGATGAATACATCGGACTTTTATAATAGAATTAAATAATTCAAAAATTTATAATTCAGTCAAAATCTACTTTTCAATTTAGTTGGATATATCTTTTTAAAGCAAAACTAGACAACTCAACAATCGTAAGTCTCAGCCCCCACTTATCATCGAAGCACTCACTTTTGAATTCTTATAAGATTCAAAATACAGGATAAGAAAAGTAAATGGGGGACAAAAAAGGGGACAGGTTCATTTTGCATGAGAAATTTCAATTCCATTTGAATTGTTTAAAATTTCAGCGTTATAGAAAGAGCTTTACTAGCCGTATAAGAGGTTGGGTTTTTGAATGATCTTTTTTCTTTTTGATGTGAACTCAGAAAATGAACCTGTTTTAGCTAGGGTCAAAACTAGAAAATGAACCTTTAATTTTCCTGAAAATTGAAGGTATTTGAGTTGTCTCAGGATTGAAATATATTGAATGGTTTAGAATCTCAATTCAGCCTCGTACAATTCGTACGGTACGAGGGGTACGAGCCGTACGAGGTGTACGAATTATCTTTTCAAGATACTTTTTTAGAAGCATTCTCTTTCCTGTTTTGTAATGGAAATCTAGATTATAACATCGCTTTAAAACAAAGTTTAAACGGTTTAATGACATAAAAAATGTAAAAATCACCTTATCTTTTGATCAATTTTTTAAACCAATAACAGCTTACCAATTAGATCATTTTTAAATCCCAAAGAAAGGAAATGGCATCTTAACTGTCCAAGTAGTACTAATTGAATAAAAGCCGACAGATCACAGATCCGTCGGCTTTAAACTAATAAACCCACCTATTTTAGTATATTCTTTACTTTGAGTTACGACTTAAAATTATCTGTTCATTTGAAGGTAATCTGGAGCTCTAATACTATCCTGCTTATCATACAGATAATTCCATTGGGTCATGTAATCATCTGCTGGTAAAAAGGAATCATTTGTATAATCTAACTTAGATTGAAGAACCTTTTCTAAAGTTGATTGAAGGTTTGAATAGTCAGGCAAACCAACTAGGTTTTTCTGCTGGTAGGGATCTTTTTCATTGTCATATAATAACCAAGGACCGGCCAAATCCCTGACATAAGTATATCGTTCAGTACGAATTCCTCTATATTCCCTTCCTCCATTCGAAAAATTCCATTCGTGAAAAGGAACTGGCAACATGATTAATGCACCTTCATTTTCAATATCCTTTCCACTTAACAAGGAGGAAGAAAAATCTGTACCTTCTATGCTCTTCGGCACACTGATTCCACTTAAATCCAGCAATGTAGGAAGCAAATCAGGAGTATTAATTGGTCCTTTGATTTCCCTGGCTTTACGAAGTTTATCTGGATACCTGATCAACAAAGGAACTTTGATAGATTCATCCCAAGGTCTTTGTTTGCGCAGTACACCTTTGGAAAATAACATATCCCCATGCTCTGAGGTAAATACGAATATGGTATTATCGGCTATTCCTTGCTTATCGATCGCATTTAAAAGATCGCCAACAGCTTTATCCAATGCCGTGATATGCGCATAATAATCTGCAATCACCTTCCTTGCGCTGTCCTGCAAATGCACAGGTACATTTTCTCTCAAATTTATTTTTGCGGGGTCGTACATCGCCCTATATTCTGCAGGCGCAGTATGGTAAGGATTATGCGGAGGTCCCCAAGACATCATCAACAAGAATGGATTGTCCTTGTTCTTTTTGATGTAACTGATTGCACTGTCCGTCTGGGAAAAAGCGTCATATCCTTCCCATACTTGTCTTTGATCATTTTCATCAAAGTAGAAAGAGTTATTATAATCATGTGTCACTTCTCTTACCTTCCAATAATCAAATCCTTGTCGACGGTCTTTAGTTACTGGTTTGTCCCTAGCGCTAAATGCGTCTTCTCCCCTCTTATGACCATTTAGATGCCACTTCCCTATGTAGCCTGTTTGATAGCCCTGCTCCTTATAGATTTCAGCCATTGTCAAAGCTTCTGAAGGAAGAGGTTTATCATTGTAAAAAACACCATTAGTTAGAGGGTATTGTCCAGTCAGAAAACTAGCTCTCCAAGGTGCACATACAGCCATTACAGTAACGGCATTATCAAAAACCAGACTTTCTTTGGCTAACCTGTCGAGATTTGGTGTGATCACATCGGTATTTCCAGCATATCCCACCGCGTCTGCCCGCAATTGGTCGGCGAGGATGAATATCACATTGGGTTTCTCATGTTGTGCAAAAGAAGTGGCTGAGGTCAACCAGTAGAGCAATAATAGAAGATTTAGAACCATCACATTTTTGCCGAATCTGATCCTTAACGGAAATAAATTTTTAAAATGAGACATATTAATATCCAGGGTTTTGGGTTAAACTGTTAATCAGAATTTGTTCAGCCGGTAAAGGAGCCAGTAGTTTGTGAGAATCAATTTGATATGCTCCATTGTAAAGAAATTCTTTCTGAGCTACTTCTCTTTTTCCTTATTCTTAATGAGGTTATCTATTCATCATTTAATATCAGTTGAACAGCATCCTTTTCCATCCTGTACTGTATAGGATGAGACGATTGGAATACTTAATGATAAATCTCTTTATCAATTGCCCAAGCCATATTTTATTTACTTTATAAAAGTAAAATCATACTAACAACTAGTTTAAGCATGAATTTTCTGATAAAAACTGATCTTGATTCAGAATGGATAAGGAATGAAGAAAAAACAAGGTATGCTACTATGAAAACACTTCATCTTTATTTGAGAATGACTTGAATTCTATAGGATTGCCGCTAAAGTGCACTTGGAATAAAATAGCCCAATTTTCATCCTGATCGTCAGCAAATTATCTAAAGTAAGAACGAAGCATCCAAGCCATTTCCTCGTGTTTCTCCATCACACCTGTAATGAAATCACTTGAACCATAATCTTTGAACTCTTCAGCAAATGGAACAATATTTCCTCTTATAAACTCGATGATACTTTCATGGTCAGCAAGTAGGTCTTTCATAAAACCCTGACCATCATTTGATCTTTCGCGGTACTCAGTTAAGTGGGTAAGTTCCAAATACATTTTCATAGTCGCCGGTGCATAGTGTCCAATCTTACGCATTCTTTCGGCTACACTATCTACCAGTTCATCCAATTGTTTGTAATGCTCTTCGAAGAATAAGTGTAAAGCATGAAAGTTGTTGCCAGTTACATTCCAATGTGCATTTCTGGTTTTGATGTACAATATTACCTCATCAGCAAGCAATTTTGCCAATTGAATAGAAACGGCGTCTGTGTTTTTTTGAGTAATCCCAATAGTAGTTTGCATGGTATAGAAATTAAAATTTTGATGTGCTAGCGAGCATAGCTACTCTGATAGTTACATGAAAATAGATGGAAGGGTAGACCCAATAATTTCAAATTCGGTGAACAGGCAAAATGAATCGTTGAAAATCCCTGTTGGGATTTTCAACTCCCTAGAGTGAGGAAACCCCATTACCCTGTTAGTTCCCCATATTCACCCAATAAACAGATCGGGGACAATTCATTGAAGTAATGTAAACCGAACTTCTCGGCATACATGATGGGAATTTTGTACGATACCGCATCAAGCCATCCGAATTTTCAGCAGGGAAAAAGTATAGGGATTCTTAGTACGATAAATATAAAAAAGGACACAAAGTGGGACAGAATCGGGGACAATTCGATCAAATGGAATTGATTCGAATTTACAAACCGCATCAGAAACCCTATAAAACACAAAAAGTTGACCGTAAAACGATCAACTAATTGATTAGTAGCGGGAACAGGACTCGAACCTGTGACCTTCGGGTTATGAGCCCGACGAGCTACCAACTGCTCCATCCCGCGATATATTTTTAAAGCAAAAAGCTTCTTTTTCTTATCTAAATCTGCCCTTTCGGCTAATTGTGATACAAAAGTAGGCCTTTATTTTTGAAAAGCAAACTCTTCACAAGAAAAATATTTCGATAGCCATTCTCTTAGGAATGGATTGATACACCATTCTTAGCTAGTGTATTCTACCAGCAAAACCCTCAGCTGTTTATCATTCAATCAATTACCTAAGTCATAATCATCGACATAAAAACACCATTTTAAAGCCAAATATTATTTTGCCAAACCCCCAAAAACGTAAGTAGTATCTAAAAATCAAGTACCTTTGTAAAAAATTTCTACAATGGATATACCAAAACATCAAGCAGGCTTCGTCAACATCATAGGAAAACCAAATGTGGGCAAATCTACATTGATGAATATCCTTGTAGGGGAGCGACTTTCGATCATCACCTCCAAATCTCAGACGACTCGGCACAGAATCATTGGACTGACTAACTCCGATAATTATCAGATCGTGTTTTCTGATACTCCAGGTATGCTGAAACCACAATATGAGCTTCAGAAGAACATGATGAGCTTTGTCAACATCTCGCTGGAAGATGCTGACATCATTCTTTTTGTAACCGATCTTTACGAAACAGATGCTGATATCGAGCATGTGATTGAGAAAATCAACGAATCTGGTGTTCCTGTATTGCTGGTAGTCAACAAAATCGATTTAGCCAAACCCGGTCAGTTGGAAGAAGTTACTGCTTATTGGACTTCAAGAATCAAGTCTGAGCTAGTCATTCCAATTTCTGCCGGAGAAAAATTCAATACGGATAAAATCATGCAAGAGATTCTGGATAGGCTTCCAGAACACCCTGCATTTTATGACAAAGCGGAACTTTCCGATAGATCTGAGCGGTTCTTTGCCTCTGAGATTATCCGCGAGAAAATCTTCGAAAATTATAAAAAAGAAATCCCTTACAGTTCTGAAGTTTCCATCGAAGACTTTAAGGTGAAAAAAAATATTATCAGCGTCCGGGCTATTATTTATGTAGAAAGAGATAGTCAGAAAGGAATCATCATAGGTGATAAAGGCGCTGCACTGAAAAAAGTGGGAATACAAGCCCGAGAAGAATTAGAAAAGTTCTTCGGCAAGAAAGTCTTCCTTGAAACCTTCGTGAAGGTGGAGCAAGACTGGAGAAAAAATAAATTG
>TARA_R110002020_G_scaffold190660_3_pt1 | contig 22337 bp, 15 predicted proteins | sample TARA_R110002020 | Tara Oceans TARA_R110002020 (sample SAMEA4396489) | marine metagenome | biome: Westerlies Biome; feature: [MES] marine water layer (ENVO:01000295) within the mesopelagic zone...; material: water (ENVO:00002006), including particulate matter (ENVO:01000060) such...
CTGGAAGTTTATTATGCAAGGTGGACAGAAGTATGAACCGTTCCCATGGCAGCGCGACAAGATTCACATGCGTGCTGACAATACAAGCCGAATGATTGGCGCGTGTGGCAGACGTAGCGGCAAGACAACAGCCATCATTGCTGAGGTAGTTAAAGAATTATTTACAGAAACACCTGACATTTCGGGTATACGAAAGCCTCCACTTGTGTACGTCATCGCCCCGAACTACGAACTCGCCATGAAAATTTGGGAACCAATCTGGGAATTGTTTGTCTCAGAGCGCGGTGGTCTGGAATATCTTAAGTTAAACCACGACAAACAACGTAAGCTCATAGATTTAAAAAACGGAGCCAGAGTGCAGGCAAAAACTGCAGATGACCCTAAGTCTCTGCAGGGCGACAGGGTTACTGCGGCCTTTGTAGACGAGGCTCATGACATTTCTGAGGAGGCATGGGCTAACTTTATGCCCGCGCTTACCGACTCTAAGGGCGTGTTGCGTGCGATTGGTATACCTCGTGGTAAAGGACGCTTTAGATCTTACTTCCATAGAGGAGAAGATAAAGACAATAATAGATTTTATTCCTTTTCTGTACCGTCATGGGAAAATCCTGCCATAGACCCTAACGAAATAGAAGCTATGCGCGAAGAATTAACAGAAAATGAGTACCGCCAGCACTATTTAGCTGAGTGGGCTGAAGATGATGGACAAGTATTTAGAAGCTATCAGGACTTATTTACTGCCGAAACGCCACTTATCCCTGACGGACGGTACATCATGGGGCTAGATATTGGTAAATTGCACGATTATACAGTGGCCTACATTGTAGACATTAACACTGGAAATTTTGTGGACATGGACCGATTTAGCGGTGTAGACTACACCACATTAGGCCCACGCATTGCTGGCATGTACCACGACTATGGATGCCAAACGATACATATGGATGCGTCGGGTGTAGGTGAGCCAGTGATGGACATGCTTAGACAGGAAAATTGTTCAGTGAGTCCATTCAAGTTTACGAACGAATCCAAATCGCGCATTATTGCAAGCATGGCTGCTGAAATAGAGCATAAGCGTGTACACTTTCTAAAAGAGGATACACAACTCTATAAGGAATTAGGTTTGTATGAAGGTAAGGTAATAAGTGGAGGGGCAATACGGTACTCAGCACCATCTGGATATTTTGATGACTGTGTCATTGCCGCTGCACTTGCAATCGATAAACTGAAGCGAAGACGAAATACATCCCGCTCTGCTATGCGTGGTGATTATTTGTCGTTTGGAGCAAGTAGGTCAACATGGTAATGAGCGACAGCAATCTAAATTCATTAGATAACGAATACGGTAGATACATCGTATTAAAGAACCAAATTTTTCAGGATTACTTTAGCGCAGTAGAAGTTGACAACAACTACTACAACCTTGACTACCCAAACGTAGGGCAAATTATTCCACGAGAATGGGGACAACGTGGTATACAACCAACTATTCCTCCGACTGCACGTAATGCTGTAGATAATTTAAATGACCATATTCTTACAACTCCTCGTATCTTTGCTCCGCCTCGTCCGACTACTGATGACATGCAAGCTGAACAAGATTTAGCAGAACGTAAGCGTCAGTTTCTACATGCGTTCTGGCATCAAGTTGCCGTTCAACAGGGCGACCCACTAGCACGAGGTAAAAAGCAGTCTATTAAAGATGGGCGCATTATTCTTAAAAAGACCTTACGGTGGGAATACGTTCCTGACGAGCCAACCTCCACCGCGACGCGAAAGGAAAAGTCTTCCTACCGTAAGGCAATGAAATCTTTAGGGCAGTCAAATTTCTTATGGTATCTAAAGAATTGTCCGACGGAAACTATCCTAGAAGACCCAGCCGATTGCTATGACCCTAAGTATGTGTATGAGTTTTACAAGATATATGCAAGTGAAGCACGCTCTATGTACCCAGAAATGGAAGACGAGTTGTATGCATATGAGCCTACTGACAAACTAGACTACGTAGAAATGTGGACTAAGCCACGTGGTGGCGATACAGGTCGCCACGTAGTTTGGGTGAGTGGCAAGCGCGTACATGATGATGTCAACCCATACCATTGGGAGACTGCAGGTTCTACAGAAGAGCAACCTCGTTATGACGGCTACGTACCGTACGTAATTCGAGACTCTGGATGGGGCGAAGTAACAGCTGATACTAAACCAGAAGATAAATATGTAGGTGTGCTTCGCTATGCTCACCCAATGCTTGAAGCAGAAGCACGGCAGCTTACTGCGGTAGATATTCAAATGAGATTCTCTACTTTTGCGCCTATTGTGACGCGAAATATCTCTGAAGACACAGACCAACCGATAGAGATAGGACCCGGAAAACGCATAAATCTTATGGATGATCAGGAAATAGAGTTTCGTGCTCTGCCTGAATTACCAATCAGTTCGTTTCAGCTAATTAACAAAGTGCATGACTATACTAATGAATTGTCAAAAGCATCTATTCTTTCAGGATATCCACAACGTGGAGTGGACACTGCAACAGAAGCAGATATGAACGTACGTAACGCAGCTGCGAAGTTGCAAGGCCCAATCAATGCTATGCGTTCAGCTATTATGATTATTAATAGATGGGTAATGCAGGATATTGAAAATATTCTCGAAGCTCCCGTTACGGTATATGGAGGAATGAAAGGTGCACCTAGTTCAATTGTTATTGAGCCTAAAGAAATTGAAGGGTATTACGAGACGTACACAGAGCTTGACACATCAGACCAAGCCTCACTGGATGCAAGAAATGCTCGACTCTGGGCTGACCTATACGCAGTCTATCAAGGAGTGTTGTCTCCTCAAACAGCCATGGAACGTGGTGGAATTGAAAACCCACAAGAAGAAATGATGAAAGCATCAGTAGCACGATTGTTTATGTCCGAACCAGCAGAGCAGGTGAGGACTATGATGATGCTAAATGGCTTGCAGTCGCAGGCAGAAGATGTATTAGCTGCGTACCGAAACCAGATTATGAACGAAGGCAGTCCACCTCCGCAGCAACCGCAACAAGGCGTAAACCAAGCTACGCGTCCTACAGTTGAGCAGATGATGAATCCAAGTCAACCTGTAGTAGATCAAGCGCAGATGAATTTACAAGCTGAACAAGCGCAGGCAATGTTTCAATAAGGATTAAATTATGGCAGGCGAACTATCACAGGCAATGTTGCAAGCAGCATCACAAGCAATGGCTCTCAACTCAAGAGCATTAAAGTATGTGGCTGATGGATTTGCTACTGAAGAAGAGTATGACATTCATGTTACGCCCTTAAATGATATGTGGGCTACGTTTGACGCGCATGGTCATGGTGCAGACTTGCGTTATTGTAATGAGCCGTTTTGCTCTAAGGCACGACAAACAGTACGACAAATAGCTAGTCAACAGCTTCCGCAAATAGGACAAGCAATTACTAATCCACAGGGAGGTATGTAATGGCCCCACCACTAGAAAAATTCAATCGCACTAGAGCTGAAGGAATACTACAACGCTGGTATAGTGAATTTACTAACGGCGGTAAGAATCCTATATTTAGTCCTAACATAGATTCTGATATTAGTGGATACGCCATGGCTATGGCTGCAGGTAGTAATCCGCTCAGTGGCTTTAGTACTACGGAACGGACTTGGCCTAGAGATTACGCACTATTAAACCAAGTCGAACGAATGATTCAGTCTGGGTACATTGAGCAAGATATAAGTGATGCGCTCTCACGAGTTGCCACTTCAGTTGCACAACAGTATAAAGATGATGATGGGATATTCGGGAAGAGGGGTTGGCTCGACTTTAGTGATGCAGGCAGAGGCGAAAGAGCAAGCGAATACATTGCAAAGCGATTGAGTAATGCCTTCCCAGATGGTAAGTCGGACGCTGAGCTAACCGATATCTATAATAAATTTGCAAACTATTTGCCTAAAAATAGTGCAGATATTCTTAAAAGCTTTGAGTATAAAACTAGTGATGCTCTTAATCGGCACATAACTAATAATAAAGGGTGGGCAGACGACATAATTCTAGGTGAAGCTAGGAAGCTATTAGGGCGCAATCCAGATATAGAAAGCGAATTAGAGTTGCTGGCAGAACTCGCTGGTATGTCAACAGATAATTTACCAGAAGCTATTACGGCTTTATATCTTGGCTTCCCGCAAAACGAGGATGGCACAAACCTTACACCAGCACAAAGAAGTGAATATATTCGTAACTTTTCAGCGGATAATATTAGCGAACAGATGGAAATGAAAGATAGAATTGGAGTCTCTGCTCCAGCCGAAACAGCAGCAGCAGAAGTAGAGGAAGCTACAGGTATTCCAGAACAAATACCTGTGCCACAAGATGCGCCACTTGCCGTTAAGAATGCAGTTTCAGCAGGCGCTACTTATTTTGGGCAAAATCCTGACACAAACAACTATCGAGTAGGGTATTTTGATAACCGTGGTCAGTTGCAACTAACTAATATTGCACCTAATGGAGCGATTATTCCAGCCACACAAGAAGCGGGCGCGGGATTTAGTGGCACATTATCACCAGCAGCAATGGGAATAGGATTCAATCCTACAGTTGAAGGCCCTATGGCTGAACAACCACAGGGGCAGACATTCTCAGGACTGACTGCTGGCGAAGCACTGCAGGTTATGCAAATGAATGCCAATGCAGTGCAAGCGGGCTTTAACAGAACTCAATCTGCAGAACAAATAAGAATTCAAAAAGAGCAGAACGACGCTATTAACGCGTATAACTTACAAGCTGCGGCACTTACTGCACAGTATCGTGGCGACACACTTGAGCAAGATAAAGAACTAGCTAAATTAACTAGAGACTTGCAGATGGAGTTACATCAGACTGTTAGTGGAGGCACGCAAGCACAAATAGATGCTGCAAATACTAGGTTCAAGCAGGTATCAGGAAATGTCCAAGCCCAATTAGACCAACAAAAGTTTGAGTTTGCAAACATTAGTGCTACTGACGCAGCTACTCTGGCTGAGCGAGAACGTGCAGCTAGAGCAGGTGAAGTAGGAGCTACGTTTAGGCAGCAAATAGCTAGCCAGCCAGCATTAGAGCAGGCATCATTAGCTCGAATGACTCGATTGGATGACTTGTTATCTGATGGTGGAAACTATCTTGCCCGTGCATTTGCACAGTATGGAATGAAACCTCCAACAACGCAGCCTACTTTAGCTGACAGAGTAAACAACACAGTTCGTGACGAAATCATTACACGTAACCAAGAAGCACAAGCAGATTATGATGCTGCTGTTGCGGCATTAATGGCTACTGAGTATGGAAAAGAAAAAGACCTAGCTGAACAACAGGCGTGGGACGCGTATGTAGCTGCTAATACGACTGCAGGACAAGGTTATCAGCCAGCTGTATATAACAAAGCACAGTTAGCAGAGGATATAGAAGCAGCACAACAAAGAAACATAGATATTCTTGCAACAGAAGGTATGCAGAATTGGGCGGCTACGCTTGCGGGTGAAGGCGTACCTGACTTTGTTACTGCAGGCTTAGAAGAAGAAGGCGAGATAGATGACTTTGCTGCTGCTCAAGCAGCATTAACAGCAGGCAATCCCTATGCTGGATTACGCTCGTATGGTGAAGCGTTGCCAACTATGGGTGAAGGTTATTTGACTACACCTGAACAACAGGCTGTATCTCCATCATTTACAGGAGTAGGGCGTGATGACTGGAGACAGGGCTTTAAATTTGGCGCACAAGATGAGTGGGCTAAAGCATTAACTCCTGAACAACGAGCTGCTATAGGTTTGCCTCCTGAACCTCAATATGAAGATGTGCCACCAGAAACATCGATGGAAGCGTTGGTAGCACAAGCACGAGGGTTTTTGTCACCCGCAGCAACTGACGTGTACTTTGGTGACGCAGCACGTCCTAAAATAGATACTGGATTCGCTTTGCCGTCATATCAACAATATCAAAGATTAGATCCAGAACAGCGTGATGCACTAAATACTATGGCGCTCACTGAGTTCAACATTCCATTAGATGTTGCAATGCATGAAGAACGTCTGCGCGGAGCGGGAGCTAGAACAACTCCTAGCCCTGCTGTCTTTGCGAATCGACCCACCCAAATGTTCAGGAATGTACCGTTCAGAACTACGGGAACAGGTCTACGTGTAGACAGCAGAACTAGGAGACCTGCTCCAGTACAGCCAGCAATGTTTAGGCCTGCATAATGGTATCGCAGTATTTTGGCAGTCAGGCTTCGTCTGAACAACAAGGCGGAGTAGCTACTGCTCGTATTGCTACAGGCGATGTAGCCAACCCAATGATTGATCAGGATGATGAGCGGTTTCGCTTTCGGTGGATTCCAGAACCGATAAGGGATATCGGCTCTGGTCTCGGTAGAGCGTTTTCTGAAATAGACCGTCCGATCACTGAACGCATAGGCTTTGAGATACCAGAGATGAGAGGTCCAGCAGATGAGATTGGCAACTTCCTACTCCAAGAGGGAACGCGTCCCACAAACTTACTCTTTGCGTTGCCCGGTGTTGGCGCAGGGACCGTTCTTGCACGGGCTGCAACAAAAGCACCACGCATGGCAAAGCCATTCGTACGAGGTGCGAGGTGGGCGGCTGAACCATTAGGTGGTTACGGCATGACCTTACCTGCTCGTATTGCTGCTGAGACTGGTGTGACAGCTGGTGCGGCTGGATTGGCTCGCGCTGCTGACGAAGGTATACCTGAAAATGTACAAGGATGGCGACGTACATCCCTTCTCTTAGGTGCAGGGTTGGCGGGTGGTGTTGTTGGTGCAGGCGGCGTGGTAGGCGGATTACGTGCAGCTGGTAGAGGAATCGATGACACTGCTGCCAATATCATGAAAGCTACTGAACGGTCAGAGAAACTAGCGTCGACTCCGCAGGGAAGGCAGGCAATATACCAAGTTATCTTTGATGATTTAGAAAATCGCTCAACTCGATTTACTGGCCGTGGACGTGACACTGTGGAGGAGCTAAGGTCTCGCCGCGAAAATCTGTTGGCAAAAGCCAATATAGGGCCAGCACAACGCCAGTGGCTGGAACAGCTTGTCGGGAAAAATAATGAACAGCTAAATTCACGCTGGAACTCAGCTACAGAACAATGGGAGCACAGGTCGATGGAGGACATTCTCCATGACTTTGAGGCAACAGCGGATGCTGATCCGCTATCAGCAACAGGACGTGCACGTGCAGCGTACGTAAATACATTTGATGACGGCTGGCTATCATCTACATTTGATGACACTAATCCTAATAAATATCAACTACTTGAATACCAACAACTTGCTAAAGATACTGCTGAGGAAGTGGACGACACAACCATAGCAAATTATTTAGAGATGAAAGATTTGCGCGGGCCACGATCTGAAATAGAAGAAGCGTTGCAGATAGGCGAAGACGAAAATCTGATGCGTGCGCTTTCGCTTGACAATGCTATTCGGGAGCGTCTTGTCGCCGACGGAGTAGAAGGCTTCAAGCAAATCACCAGAGAAAACCTCAATCCAATTTTGAGGTATATGAACAAGCTAGGGTTATATAAGCTCGATGGCTACGCTTCTGAACTGGTGAGTAAGTATTTCCATAACGCTCGTTCTGGTGACAACTGGCGTAATAGCAAAATGGCACTACTGCGTTCTATATGGAATAACTACAACATGCCTGACATTGTCGAAATCGGCCCATCTGGTATGCGATTTAAGGAGGGGCATGTACCGAAAATAGAAAACGGACGTTACCTTCTCACGACCGAAGGAGCTACCGTGCCGTTCACTAGGCAGCAATGGAACAAAACGTTCGAGCGTATGGAAGAAGTAGATGTAGATGCAGCTATGACTGCGGATCAGCTGAAAGTATTAGAGACCGTAGTCCGTGTACTGTCTGACCTCCAACGTGCTGAGATTGCGGCGGGAGTAAATCCAGACCTCGTCGGTCGCAAGGCAGGCCGACGAGCGCAGCAAGGGCGCAGGGCAACTCGAAGCGAAATTTCTGCTGCCGAAGTAGAAATAGAAAGAGCGCAGAACGTAGCTGCCGCTGAGTCGGAATTTGCTGACCATGGTTGGTTCGATCCGCGAGGAGATGAAGGGATACCAAAATATGAGACAGATCTTGCTCGTGAGTTGGCAGACTTTGATCTTGCAAATGAAGTGGTTCCACAACTAAATGATGTCAACCCATTATTTGGAGATGTATTGGAACTTGCTGAATGGAATCCGACTACTGGCAGATTATTAGATGATCGCGGTGGCTATATGCCAAGGATGATGCAAGGCACGAACGTTAAAGAAGCATTGATACAGAAGCGCCAGAATTTAGATGTCGATACCGAGTTCACTCAAGAGCGTACAGGTCAGGTCAGCTGGAAACATGACAATCCAATGGAAGCATCTATGGATGAGATGTACGAAATAATGCAACGTTCAGATGATCCTAGGGCTGAACTTGCTCAGAAAATGTATGAAGGAGACGTGCTGAGTATTATCGATCAGCGTCTTGCAGCAGGCCTGAATCGGATTAACGATGAATGGTTATCACGAGAGATTACTACCTCGGGCCGCACAAAGACAGAATTGATGGCGCAATACACGCCGACACTAGCATATAAACGTCGGCGCATTGCTGCTAAGGCAAGCTATTTAACAAGCATGACTAGACGTTCGAATATCCGTGCCGACGTATATAGCCGAGCACCGAGCGAATTGAAGCGGCAAGAAAAAGAATTAAAGGAAACTCTTGACAAGGTAACTGCACGCTTAGCCAAGCTAGCTGATAGCAGGCGAGAGGTAGATCTGGATCGCCTTGAAGCTAATCTTACTGGACTTGTCGGTCAGACTACTGAAGGTGGAACTTTCAGAGCGCAAACTGCAGTTGAAATTACTGAACTAATTAATCAGCACGCGCAGATTATGCGTCAAGTGTTACAAGCTGAAAACCAAATAGATGCGCTTGAACAGTTTATTAAAAACAATAAAGCAGAGTATGCACAATATGGTAGACGACTAGGTGGAATCAAATCAACACTTAAAGGATTTAGAGAAGGCACTACTAACCGTCAAGGAATGGTTGAACTGCAAGAAGAATTTGACACGTTTTTGAAACGCGCACTTGGCGAAGGATGGGCGTTTGGGCCTACTACAGAAGGTGGTACGCATTTAGACCCAGCGGTATGGCAGATTACTACAAGTAGTCCTATTCGTAATGCACAAGGCGAAATTATAATGAACCCGTCGGGTGGGTCGCGCACAGCAACGGATTTCTATAACAGGCAAGGAATTCCTGAGAGTAGAGTAGTTACTCCTGAAGAGTTTCTTGAAGCAATTTTGCCAGTAATGAATGAGGTCGTAACGTCTACAAACCCAAGTGGAAGACTACGAGATCCATCAGATTTAAGAAGGAATATTACTCCTAAAGAGCTAGATAAACAATTTAAATCAATGTTTAAAAAGCGAATGTACCAAGAGCAAGCTATCAATAGAATGCTCAATCGAGTCGAAGAGTTTACTTTAGTCCGAGATAACATTATGCAGAAAGTAGTTGATGACGGTGACCAAGTCGCTCGCCTTGAAAGCTATTTAGCAGGAGTTACAGCTCGGGAACGAACTGAGGCTGGAGCCTCTATGGAAAGAATTAAAAATCTGTTCGACAGCGGCGTACAAAAAGAACGACTCACTATGGCAAATAGGATGTTGAAAAAAAATTCGACATTACGGCAAGCATGGGAGACTATGGGCGAAAAAGAAGCGGCGCGTGCAGAAAACTACGCAAGGCAATTGGACGAAATCAGGGCAGAGAAAGAAGTTCTTGATGATCGATATGAAAGAGAATTCAATAGGACTGTTAATGAAAAACTGCTGTCGCAAATTCCCAATATCAGCAATAGGCTCGGAGGACAGCGGTATTTCAATGAGGCATTTGCCGCAGAAGTAGCGCAAGGCATTGCTCCAGTTGAAACTGGTGGCCCGCTTGGAGCTGTCGTTAGCGGGATGAATGCCTTCAATAATACGATGCGTCCTGTGATGGCTACACTCGATGCATCTGCAATGGGTATTCAGGGATTGCTTGCGCTAGGAACGAACCCTATACAGGCAGCCCAAGCCTTTACTATTGCTACACGTTCGGTGTTAGGAGACGATAAACTCTGGCACGACCTTGTAAGTTCCAACTACTCAGAGCGTGCTCTAGGGGAACGAAGTATACAGGCGTACGTGCGTAAAGGAGGATATTGGTCTCCAGAAGAATCATTCGGTGAATTCTTAATCAACGATAAGATTACTGAAAACGTAGTATTTAATAAAATTTCTTTGCTGAAAAAGGGTGCTATGAAATCAAACATGCACTTTTCTCGGACAGGAAATCTCTTGCGACTCATGCTATATAGAAATGCCGTGGACAATGGGCAGACTATGAGGATGATCGCGTCTGGTGGAAAGCGACAGAAACTCACAGAGAAACAAGAGCGCGATGTCATCCAAACAATTAACGAAGCCACGGGTTGGAAGGATGCATCGCCTACTTCCTTAGAACAGAGTTTATTGTTTGCACCACGATTCTTCAGGTCGCAAATATCAATGCTAGGTAAAGGTATGAAAGGAACATCGCCCGAGTCGCAAGTGGCGCGAGAAATGTTTGTACGTACGGTCGCGCTCGGCTCAGTATTTACATACATGATGAATGAAATGCGTGGCGAGCAAACCGATCTGAGACCTATCAAGTACGACATAAACGGAAACCCATATTACAACACAAACTTTATGAGAATTAGAAATGTGGGTGGCGCTGATATATCTGTGTTTGGCCCTTGGGACACTATGGCAAGTATGATCACTCAGCTGTTTACTGAAGGATGGGCAGCCCTAAGTAAACGAACATTGGAATTTAAGGCGAGTCCATCTTCAAGTTTCCTCAATGATTTGCGACGTGGCTATAACTTTGAAGGAGAGCCTACACGTGCATTCGGAGATCCTAAGCAAACCATTCAGAGTGTCTGGGCCAGCGGTCGAGGATTGACTCCATTTTCTACGCAAGACATGATTGACCCGATATCGGATAAGACTCCCCTGACGGTTACTCCAATATTCAACTTCTTAGGTGTTAAGGCAACGCCGACGACGGCATCAGAACGAAGAGATTACTCGGCTGCTGAATGGGTATCAAACCTAGATCCACAAGGGTTCGCAGCATTTGGAATGGAACCAGATGAAATATACGCTCAGTACGATCAGTTAACTGGCACAGCACAGCAACGCTTTGATGAATTGTTCCCAGAGCATAAAGAGAACATTGAGCTTAATAAGAAGAAGTTTGAAATTCGTGGCGAGGCAGGAGTACTTGCATCATTACAGCGGGGCGACATCCGTGCTAATAGGATGGATGAAATTGAAGCTGTGTGGACTCACTACAAAACAGGGCAACACCCTGTCCAAACTATTTCCCAAGTGCTAGAGCGTATAAGCGAAATCAACAGAGAAACGTCAGTACGTTACCAGCAGCTAGATGAAACGCTCGATACAGAAATTACTAACCCTGACTTGTCTGATCCAAATCAACGAGCTATTAGTGAGTTTTACGCATTGTATGACCAAGCTGAAATTGCCAACACAGGCATTATGGACTGGATTAAATACGACGTGCTATCTGCTCAATTCATGGCAGGTCTGACAGAAGAACAACGCGCCTACGTAGAAAATAGACGTGTGTCTCAATATCCTCCTGAGTTGCAACCATACATTGACGCTAAAAGCCGCGTAGCGCAATCAGGATTTTACAGCCTCGGTGATGAAGTGTACCGACAGAATAGACGAATAGTAGCTAGATATCTAAATGCTGCAGGATATCCAGTACCCGATTCTTCATGGTCAAGCTTTGATGCTTTGTTTACTGCTATGAAGTCTACGCATCCACAGATTGCAGCAGACTTAAATAACGCCCATTATATACGGATGAACGGGGAGGTGACTGCGTTAAAAGATAGAGTACTTGCAACCAATGGGGCACTAAAGAAAGACTTAGAACTCATTGGTAGACGGACCCCAGAACAATATTCATTAATCAATCAACGTATACAACGGTTCCGCTAATGCATTGACGAATTGATGGTTAATAAGAGATACTTATTTAGAATAGGAGAAACGAAGTGGTAAACGAAACTGCTCCAATTTCAGAAAATAGTTACATTGAGGACACAGCGGAAACGCCTGTTCAAGATGCAGCTATCGAAGAAGTGGACTCGGTTGAGGAAACTGAAGACACCGAAGTAGCTGATGTTCTCGACGAGATCGAGTACGCAACCAAGGAAGAGCTTGAAAAAATCAGGCCTATGCTTGGTAGGTACACAAAGACTCTCGACCAACTGCAAGCTAAAACTGCGGATTTTGTCTCAAGAGATGAAGCGAGTGCTTTACGTGAAGAGCTTAGTCAGATTCGAGACTTGTTAGAACTTGGACTGCAGGAAACTGCCTCCGAGGATGTACTTGCAAAAGTACGCTCTGCAAGATCTGATATTGATAAAAGAAATGATCGAGAAACACTACGGCAAGAACTCTTAGACGAGTTAGGTCAAGGTTCTGCATCGGGAGCAACCCAAGCAAACACATCAAACGAAGAGATTACTGCAGCATCACGTACTGTGATTGCATATGCTAAAGGCAAAGGCTTGGCAGCTGAAGATATTCCTGCATCTGTATGGGATATTAAACAGGGTCAAACTCTTGAAGAAGCTATTGCTGCTGCTGAGTCTGCAATCGATGATGTTATGGCAGAGACAGCACGTGGTGCTCGGCGCAATAAAAAGAAAAGCGCAGATACACCCAATAACGAGAGTCCTGCACCAGCAGCTTCAGGTACTTCATATAAGGGGCTAACCCTTGAGAAATTATCAAAAATGTCGCGAGACGAAATATCTTCTCTTCCAAAAGAAGTAGTAGATAAAGTTCTCGCATCACCAAGTTAGGAATAATATCAATGGCTATTGATAACTTTATACCCCAGATTTGGTCTGATCGAATTCTTAAAAATCTAAACGCAGCTCACGTTTTTGCAGACCGCTTAAACCGTGACTACGAAGGTGAAATCAGGGCGCATGGAGACTCAGTTAGAATCAACTCGATTGGTCGAGTGACTATCCGTGATTACGTCAAGAACGGCACAATTCTTGTGCCTGAAACCTTACAAGGTTCAGACATGGTACTTGAGATTACTCAACAGAAGTACTTTAACTTTGAGATTGACGATATAGACCGATGGCAGCAGAAGCCAAAATTGATGGACGCTGCTACACGGGAAACAGCATGGTCTATGGCAGATGAAGTAGACCGATATCTAGCAGGCGTACTGCAGGCTGGATCAACAAACAATGTAACTGGCGCAGCAGGAGCGGTATTAACTATCGGCACTGGTGCTGGTGAATCAAGCGCATATGTAACTCTAGTGGATGCAGGCGTTGCGTTATCTGAACAGAACGTACCTACACAAGGGCGATGGGCAGTTGTCCCGCCTTGGTTTGAAGGCATGCTTCTTAAAGATGATCGATTCGTATCATATGGTACTGTCGCTAACCGAGAAGACCTGAAAAATGGACACATCGGGCGAGCTGCAGGTTTCGATATTTACGTATCAAACAACGTCTCTTCATTAGGTGGTTTGGGTGTGAACTATTACATTCAAACAGGTGTAAATGAGGCAGCTACTTACGCAGAGCAGATTGATGACACTGAGGCTTTCCGCCCAGAAGACACATTCAGCGATGCGTTAAAGGGCTTGCACCTCTACGGTGCTAAGGTTACACGACCTTACGCATTGGCTTACATCTACGGCGCTGAAGGTGCATAAGGAGGATAGATAAATGGCAGTTACACCAGTAACAGTAACAGATCTAGCTCTCAATACTGAAAGCGGAGATCTAAACACAGCGGCTTTAGGCACTCTAGGAGAAGAAATTGCTACGGGTGCAGATGGTTTCTATGTAGATTTAAGTGGTTATCTTGATCGTAAAATCGTATTTGTTTTTACAGATCAGGGTGGTACAGGTGACGATGTAACTATGGTCGCTGGTAACAGACCGCCTTCACAGAGGGCCGATCTAGGAACTACAGTCATCACGATGGCTGCGAATGATACTCGCGCTATTAGTCTTGAAAACGCACAGTTTTTGGGAGAGGCGACTGGATTTACAGGAGCGACAGGTTCAGGAAACATGGCTGGAACGAGCGCAGGGGATAATACCTATGTGCTTGTATTAGCTCTTCCGCGAGACCTCTAGTTTTGTAATATAGTGTGGTAGAGTAGGATTCTGGGGAGAAGTCTACTCTGCCACATTTATTTAGGAGAAAATTATGGCGACTTCTGATGAGTTAAGAAACAAAGTTGTAACAGCACTCACCAACGCTGGTGGAAATTTAATGTCACCCGATGCATCCTATTATGTATCACTACACACGGCTGATCCAACTGCAGCTACACCTGCTGCTAATGAGCTATCAGGTTTTGCATATGCGCGAGCACCATACACTAACGGAGTAAGTCAATGGGCTACGGTAGGAGTACCCACTGCTGGTGCAACAACTAACTCTGCTGCAATTACATTTGCTGCTGCGGCTGGCGGTGCATGGGCTACTGCTACACATTTTGGAGTATGGAACGACGTATCAAGCACATCGGCTGCTACATTTTTATTTGGAGCAATTTTGACTGGTGCTGGAGCAGTAACATGTGGTGACGGTGACGCAGTTCAATTTCAAATAGGCGCACTAACTATTACGTGTGCATAGGAGTAAGCGATGCCTACAGTAAACGGTCCAGATGAGATCACTACCCTAACAGGTGGTGCTGACAAAGTTTTTTATACCGACAGTAACGGTGATGTAAAAGAAGTATCTATTGGTACAGACGGACAAACACTAGTTTCTACAGGAGCCACTGCTCCAGAATTTGACGGACTTACAGGTCTTAAAGGTGGCGTTAATAGTGTTTTATACACAAACGCTACTGGAGATTTAACAGAGCTTGGTCTATCTGCTACGGCAGGCGACGTACTTACATCGAACGGAGCAGCTGTCGCACCTACATGGGAAGCTACTGAAGCTGGCGGTGTATATACAGCGACTTCTAGTGCTGCTATTACAAATGGTCATGTAGCTATACTTGACGCAGCAGGAACATTGGGTCCAGTGGGCACAGTGACTGGAGTAGGGCCGCCAAGTACTGCTGCAAAAGGCGCTTGGCAAGCACAACCCGCGCCTTCTGCGCAAAACAGTACGATTTGGGACCCAGATTCTGAAACGCTTTTTATTCTCAGTACCTTCGGCAATTTACCACAAATAGTTCCATGCACTGTAGATTGGACTGCAGCAAATCCAACTGTTACAACAGGAACAGCTATACCTGTTGCATTTCCTACATCGACTTACTATAACGGAGCGGTAGCTGTTTACGACAAAACAAACAATAAATTAATTGTTGCGGGTAGAGACTATACCTTTGGTAATGTTCAAATGACTATGGGCACAGTAACTGGAAGTGGAGCTTCTGCTACTATTAGTTGGAGTACGGCAGTAAGTGTACGTGGATATGCTCCTTCATGGGTACATTTAACATATATGCACTCTGGACCTGCCCTAGCAGCAGGTGAAGAAATTGCTCTTACTTTGACTAACAATACTTCTGGATATAAGGAAACAGTCTTTATAGATTGTAGTGGCGCTTCTCCAGTAACAGGGTTAGTTTATAGTGCTTCCACATCGTTTTCTAAAGCAGGTCAGCCATGTTGTGATGGCTCAGGTAACTTAAAATGGCCTGCATCTAATCCGTCAGGTAGTGCAGGCTATGGTACTTTTTATTATGGCTCAGGCTATATGGGATATATCAGCGTTCCTGCATCATCAACATGGGGCAATTATGTTGACATGGGTTGGGATACGGTTAATAATCGCGGCATAATTGTGGTATGTAATAATGTGTCTCCTAGCGGCCAGTTGTACATGTGGGAAATTAATGATACTGGAGCAGGTACAGGCAATATAGTTGGAACTGACTATAATCTAGGTTCAGTTTTTACAGGCTACATGGATAATTACCAAACTCAAGCTGTTGTGTTTGATGAATTTGCAGGCACTATGCTAGTTTGGTGGGTCAGTTCATCAGATAGACATATGTGGATTCCAATGACTCTTACTGGAAGTCAGGTAACAGCAGGAACAAACCTTCCGAGCACTGCTGCAACTTGGGTAAGAAGCTCACAACCTTATGGTAATTCTATTCACGGTGCGTATGCTTTTGGAGCAGGCAAGAATTTTGCGGGTGGTTTGTTTAGCGGTTCTAGCGAAACATTTGCTATAGCAGATGCATTTATGTCTACTAATGAAAATTACTGGCTTGGGGTAGCAAAAAATACTACTACAGGCGCAGGTCAATCACAAGAAGTGTACGTCATTGGTGGTGTAGCTAATGAAGGGCTGTCTGGTCTAACCATCGGAACCAACTATTACTGGCAGTCTAATGGACAAGTAGGAACAGCGAATACAGGCGGTGACCGATTAGTAGGAAAGGCTATTGCTGCCGACAAAATCTTAGTTGAAAACACTGGGACAGGAGCGGCGTAATGGCTCAAATAATAAAACAAAAAGACAATAATATTGTGTGGTACATATTTGATGAAAAAGACAAGTTAACGCTTGATGCAGACAAAATGACCGTATCGTTTACAGGCAAAGTACAAAATGAAGTCGATATGATTGACCCTTCTATTAAGTCTGCAACACATGAAATAGTGACAGGCATAACGCCACCTATTCGTTTTTATGGTAGTGGATTTACTACATATGACGGCTCGTCTTTGACAGTTGATACAACAGCGTTAAACGCACGAATTGCCGAAGATGAAGTGTGGGTAGATCCACCAATACTGAATATTGAATAGGAGCCTGACATGGCATTAGTAGTACGAGATTCTGACACTACCACCACTGATGGTACTGAACAGACACTAGGAGTAGCTCAGACATTTGCTGGAGTGTACGTGATTCAAATTGATTTATCAGCTATGCAAGCAGGCGATATCGTAGTTCTTAAAGCCAAAACAAAAACACTTACCACTACTACTGTAGCTGTGTTTATTGAGCAAACATTTTCAGGTGTACAGACCGAACCAATCGCTCAAACTGAACCAGTAACTTCGCCATTCTCATTTACAGCTACATTGCAACGTACTGGAGGCAGTGATAGAGCATACCCGTGGTCTATTAATTCAGTCTAGGAGTACGCATGTCGCTATCTTCGCTTCTTTTACTTAATACACCATCAGTTCAAGCTGAAGGAAGTGTCGGACTATCTGTAAGTACGTCAGGTAATGCAGTAGTTAATGAAATATTAGAGGTCACTGGTACTGCTGGTGTACAATTAGCAACGTCAGGAGAAACGATGGTACTTAAATATGCTGAAGGTAGTGCTGGAGTTATAGTAGGCACATCAGGAGGACTTGAATTAGTCGGGGCAAGACTCATGGCTAAATGTTATGTGTCTCAAATACCAGAAAGTTCAGGCGATAATATCTATGCACCTGTACAGCACATTACAATGCGACGTGGCGACAACCTTATTTTATACTTGCGATTTAGAGACTTACGAGACAATGTATATCCTTTAACTACTGCAGGTAACTTTGCATCTATTTGGTTTACAGTAAAAGCTAGGTACAGTGAGCCTGATTCAGGTGCAATAGTGCAACGCAAACTTAATGATGGAATTTTTGTTACTGATGGGCCAAATGGCGAGGCGCAAGTAGTATTAACCCACGCTGAGACTTCCTTGCTAGGTGCACGAGAGTACGACTACGTATGGGATGTGCAGATTAAGCGCGATGTATATGGCTCAGAGTCTATTATTTCTACAGCTAATGAAGGAACAATGACAGTTAGTCCTGATGTAACTATAGACGTAGCAACACAAGTTGAGGTGTCTTCATAATGACAATGCGCGGGATTGATTTATTACACGGGTTTTCTAAGTTTATTGGAGACTATTGGGTAGGTGAAACGTCTGCACAAGGCACTACTACCACGATGGTTGATAATAAGCTCAGCAGATACGGCGATGACGCGCTTATAGATTTCTATGTCAGACCTATTAACGGGTCAAATCAATACGAGGTGCGTCGAGTAGATAACTTTGTTTCATCTACAGGTACGTTAACCTTTGCACCTGCGTACACTATAACTCCTACTATTTACCAACACTATGAATTGCATAGGTACGATCCAGTTGTAAAATACCAATGTCTCGATGAAGCACGATTTCGTGCAGTCGATGATCTGTTTCAGATTGTGTATGACGATACTCTTACAGGAGATGGGCATAGTACAAGCTTTGACATCCCGTCTTCTATACGTCACGGACCTGTACGTGTGTATGAAGAGCTAGGTATTGATTCAGATACATCGTGGAATTTACTAAGCACCCCACAAATAGATGCATTAACTAATTGGACACCTACTAATTTTACAGCCAGTGTAGAATCAGACGCTACATCTGACATTACTGTGCCTAAATATGGAGACACGTGTACTAGGTTGTACACTGCGGGTAGCGCAGTAGCTACGTACACTCAAGATGTAGCAAATATGTCTGGTGTAACTGCCTCAAGTGCAGCAGGCCGTAAGATGACTTTTGGTGTATGGGTATATTATCGAGGTTTTCCTAATGCACAATCAGTATATGCATCAATTAATTCAGATGCATCAACCAACATCATTTCAAACATGCATAGCGGTAACGGATGGGAGCTTTTAGTTGCAGAAGGAGACATCGAAGGGAATAATAGCACAGCGTTATCAGTCACAATTACGGCGGAAACTGATAGTCAGGGAACTGTACTCTTTGCTGAACGCGCTTGGTTTTATTTTGGCGCTGGTAGTAGGATACGCGATAACTACAACCTCTTACTCGGGCGTGAAGTCAGGCGTGATGATACGACTCAAAAAATTTACACGAGCTACATCCCGAATAGAGGACATCAGCTCCGACTTGAAGGGCGTGATTACATCAGCAGTCTCGGTACTGGAACGCCACAAAATACAAATACCACGCAGGTAGATGGTGCAAGCGCACAAATATTATATGGTGCAGCAGCGCAAATTCTTTTTGAACGTGAAGGAATGAGTGCAGAATCTATGCAGCAACTTACTGGTCGAATTGCTCTTGCTGACAGGCGGAAATCCGAAGTTAAGGACAGGATTGTAATGCCCTCTGCTCCGTCAGTTAAGAGTGCGTATGAGTAAAGCTGCGCGGCAACGACCTTACGATGTATTTTTGGGCTATGGTGGCGACAAGGTTGGATTTAATCTTGTTACTGGCGAAGGCGATAGCGTTGCGTACCTACAATCGCTTGCGCCTGCTATTGCGCCGCGCGTAGATAACTCTGATTTTACCTTTAGCTCTGTCCCTCCTGAAATTAAAGTGCCTGTTGCGTTTGAAGATTGGTCAGGCGGTGCAAGCTTTACGCACTCTACAGTAAATACACCCAGCGTATACAATCAGGGCATACTAATTGATGGTTCAACGACAGGGCAGTTAACCCCTACAGGAAGCACACATAACTACTTCTCTATTGATGGCAACGCATATATTAACAATCCAAATACTACGTATTTTGGAGATTACTACCAGCTTCCTGTTGGCTACGGAAAAGTGCAACATACTTCGTTAGGCACGTTTATGCTTATGAACGACATCTGGCGATGGAATGTGCATGGTTCGTATTGGGAGCAAGTCGCACTTCTTGGAGATGGCTATTTGCCACTAGACATTGTTGAGTATGGTGGCTATGTGTGGGTATCATGCATAGATAAGTTGACTCGCCAAGGCGCTTTTTATACATACTCTAGTACTGGTTTGTCTGGCGGATGGACCCAATCAGTTGTAGCAAATGACGATCAGTTGTATTGGAGCGTGCGTGGTCAAACAACAGGTAATCCTGTTATTTGGGGTGTTGACTATCAAGGAAATTTGCGTAACAACACAGCACCTGCGTCAGTATGGTCAGGTGTAGTAACTGTAGGTACTCAAAACGAAATTGTTACAGGTTTACTAGAGCACATGGATGCACTTTATGTGTTTAAAACAAACGGTATTTATAAAATGAATAGCGCAGGCACAGGCAGCGAGGACGTGTGGCTAGGGGCAAAAAATATAGATGACCACCGTAATGGTAATAACCCAATCCTTCATACAGATAACAAGATCTACGTAGCATACGATGGTCAACTGCTACAATTTGACCCTGTTGCGAACACGATCCTTCCAGTATTTCCAATAGACTCTAACAACATTTATAGCGGAATGATTAACTCAATAACTACTGATGGTCAGTGGCTGTACATAGCATTTGAGTTTGACTGGACATTTGGAGAAACTTATGAAGCAGGAAGCTATAACTACAGGGACAATTACTATACCCACGTGCTTAAAGGCGACCCTAGCATCGGCGGCTGGCATCCCATTATGTATAGTCAGTATGGATCTATGCGCGGGTTAGGAGTGTCTCCACGAGGAACTACCGACTCAACTAATCCTGAGTTACATATGCTTATGGCATATAACCGAACAAAAATTAACCCACCTTTTATTCCTTCTCTTAGTAACCAACTTGCAGATATGGTATTGACGTTACCCAAATTAGGGGAGGATTGGTCATCCGATCCAGACGCAGCATCTCTGTCGCTTTCTTATACACCGTATGTATGGGGGCCGTGGGTAAGTTTAGGTGCAGCCAACATCGACAAATACCTTGCATCAGTTCAGACCATTGTAGACAACGCGAGTGATGCAAACTGGTGGCAACTGTACTGGCAATTTGAGGACGGCATTTATGATCGCACTCTAGGAGCAGTAGGCGGGGGTCAAACGTGGATAAACCCAAACAGCGGCAGCCCTTTTACTGATGCGTATTGGCCGTTAGAAGAACCATTTATTAAACGCACTAATGATGCCAACATTATGACAGGAGCAAGCTTAAACAAATGGCGTTCAATACGTTATGTGTTGCGTTATGAATCTGGATCATCAGTACATGCATCGCTTAGATCTATAGCGATGGAGAGCGCATTGCTTCCTGAACGTGTACGTACGTGGAACATGCAAGTCATAGTGTCTAACGACCAAGAACTACGTGGTGGTGGCAAAATGCGCGAAGGATCTATTCGTCAAAGAAACTTTTTGTTTGAATCACCTAATAAAAAAGTAACTTTTTATGATCGCGACGGACAAAATTACATTGTTAAGATACAAGATATACAATCACTAGGAGCATTCCGTGGGGAATCAGGAGACAGAGAAATATTTAACGTAGCGTTATCGGAGTTAGTGCCAAACACTTTAACAACTCCACTCTTGTCATGGAATGAAGGTGCGTGGGATAATGGACAAAGGCTGTCAACTCCAATGACAGCGCCGAATGTTTAGGAGATAGCAATGCCTGCATCATATTCAGGACTTAGCAATGCAAGTGCAGGTGAAGTTGCATCTGCAGGACAACTCAATCAATTCAAAGAAGCCTTAGAGGGAGCACGTGATTTTGTGCCGCTTCTATACGCTAAAGCAGACAACAATATTGTTATGCGTATAGGTGATGCAGCAGGTGCTAATAACTTTGACGTGCAAGATTATTCAGGGGTCAGCCAATTTAAAATAGACAGTAACGGTGCAGTTACAAGTAGCTCACTCAAGCCAGTGACTCCTATGCGGGTAACAACAGATGTAGATTTGCCTGTATCAACAACCACTCTTGCAGATGTAACTGGTTTGTCTTTTCCCATAGCTGCAAACGAAATATGGGCGTTAGATATAGTACTTCTTACATGCAGTTCTGCTACAGCAGATATAAAATTAGGCTGGGATTACCCTGTCGATTGCACTATGCGCTGGGGTAACCGAGGTTCTGCTCAAAACAATGTCGGACTCGACCCTACTGGTGGGGCTATGGCAACTGTGTATAACTTAGATGGCCCGATTACATGGACACCAGCGTTTGGTGGTCACGGAGTTGCTCCTGCTGATCCTGTGCCAATCCCAATGTATGGACTTGTTACTAATGGATCTAACGCAGGAACAGTTCAATTACAATTTGCTCAACTAGTAAGTGATCCGACTATAACTAGTATCCAAACTAATTCATACATCATAGCAACCAAGGTTAGCTAGCCATGGCGAAGAGCAGCAAAGATGCACAGCTTAAGAAAATAGGGGTCGCAGGGTACAACAGACCCAAGCGTACTCCTAGTCATAAAACAAAGTCGCATGTAGTTGTTGCTAAAGAAGGT
>TARA_R110002020_G_scaffold47838_5_pt1 | contig 22330 bp, 6 predicted proteins | sample TARA_R110002020 | Tara Oceans TARA_R110002020 (sample SAMEA4396489) | marine metagenome | biome: Westerlies Biome; feature: [MES] marine water layer (ENVO:01000295) within the mesopelagic zone...; material: water (ENVO:00002006), including particulate matter (ENVO:01000060) such...
CACTGGTTGCATGTGTAAGATAGTAGATACTGGAACTCCTGCTAATGTTGCTCATCTAGTAATCAAAGGCAATGCCCATAACACGTTGACTTTTGATGAATCAATAGTAAACTTGTTCGGTTCAGGCGTTCCCGGCACTACTGGAATAACTGCTACGATAATGGGCTATGGTGCTCCTGCTCCTGCTCCTGTAGTAGTGGCGGATAAGCCAACTCTTCTGTCGGATAACTGGTTGGGACTTGTGAATACGATTACTCCACCTAGCGTAGAAGTAGAACTAGGACAACTTAACTTGGCAATGGCTGGAACGAGAAACTTTCAATATCAATTCAAGAAGAACGAGACAGTTAGTGGCGGTTCGATGGATGTTTCCATCAATAACGGTTCTTGGTTGTACTATGCTTTAGGGGATATTACTAGCGTAGGAGTTACTGGACATACCTTGGGTACTGCTACAAACGATGCGAACTCTAACAATCTAAGTGGTGATGGTATTGCTTTACATGAAACAGACGATAGACTATGCCGAGTAATAGGAAGTAAATTGTATCCTCCTTCAGCGACTGGTTCTTGGAAGCAAGTTACCGAGAGTATTGATGGTACAGATGATGGATATTACAGTTATACATTTGCTGAAGCAAACGGAGATACTCTCCCATCTTTTGCTTTGGATGTTTCATATGAAAAAGCAGGAATAGCAGATGCTGATTTCTATGTTGGTTCAGAAGGAACAACGGGTGGAGGCGAAACATCTGCCGCACCATTCAAGGACATCTACTCAAGAATCTTCACCGGATGTCAGGTAAACAGCCTAACTCTTAACTTTGAAGAAGGACAAGAATTGAAGGGTTCACTAGACTTCAGTGCTCGTAGAGCCTTTGATGCTCCACAAGACGTTACTCCTAAGAGGAGAGTAAGGACTTCTTCTTCTTTCTTTAACTATAATTCACAAGATGCGACAAATCAACCATACTTATTTTCAGGTGGTAGTTTGACGCTATTCGGCCAAACTCTAGCAAGAGTGAAGCAAGGCTCTGTTGCGATAAACAATAACCTCAATCCTCACAGGTTCATTGGTAACTACAGTAGAGACATTACTTCTACGATGATTCCCGGTCAGAGGACATACGAAATATCACTTACTATGCTCATTACTGATACTAAAATGTGGGACAACCTAAGAGCACAAGGAGAGCACACTGGAGCATCTGCCCCTAGTGGAGGAAACACTACGGTGTTCCCATATACAGGAGAACTGAAATTACGATTTGAGAAAGATGCTAATTTCGCTAGTAGTGCTATGGATGCATTAGAGATGAAGTTTCAAGACTATATTGTTCAGAGTGTGAATATACCATTCCCTGATGATAAAGGCCCAATAGAAGTAGAGTTAGTCGTGTCGGCTAGAACTCTTAACTCGGCCACATACACAGGTAATTGGAGAATTCTACATTCAAGTACAGGTAATTAGGGAGGACTTCAAAGATAGGAGTCCGTTCTAAATTAAATTCCACCAACATCTGTTTGTTTGTTGGTATTAGAAAAAAGGTGGAATAAAAATGAGTGAAAAAGTAGTAAATGATAAGAATATGCTGTTCGCAAGAACAGAAACCGAATGCCATAGTTTGAGAGTAAGCAAAGACTCCGATGAAGTGTTGAAAGTGTGGGTGAAAGAACCCACTTGGCTTCAAGTTGAGCAAGCCCTTTCATCTGTAATGAACCTAGATAGTCAAACACAGGCTCTAGATTTGGACTTGAATAAAATGTACAGGTTCATGGTAGAGAACTTTATTGAGAAGACAGAGCCTACTTTGTCTACTATAGAAATTCTAAAACTAAGCCCATACATTGGTGCTCAGTTGAAGGATATCTTACCCAACCCCTTCATGGATGAGATGGAGGTTGATACGGGAAAAGCAAGTTAATTCGTAAAGCACTTAAAACAGGTCAGGCAACGCCTGAACTATCCTTACGAATAATGTTGTATTCATACAGTTTGATTTTCCATATAAACCCACACGAAGCAAAGCATACCCCTCTATCTGATTTGATAGAGATGTTGGCTATACACGCCGAAGTGGAAAAACTAAAAGCAGAAAAATTAGAAGAGGAAACAAAAAAACACAATAAGGGGAGGATTTAGATGAGTGACGCATACAAGGCTACTTCTGATTTAGGAAGAGCAATGGAAGCGGCTACTTCTTCTGCTTCAGGTTTATCTAATTCATTTGCTGAGTTAGCAGAGAACGGAAAAGTTTGGACGATAATGAGCCGAGTTATTTCGGGAACAGGAATGTGGCAGTTGCAAAACAAGATTCGTGCTCTCGGTCAAACAATGTTCTATTGGAATACTATGCAAGAAAAGGGCATTACAAACCAAATCAAATCCCTAGAAGCAAACATGAAACTCGCTAGTTCTTACAAAGATGTTGCTCAAGCAATGAAGAAGTCTAATGCTGATATACAAAAAACCGATATTTATGCCATGTTTAAAAATCAAGGTGAAATGAAGGGATTAACAGACCCTAGTAAATTTGCTATGGGTAAATACAAAGAAATGTATGGGGGAGCAGAAAAAATACTTGGTGGTCAATTAGCGAAGGTTGGTAAAAAAAACACAGCGTTGGAATATATACGAGGAGCCAATATTAAAACGAACAAAGCGGGGAGATTGTATGATAGCAATACTGGGCGACTAAAAGCAAGAGCAGATGTAACAACAACTAAAGATTTTCTTAAGTCCATGAACCCACTTAGCAAGTTTGCTAAAGGAGAATTAAAACTTTCAAAAATTAAGAAGAAGGTTCTCAAAGTTGGGGGGCTGATTGCTCCTACGCTTGGAAGGCTAGTGTTAGTAGCGTCAGCGTTTTTCGTCCAAGCAGTGGTGTATTTCTTGTTGATAGCGTTAGGAATAGCATTAATTGTTAAACTAGTTAGAAATTCTTGGCCTACAATTAAGAAACTACTTGATGAGTTTGGGGTAGTTAAGACATTGATAAACGGAGTTAAATTAGTTCTAGGTGGTTTCTTTCAGATGTTCAAAGGAATATTCAAGGGAAACTTCTCAGATGTAATAGGAGGTTTTCTCAAGATAATGTATGGTCTTGGTAAAGTCTTGTTTGCTATTCTCAAAGGCGTGTTTGCATTGTTATTGGGAGTAATGCATGGCCTTTTGAAAACTATCGTAAACAGTATACTATTTTTCCTTAACAAGATTCCCGGTGTAAATATCAAGAAATTTGCTATGGGTGGAGTTCATGGTTCAGGAGGTATGGCTCTTGTTGGAGAAAGAGGGCCGGAACTAGTTAACCTACCAGCAGGAGCAAGAGTTCACAATAATCAAGACAGTAGAAGAATGGGTGGTGGTGGCAATACCATCAACGTACATGTTAATGGTCGAGTTGGGGCATCTGATACTGAGATAAGAGACATTGCACAGAAAGTAGCGAGAGAGATTAACCTACAGATGAACCGAACTAGCAGTGCAGTGGGGAGATTCTGATGGCTGGGGAGAGTTTTAACGTTGGAGACTTTCGAGTCTACCTTGAATTGCAAAGAAGAAACGATGGTCTAGATTCAGGCCAAGTAAACAGAATACCCCTATTTGTTAACGATATAGGAATCAACACTAGTAAAACGGTAATGAATATGGGTGTTCCTTTTTCCGGTGCTATTAGAGGAGAATCAATGAACCTTGCTTTTGACATAGGCATGGCTACAAAGACTGTAAGCCTAAATGGTATTCTGCTAGGACAAACAATCAGCAAACAGAAAAGCGAAGATGCTAGTGCTAAGACTGTTAATTTGACTTCCTATGAAATGGCTCAATTGATACATTCCTATGTAGACGCGAGCACTTTCCAAGATGACCAAAACATGAACAAACTGATAATACTAATGCCTAGTAGGGCTAAGGAGAACTTTTCTTATCATACTACTGGAGATGGAGGCAGTGTTAACTGCGAGACTGCGGATGAAGCAGACTTGCCTCTAATACCATTCACATGGAAGAACAGGGGATATGATACTGAGTTTACTACTCAAGGTACTAACGCTTCTTACTTCACACCTTATGATGATACTGCTGATGTTACTATTGGGATAACAGGGTTCATTAGAAATTTTAGTTGTCAATTTACAGGAACTGATTTCCCTGCGGTTTCGTTCACGATGGAATTTGAAGAGGCTACTGTACTAGCGGAGAATTTCTTGGATGGGTGAACATGGTTAATGCATATATTGAAAACTCATACAAACTAGTTTTTCCTATATTGTGCAATGGCTATTTGAATTTAGATTATGATATCCCAGTAACACATACATCTGCCGCTCAAGAAGCAAGTGGTGTCTTGGTAAACGGTGCTGTTAATGATAACTCAACTACAACAATAGCAGTGGATACAGTAGATGCAACCACCAAGTTTAGTGTAGGAGACACTGTGTATGATAATGCTGGTGCATCGGTTGGTATTGTAAGTGCAGTAACTGCGACTCAAATAACGTTAGCGGCAAACAATGATGAGGCTCTAGGAGATAACGAGAACCTAAAGAGAAACCTAAGCACCACTGAGATTCTAAGAAATAGAAGCCTTTGGGCGCATGATGATTCCTTTACTATAGAAGCGATAGTCACTCCCTATGATGTAAATGGAGTGGGAAGTAGAAAGACAAACACACATGGAATATTAACTTCTGAGAAAACACCACCATATCCATACGATGGGGTTAGCAGTAGAGACACTACATATGATAGCGTATTTTATCTTGGGGAGCAATCAGACGCAGAGGACGGCAATGCCAGCACTAAGTCATATCTCAATCAAAAGATGATGCTGTTTCATAATACAAATCTAAAATTATACTTAGAAAATACGACTACTAGTTCTTACAATCAACCAGCAGAGTATCGAGTAGTGGCTGAATTAACTAATGCAAGTGGAACAACCAACACAATTACTAGCGACACTGTGATTAAAGCAGAGGATATGCTAATAGGTTATTACGATAGTACTGGGTATTACAACAATCTAACAACAAGACACAGGAGGCTCTCCACTGGTGCAACAGGCAGTAACCCAACTGGCACTATTACGATTAATGACTATACTCAACTTCATGCTAATAGTAGAGCAACAGGGCAAATTGTGGTTAGTGGTGATATAGCCAACTATACCAAACCTGCTAATGCTACTGGCACTGTTACCATTGCAAGTCAGAATGGATTTAATGTAGATGTAAATCCAGTGGCTGAAGCAGGTAGCGTTAAATTTGCTAATCAACCTACTGCGTCTGATAATACTAATGTTAACAACTACATTCAGTTGATAGGGGAAGGAGGAACTGCAACCAGTAAATGGTTCGCTAGGAGTAGTGGAACTAACGGTGCGGCTTTGAGCGGTAATAACGGAACGTTCACTTGGCCCGCAAATGCTTACCAGTATAACATAGGTGGGGATATTGCAACAACAGCAGGAAACTTTGGTAGTGCAGTAGATAATTGGATTGGTTGGCAAGGGAGCGTAAGTAGTGTAAGAACTGAGAATAACCCTGTTGTTGGTGGAAATACAAACCAAGTAGTTGATTTGACCTCCGCTATTACTGGTAGTACTCCTAATAGATTGGGAGATTCCGGGGCGGCTTTATCTGTTGGAAGCACCTTTACCGCAACCAACGATGCTGGTAATGGCAACTCTATCGGTGTTACTCAGTTTTCAGGAGGGGCTAATGAATTGATACTAGGAGAAACTTCAGGCTCTGCTGATTCTACTATTAATTACATCTCCATAACAGATAGTGCGGGAACTACTAAAAATTACTTTCCGTCTGAAACTAACTCTACAGGCTCTACAGGAACAAGAACCTTGGATAACAGTAGCACGGTGTCTGTTGTGTATTTCAATTGGGGTGGGGTTAATCAAAATAGCAATTGTGCAGAGGCATTGAAAACTGCGATAAATCATTCTAATGGACATCCTAATACAATCACTGCTACTAGAAGCGGAGCAGTAGTAACCCTTACTCACGATTTGATAGGTAGTGCTGGAAATAACGCTACTATAGCAAAAACAAATACTGCAAATAGCGTTGCTACCATTTCCGGGTCTAACTTCACAGGAGGAGTAACGGAAACTAGTGCTTCAAATACCCCATTCATACAACTGATTGATAATGAGAGTTCTGCGGTGACTAAGAAATATGTGCCAGTAGCCAATGGTGGCTCTATCGCTAATGGTGGGACAAATAGTGGTTCTATTGGAGATGTGTCAGGGGGTGTTGCTTTCCAAGAAGGAGGAAGTGCCGCCGCTACTGCTGATAATCTAAGAACTGCTATTGCTCATAGTAATGGACACAATGGCAAAATACTAACAGATTCAGCAGGAAGTGCCACAATTAACCTAAGCCAGTTTACTGTAGGAGCAAACACAACTGCGATAACACTGACGAACCTACCATCTAATATTAGCAAAACTAACTTTAGTGGTGGAGGAACTCCTGACAATTTCATAAGAATCTTAGATGCGGCTGGCGTAGAGAGAAAATACAAGGCATCTACAATTGAAACAACTGGTACTTCTTCAGGTGGATTTGTTTTCTATAAGAAAGAAACGAATAATAATACCACTACTACAAATCTAGAAACTGCCATTGACAGTAGTAATGGACATAATGGTTCATTAATAACCACTAGAACAAATAACGCAATATCAGTAAAGTTGAATCAGGCGGCAATAGGTAGTGCGGTGATAACAGAAACAACTGACGGAGTTACTTTTAGTAACTTTTCTACTACGAATACTAACAACGTAGAGGTTGGCTCAAATGAAGCGATAAATATTGGTAAGGGAAATAAGATATATGATTCAAGCACCACTTTAATTGGTACAGTAGCAAGTGTCAGTGGAGACACTATAACATTAGACGCTACTCCTGCTACCGCAATAACCTCTACTGTTTATACTGACCAAAGAAAAGAAGCCCTCTATCTAGAACAGATGTACAAGATATGTTTAGTTTTCTTAAAGTCAGGTAGTATGGAACTATGGTTAAATGATGAACTTCTTAAGAAACAATCTCATAGTCTAAACTCGGTTAAAGTACATCCTAGTGATTGTAAGATTGGTAGGGGAGCAGATAATAGTGAACAGTTTTTTGGTGAATTATATGAGATTGCCATGCATAAAGGCAAGAAACCTTGTGCTACAAAAAACACGTTGACTCCGGGTTATTCTGATATTATTTTCTACTATTCTTTTGGTGAGTGATTATGGGGGATTCGGGCAATACAGGAGATAAGGGTAAGGCCATATTCCCCTTGAATGTTGGACAAAGAGATGGTCTAATCACGGAAAACAATTCAGGGTTTGACTATGATGGGCATGCTAGTAAAAAAACAGAAGCATACATGAGTACATCCGTTAACCCTACTTTTATACAAAATAATATTCTCTATGAGAACTCGAATAGTGGAGATACAACTGGTGCTACTGCTGGTACTAACGGAAATGATTATGTTAATTCTGCAAATTTTATGGAAATAAGAAAAACTTCTCACGGTGATTCTATCTCTAATGATGAAGTTGACAAGGTAGGAAACAGGCTATTGCCAACTACTGCGACTTCTGCTAGTTTAGCCACATACGCAAAGAATAGAGACGAAACACCACCATACAAAGTTAAAGTGTATTCTTCTATAGTAAGCGATGCTACTACAAATAGAAAGTTCGTGCATTATACTGATGGAGGATTCTATGGAGATTCTGATTATCCTGCTTCAGATGAGATAGGGTTGGATTTAGACACATATGATTACTTTATTCTTCTTAACCCTGAAATAATATCACAAGGCAATGACAGTCTCAGACCACACTTTGCTAAGATAACTAGAATTGCTAGTTTTGATTCGTTTGGAGATGGGGTTGAATTTACTCCTTCTTACCCTACTTCCATACCTAGAAACACTAATCTTGAAATTTTTAAAGGGCCACCAAAAACAGATACTGATGTTGTAGCAGTTAGTTATGGATTAAGAGGAGACAATCTATCTTCTACTCCTAAGCACGATAGAGTAAATATCTGTAGTAGACCAACGTGGTTTTTCTATAATGATAGATTAGATGAGAAAGACCAGTTAGACTATATGACAAAGTATACGGCTACCCACTTACGTTGGTGGAACTACTCTACTACCATCAGCGTGACCTCCGCTTCTGCCATGTCTCAGTTTGAAATAGGAAGCACTTCAAAGTACTTCGTTGTAGCCACTGCTGATTGGAAAAAATTAGTTGAAGGACAATCTGTTTGGGACGATAACAACAATTACGTTGGTAATATTGAATCGAAATATACAGATACTACGAAAAGGCTTTACTTAGATTTTGCAAGAAAAACGCTGAGTGCAGTTTCTAGTGCAACTGACTTCAAAATAGGAAAGACAGTTCAAAATGTTGTCTTTAGAACACAAGGTAAATTCAACAACAGTGTACCAAACATAGGCAAGGAGATGTTGTTTGCTACTCTAGTAGATGGTACTAAGACTGCTGATGACTCTGCATCTGATGATTTCTATAGATGGCAGACTGCTTTTCCTAATATGCATAGGCACACAGGAAATCTAAGAACAGCAACTGCTACTACTTTAGATGGAAACATGACTGGCCCTAGTAAATACCTAACATTTGAAAAGGCTAATTTCAAAAATAATAGAATTCCACAAATGCAAAATGCAATCATAAACAACCCTCGGAATAAAATGAGTCAGATAGCAACCTTTGATGTATTAGATAATCACGGGTTATCCCACATTAAAGTTCAAGAGGAAGATAATCTAATAATACAAAGGAACATACATAACGATTCTTTTTCAATGAAAGAGTTTGAAGGGACTATCTCTAATGGTACTAACAATGATGAATTCAAACTTAGTGATATTAGAGAAGAGATTGACCTGCGATATATACTAAGCACAGATGACATAGTAGAAATAGACGGCTATTATTACGTTGTTAATGCTGTCAGTGCTCCTTCTACCGGAACTCAAGTGTTTACCATTAAAGATAAGAAAACGAAGACTGCCAATACTTGGACTGGAAGTTCAGTTGCTGAAACAGTAAGTCAGAAGAAGATGTATATTACTCCCTTTACAGGTGTACTAAATACAACTTTAGAGGTAGATACTGAATTGCAATTCGGCAATGACATTGTTCGGATAGACAATTCTTCTGTCAAGAAGGTAAACACTTCAATGCATAATGCTAGGTTAGTGGCAGGGTACTACAATTCACACGACAATCGAATAGATGTAGGGGATAGAGATAACAAGTTCCTAAGATTACAAGACGCAGACAGGGCGTTCTATCAAAGAAACACGGCTAGTACCACATCAGGAAACGTTGTTAACGTTCTCGGTGCTAGTAGATTTTACTATTATAGAGGTGGGTATGCGATTAGTAACACCGCTTTTACTGGTTCGGTAGAAGACATATCAAGTAGTGCAGAAAGAGGGTTGACTAAATTTCAAGTTACAGGAAGAGACGATACTTCTAGGTTATTATCGCAAACAACTTCCTCTAACTCACTACTTAAGACAGACATAATAAAAAGTACTAATGTGCCTACGTTATCTAACTACGTTACTATAACAGGGTTAAGTTCAGTGGTGCTTGCAACTACATCAAACCAAATTACATTTAGTGGTACTCCATCCCCTACCCCTGAAAGAGATGGAATACTATTGAATTCACAAGGAAAACTAATAGGAGAAATAAATACCTTTAGCGGGACTACTATTACTTTGTATGGAAGAGCATTAGCAGAAGACCCAAGTAATGATGGGGTATTAAGGTACATTCACCCATACAAGGATGAATCCCCTAATCATATTACGGGGGTCAAGGCATTGGCAAGCAACCCGTCTCATTCTACAGGAATGACTGGGTTTGATTCTAGTAGTGAAAAAGGATTAGTGTTTAATGCTGGAGTTGACATAGGAGCGACATATAGTAGTGGGACTGCTACTTTCACTAATAATAAGTTACAAGGAACTTCTAACACAGGCACTTTCTTGAAAGACAAAACCATGGGTTATGATATAAGCAGTCCTAAATCGTTCTCAACTAATGACTCGGTTTCCATACTACAGATTGGCGATGAAAACGGGTCAGCATTAACAAAGCAAAACATAGCAACGGTGAACAGTGAAGAGTTCAGCATTGTTAGTGTAAATGAAAAAACAGAAGAGTCTACTAAGATAGAAGTTGCACCGATATTTCCCGTCCTTCTTGGACGAGTAAACAGTAACACCTCTGATACAAGAGGAAACTGTAGCATTTATTTTGTTAACAATAACGCTAATACTGGTGGGTTTGTTCACAGAATGGTTAACCAACTAGGAGCAACTTCTTCTCATTATAGACCAAGTGAGACAATTAGATATTGGGACTTACAGAGATTCCCTGCTGGCACTATAACTAAGACGTTTGACTCCATTTACAATATGGGAACGAAGCCACAGAAAATACAGGGATATGCAGTAGGATATGGAGTATACGCTGATGGAACAGTATTCACTCCGTCTGCTACGAATGATGTAAAGCCGTTAAGTGGAAGTAACACATTGAATAATTGGTCATACAAAAATTCATTCTATGGGGATTTTCCTGTAATTCAATCGTACTTCTCTCATGAAACTGAAGCATCTCATGAAACAGATATAAGGTGGGATATATTTGAACAAATAGACCCAAGAGCGGATACCTATGAATTACTAGCCACAGGAGACTTATTCCCCTCATCTAAACTAAGAACAAATAACTTAGGATATCACACGTTAAATTATAGTTCGCTAGGAATAATGCTAGAGTCAAAGGCTGGAAGCACTGGAAGCACTTCTCATCAAGAGTATAGTGGAACTACTTCCCAAACTCTGAAGACCGACAATAACTTTGAAGAGTCTGAAATAACTAGTGCTACTCAAACCACTAATAATCTTAGAAGGTGTGGAGTAATGCGGTTAGTAGAAGCAACATTCGATTGGCATTTTAACCCCATTGACTTTGAAAGCCTAAAGAAGAGAAAGGATATTCCGTCTGTAAACTATTTTGAATATGTAACTATGTCTCCTCCTTCCGAGCAAACCTCCACGGCTGGAATTAGCAGTGGAAGTATTACCGGAGGAAATACTCTAAGTGCAACTGCTGGGGATGTTTTCTACAAGAAAAACGGTATCGGGGCTAGTAGTGTTCTTGGTCAGTCAGGCTTTACCTACCAAAACGATATTTTCAATGGTGCGGCATTTGTTAGTAAGGAAGATGGGTCAGGACTAACTATCAATGGCACGTTTACTGACAACTACGGTACTGTTCTTTCAGGAACAAATAACACCTTAAAATTTGATGGGGATGCTATTGCTAAGGGGGTCGAGAAATTCAAATTGTTTCACACTCCCGATGCGGGGCTATCTAATCTAGTTGCAACATTCGATTCTACTTCTATCGCCATAGATATGGCTCAACGATTAAAAGACATTAGATTTCATACTGCATGGTTAATTCGACCTAACATCAGCATTGCTGGTTTTGAACATAAATTCTTGAGGTCAGCCGCAGGTGCTTACTATGAACCGATGAACGTTATCTTACCACTGATAAGCGAGGAGAAGAGTGGCAATTCTGATGCTAACGATAGAAGATTCTCTGCCTTCCATCACGCTGATGGTTGGGACGATACTGATATAGAGACTACATCTGATGAAAGAGTTAGGCTACATATGTCAAGAGTTGTTGCCGCAATAGTAGACAGGTCATTTAGTGCAACAAACCCTACATTAACAAAAACAGAAAGGTATGGTTTAGGTGAAGCACATGTATACCAAAATTGTATTGGGCTTTTCAAAGATTGGCAAGTTGCGGGTAACAAGGTAGATGGAGGACAACATTCAGACCCATTATCTCTAGCCAGTGCAAAATTAACCTTTGACGATGAATTTGAAAGAGGCAGTATTGCAGAGAGCACATACCTTGGTGGGGGAACAAGCGTAAACAGTCAAGACCAACATACTCGATATGCTAGAGTAGGAGAGTTTACAAATACAACGTTAAGATATAACACTAGTCCAGCAACTGAAACATCAGTAGCATACAAAGCCGCTTATATTGGAACTAAGACGTATGCATATCCATTAGACCAACAAGCAGACAATAGCATTACTCATACTGGCACTGCTTCGCATTCTTCTGTTTCCCATAGTGCTACTACCGGAACAGCAGGTAATGATTCAGATGGACAGATATACAATACTCAATTTATTGTTAAGCCTACTTTTGATTTTACTGCGGGGGTCACGGCTACAACGGCGGCTACGCATATCTCTGTAGACCATGCAGATTACACAAGTTCTCTTACTATTAGACTAAACGATTCATCTACTCATCATTGGTTGAGTTTCGTGCCTAATCTAACTAACTATTACATTGTTAGTGAAAAACTTCAGGACGGTAAGACAATAGAAAGTGCTGGGCATCATGGTGTTAGCACCCTCATAGCCAAAATAACATCTCATTCTGTTAGTACTGCTCCAACTCCTTCCGCATTTGAAGAACACTCTATTGTTCTCGATAGGCAAATTACCTTTGCAACACATGGGTACAAGTTTAGGCTGATGAGAATATCAGAAACTACCTTTGAAGATACTCCTGACTATATTGAGTTTAACGTTTTACAGGATACAGGATTAGACTATCAAACTGTTCCTGACAATTTCCGTAAAGGCTCTGTAGGAGAAGAAGCCAACAATGACATAGACAAGACATTCCAAGAGTCAGTGTATAGTGCATATGTTCTATTAGACATAGATACTTCTAGGACAGGGATGCAAGTAGAATGTAGAACTGTAGCAGAGGCTAGAGCAGTGTTCCCTACAGACGGCGAAAAAATAAACATGCACATTACAGACGGTGAGAATTCTCAGAGTAAAACAATTACAATTGGTCGAACTAGGAAAGAAGGTAGTAGAAACCCAAAAGACCCAATCTCTACTACGATTGATGAAAACGCATTAACTTTCAATTTTGATGGTGATATAAATGGAAATGGTGTGGTTTCATTTGGAGAAATATTTGAAATTCAATTAGCAAGAAGACCTAAACTAAAGAACATAGAGAAATGCCATATTGGAACTACGATATCTATAAGTTCCAAAGTGGAAAATGAAGTAGAGAATCTAATCAAAGGGGCTGGTTTAGAATATAACAATGCAAGAACCTCGGCTATTCCAACTGGGAATATAGTAAGTAGTATCGCTAAAGTGGTTACTGGTACACTAGTCAATGGCAGTGGAGGGCAGATTAATGGAGTTACTGTTCTCCCTGTTGATGGGGTAAGTGCTCTAACGTCTTTCTCTATTGGTTCTGTAATATACAAAACAGATGGTAGTAGATTGGGAACCGTAGCAGATTTGACGGCTACTAGTATTACATTTGAAAACACTACATCGGGACTAAGTAACAATATGGATTTGAAAATAGTTAGAGTGGTATGTAGTGATACAGTAGCAGATATAGTTGCTGGTGATAGCATATACAATCTAGATGGACACCTAATTGGGGATGCTCACAGTGTATCCAGCACTAATATAAACATGAAACAGTTATTCTACGAACCCAGCCAACATGATGAGTTGATTAAAATAAACCAAAAAACGTTTGTGACCAACCTAAGTTTTGAAAATGCTAATTTGTATACTGCAATCAACGCATTAGTGTTGGAAAAGGGGTTGGATTACAGCATTAAGAATGGTGAGTTTGTTAGTAGAAATATAGAGGATACCAATAGTCTTAGAAAATATTCATTAAGTTACAAAGAATCTAGCCGTTTGATATCTGTTAAAAGCAATAAGTCAATGTTTGATAAGGCTAACAAAATAGTAGTGGTTGGAGATAAGGTTAAGTTTGAACTAGAGAAACCAACTAAGAAACAAACTAGAACAGTCACTGTTGTTGACCCTTCTATTAAGACTAGAAGCGATGCACAAGCGAAGGCTGTAAGATTGATGGATATCTACAGCGATGATACTAGGAAGATTCAGATAAATGTACAAAAGAAAGGATTAGAACTATTAGAAGCAGGAGATATTGTCAGGCTTAACTTCCCTAACCACAACATCCCCCCAGCAGATTATATTGTCTTTGAGATTGAAAATGTATTAGCAGGTACTTTAGTAATAACAGTAGGAACGTTTGACAAGACAATCGCTGAAAGGCTAAGCGAAATAAATCTACAACAGTTTGATAGCAGTGCTACTCAATTTAGTAAGGATTCTATTTCCGTTTCTGCTGGTAAATTCATATTTGATGCGATTAAATTAAAGGAAATCAGTGTGTCCTACGAGATAGTAGGTTCTTCCAATGCGTTGTCGTATAACTCAAATATGGGCTTTGATGATATAGTTGGTTTTACAGAAGAGGTTGGATTTGAACACAGTACAGTAACAAAGAAGAGTTTCGCGAATAAATTCTATGAACAGGAGAGATATGAATGATAGTTAAAGACGGAAAAGCAAAGATTGCACAAGATATAGTATCTTCTTTCACGAAGATAAAGATAGGAAACGGTGGAGATGCCACGGCAGAATCTCAGCATTCGCTGGACTCGGTAATAACTGATAACAGTGGAGCAGAAGTAACAAAGACAATTACTCCTTCTGTCATCGGCTCACAACTAGTTTGGACTGTTTCTTTTCTAGGGTCGGAAATAGGAACACAAGGCGTTTCTGAGTTAGGAATATTCAATTCTGCCGATACACTATTGAGCCGAGTTACCTTCACCAATACTGGAGTTGTGCCATCGGCAGATACAGTTACGTTTACAATTAGGTTGGAGGTGGATTAATGGTTAATAGCAATCCGGGGTTTCTAAGCACTCTTGCTACTAACCCCAATACAAGAATTGTAGATGGTACAGATAACATTCACAGTGGAATAATTAACTCTCTTAACATAGCAACTGGTGGCAATTGTGTCATTAGTGGATTTAATATTACTCAACAAGATGGAGGCTCATATACTCAATACTCAGTTGCTAGTGGTAAGATACTCCGTAACGGTTTACTTGTCTCTGTATCAACTGCTACTCTTTCACCTACTGCTGGTTCAAGAGCAGGAAATGACTGGTATGCTACTATAGTCATAGCCGCTAACAATAGCCTTGCTATTAGAATAGGAGCAAAGGATATCGCAACTGCGGCAGTTTCTACTCTAACAGCAGATGATATTCCTGTTGCTATTGTGAAATATGTTGCTGGTAGTGCAGATGATGCTGTTGACAGACTAGTACAGTTCTTAGGATATACACAAAGCGATAGAGGATTTAGCGTTCTAGATGATGGTGCTGAAACTATTCGTTTCAATGCTGATGGTACAGTAACTAAAGGGGGTGCTACGTTAACGCTTCCTTCTTCTACTGGAACAATAGCGTTAACCTCTAACATTGCATATACATCAGCAATATCACAAGGCAACGCTGGACTTGTGCCTAGTGGCGGAGTTGCTACTGCTAACATTGCAGACGATGCAGTCACATATGCAAAAATGCAAAACGTATCTGCTACTAATAGGATATTAGGAAGAGATAGTTCAGGAGCAGGAGCAGTGGAGGAAATCGCTCCTTCAGATGTAGTTACCATGTTGGGTATAGAAGCAGGAGCAACTGCTGACCAAACAGATGCTCAAATCGAAACTGCATATAATAATCAAGTTTCGGCAGTCAGTTCATCTGAAAGAAGTGCAGGAACTTCTACAGCAATAAGGAGATTTACTCCTGCTGATATCCATAGTATGATTGATAGTCATCAGTCAGACACTAATACGAATGACGATGTGTCTGCCGCAAATCTAAAGACTGCACTGAATTCTGATTTTGGTAGTGATTTCACTATTGGTTCACAGTCAAATGATACGGCAACATTCTCAGGTCATCTAACCGTTGGGGGGAATCTAACCGTTAGTGGGTCTACTACTACCATCAGTAGCAACGAATTAGCAATAGGAGATAACAAGATAGTTCTGAACACTGATGTTACTGGTACTCCTAGCCAAGATAGTGGTATTGAAGTTGAAAGAGGTAATGCAACTAATGTAGTCCTACAATGGAATGAAGGTACTGACCGTTGGCAGTTCACTAATGATGGAAGTACATTTTACAACCTTCCTACTACGGCAGAATTAGCCAATCCATTTGTTCACCCTGACTCGGTGGTAAGTGACGTAGATACAAGCGGAGCCACAATAATTGACTCTATAGCGACAAATGCTACTGGTCATATTACTGCTATGGGAACTAGAACATTAACTCTAGCAAACTTAGGATATACTGGTTCTACGGATGCTAACACATATGTTCACCCTAATCACAGTGGAGATGTAACATCAAGTGCTGATGGTGCTACTACCATTGCTTCTAATGCTGTTACAACAGGAAAGATTGCTAACAACGCAGTAACTGCTAGTAAGATAAACAGTGGTGTTATTACAAACTCTCACCTCTCTTCAACTGCCGCTATAGCAACATCGAAAGTCGATGGGCTTGATTCTGCATTAGCAGGTAAAGAACCTAGTCTTACCATTGAGAATGGTTTAACAAGAACAGGTGCGGCATTAAAAATTAACATCAACGATGCTAGTGGTGGTTTATCATTAGAAAACGGCATGGATAGAACTGCTGATTTCTTAATGTATGATGATGGCTCTGTAACTTCAGGCAATCCATTGAGAAGAATAAACCTCGCAAACATATTTGGTAAGTTAGTTGCTTCTGATATACCCGATATTAGTTCTGCATATAGAGCAACAGGAACTGCTCTTGTTAATGCTGATATCTCTAACAGTGCGGCTATTAGTGCAGATAAGATTGCAGATGGTTCTAGCAATAAACTCTTTACATCTACCCTTAAGACGAAACTTGATGGAATTGCCGCTAGTGCAACTGCGGGTGCTGATTGGTCGAGTAACGTCAGCAACATATCTGTGGCGAATTCTCAACTGGCTGGAAGCATTGCGAACAACAAACTAGCAAATTCAGCAGTTACAATAAATAGCAACTCAGTCAATCTAGGAGGTAGCATAACTCTAGATGCTGATGATTTCGCAGAAGGAACAAACAAGTTCTATACTGATGAAAGAGTTGATGATAGAGTAAATGCTCTGATTACTGATGGTGAAGGAATTACCACGACCTACAACGATGGTTCAAACACCCTCACACTAGCGGCAGAACTTGCTACTACTTCCAATAAAGGAGTAGCGTCTTTCACTTCTGATATGTTTGACGTATCTTCAGGTGTGGTTTCCCTGAAGAATGGAGCGATAAAGGATGCACAAATAGCAAGTGATGCGACCATTGCACAGAGTAAGATACAGAACCTAACAACTAACCTAGCGTCTAAAGTTGAAGATTTAAGTGACCTTAGTATCACTGCAACTGCCACAGAAATAAATATTCTAGATGGAGTAACTGGTGTCAGTGCCACTGAGATAGGATATCTTGACGGTGTGACCTCTGCCATACAGACTCAACTAAACAGCAAGTTGTCTTCGGTGGCAGTAGCAGATTTAACCGATATCAATTCATTAAGCACAAGCATTAACGCTAACTCTACACATACTCAGTTAGCCACGGCTAAGGCAATTAAGGATTTCATTAGTCAACAACAGGTAGAAGACAGGCAGTATTCTATCACTGGTATTACGCCTGACGGAGGTGTCGGTGCTCATATTAAAATTGCATCACAGTTAGGAGATTCAGATACTCTAACAGTAGAAGGCGGAACTAGAATAAATACTAGCATCAACCAAGGCAGACTTAGAATTGATTCGGCTACTAAGGGGTCAGTTGCTAGTGCGGCATATTCTCAAGGAATTCTGACATTAACTCATGATGATGGCACAACAACGAGTGCTACTCTACCTGACTCTACTACAGATGCTCATGGTCTAATGACTGACACGCAGTTTGATAAACTGGCAGGTATCGAAGCACAAGCAGATGTTACCGATAAAGCAAATGTGGTGGCTTCTCTTGGACTTCTTAATGAGAGCGACACTCTTTACCTTGGTGACGCTGGTAATGATACTACTGTTAGGGTCAGGGGCAACTTCTTTGTTGACGGGACAACAACAACCATAAACCAAACTGAGATTAATGTTCAAGATGCAATTAAGTTTGAAGGTGCAACGGCTGATGCACATGAAACTATACTACGGATAGTTGACCCAACTGATGATAGAATTATATCACTGCCTGACATTACTGGAACGTTAATTACTACTGGTGATACTGGTACTATTGCTACGGCAATGATTGCTAACTCTGCCATTACCACTGGTAAAATAAACAGTAATGCTATCTCTACTGGTAAACTAGCAACAGGAGCAGTTACCACGGCTAAGATTACAGATGCCAATGTAACAACTGCTAAACTCGCTGATGATGCCGTAACTGGTGCTAAAATAGATTTCATCGATGACTCAATAGCCGCGACTAATACACATATTATGGTTGCAGACGGAACTGACTACAACAACGTAGCAGTATCGGGAGACGCAACACTCGCAAATGACGGAGTGTTGACGATAGCAAGCAATGCAATTACAACCGCTAAGATAAACGCAGATGCTATTACTAGTGCTAAGATTGTTGATAACGCAATCAATTCAGAACACTATACTGATGGTTCAATTGATACCGCTCACATTGCTGATGACCAAGTAACATATGCAAAGATACAGAATGTATCCGCTACCAATAGAATACTTGGAAGGGATTCTTCCGGTGCAGGAATCATAGAGGAAATAGCACCTGCTGATGTAGTAACAATGTTAGGCATTGAAGCCAATGCAGATGTTACTGACGCTACTAACGTAAATGCCGCAGGTGCGGTAATGCATACTGACATACCTGATAGCGATACTGGTTTTGTAAAGAGGACAGGCTCAGAAACTTATGACATTGATACTAATACATATCTCACTTCTCTAGCCGTTACTGGTTTAAGTGACATTGCCCAATTAGAACAGAATCTTGCAAGTATCACTGATGACCATGCAGGGCTTGCTACTGCAAAGGCAGTCAAGGCTTATGTGGATAGCATTCCCGGTGGCGTAGGTGGAATGTCATTCGTCTTAGAAGACGGTGATGGAACAGAACTTACGATTGCTGATTCTAAGGAAATTAAGTTTGTACCTGCTTCAAGTCTTCTTACGATAAATTGGACAGATGTTGACAACGGTACGGATGCTGACCCATACGACCTGACATTCACCGTTAATCCCCTGCTGTCAGCATACACAAATGATTCAAACTTCACAACGACTACTGCATTAAATAATGCAACTGCGGCTACTGCGATAACTGGCAAGGTTCTGACAAATCTAGGAAGTGGGACTGGTGGAGCAATAGCGGCAGGAGATACAATTCTAGCAGCCATGCAAAAACTAGAGACTAGAACTGCCCTTAACGATGCTAAGGTAACTAATACAGATATTAACGTAAACGAATCGAATCTAAGAACAAGGCTTGCAGACATTAGTAGTAGTTTTACCATTGGTGATGCAACTGATGTAACTGTAACAACATCAGGAGCATTGATAGTTACAGGAAACCTAACTGTTAATGGTACTACAACTACCATTGATACTAACACTGTAAACATTGGCGACAACATAATTGTACTAAATGCTGATGCAACTGGGTCAGCAAGTCAAGATGCAGGAATAGAAATAGAAAGAGGAGACGATAGTAATAAGACTCTCATTTGGGATGAAACAAACAACAAGTGGACTGTGGGTTCTGAGACATTCGTTGCAGGAACTTTCACAGGGGCATTGACTGGTGATGTTACAGGAAACGTTTCCGGTAATGCTGGTACTGCTACCATTCTACAAAATGCTAGAACGATTGCAGGTAAGTCATTCAACGGTTCTGCTAACATAACAATAGCAACAACTGACCTATCAGACATTTCTGCATTAGATACAGACCTATCAGATGTAAGTGCTAATGACGACTCTCTTGCTAGTGCTAAAGCAATCAAGGCTTATGTGGATGCTCAAGTAGACACTGAGGACACAATCTCTGAATTAAACGATACTACTATTGGTAGTCTTTCGGCTGGTGAACTATTAATATTCAACTCGACTAGTGGTAAATGGGTAAACGCAATACCAACAGGAAGCGATACTACTACAATAGATATGACAGTAACTGGGGGAGATGGAACACTAGCAATCTCTGCTGACCTAAAGAACCCTGATGGTCTTACTGTAATCACAGATGATGGTGCTGGTTCTACTCTAACTGCTACTGGCACAGATGAGATGATGGTATGGGATGTCGGTTCAAGTGCTTGGAGAGTAATCACCCTAGCAAACCTATCTGACTTTGCAATACAAAACGGGTCAGGAGGTGTCAGTGCATACAAGACATTCTCAGTACCGGATACCGGAAACTCCGGCCCTGATGGTCAAGCAAGTGTAGTGGCTGATGATACTGCTGATACTCTAACCCTAAAGGGAGATTCGATTGCAATTACAACTGGAACTGACTTGATTAATTTCAATGTCAACATAGACGGTCTTTCTGCTCTTGGTGGCACTGGTCTTCATCAGACACAAGACCACTTCATGTTCTCAGACAATGGTACTGAGAAGAAGATTACATTCTCCAATCTTGAGGATGCTATCTTCGCCAATGTGAGTGGTGACGCTACGATAGCCGCAGGTGGAGCGTTGACCATTGCTAGTGGAGCAGTAGAGAACTCGATGCTTGCAGGTTCTATTGCTAACTCAAAACTAGCAAATGATTCTGTGAGTTTCGGTGGTGTAAGTCTAGACTTAGGGCAAACAGATGCAACTCCTGCCTTTGACTTAACAGATGCAACTAACTATCCAACTTCTTCATTGACTGGTACGATTACCAACGCACAACTCGCAGGTTCTATTGCAAATGCAAAACTAGCAAATTCTAGCATTACCGTAAGTGATGGTTCTAACTCAACTGCTACTGCTCTTGGTGGAACGATTACCTTTGCAGGTACGAGTAATGAAACAACTGTAGCAGAAAGTAGTGGTACAGTTACAATAGGATTACCTGATGATGTAACAATTGCTAGTGACTTAACACTATCAGATGGTAAGACAGAGATTACACAAAGCGATGGTTCAGCACATGGGTTGAAGGTTTACAGAAACGATGATTCTACCAGTACACCGTTGGTGTATTTCCATGATGACCACGCATTCAACGACAGCCCTGTTCTTCATGTAAAATCAGATAGGACAGACGAACATGGAGATGCCGCTATCTTTGAAGGAAGAGTTGGAATAGGTACTACAAGCCCTGTTGCTCCTCTGACCGTTGAAACCGCAACGAATGATGTGGAAGCGTTGAGGGTACAGAACGGCGCAGGTAATCCCGGTGGTGTACAAGGAATTACTCGGTTAGGTATCTCTTCTAGATTGGAGTCTGTTGCAGGAGCGCAGATAATCGCTAAGGAGATGGATGTCGCTGATTACAGGACAGATATGATTTTCGCTACTAAGGCAACCAATGTAAGCGATGATGCTGTCACTGAGAGAATGATAATACGACACGATGGCAAGGTCGGAATAGGCACTACGAGTCCTTCTACTGAATTAGATGTCAATGGCACTATAACTGCTACTGCAATGACAATGGGTAATCTAAAATTGAGAAGCACTAATGAATTTGAAACTGATTCAGGCTCAATACATATGCAATACAATACAGGTAATGATGTAGAAGTTGGAAGTACAGGAACCAATGCTGATTTAGTAGTCATGGGAAGAGTTGGTATTTCACCAACCACTAGACTCAGCACCCCCGATACCACTCTCCACATAGAAGACGATTCGACTGGTCTTAAGACTCTATTACTAATTGAGAATACTGGAAGTGCAGGTAATAGCGGAACATTAGCGGGACTAGAGATAAGGAATAGTGCAGGGACGGACAGTAGCACACACATTGAGCAAGACGCTTTTGGTGGGACTAGATTCTATACTGGACAAGCCGCGAAGAACCTATTCCTTACCGCTTCCGCAGATGGAACGCTTTCATCTGCCTCTGATTTTACAGTTGGTGGAAATCTAATTGTGTCGGGAACTACTACTACCATCAATACTGCCACAGTTGAAGTAGAAGATAACATTCTACAGTTGAATACAACACAAGCAAGTCCCGATACTGCTACTGCGGCAACAAGCGGAATTAGCGTGTATCGTGGAGATGGTGTGACTCAAGCATCCCTTATCTTCGATGATGG
>TARA_R110002020_G_scaffold216353_3_pt1 | contig 22321 bp, 15 predicted proteins | sample TARA_R110002020 | Tara Oceans TARA_R110002020 (sample SAMEA4396489) | marine metagenome | biome: Westerlies Biome; feature: [MES] marine water layer (ENVO:01000295) within the mesopelagic zone...; material: water (ENVO:00002006), including particulate matter (ENVO:01000060) such...
ATTGGAGGGCAGGCATTCAAGCGAGTCAGAAAATCAGACCCAGTGCACGGCGATTATCAAGAAATCAGCAAACTGGAACTACACGAAATCACAATCTGTGAAAAAGGAATAAACCCTGAAGCAACATTCAGAATACTAAAAGAAGACAAAAATAAGGTGAAAAAAATGACAGAAGATAATGATGTAATGACGCAAATGACAGATGTTCTGTCACGTTTAGAAGGTAGACTTGACTCTATGGAGAAAGGTGAACTACCACCAGCATTGAAAGATGCTATAGACGATAAGAAAGATGATGAGCCAAAAGAGGAAAAGGCCGATGAGAAGAAAGATGATGAAGAGGATGTTGAGAAATCACAGTACTCAGACGTTATTACATCGGAATACCTCAACTGGATGGAAGACACTCTGAAGAGTGCAGGTGTGGACACAACTGCCGCACGAACGCACTTTGATGATGTCAACAAAGCCAACCTAGGTTCAACACCCGAAGAGTTGGCCTCTTCTGAAGTGGCTCGAACTGGACAGGTGAAGGGAAGGGCAACCTCAGATGGAAAGCCAGAAGCACCAAAGGCCAGTTTCGGCTCTGGTGGAAAGGGCAAGAAATCTTCCATAGAGAAGTCCCAGTTCCTATCAGCAGACAAGGTTTCTGACTCAGACATTGAGGCAGCATACGAAGTCTACAAGGCTGCTGCACTAGAGCAGGAGTTCAAGGGAAGCCTAGAGAGTCACTTCTCAAGCCGCTTCTCACATGAGAGACAAAATGAAGTTGCAAAGGCAGAGGCCGCAGCATACGATGCTCGTGGTCCTCTAGCAGACATTCAGAAGTCTCTAGCCGCTCTAACAGAGCGAATTGACAGTATCGGCTCAGTAGAGTCCGGTTCTACTATCGCAAAATCAGATAGCGCACTTCCAGCAATTGACGTACCTTCAACTGAAGAACTAGCAACAATGAGTTGGGAAGAGGTACATAACCTCGCAAACAGCACCTTTAGGAGTGATTAAGAATGGCAAGAAATTACATACGCACAATAACAGACATGGAAAGATACTACTACGGAGCAGGTAACTCAATGGGTTACTCTTACTCTGGCAGTGAACTTTTGAAGGCGGATGCGCCAATGCTCTCTTCATCGGCTGGCACATACAATGCAATCTACGGACGCAAGGTATGGTCACAGATGAACCAAGAGTTCAACGCATTCTCCATACTACCAAAGCGTCCTTGGGACCGCTCTGGATGGCGAGTTCTAACTGACAAGCCTAACTCAGGCGCAGTGCACGGTGGAGTTGCAGAGAACGCAACCCTTCCAGACACAGTAAAGCCTACCTTCCAACACGTGGCTGCAAAGCCAAAGACGATTGTGCACACCTTCGACATGTCGGAGACTGCAATCTTCCTTGCTGACAAGGACGACGGAATGGGCGACATTCGCTCAGTCCTGAAAGAGGAAATGGGCAAGCACCACGCAGAGATGGTCAACAAGATGCTTCTCACTGACGTGAGCACAAAAGCGGATAACAACATCGAGTCAATCGACAGAGTTACTACTTCTGATAGCACAGTAATGACCTCAGGCACACACTACGACGCTGGAGACGAGGATATCTACTCCATCAACAGAAATGGAAGCAGCAACTCTTGGTCCTACGCTGAGGGTAACGGAGACACTGGTGCTACTGACCGAGTTCTAAGCCTAGACCATCTGGACGATTTGTTCCAGAAGATTTGGGTCCGTGGTGGAAACCCCAAGGTCATTCTAACTAAGTACGACACTCTGATGAGGCTACAGCAACTACTACAGTCACAACAGAGGTTCATGGAAGAGAAGAGGGTCACCCCATCCCACAACGGTGTGAAGGGTGTTCCCGGTATGGAAGCAGGTTTCGTAGTAGCAACCTACAACGGAGTTCCAATCATACCTTCCAAAGACGTAGCATCAGATGGACTCGGCAGGATGTATTTCCTAGATACCGATTACATGTACTTCAGCACGGCCATCCCGACACAATACTACGAGAGTGGAATTGAGACTGGTGACCCATTCGCAATCAACAGACTAGGACAAGAGGGAATGTATAGGACCATGGGAGAACTATGGACAACTTTCTTCGGTGGACAAGGGAGCGTTCGTGACCTTAAGTGAGTCATATGGTCTGGAGATAATGGAGGAATAAAAATGGCACACGTACAAACAACAGTAACAACGACATACTTAGACATACCAATGGCTGGAAATACAGGTGGAGCATTAGCAAATGTTCCTAACGCAGACGGCACAGTTGGAGCCAACACCGCGTGGTTAAGCGCAGGTGGAGCAGCATTCGCTCACGGAACAGCAGGATACCCCGGTACTCTGGATGCATTCGGAGCAGTCAACGAGCAGGGCACCAACAAACCAGTATCAGGCCTACGTTTAATTTCGGTTAGTCTAACTGGTGACACTGGCACTGCACACACTTTTGATGTGAATGCTTTCAACAGCAGTTACAGCAAGGTCTACGCAGTTCTGAGTCTAATCAACGACTCAGATACCGACGAGTCCCTACTCGCAGCAGCAACAGTAGTTGCTCACGAAGCAGGAACAGTCGCTTACACCACCGCTGGAAACACAGACGTAGTTCTACTAACGGCTATAGTAGGTTGAGGTGGTTCTAGTTGCCATCCGTAACCTTTCTTGGTCCTGAGTTCTGGAGAAACTCTCCTGATTCGGGCGCTGAGTTCAATAGGGCGGTTCCGCAGACTAAGAGTCAAGAATGGATAGACCTGTGGAGACGCAGGTTACCAGCATCACACTGGAAAATAGAGGGAGATGAACCCCTCACAGTGGATGCCGGTCAAGACGGACTACCAGATGATGGATGGCGAAGAGCCGACATCATAGACTGGGTCAGAAACAACGGCGGAACTGTTGGAAGAGTCTACCAAACTAAGACTCAACTACTAGCACAAGTCGATAGCCTTCTAAACCCACCCGCACCTGAACCGATTGTCGAGGAGACAGTCGAAGAGCCAGTTGTAGCGGAAGTGGTTGAAGAGGCAGTTGAAGAGGCAGTCGAGGAAACGGCAACAGAATCAAATATAATGGAGGAATAAGAAAATGGCACAAACACAAACAACAGATGCAAGACCCCACGTGATGGGTAACATGATGATGGTAACAGGCACATTTACCAATACAAGTACAGAAGCAGCGACAACCATAGACTTGTCAGGACTTTTAGCAAGTATAGTAGCAGGTGGCGCTAATGCACTTAGCACAACCGCTGGAACTGGTGGTGGAGTCGATGGGGTGTTCACATCTATCAACGCCGCTACGCCTTCGCTCGTGCTAAACCACGTTGCTGGGCAAGACGGAACTTGGTGGGCATTAGGAAACCGCTCCTGAGGCGGTGACTGAATGGCTAAGACATGTACCATACTGGGTCCTTTCGCACCTACTGACTTCAACGACAGTACGGCTAGGGGAGTCATACAGGCGGCGATAGTAAGCGCTGTTGGTGCTAACACACCTGTAGCAGTTGACCCACATAACATATTGGGTAACGTATATGTGTTTGTAACAACTAGTTGATGGTGAGGGGTATGTATGGGGTTCGATTTACAAACTCTTGAACTCAGCGACCTTGAACGTGCACAAAAACAGAACGTCAAACTAGCAGAGGCTCTTGGCACTGGAACCGTATTCAATACGGATAAACCACTAGCAGGCACTATTACTAAGCAGAATAAGAGAGTCGAAGACATAGGTGACATCCTCAATATAGGCTCTGGCACAAGGTGTCAACACTGTGGTCTACTTCACTTCATGTGGGTAGAGAAATGCAGTTCTTGCAAGAAACCCATGGAATACAACATGGCACACAGAAATGAGGAGGCTCGTTGGTAATGCCACAAGTATTCAGCCCCGGTGAGGCAGAGACTAGACCTCTAGACCCTACTGCGATTGTATACACAACAGCACAGAAAGTCGCTGATTTGTTAGATATTGGACCACAAGAGGCGGTTCTAGTATCCTCAGACACTACATTAACTGTGATTGGGGGCGCAGCAAACGATGTCGCCAAGGTCTACGTCACTGGTTCTGATTACAGGAACATAGGATTCAGCGTTGACGATTCCCTTCTAATCTACAGTGACGCTGACCCGATGGGTATCACTGTTACCATTACCGAGATATCATCCACGATAAACGGGGTTGCTCTCGGTTTCATCAGTGAAGGTCTATCCATCACAAACTACCAAGCGGCTGATAACACATATGTTCAGAATCAGGCATCATTCACCAATGGTAAGACTCGTGGTCTTACAAAAGACAAGGTAGATGCAATCATACTGAGAATGCAAGATAAGATAGATAACATGACCCACAACTCATGGAGACCAAATCTGGTCACCGCTGAATACATCAATTTCGACACATACAAACCATACAGGCGTAGGTACTACACAGATTACGTAGGTACTACTCCACTGCTATACAGGAACGTACAGCAACTTCTGCGTCTTGAATTGTGGCAGGGGGACGACTACAGGGAGATTGGTGCGGCAGAAGCACGTGTCATAATACCTGATAGCGTCAACGCATTGTCTGGCTCTATTGTTATTTGTCCGGGTAACAGCACTGCCTCTGTAGCAACATTGACGATGGGCACTGGCACTGGACAATGGAGAGCAGATTTCGATAGCACAACCACAGCACAGAATCTGGCTGACCTAATCAACAAAGAGGATAGGGTTAGTAAGGCCGCTGTTGATTTCTCCCCCGCATTCACACTAGAGGGAAGCACCTCTAATGTGGCGGTACACAATGAGTTCCTAGCAACCGCTAACGCCGATTTAGGCACTGGTGTTGTGAAAATAACCAGTATGAGGTCTGTGAAGGGGGGTGAAACGTGCACAATAGTATCTACTAATTCCAATGTGACTGTAACGGACACACATAGTCACACTTGTACCTTCTCTAGTTTGGATAGTACGACCATCAATGTCACATCCACAAGCGACGATGCCACTGTAGATGCCACTGCTAACTTTGCAGATTCTGGTGTTATTGTCGATGCCAGTGGTGATGTCTTCAGGTATACAGGTAAGACCGCATCTTCATTCACCGGCTGTGTTATTGTAATAGGCTCTGCTCTTTCTGACATAGCGGGAACACTCACACAGAAAAGAATGGATGTTGACTTGCAGGGTAGTTCTGGAGATGGAGGTAGGCTACGTGACTTCTGGTTAGACCCTGAGATGGGAATAATCTACTTCAACAACTCATACCCGTTCTTCGAGTGGAATGCAGTCAAGGCTTCCTACATTTATGGTGAGAGATATCTTGAGAAAGCCATTGAGGACATGTGTACCAAGATGGTAGTCATTGATTTACTATTGAATGACGATAGGAGTGTACTCATACCAGAGGGAACGCAGAACGTAGACATCGCTTCTAAGATACAGATGTATCAGATGGATATAGATAAGACAATGCCCCGTTACAAAGAGGTGGTTAGTTTCCTATGACCAAGTATAGTGCAGCAGAGGAAATGCGTACAAGCGTGAGAGACACTTTCGCTGAAGTCATGGCTACTCAACAAGAACTACGTAATTACTACACGAAGAATCCACCAGCCATCAGAACTAGAAAAGAGATGGATGAGATGTCCTCTGAGGGTCTTTCCAATGATGATGGACTCATAACCGTCATTAAAAGCGGTGAACCGGCATCACAGGTAGTTATTGAAAAGGTGATGAGTAGGGTCGATGAAAGGATGCTCACAGAAGGCAACCCTGAGATGAGAGAGCACAACTTCAACTACAGAGGCGGTAAGATACTACCGATAGCAGAGGTGAAGGAATAATGGTTGCTACATTTCTAGAAGGTATAGACTCCATTATAGAGGTACTCAAAACCAACTGGAATAGGGGAAATACAGGTAACTACAAGCCTATAATCATAGACATAGCAGATGTTGGGCCAGAGCGAGGTAAGAGGTTGGACATGAAGAATCATGATTATATCATGGTATTCGAGACTGCTCACAACGAAGAGACTCCAGAATTGCTATACGATTTCGTTACTACTAGAATAAACATCACATTGGATGCGAGAACCATGAGGAGCAGAAAGCACCTGCAATCCATGGAGAATGAGGTAAGAAGGTGCATCCATACCAATCGCAAAGGGGACGGTGAAAACTACGACAGGCTCGTGTTCAAAACACGAACGGATTTGTCAGATAGAAGCAAAATGTTGTTCAGAACGACCTTTCAGATAGAAGTTGTTATCTTTGCAGAGTTAATCCCATGAGGTGAGAGAGAGCCATGCCGTCAACAGTCTATCGTGGAGATTTAACCGAGATTACGTTCGGGCATGAGTCTGGACTAACCTTAGAAGACTCTGGCCTTAGTTCTACTTTCCATGTTAGAGCCGTCACAGCAACACGAGATACTATCAAAGATACCAGCGAAATAGCATTCTTGAATGGGGCTGCTGGCGCACCGGTAAACGCTAGTGAGGAACTAATGTATCCTCTAGGAATGTTAGTAGGTAGCCAAGTGGTCTTCAGTGGTTTAACTGCCCCTTGGTCTGAAGATGATAACTACAGCAAAAAAGGTAGGGTATACACCATAGTCAAGCAGACAAAAACCAACCTAACTCTTTCTCCTGCATTGAAGACCGACCATAGTAGTGGTAACGTAGATACAGATTCTGGTGCAATGCACATACTACCTTACAAGACTCCTGCTATAGACACATCAATGACTCATGCAGCAAACGCAAATGCTGCTGCTGAGAGGATTTTGTCTGACCAATTCGTTGGACTGGTCGGCACTGTGGCTCTACCTGAGACAGTAGTGGACCTCAAGAGATTTCACGTAGTCGGTTTAGGTCGTGACGTAGCAGTGCAGACACCGGGCAGATTCATCAACACCGGTGGTTCTTTCGAGTGCAACTTACACAATGGTCGCTGGTTCTACTATGCACTAGGTCACGAAGTGGCCAAACTACCACTCACGACCATAGGAGTCACACCTGACGGTACTAGCGCAGCAGGAACTACAACTGCAATAGGAGTATCCGCATCTGTGGCTGCTGTAGCCGCTGGTGATGCCGTCTTCAAATCAGATGGCACTTATGTGGGTAGACTTACTGGAATAAGCGATTCTGGTGCTTCTAGCACCCTCACTTTCAGTCAAGGGACAAAAGTCCAAATTACTGATTCTGATACTCTCTATTACAGTGCATCTGCTCTTTGCGGTCCTGCTGGTGGCACAGATTTAGAAACTGCTCAGACAATCAGCCCCGGTGATTCCTACTTCGCATACACAGGCACACCAGTTAGTGAACTGGGGTCGGGTGACGATGAAGCAGTGGCAGTTGGGGATTATGTCATCATACCAGAGTTCAATACCACGGATGTAAATACTCACAGAGAGACTGCTAGTGATGGTATTTGGCCCACACAAGGTGCAGATAGCATAATCAGCAAGGCACTGAAGACGGAAATAAGAAGAGTAGTGGCCATAAACAACAACAAGATATGGGTTGATGACCCGTTCCAATTCGACCATGCTAATGATATGGATATCTATTTCTGTAGATTCATGAGTGATGGTTCTAATGGGAGTCCTAATCTCCTCACAACTAGCGCTAGTTCCACCGCCGGAACATTCGGTACACTTGAGAATCCAATCGAGAAACTCATCTACTCTAGAACGGTTCTTCCATCCTTCGCAATGGAGGTCAGCATCAGGAGAAATGATACTGGTCTAGGTGATGGTACACCCACTACTGAGGTGGTTGATGGTAGTGCATCAGATTCCAAACAACTCACACGTGTCTTCCGTGGTTGCAAGGTGAAGGACTTCTCACTCAAGGCTGATACTGATGCTGCTCTTAGAATGACAGTAAACTTCGATGCCGCTCTATGCTATACTGACACCGGCAGGTTGGAGGATACCAACGAAGGTGACAGATATGACGCTCATAGGTTATTCGAGGACACAGCAAATACAGAGGTCAAGCGCAAGGAGTCAGGTATAGCGAAGAGGACACAGAAACCATTCATGTTCTACAACGGCACAATGAGAGTCAAGGGCACTACCCTAGGTCAGGTCGTTAGTTTCACACTCAACGGCTCTACAGGAGTGCAACAGTTCTACACAATAACTGGTGCTAATGTGGCTGACTCAAAGACTGACCAGACACCTTATGCTGGCACAAGAAACCCTACTATATCTGTAGCGGGTAAGACTGAGTATGATTTGGAGTTGGAAATCATAGTGGATGACCCCCTCTTCTATCACAATATGAGGAGAGGCGTAGACAACTTCGATGACACTACAACCGATACCACTGATGCAGATATGATTCGTCTATCGTTCGTCAAGCAGGGCGGTACTGGCACAAAAGAGACCATTGAGATTCTAATTGATGACTACTTCATTACTGAAGCACCATTACCCATACCTGAGGATAAGGGTCCAATAAGGAGTATGCTGAAGATAATGCCGAAGTCAATCAAGGTAATCACGATTGACCCACTGTTCCACTCCTGAGGTATACAATATGACACAAGACTTGAATCACTTCGCTGCACCTAGAATGCGAGCACAGAAGTTCAATCGTGTTTCTAGAGAGGACTATACAAAATGGCTTTGTGACATTACATCAGTAAAATTGTCTAGTGCATTGAAGAGATTGAAGAACAGAGTACAGATAGACAATTACATAGAAGTTCAACTTAACAGTCCCTCTTGGGAAGCAGCCACTGATGAAGTCGCCCAATCATTAGAAGATGATTTGGTCGTAGACCAACCTAGTTGGGTAGATGCCGCTGAAGAAGTGCTACAAGATGTAGAAAATACAGAAGATGTTGCTGCTTTAAATACAGAAACTCTAATGGAAGTAGAAGAGGCTGCACCTGTACCAATGGATGAAGAAGAGGTAGTAGTGGAGACATCTAATTCACCATTCGCTTTAGATACTGATTACGATTCAATGACTGTCGCTGAACTGCGTGATTTATGCAGGGACAGAGAACTTACAATTCGAGGTACAAAAGCCGAAGTCGTACTCCGCCTAAGGAGAGACGATGAAGGCATTACCGAAGAAACACAACCGGAAGAAGGTGAGACCGAAGCCCCCTTGGAAGAGGCTGCTGAGGTAACACCGGATGCCCCCTCTAACGAGGCTGTAACCGAGGAAGTGAAAAATAATGGCGAAAGTAGTGAACAAACGGAAGATATTAACTAATAATGAAGAACACAAACATGAGATACAGGTTGACAGGGAAGACCCTGAAGCCATCATGGAAGTGTGGATAAGAGACATAACGTATTTGGACGTTCAAAAAGCGGCACAAACAATGTTTGTAGTGTCGGAATCTGGCGTTTCTCTCGATTTACAGGCATACTGGGATTATGCCTTCACAAACTGGGTAGTAGGAACTAACCCAGAACTCTCCATAGAGGAGATGAGACAACTCAATGCATATGCTGGTGAGCAACTGGCTACGCTACTCCCCAAACCAGATGAGATGGCGGAGGCTATGCAAGGGGGGTTTACCAAAGCGAGCAACTGAAGGTTGAGAGTTTTCTGAAGAAGCAAAGAATAGAGTCCTCAGAAGACATCGAACTTCAACTACAGTTGTTTGCATACAACATAGCAAAACATTACAACATTTCACTAACAGAGGTATACAACATGAGCGAGGAGATTTTCAGACAATCCCTAGCATGGGCCATGGCCTTCGATGCAGAGCAAGAGAGACAAGAGGAGAAGGATAGAATTAGAGGAAACTCTGACAGTTCTGACATAGTCACTCTAGACTACTCCTTCCTTGAGGAGGATGACTTCTAATGGCATTCGCACCAATCTTGGCTTCCCTAGCAGCAGTTAATTCAACCACTACTCTGATTCAGAGTGGTATAGGTGCTGTGCAATCGGGCATAGGTATGATTGGTCAGTTGTTCACAACAGTTTTCACCAAGTTAGGTGAGTTGGCTATGTCTATATTCAATAAAATTAAGGGTTTTGTCAATGAGCATATCATGCCTATACTCAACCCTTTGATAGGAATAGCAAAGACGGTGTTCGGTGGTATTTGGAGCATATGTCAGAAGATAATAGGACTCATTGTAGATGGATTCAAAAAAATACCAGAGGTCTTCAGTGAATTGGGTACTAAGTTATCAGGGGCGTTAGGTAAGATACCTGAGTTATTTGGAACACTCAAAGACAAGGCTATAGATAAATTATCAGGATTGAAGGATTTCATATTCGATATACCTTCTAAAATCTCTGAAGTGATGGGGAAGGCCTTTGCTAACATAGGTAAGTTTGTTGGTGGTGTGAGAACTAAGTTGGGGGAACTCAAAGACTTTACAATTGCTAAGTTCAAGAGGGTAGGTCAATTGATACTAGCACCATTCAAAGCGGTTTTCAAAATCATACGAACAACAATCAACGTCATATCAAAAGCGGTAGGTAAGGTCATAGGCAAAGCCAAGAGTCTGTTGGGCGGTAAGAAGAAAGAATCCAGTGGAACTCAAATAGGCACCTCAGTATCTGGTGGTATCAATCAGTATTTCACAATGAACATCAACATCTCAGGAGTAACAGACCGTTCTGATAAACGGCAGATTGCAAGAGAGATGTCAGAACTCATGCAAGAGGAAGTCGCTAGAAGCATGGGTGGCACAACAACAACAAGTAGGTATGCATAATGGCGGCAGCAAATGGAGTTCCTATCAGGTTGGTTCACGATACCGGTAAACTAACAGAGATAAGCGCTCAAAGCATGACACTCACCACATCAAGAAAAGCAGGAGGCATGGCTACTCCCTTCAGTGGTGGTGTCAGAGTTGGAATAGACCTTAACATGAACAAGGCAGTCATACTCATCAACGCGGTCCTCACTGATGACAGGGCACTAGTGGGTTCCAATACAGGTTCACAATCTAGAATCGACTTCTCATTCATGGTGAATGCAGGTCAAACATTCAGTTATCTAGATGGGGACGGGGCTACTAATGCCAATATCGCTAAACTATTCAACCTTGGAAATACACATTTCGTAGGCTCAGATGAATACAGCAATTCCACTCTTAGCCTCACATCATATGATGGTACTTCTTTCAGTATCAAGTTCAAGAAACTCTCAAGTGGCACTTTCACAAACACAACCAACACTGATTATACCATAGGAATCAACCCAGCAGGCTCACTTACTGGCGCTCTATTCGCAACAGCACTCACTGACATGATAAACAACACAGGCAACCTATCAGCGAAGTTCACCGCTTCTAAGTCTGACTCATCATATACTGGGGAGACTAATACAGTCGTGACAATCCAACAAGACACAACGGGTGAGGATGGTAATAATCTAACACCTGTGTTCGCCAATAAACCCAATTCATACATCCCTCCATCACACGAGAAGTTCAGGGGTGGTCTTACTGTAGTCAAGAGGTCAGCAGGAGACAAGGCGATGGACCTCTACGGAATCATGAACAACTCCAAGAAAGAGGGTATCGGTAAGTTTCTCTTAGGCGCTGGAATGGTGGCTGGTGGTGTGGCTATCACAGGTGCTTCTTTTGGTACTGCTACTCCTGTTGGGGTTGGTGTAGCAGCAGCAGGTGTAGGTATCATGATGGACGGGGCAGGCTCTGGTAGTGGTTACATCAAGGGGATACAGATTCCATACAACTCATCAGTGCAAGCAGACGGTGACAACTATGTCGCTCGTAACTTCATCATGCCCACAGGTTGGGGTGAGACTGTGAAGAGCAAGGGAAGCGAAGGAAATACAAAAGCAGCAGGAGCCACTTTCGATGGTAATCGAACTGGTATTAAGGGCACAGTAAAGAAAATCGACATCACATACAACGCGGGGGAAAACGTCTACGACTTGGTGATGCAGTTCGTGCCTGTGGACTTCTTGTTGTGATATCATGCCTATACTCGGACGTTCCAATCACGCTTTCTTCTTTGATGGTGTGTCCGACAGCATAGTGGTTCCACAAGGCACGATGAGTCGCCTTGGTAAGGAAACTTCAGACGGCACTAAATCAAAAACAAACATACTAGGAGAAAAGCAACACATAGAGGGTGAAGGGACCCTATCTGGAATACTGAACTCGCAGATATGCATAGAGGCTTGGGTAATACCAGACTGCGGCGGTGTGGTAGTAGAGAAAGAAAATCAATTCAAACTCTCGATAGGTGAGGTTGATACTCCGGGTCCCGCTTCCTTTGAGGTATTTCTAGACACAGATAGTGGGCAGGAGCATCATTTCATCTCAACCGCCACTAAGGTCACTAATAGGGGATATGAGGGAACAGTATACCCTCCTTCCACCTTTGGGGGTATTCACTCATCATACAACAAGTACAACGGTTCCTATGATGATGCCACCACTCTCAACACAGACCAGAGACCACTCATACACATCGTAGCGGCAGTTAGAACAGGAGCAATTGAACTCTACATCAACGGAGAATTGATGGCTTCTAAACCACTACCTAACAGAATCTTACAGATAGCGAAGGGCAATGCACACGTCTACGTGGGTGGAAATGGTGGAAAGTTCAGAGGGGTGATGGAGTCTCTACACATCTCTGGGTACTTTGATGAGGGTACTATAGAGAGGTCTGCGCCTATAGCCAATAACAATACGTTGCTGCTCTATAGGTTTGAAGAACCAATAGCGCCTATAGAGGATGTATATTCCTTCTCATCCATCTCAGACAACAGCACTACCCTAGATGGGCAGGCCATAACAATCTCCCAGATATCACTAAGCACAACCGATGCCGTCAAATTAGCAAAGAAACTAACAGGTCTGGACACAGTATCAGGTAACTACGTCTTCTCGAAAGACTCCACTGGGGTGAACAAATACTCAGGTGGAGATTACAAGGTGGTGAATTACCTACAGAACACAGGCACACCCACTACACATGTAGTCTCTCACACCCCTTACAATCTTCTCATCAATGCCGGAGCAACTGATAGAGACATCTTCAAACCCAACAACAAACCACCAGAAAGGCTCAGACTTCACAATGTCAACACATCGACCGGTAACTGTCTGGTATCCAGCGTTCACCTTGATTTCTCCTCATCCCTTAATGGCCTACGCAAGGCACTTCACAGTAGAACAGCGGGGGTTGACAATTACTTCGTAGTGGTAGGAGCAGACCTACTGATAGATAGTGCTAGTGGTAAACCATACCAACCCCCACATCACTCCACGCAAATGATAGACAGAACAGGGCAGATGGTGATTGATGAGGGACCCTTTGGGCTACACGGATTCGTATATTCATCAAACATGGCCACTGATACATCAGATAACGTGTATGCAGTGAATTGGCCTAGCGATGTCGATACTACATTCCAGATAGGACATAGCGGTAGACATACCTTGAATCACGTTGATGGTCATGACTTCCTCAAAATGCTACCTAGACCTCAAGATGAAATCATAGACCAACAGATAGATGGCTCTGCTGATATCATCAATGTAATCTATGATGCGACCAAGAATGGCATCTCTGACCAGATTGCGGTGAATAGTAAGGTAGATGTCTATAGGGAACAAGACGTAATGGCTGTCAATCAAATCGTTAATTCAGCAGAAGCGCAAGTAGTATTCGATAACGGTCTAGTGGATTCTCAGAAAGAGGTCATAGCAATAGGAGGTTCTAGTTTCGATTATCTACCCTTCATGCTGAAGGGGCCTGTTCCACAAGACTTGAGCAACCTCAATACTGAGACTAGAAGGTTACATCTCAGACCCAGCGAGAAAAGCAGGGTGGCTATTCTCAGTGTACCGGCACTTACCACATATGACATGGCCCCGTTTGTGAAGGTCTATTACAACGCAATAGACTTGACAGGGGCCAGTATGAGTGGTGTGGTCCAACCTCTACTCATGGTAGAGAAGACTATACCTGCGGGGGTTAAGGTCCTCACAGGCAGCACAACTGTGTTTAGCCTAATCAAGACGGCGATTGAAACTAATACCATAAGGTCAGAAGTATTCGCCGCTGGTGGTTACATAGACATTAACACACAATCAACATCGCTTACAGGTTCCTTAACTGATTCACATTCGCTAATAGGAGATGTTAGTGAGGGATATGAAGCAGATGACGAGTTGGATGAGAGTCTTACTCCTGTCAATCACAAACCCATGACTCCCTCTGGAATCACAGTTGACGGTAACCAAACCTCAGGTGGTGGCACTACTATAGTCACCAACGGCACTTCCTCTGAAAGTAGTATCATAGCAGAGGGGGATGTCCTCTATTCTTCCAATTTAGCCCTGATAGGCACAATAGCATCTGGTGGTATAGGTGCTAACATCACACTCACTGGTAACAGAGCCACCGACCTCACAGATGATGAGGAGTTGTATATTGGTGTGGGTACTAATGCCTACCCCAATACTACCCCTCAGATAATTACTGCTTCTCACACACCATCCACAAAGCACGACTCTGTTTTTCACAAGATAGTGATAGAGCCATCTAAGAGCAAGAATAGTGATTTAACTGACAAGGGCGACTATGAGAGGAGAGAACCCAGTCAAGCAATAGAGTCACCTTCCAATGGTGAGTTCGATAAGGCGGGTACAGTGTCTGGCACTAGCATTCATGAGATGTTTGATGTTATTGATAATCAATTTAGAGATGACAACGACACTCTAAGATTGTTCTTACAACCCTCTGATAGAAGGAGAATCAATCAATTATCAACGATGCGCTCACAGATTTCAGACTTCAATGAGCCTAATTTTGTTTCCTTGATGTATCTCATGAGCAGGGCTAGAATAAGAGCGGTATTGGAATCTAGCAGTGCTGGTGACAGTTTCACTACCGTGAAGTGTGTAGGACTCACAGAATCCACAGTTAATAGAAATGTATCAGTTAGAGGAAAGGGCAGTCCAGACTCGCAGATAGTCAAGGAGATAGAGCCTAATGCGCCTGTTGTCACTGTTACTCTAGGGGGGCCGGGTCAAGGTGCTATGGATACCAAACCCACATACGACCCTAGTCCTCTCGCTAGACTCCCATTCTCAACTAGGAGAAATCTTGCAGTCCTTGGTTATCTAGCAACATCAGGTTCAGGTGGAGGAGTGATTGTAGTCAAACCTCTCAACAACAACTCTCCTGATTTGGCTTCTTGGGGCACATACGGTTTTCCGAAAGTAGGTAGAGTGTATCTGCAAGATGGTGCAAGTGCGAAGTATGATAGCAAGGATGCAATACAGTTCACCTTCACAGATGCTAGTGCCGGTGAGGGCAAGTTCCTACTAGCCAATGGCACTGAGTTCACTGATTTCACCTCTTGGCTTTCAGCCACTGATATCTCAAAAGGGATTGGTGGTTTAGAAGACATTAACGTCTCAGTGACATTATTCGCTGACCGTTTCTTTGATGAGGCCTCACTAGCAGAGGATGGGACCACTGTCAATGACAGAATGTTCCAAGGTATGAGTGATGTTCAGCATGACTACCAACTAGGTACTCAGTATGCCAGCACTAGGGCACTCGTGGAGATACCCTTCTTTGCTAATCAGTTCTTTGATGACCCAAGTAGTGGAACCTTCCCCGGTCCAGACAACTCCTTCAAGATTCACATTGACTCTACTCACACATCTCACACATACAACCCAAGTCCAGTTGGTAGGAGACCAAAAGGTGTAGAACCAGCAGACAGAGAGGCCATGTCTGCATTCTCCCTCAACAAGAAGCAGAACCAGTATGCCCCATCAACTACAATCACTAAGTTCGATACTGATGTTCTAGATTATTATGTCACAGTGGCCAATGGTAATACCTTTCCAAATCCACGTCCGGGTAGTTCTCAGTTAGTTGAAACCCCCACCGATAGTGACCCCTATCAGAATGTGGGTGACCACGTAAGAAATTACAGAAAGATATTCCTATCAAATGGTGAGTGGGCTTACTATAGACAGAAAGCAGGCAATACACTCTACATTCCAAGAGACAACGGTGCAGAAAACTGGGCTTTCTCCTCTGGCTTTCTTACAGGCGCTGTAGTAGGTGCTGCTGTTTCTACTGGAGGACCCTCACTCCCATTGCAAGGTATCATTCCTATAGGCTCTGATGCATTCACACCGTCTTCGGATTTCGAGAACAGAGGGGAGTACTACCATGATGCGGCCAGTGTCAAGACACAAGGGGGCAATGTGGACTACGGGCTACGCCAGTATGTCAGTGCTGTGGAGTTCAAGGAAGGGCCTGAGTCCAATCCCCATGCCCCTAGGATAGTCGGCGGAAGGGCAGTAGGTAAGGTGAACACAGTAGCCCATAAGAATCTAGATGGTGCTAATGGTGCATTCGTCAATCAGATTCTAGTGACCATGTCAGATGAGGACATGGACCTCTTCCCTGACTTGGACTACGAGGACATGAGCACATACTCATTCTCCTCAGGAGAGTTCCTCTATGAGGCTGAGACTATAGAGCAGTCCACTGGTAATGTGTACAAAATGCATTACTATGGTAGACTTACCAAGAATAGTATCACTGATACCATTGCGCCGAATGTTCTGGTATTTGTTTACAGGTCCGCCTCAACATCTACTCCCTCTTGGGTTACTGAACTAGTCGGTGAGGAAATCAAATTGACTAGAAGAGTGAGGGACATTCTAGGAGCAGTTGATGGTGATGATGGTGACGGAGATGCACTCAAAGAAGTCAACAATGAAATCATAGCCAAGACATACAAACCCACTGGTGACGATGCTTGGACAATCACCGCCTCATCAACCAGCAGCACCGCTGTGACTGTCGCTAACAGCAACGGTAGGCTAGTGGGCGCTAACACCCTAGGTCTCAATCTAAGAAAGGGAGACCTGCTCTACTCAGAGGAAACGGCCAGCAAGATACTCTTCATAGGGACTGTCTCGACCATAGAGGACTACGACAACGGTACATACGATGTCACTCTGACAGCCAACGCTACCAACACTGCCTCGGCAAAACCGCTCAGGCTATCCATAGCCAACGCATACGAGGAAGACCAAGATGCTGTGCTGAACAAGACTTGGAACTACCCGTATGCTGCTGGTGGTCTAAGAAGCGGAGACACGATATGGGCCAACATGACAATCAACAACCCCTATGCGACAGAGGGTCTGTTTGCCAAGAGCAGGGGGGTGTTCAACGAATCACAAGTATGGAAGGGATTCAACGGGGGTGTAGGTAGTCTAGCAGCATTAAAACCTAGAGAGAGTATCCCTTTGGAGAACTTCCTGATTGGTGATAATTGTCTTGATACTGCAATCAACTACGCACAGCACGTTAATCAGACAGTCAAGGAGAACTACAAATCACTAGGTCTCGCAGAGGCTGATGCCCCGAAGGTAGCATACGTTGACCCATACCTAGCGGAAGACGGCCATGCTAGGGTGCTTCTCTACGACGTTGCTCATGACAAGGAGTTCATCGCTTTCCAAGACTTGCACATGCAAGTGCAGACTAGTGCAGAAGCAGTCACCATCGGTAGACCTAGAGATATGGTGGTTGGTGCTGGGACATCGCCCTCAGACCTAGCGGAATACACAGCCACATTCAACGGCGGTGGACCGTCATGGATTACCACACAGATTGACGTAGCCAACGGTTTCCCAAGTGAGAACAAGTACATCCGCTCGACACAACAGTCCAAGTTCATAGAGAGTGCATACTCACATGACTTGGCTAATAGACTAGGCACTGGTGTTATCACTCCAGTCAATGGTTCTCTACCGAGTAGTCTACCCACTAGCCCAGTAACATCTTCATCACCCGGCATATACGGGAAAGCACATGGTCATCATGTCCATGCAGGATACAGCATATTTGGAGCAGCGACTGACTACTCCATGGGAGACAGCGTCTTACCAAGGACAAATGACTCCACAGTCAATCCATTCACCGCAAACAGCGACCACTCATTCTCACGAACAAAGAGGTCATTGACAGAGGCATTCACGGCGGCGTTGGTCAAATTGAGGACTGATACATCTCTTGCTACTCTCAGAGACCCATCCACATTCTTCGACACGCCTGACGGAACTCGTGTCATCCCAGCATTCCTATGTCTGAAAGGTGTAAGAGACACTAACCTTGACCTCACAGGTCATGAGGAGAGTAGGTTACAACATCTCAAACAATGGACAGACATGGATTTCTTGAGAAGATTAACGGTAGACTGCGGGGCTGTTTCTGTAAAATCAAGTGTGGTTTCCATAGAATCAGCAGCACAGGAGATTGTGAGGCAAATCAATCAGGCAGGTGCACCTAAAGGACAAATTGTAGTTGACAAAGACACAACTGGCAGCGCTCATGACCCGGCCCCTTTTTGGGATGCAGACAAGGCTTTCTCCTCTCGTGATAGAGGAACGCACATGGGATACGTCAGAGCACATATTGGGAGGGAAGTGCAGGACAATAATGGGAACATAGGGTTCACCGTTGTAATACACAGCACAGTTCCCGGCGCTAGTGGTAGGAACTTCTGCGTATGGTTAGACAATAGCAAGGGTCAGGCAATCTATCAGCCTGATTTCCTCATAGGCCATGGCGGTAGATGGCGTGACTTCTGGGCATTACCAGACGAGAAAGAAGGAGAGAACATGCACCCAGCCCCTATGCCTCTCAATAAACACGGTAGACCATTCGCACCAATTACCACCCTCACACAATACATCAATCCAGAAGAGACGGGTGAGGATGTGATTAGTGTTACAGATTTCATAGACTCAGAAAGTGATGAAAGTCCAGTCATCAGAGCAATATCCAATGCTCTAGGAGGAGGGCAGCAATTCAACACCGTCAACACAGAATCATTCTCCACCATAGGCTCTTCTTCTACAATCATAAGCGGGCTTAGAGTAGGCAAGAATGCTGTAGGTAGAGTCAACTTCGGTGGACTGGTAGCCAGTGGAGTACCCGGTTTCGCGCCTAATGCGGGCGTATGGGGGTATGGTAAGAAGGGTTCACAAAAGTTCAGAGACAGATATGGGGGGACTTCATCTGCTGTCTCTTACACTAACCACACAGATGCTAATGATTTGAAAGCAGACAAATTAGGTAACACTCCCATCTATGGAATGAAGATGACCGACCATAGAGGCACACACCATGGTATTCGATACATCTACAAGTCCATGGACTCAGATTTTGCAAATGACAATACCGTTCTCCCAGATACCATATCCAGTGAGGTTTGTGTGTTCTTCAATGACAGAGACGTTGGTCTTGGGGGCTTCACACTAGGCAAGCACATGAGAGGCAGTGGAGATGCCACTGGTAGGATGGAGGAACTAGGTACTAACAACTCTAGTATGACAGCCAAGTCTTGGACTGGTAACAGATGGAGAGGAGTGGCCGCACCAAACATAGCAGTCAACTGCACACTGAGCAGAACCACCACCACTCTCACTGTTACCTTAGCGGCACCATTCAGTAGTGCTGGTGGGCTTGCACATCACGATGTGCTAGGTTACCTAGGCTTCCCAGTTACTGACGGTATACTACAAGTGACTGATTCTCAAGGTGGTAATCAAGGAATGACCTTGTCCTACACAAGGAGGACACAGAATGCCACAGATGGCACTCACCAGTTCTTTGGTATCGCTGGTGATGAAGCAACCCACACATACGATACTAATGGATATCTCATCAGTCCGGTACTCAACTGGACGACACTGGTAACTGACGAGTTGATTGCAGCAGTCACCACTGCCGCTATAAACGCAGAAAGGAAGGGAATCAACAACCCTGAGGGAATATCCTTCGATTGCACAGAGATGTATACTACTGATGGTAAGACGTTTGGTGATTGGGGTGTTTCCTCTGATGCAATCAAGATAAGGGCATATGACCCAACCAAGAACATCAAGCCTCTCTCGGACTTCTTCAGGGCATCAATACACCGTGATTTTGGTATTCAGGCATCTCACATTGAGTTTGGTGAAGTAGAGAAGACTGAGTTGGCATCAACAGGTTGGGCTTTCGGTACATCAAGAGCAACCACTGATGCTCTCATAGAGGGAAATCAATCCTTCGCTTGTGGTTACATACCCAACACAGTAATGCAAATATCCACCAAGAGCAGAGGACCGAACAGTAACACAGCAACACCTGTTCTAGTGGACTCCCTCAACAACTTAGTGGATACCTCTGATTGGAGAAGGAATCTCAAGGGTGAGAGTTTCACACGCCACAGCGGTGACCACATCCTCCCGATGATAAACAACCCGAATGCTGTGTACGACCCAACCGGTGGTAGCAGCGCCGCTGATTGGGCCACTGGTGGTAGCGACCATCTTACTCTTCAGCATGAGATGTGGAACTTCCTGATACCAGCAGGACACGAAGGCTCTTCCAGCAGGATACCATCCTTCGGTGAGACCAAGACCATCTTCATGAACGACAAGAAGTTTGTCACCGTGGAAAGTCTGAACGCAGTAACAAGTACAACCAAGTTAGTTTGGTCTAATCCCTCTGAGGATTGGCCAGCAACTGAAGTAGCAGACGTATTGGCTTTCTCACACTGGGCAGAGTTGGATATAACCAAGGATTTCGATGGACTGCGCTCCTTAGGCAGTGTGTTCTCAGAACCATTCGTATTCTTCAGAGGTGGAAAAAGCAGTGCAGACCACAGTGTACCTCTTTTCTTCGGTGGAGGATTCAGTGGTGTGACACTTGACATCAATGATGGAACCAAGAACGACTACTCCTCGTTCTACACACACCCGTATGCAAACGGACCAACAGGCACTACTGGCATACAGAATGCCAACGAGATATCTACCAGTTTTGCTTTGCTCGATGGTAACGCTATGTTTGCATTCTTCCCCGGTGCTGCTTTATGTAATCAACATAGGGGAAGCATCCTCCCACCCATGTTCAACAAGGATAACATCCTGTCACCAGACTTAACCAAGACTGGCACCACAATCAACAGTGGCCATCCTTACAGTACACCATACACCAATAACTCAGGCACGAACATTACAGTTCAGAAACCAAGCCCTTTGATTCTGAGGTTCGCACACCCTACTGCAAGGTATGAAGACCATAGAGATGGCACTGATAGCAAAACCACATACCTCATCTTCGGGCCGGGTCAGGCATTCCCATTCACACAAGAAGTAGCAGATGGTGGCAGCGCCTACAACACCGAGCAACCACACCCCGGAAGAGTCATTGTCAATGGTAATGGGTGGAGCAAAGTACCACTAGCAACAGCCACACAGAGATTTCCTAACCATATAGAAAGCGAGGGTATACTCGCAGACGGCACGTTTGGTACTGGATATTTCATGCCTGAAGCGTCTGCATATCAATTAGCAAGAGGAAGATTCCATTGGAGAGCAACATACAACTGGGAGCCACCACAGGGTAAACCTAATGCTGCTATACTCAAACAAACACCATCCTCTGGAAGAATGTATGGTAACCACTTCAACTACAGAACAGCAACCTCAGGTATAGACAATGACCTACTCAAAGCACATCCAATGAGACACTGCCCGGTTATTGGCCACGGCGTGGCTATGGCCGCTGATATGGTGTATCACATGGACGGTGGGTATCATCCCGGTGGTCATTGGATGGACAACCAAATCACATTCAACCCACCACACCCAAAAAGTGACACTATCTTACAACGATGGGGTAGCGGTTCAGCGGATACAGTATTGCATCCAAGTGCATACAGAGTAGCGGGTCCAATAACCACTAAGGTGCTTGGATACGCTGCGAGTGAAGGAGACTTAATTGCTGCTGATGTTGATATGGAATACATCATTGTAGACGCAACTAGATGTCAGAACGGTGAGGAACTCTCTGCTGTACTAGGTTCAGCAATCAACTCTTTCCCCGGTGCTGGTGCGTTAAAAGCAATGGGAGGTACACACAATCCCTCTATGAGTAATGCAATGAGACAGGACAGATATGGTTGGATTGAATCTACATACAGTGCCATAGTAAACTCAAGCGCAGACCCTGATGATAATCACATAACAGTAACAATGAGTGGGGGAACACAAGATTCACTTGAGCAGATACCAGCCTGTGGTTGGCTTAGAACCGCAGCATCGGGCTTCGCACCATACTACGCTAGAGAAGTACACAATGACGGTGCTTGGAAAGTCAAGTTCTACCTAGCGCCTAATAGAATAAGCGGACAAATGAAGTTCGAGGACAAGACCACTTGGTATGATGCAGACGGTACATACGATACATTCCCAACAGTCAACTCAGGTAGCATATGGATATGGTCCAAGGCCGGA